>Ga0193731_1000259_pt1 | contig 18286 bp, 11 predicted proteins | sample U1a2metaG_FD_144920 | JGI IMG/M metagenome (GOLD analysis project Ga0193731, IMG submission 144920) | Soil microbial communities from a riparian zone of the East river system, Colorado, United States - U1a2 | ecosystem: Environmental > Terrestrial > Soil > Riparian zone | place: USA: East River...
TTTACGGTTTTTCCCTTGTGGTATTTGGCAACTTGCTTTGCAAAGTTACACTCATTTATCGAACAAGGTGGTGAAAAATTCTAAACCGCGGAGGCGCAGGGACGCAAAGTAGGCGCAAAGGCAACAGATAATTTGGTTTGACTTTTCAAACAATACCTTTTTAGTCAGCCCCGAAATAGTGGTAGAATAAATCAAACGGTTAGAAAAGTTCTGTAGGAACGAAATATCAATTCAGCGTCCATTCCAAGATCTTGGTCTTAGTTTAAAAGTGCAGGTGCCGATCTTGGCCTTCTCTATTTCGTCCCTGGCTGAACCTAGCGGGACTTGAATTTATTCTTATTGAATTTCTACCAATACTTTCGTCCCTGGAGCCCTGAAGGGGCGTAATATATCAGCACAGGGTGAAGCCCTGTGAGTAAATGACAAGTGTGAAAATTTAGCCCTGAAAGGGCGAAATATATCAGCACAGGGTGAAGCCCTGTGAGTAAATGACAAGTGTGAAAATTAGCCCTGAAAGGGCGAAATATATCAGCACAGGGTGAAGCCCTGTGAGTAAATGACAAGTGTGAAAATTTAGCCCTGAAAGGGCGAAATAAAAATCTATCCGTATGCACGGTTTTTAATCAGTTCATTATTTATTTCTTGTTCTTGCCCGCTGAATGATCCGCCTGCAGGCTCCGCATTTCCCCATTAAGATAGCCCACAACCGATTCGGTAAGATCCTTTGCTGCTGCCGGTGTGTAGGGGGAAACAATTGGTTCGTACCCTCCGTACTTCCATTCGTCCTCTGTCAACAGATAACCAAGCCATCCATTGCTGTAACCAAAATAGAATGTGTAGGGAAAGGGGGAATGATCGCGAATGTCATTGGAGATCTCACAAAACAATTCCAGGGGTGCGCTCCAGATCGCGACGTCTTCATTAATTTTTAAAAAACGGACCGGAAGCAAAACCATATTGCTGCCTGTTTTCGTTGTACGCGTATAGTTTCCAAGTTCCTTCGGCCAGTCAAGACCCGCCTTTCTCGGAGTCTCCACGATCAAGGAACCCGTATTCAGGGTAACCTCTTTCGCTGTTGAAATCTTGTTATTTGCCGCCACGATCTTATCCCCCAGCAGAACGCGAAATTGTGCCAGATGTCCGCCTTCGAAAGTAGGATATACACTGTAGATCGGCGCCAGGTTACCGGCTGCCCCATTAATAAAGACAACGGGAGCTCCTGTCTTTTGTTCAACGTATTCTGATACGACCCCCGGCGCATCGCCTGTGATCTGTGTGTTTTCTCCACCCAATACCGTTCCGTGGATTGGATAGTTGGCGATCAGAACGAGAGGAGTACCGTCTTCTTTGTCAATCCGCACCAGTCCTATCCGGCGGTCGACTGCTCCGTCCGGGTTGAGGCCAAGGGAAGTCTTTCCATCAACCTCGCGGGCACGCCGGTTGATGTTTGCCTGCGCGAACCCCCAACCCACTCCGAGCCGCGCGGGAGCGAGTTTTTGCCTCGCTTCTTTGATCCCGTCTATCAGCTTCCTTTCCACCATCGCAGTATAGTTCGCATCGACTTCATGCTTAAACCGGTCACCCAGAAAAGTACTGCCAAGCCCGGGAGGTCCCACCTCAGGCGCGGAGTGAGTATGGGTTACCGCCCACCATAGATTCATGGGGTTAATCCCAAGTTCCTGCTTAGCCTTGCCGGCCACCAGGTCATATTCCGATGGAGAAACCTCACAGATGTCGGAAGACACAATGTAAATCTGGGTTATCCCATCGTCCAGTGCGACAATGCGGTGATAGATCCGGTCATGGATACCCGTTGACTTCCTTGCTCCGTAACCCAGCAGGTTTTGTGAGTCTTCGGGCGTAATATCAACCTTAACAACGGCCGCGCGAAATCCGTTTTTACCGGCAGTGGAATTGGTAGTCTGTTGAGCAATTGCGGATTTACACAGCAGCAGAACAGCCGCAAGAAAAAGAAAGTCCAAAAAAAGCCGGGGTGTTTTCATATGTTAAAAGTTAAATCATCGCATCATTTAAATCAAAAGAATCGCAGTTCAGACTGTCTATTTTTCCGGTAATACCGGCAACACTATACTCGAAGCGTTTTTTGCATCGTGATAGATTGTAATCGTCGCTTTCTGGAAATCGCTGTCGGCGCATTGGTAAATGTTGACAAACTTCTGCGGGTTGCGATCCACCAGCGGGAACCAGGTACTTTGGATTTGGATCATGAGCCGATGGCCCTTGAGGAATGTATGAGCGATGTCGGGCAATGCAAATTTCACATGTTCCACTTTGTTCGGTGTAAATGCCGCCGGGTTTTCAAAACTGTTTCTGAACCTTCCGCGCATGGCTTCACCACGGACCAGCATCTGGTACCCGCCCATCGGGTAAACATCTTCTTTCGAATAGGTAAAGTCATCCGGAAAAACATCAATGACTTTCACTATAAAATCAGCATCCGTACCGGTTATGCTTACCAGGAGATCGGCAACTACTGTTCCCGCCAATGTTACCTCGTCGCTCAGCGCATCGGTTTCGAAAACCAGCACATCCGGTCGTCGCGAGGCGAAGCGCTGGTCATCGGTCATGTAACGGGATGTCCTGCGGTCGTGAACATCTTCCGTATACGGCACCGGTTTTGCGGGATCACTGATGTACTCGCTTGAACTCCTGATCGCAGATGGTTTGGACCAGCTCAGTTTGCCTCCGGACTGTAAATACATTGGCTTATCCGATTTTTCCCTGGGAGGCCATTGACTGAGTTGATGCCACTGATTCTGTCCGCTGAAAAATATCGTTGCCTCGGGGAGCGGGGTCACTCCCTTTCCCTTTAAGTAATGATTAAAGAACGGCAATTCAACATTATTCTGATACCATGCGGCTGTATTTGATCCGAATTGAATATGGCCCAACGAGCGCGCATTTTGTCCCGACCATTGCCCGTGGGACCACGGGCCTATTACCAGACGGTTGTTTGTTGCAGGAGATTTTTTTTCGATTGCTTCATATAATCGCCACGCTCCAAAGCAATCCTCCGCATCAAACAGGCCCCCTACCACCAACACAGCGGGTTTAATGTCTTTAACAATATTGATCGGGTTCCTTGCTTTCCACCAGTCGTCCAGGTTGGGATGAGCAAAAATATCATTCCAGAAGGCAACGCTGTCGTGGAGATACTTTTCATTAAAGTTCTTGATCGCTCCTGTCTCTAAGTACCAACTATAATTGTCTTGTGTTTTAATGTCAAACGATTTTCCCCCTGCCGTTGTGGGGGATGGTCTGGGATAGCCGAAGTTAGTATAAAAATTGAATGCATCCATCAGCATGAAGGTCCCATTGTGATGCCAATCGTCGCCGAAGAACCAGTCTGTAACCGGCGCCTGCGGACTCACCGCCTTCAATGCAGGGTGATTGCTCAGGGCCGCCATGGTGGCATAGAATCCAGGATAAGAAATCCCGCTAACACCGACGTTGCCATTGTTATGTGGAATCGTTTTCACCAACCAGTCTATGGCGTCATAGGTATCGCTGGCCTCATCCACATCTGTGGTTTTGGTTTTATGGGGATTGAAAGGGCGAATATCTTTAAATTCACCTTCACTCATCCATCGGCCCCGTACATCCTGGAATACCATGATATACCCCTCGCGGAAATAATACTTCTTAAAACCATCCCAGAAATCCGGCCACCGGCCTTCTCCGTAAGGAGCACACGAGTAGGGTGTCCGGGTCAGCAACAGGGGGTGCCGTTCCGTTGTATCTTTCGGGATGTAAATGCTGGTGAACAATTTCACCCCATCCCGCATGGGTATTTGTCGCTCGATCTTGACGTAGTTTTCAACAATCCACGAAGAATCCTGATAGTTGGATTGGGCGTGAGCCACGGATGCCAACAAAATAAAACAAGGTAAAAGGGGAGTTTTCATAGGCCTGGGGTCTGATAACGAAGGTAATCACAATACGGATTTAAAAGTAAAAATTCGTCTTTCTAAATACTGTACTTGAGTACAAGATCTGGTTTATTGAAAACACCAATCAACAAGTAAACCCATATCCTCCTTCGCGGATACTACTCTTAAATCGCCTGGATTTTTTTTGAAAGCATAAACCGAACGGGGAAATTCAAGTTCCTGGTTAATCAATGCTTCCGATGCCGGCTCCAGCTTCTGGTCTTTCAATCCGGCTAACACCACCCGCCTCGGAGCGATGCAACCGATCAAATCCGGCAAGTCATATCCTTTCAATACCCCGGCAATACCCCATGAAAAGTCGACTTCATACGGATGCCAGTAGGTTCCTCCTTCCCTGACGGTCAGACCAATTTTGTAACCCGGGTTCATAACAACGGACCGGTAGGAGATCAGGGAACCAACCAATGCAATCCCCCGAATAGAAGGATCAAAGGCTGCCGCATGCAGAAGGGGAATGCCCATTTCATTGATCCCAACCGCACCTACCTTTAACGAGTCAACATCACTACGATTCTTTAAATAATTCACCACGCGTACGATATCTCCGGCTTGAATACCCACCAGACTTCTCCCGATCATAATCGCCAAATAGCCGTCCGCCAATGGTCTCGTTGCCGTATTCCTGGTTTCTCCCACCCCAAGAACATCGGCAGCGGCCACGATATATCCTTTCTTCACTAACTTCTCTATCTCTCCTCCCGGCTTTGCCTCCGTGACCTTCCCTTCTGAATGAAGGTAAACCAACGCAGGATGTTTTCCCACATGGTCATTGGGAGCAAAAAGGAGAATGGGAACCGCATAATCACCCTCTCCCTGAAGGGCGTATTTCGTAACAGCATATCCGTCACGCTGGTATCGGCCATTGATAATCGGTTCACCTTTTGCGCAACAAGGCGCGACAAACCCCGAAATTTCAATTGCCTTTCCTTTCACGCGATCAAGATGGCTCGCCCTATCCTTTCTCGATTTCTCAAGATTCTCCATCAGTTTTACGGATTCCCTTTTGTTGACGTCGAAAACCATGTCGCCGCCGAAGGAGGTTGCGATCTGACCAGTCGGGGTTACCATCAATTCTTTATCGGATAGGATCTCTGCCTCTACTTCGGAAGGGTCGCCAGTCAAGCCAAAATGTTTCATAAAAAAAGAATACATGGCCAATCGTATTTTTGGAGTCACCCAGTGTTTAGAGTCATCCTCCACCATAGCCATATTATCACCATGGCCAAGCGCCACGTATTCCTTTTTTGCTTCCTGGAATGCTTCACGGGCACCCTGCAGCGTGAGGTATTCGTCCCTTGATGTAAAGGTAAGCAAGGTGGGTTTGGGAGCCCTTACCTCCAACAGATCTTCATAGGTTATGCCTTTCTTAAGATCGTGAACAAACATGGTTTCTGCATCCTGTGTCCCTTTCATTTCGATCACCCTCCTGCAGGAATTGGACCAGCTGCTGGGAATTGAAACCTTGACCCTCGGATCGAATGCAGCCACATACGACGTCACCGTTCCTCCTCCGGAGAATCCTGTCACTCCAATTCTTTCCGGATCTATGTCTTTTCTGGATACAAGATAGTCGATAGCACGAATGCCATCCCAGGTAAAATATTTCGCACCCGAGGAACCTGTCAAAAAGCAGAGGTTCCCAAAATAGCAATGTTCAATAACGCTGTACCCTGCCGAAGAAAAATTGATTTTTGGATCAAAATGCTGAACGTGCTCTCCTTGTCCGAGGGGGTCTATCGCGAACACGATCATCCCCTTCTTCACCAGGTTCTGTATAATCACCTGATCCAGCGCCGCATGGTACGATTCCTGCTCATGCCCTATCACATTCAGTACGGCCGGAGCCTTTCCTTTGATCTTGTCCGGTATGAAAAGGCAACCCGGTACATAAAATCCAGGCCACGATTCAAAAACGATTTTTTCAATTCGATATCCTTGTTTTTGTACTACCCCGGTAACCTTTGGATTCAATGGACCTTTTTCAGGAAACGGACCGCCGACCTCCAGGAGCAACGCTTTCATTTTTTCCTGCCTGACCTGCCAATCGCTCCGGGTATGCAGCTTCTCTATCTCCCGATCCCGTGCGTCAAAGTAATCAAACGCCTGCTTGATGAGATGATTTGACCGAAGGCTTCCGGGATTATTCCACCGGATCCAGTCCTGAAAGACCATCAGATTTTCGGGTTCCGCCGGTTTCTGATCGACTTTACTATTTACCGGTGTCGACTTCGATTGGGCCGTAGCGGATAGGGCCGCAAGAAATAAAGGGAATAGCAATACAACCCTGAGATAATTTACGGTCTTTTCATTAGCTTTCATGCCATGAAGGTAACGCATAATTATTTAATGTGACAGAAGGGTGGTCAATCAACGGGGCCTCCGATGCGATCTCATTTATCCTGCTGGCTTACGCTTCATCCTTAGTCGGGTAATCCTTTGGATCGAAAAATACTTTTGGAATAGCAGAGGCTTTTTCATACTCCGGTTGCAAAATGCAAACAAGAAATAAAAGTAATAAAAGCAATGCGGAGAAATTGGGTTTACTATCCCGTCGGAAATTTATTGAAGCCACAAGCTTGCTCCTCGTTGGAACAGCTTTAAAATTAAATGGTGCCGGCCTTTCTAACGAGGTTCCTGAACCGATCATTGATATTCACCAGCATACGGATTATATGGGGCGCAGAAACAAATCCCTGCTGGCCCATCAGCGGGCCATGGGTATTACGACCACCATTCTTCTGCCCGCGGGCCGTCCTGTCATTTCTGAATCTACTCACCAGGGCATTTCCAATGGCTTGGAGGCAAAAGCCAGCGGCAATAGGGTCTGCTATCGGTTTGCTAAGAAGCATTCAAATGAATTTCGTTTCGGGGCAAATGAAGTGCCGGATCTACCCGATGCCGTAAAGGAAATTGAGAAATACCTTAAGCGCGGTGCGGTGGTTATTGGTGAATTGAAATTTGGGGTGGAATGCGACTCTCCGGAGATGCAAAAGATCTATCGACTTGCGCAAGACTATACTGTTCCTGTGCTCCTGCATTGGCAGTTTGGAATGTATAACTATGGGTTCGAGCGATTCCACACGATGTTGGAAAAATATCCAACCGTGAACTTTATCGGCCATGCGCAAACCTGGTGGGCGAATATTGATCGGGACAACAAGGACCAAACGGTATTGTATCCGAAAGGAAAACTGTCTCCGGGTGGCTTGACCGATCGCTACCTGGGTGACTATCTCAACGTATTTGGGGATCTATCTGCCGGATCTGGATTTAACTCCCTGTCCCGCGACGAGGAGCATGCCCGGGAGTTTCTCACCCGACATCAGGACAAATTGTTATTTGGCAGTGATTGTACGGACGCAGGAGGGTTGGTTCCCGCGCTTTGCCAGGGAGCAGAGACGATTGCAGAAATTCGAAAATTGAGCGCAACAAAACAGATTGAGCGGAAGCTCCTGTATGAAAACGCAAAAAAACTGTTTCGAATCTGAAGTGATATTCAAACACCGGGTTTTAGCCAAATCAAATTATTTAAGACAGGACGTACAAGTTAACAGAAATCGGTACCTTCCATGACCGGAACAATCCGGTTCATTTTAAGGGTTAGTTCTCCTGATTAATCATTACGCTCATGCAAAGCAAGAAACAGTCAAGACGCGAATTTTTAAAGCAAAATTCAATTGGCCTGGGGGCGGTTCTTGCCACAGGAATGACACCTTCTCTGTTTGCCCATACGACAAACTTTTCAGAGACCCCTGCCCTGCTTGGTGGTAAACCGGCATTCACCGGAGTTTGGCCAAAATGGCCAATGTGGAACCCGGAAACCGATGAGAAAAGACTATTAGAAGTTATGAGGAGCGGAGTGTGGTCACGGCAGGATGTCGTTGGTGAATTCGAAAAGAAATGGGCAGATACAACAGGAGCCAAACGCTGTCTGATGGTGGTCAATGGGACCAATGCGCTTGTTGTTACCATGATCCAGTCAAATATCGGTGCGGGGGATGAAGTAATCATTCCCGCTTATACGTTCATCGCTACGGCCCAGGCTGTATTGGCGACAGGAGCAATGCCCATTTTCGTAGACACGGACCCCGAAACATTTCAAATTGATCCCACTAAAATTGAGGCCAAAATCACATCCCGTACGCGGGCGATCATGCCCGTACATCTTGCCGGATTACCGGCCGATATGGTGAGGATACTGGAGATTGCAAAAAAACATAATCTGCTCGTGATTGAAGATGCCTGTCAGGCTCATCTCGCCGAAATTAACCATCAAAAAGTCGGCACATTAGGAGACGCCGGCTGTTTTAGTTTTCAGAATTCAAAAAATCTGCCCATTGGTGAAGGAGGAGCTATTGTAAGTAATGATGAAGCCTTTATCGATCGTTGCTACTCCTACCATAACTTCGGCTTCCCCCATGGATCGGTAATTGGAGGCTCGGGCGCGGTGTTGAGTGGTAATAAACTGCGGCCAACTGAATACCAGGCAGCCATCGGGTTGGCGCAATTGGTCCGTCTCGAAGAACAAACTGTGACCAGGACCGGAAATGCCGAGTATTTAAAATCCAAGCTCCGGGATATACCCGGCATTTTGCCCTATAAAATGTGTCCTCATGTAACAAGGGCAGCCTATCACCTGTTTCCGTTCAGGTATAAGAAGGAAGAATTTCAAGGTTTATCCAGAGCGGAGTTTAATGCTGCGCTCGAGGCAGAAGGCGTTCCTTCCTGGAACGGGTATGCGGCTCTGAATACAATGCCATTTTTGAAGCATGCTTTTACATCAAAGGCTTTTGTAAAAGCGTATTCCAGCGAAAGTCTCAATTACGATGAATATGCCGGGCAAAATAAATGCCCTGAGAACGATCGCTTATGCAATGAAGAGGCCGTTTGGCTGACGCAGTCCCTCCTCCTGACAGGCAAATCCGAAATGGATATGATTTTTAATGCGATTGAAAAAATTCATAAGAATGCGGGGAAACTGAAGGTGGCACTCAAAAAATAATTTTCCACCGCAGAGACGCAGAGGCGCAGGGAAGGCGCAGAGAAAATTAAATTGGCCTTGAAAGGGCGAATTAAGAAACTATATTCGGAACAATGAGACTTAGCGATTCGCCTTATCGCCAACAATAACGTCCTCAATTTTCTTTGCTAAAACTTTATAGTTTTCCGATTCTTGCGCGGTAACATTTCGATTGCCAAAGGAGTATAACTGTCGATAACCATTTGAAAATCCTTTGACAATTCCTTTCTGGTTTATTACAAAATTCATTGGAACTCCTTCAACATCAAATTTTGAAATAATTTGTTGGGCCTCGGGAATAATTTCAAAATCTATATTCACATTACCTGCTTGTGGTTCGAAAAACTTATAAAAGGGTCCAAATAGTTTTACTTTTTTTAAAACATCTCCTCTCGAATCAGCTATTAACGAAATAATAACGACGTCGTTTTTTTTGTATGCCTCGCCCAGCAAGTTTAATTCCATAATTTCTTCATAGCAGGGAGGACACTTGAGTCCCCAAATATTAATGATTAGAATCTTACCCCGGTAATCGATCAAATCAAACGCCTTGCCACTCAAAGTCTTCCCCTTTACGTCCGGTGATAATTGATTGATTAACGGGTGTATGTCTGGATCAATTGTTTTGGAATATTGACAATATGCCTGGCCAGCAAAAATCACCCAAAGAAGAATCGATATTGAAATAAATTCCTCTTTAAAATCCCGAATAAATGGTTTCATAATTTTACGTTTTTTACATTCCAATTTATTTACCGCGCAGAGGCGCAAAGAAAACGCCGAGAACAAAAATTGTATTTACTCTGCGCCTACTTTGCGCCTCCGCGCCTCTGCGGTAGAAAATATCTTTCAATCCCTGATACACCTAACCGAATACCCGTTTTGCTTATAATAATTCGTCCTGTACACGTACCATGGAACTTCATCAATAACCCGGTACCAGGCAAAGTTTGCGTCATAGGCTGTTGAGCACCACCAATATGCGACATGCCCGACATAATCGAATGCCCCGAACCGGTCGCGGCTGCCTCCCGGGAGACCTGAAAATCCACTTACATTAGTGCCATTGCCATCGTGAGTCCATCCGGACGGGCTTTTCATTTTCGTACCTGCCGCATCTTCACCGCCCAGGAAAAGCGTGACCTGTCTCCATTCGGCATCGGTGGGCACATGCCACCCCGGAGGCGCCAACCCCCGAGGATCCGTGACCGCATACCAGTTATACAACTTCCCATAGAGGACACCGTTTTCGATCTTGTTCTCATAATAACACCAGGCCGGCTTACCTTCCTTACCCGCTCTTTCCCATTCTTCATCTGTTCTGGCTTCCGGTATCAGGTCTCCATTTCTGAAATTCCCAACGGTCAGGTTTTCGGCCATCCATACCTGATTGTCAATTTTTACGCTTTTGTTAACCTCATTTTCGTTGCTTTCCGGCTTTTGGCCTTCGGAAATAAGAACGGGAACCAGAAAAATGGCGAATAATAAAAAAGTAGGCGTCTTTACTGAAATCATCCCTTGATTAATCTGCTTATTCCGAAACTTTAAATTCCACAACCTTTTCCTTTTCCAGTTTTATTCCTGCTCCGTCTTTTACCTGGGAGGTGAGATTGATTCTATACTGTCCATTTTTTTGGAGGGGCTGATCAGGGATGAATGTAAACTTCGTTCCTCCGCGGGATACTTTCCAGCTTCCGTTGACAACTTTATTCGTCTTCGTGTAGATGACGCGGACGCCCTTTTTATCAAGTATGCTTTTCTCATCAATAACCGGGGCGAACTGAACTGTTATTTCGGATGCTGGAGCTACGTCCTTCTTATTATTAAAAGGCGATACTACCAGCACGACCGGAGAAAGTTTCTTCTCTACCTGAAGGTACCGGTCAAAGAAATCGTGTACGAGTTGATACCGGTCCACGCCCAGGCTGTCATCGTATCCATAAGGAAGTTCGTGGCCCAGTCCTTTCATGAACAGTCCAAGGTAGTTCACTCCGAGTTCCTCACACTTCCTTACAAATACGCGGTGGCCCTCGGTAATTACGTCCCGGTCATGTTCCCCGCATACAATCAGGTTGGGGGCATAGTCCGGTGTGATATATTCGGTTTCAAAAAGACCCATGCCCATCCCTTGCATTCCCGCCTGTATGGTGGAGGAATAGCCTTGCCAGGGCTGGGGTTCGGGACTTCCATCCGGGAAACCCTTGAACTTCGCTACCTCTCCTTTTCTGGCTTCGTGATGAGGGTCGGACAGCCGGGTAATAGCATATTCACCTTTGGAGTACCCGCTGCCTCCGATGTGACGGGTGTCCATACTGTACAGATCGGCGTGCGCATAGAGGTAACGCATGGCGGCTGTATAGCAGGCGTACCCATTCTCGTGGTCCAGTGTGAATTTGCTAAAGTGAAAAAAGTGCATAACACAGGGGTTAAAGCAGTGCCCGATGACGGCATAAACGTATCCGCGTGTGGTGAAGCCCGCAAAATGAGGCACGTAGTTGCTCGGCTGATCATTGGGGTTCCGGGTAGAAAGTGTTTCCGACATGAAGATCACCGGCAGCTTTCTTTTCGGCTGAGAGGGATAAATAATATCCATTTTTATCCTGTAGTCGAATGGATTTCCCTTTCTGTCAACCATTTCGGTGGGCGATGAAACGGGCTTCAATCCCGGATATTTTGAAACAATATCTTCATTATAGGATTTCATTATGAAGTCCAGCGTCCCGTACGCGCCATGTTTGTCAATTTCCCAATAGACCAGGTCCGTTGCTACCCGGTATCCCTCCGGCAGAAAAAAGCACCGGAAGTCTTTGGGCATGAGATTGATACTTCTCAACAAGGATTCTGTTTTAAAACCGTAAACGGCCTTCAGAAGATCATGTAAATCTTTATCAAAATGGGGAGAGACAGCCTGCACCTCATTTCCATACTCTACCGTGATAACGATAAACTTTTTTTGAACATAGTCCCTCAAGATAGAAAGGTCTGATTCCTGCCCGATTCTCTCCCACGCTTTATTCCTGAGATAGACAATAACTTCCGCCCCATCCGGGTTTTCCGTCCGGTCTCCCTGAAAATAAATTTTAACCGGTATATCCTTGTTGAGCGTGGAGGACTTCCACGCAACCGACTTCTTTAAATACGGATCCAGTTCAGAAAGACTTTCCCGCTGCGCATAAGACCTCAGACCAGCGGACAGGATCAGAAAAAGAATAAGTGGAAAGTGTCCCGACTTAATTTGAATCACACCAATCAGATCATTAAAATCAATAAATCACTGTCAAAATCACATTAACCACAGTCACAGTCGGTGCTTCTGCTGTATCTCCGTCGCTTCCCGGATATGCTCGTCATAGGTGGGAATCTCATATTCCTTTAAAATATCTTTCACCTTCACATCCGGATCCCTGCTTTCCAGTGTTGCCCAGTTTTCAGGATGATAAATTTTGAAGCGGATCTTCCTACCATACTTTTTCTGAATATCCTTAAACTTAAGGGTGTGCGGCCATATATGAAGTAACTCTTTTTCAAGATTCACCGGAGCGCAGACCCATCGCGCAAACTCGCCGTCCGAAGCAATGATGTCCCCCGTCATATCAATGATCTGGGAATCCTCTCCGGTACTGGCTACGATGTAGTAATGATTGACCCAGGCATGGTTGGACAACGTGTTCGAAAAGGGACCCTGGGAGGGAAAGCATACAATTTCAGCACCGTCCTCCTTTAGGGAATGCCAACTGTCAGACCACTCGGCATCAAAACATATCTGCGTCCCTACTGTTCCAAAATCGGTTTTGAGTACACCTCCCTTAACGGCCCCCGGTGTAACTCCGCCTCCTTTAAAATAGACTTCGGGAATTATTTCTGTTGCAGTGGGGTGAACTTTGTGAAATACGCCATCGATCTTTCCCTGGCGATTCAGCAGGATGGAGCTGTTGTAAAACCGTCCGTCCTTCTTTGTCACGACTGGGCAAGTAATATAACAATTCTGCTTTCTGGCTACTTCCGCCAGCATACTGGTGATCGGTCCGGGGGTAGTTTCGTCTTCAGCAACTTCCTCCAGTGTTTTCAATTCGTCTACCCAGGATGTGTTAATCGTTTCGGGCAGACAAATAAGGTCGGGTTCAAATGCATAAAAGCTTTCCATTCTTTCAAGAACATCCTTCATCCTTTTCTCAATTGTCTTTTCCGGCCAAAGGCCCTTCAGACTCATGCCTGCAACCCATACTTCACGGGGGAGGCGATTCTCTTTTTTTACGGTGCCTTTCATTGGATTTTGGAAGTAACTTCTAAACGATTTTTAAACACATAGAAACATAGGAACATAGGCACATAGGCTACAGGTTTAGCGTTCGCTATGTGCCTATGCATCTATGTGTTTTGTATTGGTAAACTCACTTTTTCGCTATCGGCCTGTATTTATTCTGAATCTCCGTTTCATTTTTTAACATGTCCGCATAGGTCGGAATTTCAAACTCCTTCAGGACATCCTGAACTTTTAACAGTGGATCGCGGCTTTCAATGGTGATCACCTGTGTTTTACCCCACGTCTTGATGGCCAATCTGGTTCCATATTTTTTAAACACATCGGGAAGTCTGTCACAGGTTGGCCATGTCGTTACGTTTACCTTGTCAAGGTTGATCGTTGCCCATGCATACCGCACAAATTCACTGGTACAATCAAGATCGTTTCCGGATATATCAATTACCCGTGCATCTCCCCCCGTACTGGATACGATGTAAAAACTATTCTTCTGTGCATGATAATTGAGCATCCTCCCGCCGGGAAACTGTGACGAGAATATCACGAGGTCTGCTCCTTTTTTCTTAAGGTTATCCCAGCCGTCAGCCCAGTTTGCATCAAAGCATATCTGCATGCCCACTTTTCCGAAGTCGGTTTCAACGATGGGTTGATCAATTGCTCCCGGCACCGTGCCACCGCCCTTAAAAGCCTGGTCAGGGTAAATTTCCGTTTTTGTAGGATGCGTTTTATGATACACGCCGGCGATGCTTCCTTTTCGGTCAAGAAGAAGGGTACTATTATAAAAATGCCCGTCCTTCTTTGTGAACAACGGGCATGCCACGTAGCAGTTATTTTTCTTTGCGAATGCTGCAATTCTGCTGGTCACCGGACCCGGAACCTTTTCATCCTCTGCTAACTCGCCCAGCGGCTTTCGTTCTTCCACCCAGGATGTATCAAATAGTTCCGGCAGGCAAACAAGGTCGGGTTTCATCCCGGTGACACCTTCCATCCTTTCGAGAATCCGTTTTATTCGTGATTCCCTGGTGGTGTCAGGCCAAAGTCCTTTTAGATCAACACTGGCAACACGAATCTCTCTGGGTAACTTTTTGGTTTCATTAAGATCATTCCCGGGCGTTACGGCGGAAGTATTCGATACGCCAACCATTCCTGCCCCTAAACCAAGCGAAGATCGCTTTATAAAATTTCTTCTTGAAACGTTTTTCCTGGTATTCATAAATATCACGCTAACAGCTTAGTTGAAAACCGGTTTGGGCAGGGAATGAACAACATAAAATTGCCAAATAATTTCCGCTATTCCACCACTATTTTGCTTTTGTCTTGTATTAAGGGCTAAATTAACCCGTACAAAGCCAATTTGACCCACTGACATTGCCACAAAGGCACAAAGACACGAAGAACATTTCTCCCGCCCTTATTGGTGTTGTGGGTTGGCATGCGCGAAGGATCACCAACAAGCACACGTGCCCGGAAGTCTTGTTGGTGTCTCCGCCCTCATCCTCCGCAAACACCAACAAGGGCGCGGGACGCACTAAGACACAAAGATTTCAGAATGAGGTATATTGTAAAACAATTTAAATGTATAAACAGCACTTCATCACAACATTCATAGTGAGTATGTTCATCGCCGGATGCGCGCCTACTTCTGCGATTGCTCAATCTGACATTTCAAAACGCAGCCACTATCTTCAGGATATTCTGAAGATCATTGACACGACGTATTATCTTAAAAATAAATATTCCTGGCGCGTCACGACACAGGACAGCACCTGGACGGGATGGCTGAAACGAACGGGGGAATTGCCTCCCGACTTTGATCAAATGCCCTCCACCCCTTTTTTACCCGAACCACTGGTGCTCAACAAAGGAGGGGTTGATATTCCTATCCTTACAAAAGAGCAATGGCAGGAAAAAAGGGAATGGATAAAAAAGGAATTTCAACACTGGGTTTCCGGAACAGTCCCTCCCACTCCGGAACATGTTGAGGCAACTGTACTGTCGGACAACATGGAAGGCGGAACACATGTTCAAATGATCGAGTTGCGGTTTGGTCCTCAAAACAAAGCACGCATGACTCTGGAATTGATGGTCCCGGAAGGAAACGGTCCATTCCCCGTCTACCTTACTCAATGGAGTCATCGCAACTGGGCTCAACTCGCCGTCAGGCGCGGTTACATTGGATGTGTATATGCAGCGGCCGATGACAAAGATGATACACAGGACTATCAGGCGTTGTACCCATCCTATGATTTTAGCGCATTGATGCGGCGGGCATGGGGAGCGTCAAGGGTAGTTGATTATTTGCTTACGCGTAAGGAAACCAATCGCGATCAGATCGCCATCACGGGCCATTCCAGAAATGGAAAACAGGCTGTTTGGGCGGCTGCCTTTGATGAACGGATTGCCGCTGTTGTTTCCAGCAGTTGCGGTACAGGCGGGATTGCGCCCTGGCGCTACGGCGATCCACAATTCGACAGCGAAACACTGGACATCGTGGCCGGTTTTAATCCGCAATGGTTTCATCCGCGCTTTCGTTTTTTCTTTGGCCGGGAGGATAAACTTCCAATCGATCAGAATTTATTGATCGCATTGATCGCTCCCCGGATTGCACTATTCCATTATTCTATCGCAGAACAGGAATTGAACCCCTGGTCAAACGAGCAGTGCTATCAATCGGTTAAAAAAGTATATCGCTTTTTGGGTGCCAATGAAAACATAGGGGTATTGCCACGCATGGGTGAGCATGAGGTGGCCTCCCGCGACCTGGAAAGGTGCATTGACTTCCTGGACATCCGGTTCAACCGGAGGCGGATCCCCTGGGAGAACAAACTCTACTTTGATTACTCCTTTGCCAACTGGTCACGAACCCACAAAGACGACAGCCTCGCGTCGCGGAAGATAACAGCGGTCAGGCTCCAGTCCTATCCCGACACCACCCGGTTTAACCGGCAGCGAAAAGTAATTCTCGCCAACCTGAGGTGGCTTTTAGGAAAGGAACCATCGGGCGTAAAGCATTCCGGTAAAATAGCGGGGACGGAAGGAGACTGGATTGACAGGATCACCGGGCGTCCGGAAGTTTCGGGTGCAGCGGTGATGTACATTGGACCCTATAGCTCCATCGGTGATAACCTGAAGGGCATGTTGTATTATCCTGTGGATAAAACTGGAAACAAAGTGGTGAAATCCGGTGGAAAAATGCCGGTGGTTATCTACTTACACGAATATTCTTATGGGCATGGTTTTGCAAAGGGCTATAGCAAGGAGCTAGGCCGTGGAAACGATCGTTTTTTTCAGGGACTGATTGATAAGGGATTTGCTGTATTGGCCATCGACCAGTTCGGCTTTGGCACAAGGATGGAGGAAGCCCGGTATTTCTACGACCGGTTTCCGGAATGGTCAACGATGGGCAAAATGGTGACGGACGTTAAAGCCTGTACGGATGCCCTGGAGAAAATTGATTTCATCGACAGGAAGCACATCTTTTTGTTGGGCAATACGATCGGGGGAACCGTAGCATTGATTGCAGCAGCCCAGGACGATAGGATAGCCGGTACGGCGGTCGTATCTGCCTTTTCCCCCTGGCGAGCGAGCAACAAAAATTACGAAAGCCTGAGAACCTATTCACACTTGCATGGATTCATCCCAAGGTTGGGACTATATGCCGGGAACCCCACGGAGGCTCCTGTTGATTTCGGGGAAATTATTTCCTGTATTGCTCCCCGGCCATTAATGATTATTTCCCCCACGCTGGATCGACATGCAGACCTGCCTGAAGTTCGGCGCAGGATGAAGTCAGCAGAAGACATTTACAGTCTATATGGCAAACCGGATCAATTGCTTTTTCAGACACCCCTGGAAATTAACCGGATCACCGGCGCCATGGAGGAGGAGATCATCGGTTTCTATTCCCGTATTTTAAATAAATGATCGCGATGGTAATCAAAACATTCATGGCGCTCTTCGTGATCGGGTTGTTCATCACCGGAATTACGTATGCCGCGGGCAATCCACCCTTTCCAATTCTGGTATTAGCCACGGACAACCATTTCGGATCCTACACGGCTGAAATTTTAAAAGCAGAGGGATTTAATGAATTTGAAATTCATCCCTTGGAGGATACAAAAGTAACGTTGCACTACTTAAAAGGGTTTGATATCGTGATCCTGCCCGAAACTGTTTTAAGTGAAGCGCAAAAGGATATGCTTGGCCACTATGTTAAAGAAGGGGGAAGTCTGATTGCATTTAAACCTGATAAGAAGCTAAATGATGTTTTTGGGATTGCGACCACCGGGACTACCCTTGATGACGCCTATATCTTAATAGACACCCATACAGAAATCGGGAACGGAATTACCTCTCAGACTTTACAATTTCATGGAGAAGCCGACGAAGTTGATCTTAGGGGTGGAAAAAGCATAGCAGCATTGTACAAAGATGCAGTGACCTCCACGGTACATCCTGCCGTCATTGTGAATGATTATGGCCATGGTCATGCTATGGCATTTTTATACAATCTCCCAAAAAGTATTGTGTTCACGCGGCAAGGAAATTTCCGCCATGCCGCCCGCGAGATGGACGGCATCACCGGAATCCGCGCCATGGATCTATTTACCAACGGCTATGTCAATACATCTAAAAATACGCTTAACCAGGCCGATGAACAAATGAGGTTATTAACACACGGCATCGAACACCTAAGCGCCTATCATAAACCCCTCCCCCGTTTTTGGTACTTCCCCGACACGTTAAAATGCCTTGTAACGCTCAACAATGATGGTGAAGATTCCAAAGAAGCTGAGTTTGGTCCCCAGTTCAACGACGTGGATGCAAAGCGGGCCAAAATGACGCTCTATATTAAAGAGGTAGAATATATTTCAAGAACCTGGGTGGAGACGTGGACTGCGAAAGGCTTTGAGATCTCCGGCCATCCTGATGATACCAGACAAGCCGGGAATCCGGACTGGAATACAATGGACAGTGTATACAAGGCGTTGCAAAACGAATTGCAACGTAATTATGGAATTACCGCCATGCATA
>Ga0193731_1000262_pt1 | contig 18241 bp, 17 predicted proteins | sample U1a2metaG_FD_144920 | JGI IMG/M metagenome (GOLD analysis project Ga0193731, IMG submission 144920) | Soil microbial communities from a riparian zone of the East river system, Colorado, United States - U1a2 | ecosystem: Environmental > Terrestrial > Soil > Riparian zone | place: USA: East River...
CATCCGGACCGTCATCTAACTCAGTCAATGCGGACCCTACCTCAATCTTCACCCGCTCTGCCGTCCGCTCTCCAATCAAGAGGTTGTGCTGTCTCCGCATATAATCCAAAATGTCCCGGTTAAAGGTGTCTCCTGCGATGCGAATGGACTGGTCGCATACAATGCCCGATAAGGCGATGACTGCAATGTCGGTTGTACCGCCACCGATATCCACGATCATATTCCCGATGGGCTGTTCAATATCAATCCCGATGCCGATGGCGGCGGCAATTGGTTCGTGGATCATATAGACCTCCTTTGCATTGGCATGCTCTGCTGAGTCGCGAACGGCGCGCTTTTCCACCTCTGTGATGGCCGATGGGATACAAATGACCATCCGCAGCGACGGCGGAAAAAGGCGCCTGCCCGTATCAATCATTTTGATTAAGCCGCGGATCATCATTTCGGCCGCATGAAAGTCGGCGATCACGCCTTCTTTCAGGGGCCGGATCGTTTTTATGTTATCATGCGTTTTTTCATGCATTTGCATAGCCTCGCGGCCAATAGCAAGCACTTTGCCGGTTATTTTATCCAGCGCGATAATCGACGGCTCATCGACTACTACTTTGTCTTTACTGATGATTAGCGTATTTGCTGTGCCCAGGTCTATAGCAATGTCGTTAGTGAAAAAATCAAATAGTCCCATTCCGTTAGTTCCTCTAAGATAAATTAAAAATCAGGTTCGAAATTACAGAAATAATACGGTCATTTTTCAGCCTTTCACGCCTAAAACTTACATGGTGAACTCCAGGTTGATCAATGTTTGAAATGCCTGAACCCCGTGAACACCATTGCCATGTTATACCGGTCACAAAGGTCAATTGAGTCCTTATCCTTGATAGAACCTCCGGGCTGAATGACGGCCTGGATGCCTTGTTGATGCGCGATTTCTACACAATCGGGAAAAGGAAAAAACGCATCCGAAGCCATAACAGCCCCCTTCAGATCAAATCCCATGCTTTTGGCTTTTTCAATGGCTTGCTTGAGCGAGTCTACCCGACTGGTTTGACCCACGCCGCTGGCCAACAGTTGCCCTTCGACAGCCAGGACAATGGTATTCGATTTCGTATGTTTTGCAATTTTACTGGCAAACAGCAGCGCCTTTATTTCCACTTCGGTAGGGGACCTCTTTGTTACGGTCTTCAAGTCCTCGCGGGAATCGGTTTTGAAATCGGCTTCTTGTTCAATAACTCCGTTCAGGAGGCTCTTGAATTGACTTTTGACGTGAAGTTCTTGTTTCTGTTTGAGGATGATCCGGTTCTTCCTGGACCGGAGCAACTCCAGCCCCTCTTTTGTATAATCCGGGGCAATCAGAATTTCAAAAAAAAGTTTATTGATCTCTTCCGCTGCGTCACGATCCAATGTCTGGTTAGTGGCCAGGACGCCACCGAAAGCTGAAACGGTATCGGCCTGGAACGCTTTTACATAAGCGTTTTTTACCGTAGTGCCCGTCGCTACGCCGCAGGCATTGGTGTGCTTGATCACCACAAATGAAGTTTCGCCTTTGAATTCGGCTAACAGATTCAATGCTGCATCGACATCCACGAGATTATTATAGGAAAGTTCCTTGCCGTTGAGCTGATCAAAAAGCGCATCCAGGTCGCCAAAGAATGTACCCCGTTGGTGAGGATTTTCGCCGTACCGCAATACTTTCCCGTGTTGTTCACTCACTTTTAAACCGGGGATCTGCTGCTCCAGGTTAAAGTAATTAAAGATGACCGAATCGTAATGAGACGTAACATCAAACGCCATCGTAGCAAAGCGCTGGCGGTCGGCTAACTCCGTTGAGCCGTTTTTTCTTTTAAGAAGGTCCAGTAGTTCGCCGTATTGATCCCGGGAAGAAACGATCAGGACGTCATTGTAATTTTTAGCCGTCCCCCGGATAAGGGCAATGCCACCGATGTCAATTTTCTCTACAATTTCATCCAAACTCTTTCCTTTTTGAACCGTCTCGGAAAAGGGATACAAATCCACGATGACCAGGTCGATCGGAGCAATCGAAAATTCCTTTGCCTGCTGTACATCTGCGGGGTCATTCCGCCGGAACAAAATTCCGCCAAAAATAGAAGGATGAAGGGTCTTCACACGGCCACCGAAAATGGAAGGATAGCCTGTGACTTTTTCCACCGGGGTAACCGGATAGCCCAGTTTCTCAATAAATTCCTGCGTTCCACCGGTGGAAATAAATTCCACGCCAGAGGCAGCCAGTTCTTTTATGATTGGTTCGAGATTATCTTTATAAAAAACGGAAATGAGGGCCCGGGTAATTTTTTTTAATTGCATTTACAAATTGCGGTTTGGTCTTTTTTGAAGCACCAAAAGTAGGCTTATCATTTGAAAAATTGAAGGTTTGGAAAATTAAAACAATGACGTGTGAAACTCTTTATTCAGGTAGAAATCGGCCATTGGCAGGAAAGTAGTTATGATAAGCCGTGGCTTCATTTCGCTTCGTCCTTATCGAGCGATGTAATGGGCACCGATCTGGATAACCAATCTGAGGCCATGGTAGCGGATCTCGTCCTCAATCTGATCGATCGGTCGGATCTGGTTTTTCTCCTGATACAAGCCCACCAACCTCATCTTCCTTTAGGCGCTGCTTCAAAGGTCTTTCATTATTCCCTCCAGCACCAGGAACGCATAGGACGGGTGGTGCTTTCCGGAGAACATGAAGAGGCTGAACAGATCGCCGGCCGCTTTGCCGCGAAGTTCATCAAGGAGAATAACGAAGAGAAAATCAAGGACCTAATCAAGGAATTCGCTCAGTAATCTTCTTCCGGAACATGCTCAAATTCGATGGAGAAGTCATCGGCGTCCATAAAAGCCGGAAACTTGTCGCGATAGGACTGCAATGAGTTGGCGCTAAGGATCGTTGTCCGAATCGCTTCTATTCCCTCGACAGAAAATACACTTTCACCTTTGGGGCTGATGATAGACGACTGGCCGCTGTATTCGATACTGTGGCCATCGCTCCCTACCCGGTTCACACCCACGACATAGCTCAGGTTTTCGATCGCCCGGGCTTTCAACAAAGCTTCCCAGGCAGCAATGCGCACTTTGGGCCAGTTGGCCACATACATCAATACATCATAGGAAGCTTTTTTTTGAGAGGCGTTCCACCGGTTGCGGCTCCAAACCGGAAAACGAAGATCATAACAAATCAGCGGACAAATCCTCCAGCCTTTCCAGTGACCGATCAAAAGGCTTTCACCGGATGTGTAGATATGATGCTCCTCCCCCATGCGAAAGAGGTGACGCTTGTCATAGGTTTTGAAGCTCCCGTCGGGCTCCATCCACAACAATCGGTTATAAAAGCGGCCGTGCACGCTGGCAATGAAACTTCCCATCACCAGTGCCCCCGTTTGACTGGCCATTTGCTTCATCCACTTGAACGTGCGCATATTCATCACCTCCGCGAGCCGGGAAGCCTTCATGGTAAATCCCGTCGTAAACATTTCCGGAAGGACAATCACGTCCGTCGATTCGCCGATTTGCCAGATCTTCTCCTCAAACATGGCCAGGTTGGCCCCCACATCCTCCCAATGAAGGTCTGATTGAATTACGGTGATTTTTAAGTCTTGCATGTAGTTTATTACAGAGTTCCCTTGCTCACATTGTTACGAAGACACTTCAGTGCGCCGGCACAAAGGTCAATTCTTTCAGACATAATCCAAATTTAGTCCTGAGTCCCTGGAGGTCGAAATGATTCCGCCCCTTCAGGGCTTCAAACTCATCGATGATCAGAACGAAGGGCTTCGCCCTTCGCTGTTGCTTAGCGCCCTTTCAGGGCTCTCAGGCAGGTACCCGAATAAAAGAGAGATGGACTTCAGTTTTTACACAGCCTCTAAGGACTAAAGTTGGTTCAAAATCCTGCCTGCCTCCCGCAAAGTCTCCTCTTCCTTCGCAAAACAAAAGCGGAGAAGGTGATCCTGGACGTTGCCTTCATAAAATACCGAAACCGGAATGGACGCAAGTTTATGTTCTTTTGTTAACCATTCTGCCATGGCTATGTCTGATTTGTCCGAGATCGATTTGTAAGAAAGAAGTTGAAAATAGCTCCCGCTACAGGGCAGGGGTTCAAATGAGGATTTCCTGATCTGCTCCAGAAAGAAATTGCGTTTCTGTTGAAAGAATTCCCCCAAATGCAAATAGTTCGCCGGGTTGGACATAAACTCTGCCAGGGCGAGCTGCACGGGGGTATTTACGCTGAACGTGATGAACTGATGCGCCTTCCGGATTTCTTTTGTCAACGGTTCAGCCGCGACAGCATACCCTACCTTCCAGCCCGTGGCGTGAAAGGTCTTTCCAAACGAAAAGACCGCCACACTCTGCGAAGCAAGGCCTGGGAATTTCAACACACTTTGATGGGGGATCTTGTCAAAAATAATTCGTTCATAGACTTCATCGCTCAGCACCAGGATGCCATGCTTCAGCGCTATTTCCTCCAGCGTCTTTAGATCCTGTTCACTCAGGACCGACCCGCTCGGGTTGTGGGGTGTGTTGATCATGATCATCCTGGTGCGAGGGGTGATCCTGGCTTTCACTACATCCCAGTCGATGGCAAACGCGGGCGGACGCAGGGAGATATGAACAGGTAAGCCACCGTTCAGACGGATGGAAGGATCATAGGAATCATAGGCAGGATCAAACACGATCACTTCGTCACCCTGACCGACCAGTGCTGCAATCGCGGAAAAGATCGCCTCGGTACCTCCGGCGGTAATCGTAATTTCAGTTTCCGGATCTGTTTTGCGATGGTAGGACTTCCCGACGACTTCCGAAATAATTCTTCTCAACGACGGAACACCGGCCATCGGAGCATATTGGTTATGCCCCTCCTCCATGTTGCGATGGATCAAACTGATCAATTCTTTGGAAACGTTGAAATCGGGGAAGCCCTGCGATAAGTTGATGGCACCCTGCTCCAAGGCCATGCGTGACATAACCGTAAAGATGGATGTGCCGACATCAGGGAGCCGGGATTTTATATCTGTTGGTTTATTCACTGGGTTGGGCTTGGTGGAGCGCCGTAAACTGATTGAACACTTTGTGCTCTTCGTGTCTTCTTCGGTCCTTTGTGACCTTGCATTGTCCAAATTCAAGGTCCCCAACATGCCGGGGCGGGCGCGAATTTTGAACTTGTTTGAAGGATTCCGGGACTCTTTCGGAGACCGTTGTCATCTGATTGTACCCACTGCCTACTTTCTCAACGGTGCCAGAATCCGGTACTCCGTCTCCACGTCCCCCTTGCTGATATTTCCCAGTTTTCCTTTCAACATGCGCTTTTTTAGTGGCGTGAGATAATCGATAAAAAGTTTACCCTCAATGTGATCATATTCATGTTGAATAATCCGGGCCTTCATTCCGCTGTATTCCTCTTCGTGTGGAATCCAGTTCTCGTCAAAGTAACGGATCCGGACCTTTTCTTTCCGGAAAATCTCTTCCCGGATGGTGGGGATACTCAAACAGCCCTCTTCAAAAGCCCATTCTTCTCCGTCCTGGTCTATGATCTCCGGGTTTACAAAGGTTTTTTTGAAATTGGCAAGTTCCGGTTCGTCTTCAACCGACGTGCCATCGACGACAAAAAGCCGCACGCTTTTGCCAATCTGCGGGGCAGCCAGGCCGATACCATGTGCCGCATTCATAGTTTCATTCATGTCCCGGACCAATTCCGTGATATCAGAACCTTTTTCAATGTCCTTTGCCTTTTTTCGCAGCACAGGATCGCCATACATGATGATCGGGTATACCATTCCTCGGTTCAGTTATCGCGCAAAGTTATGCACGATTTGGGATAATCTGAAATAGTAGGCCTGGCAAGTAGGCAGTAGGCAATGGGCAGTAGGCAAGCAGTAGGCAGTAGGCAATGGGCAGTAGGCAAGCAGTAGGCAGTAGGCAACGGGCAGTAGGCAAGCAGTAGGCAGTAGGCAAGGGGCAGTAGGCAAGGGCAAATGACCAATGATGAATTGATTTCGAAGGGTATGCAAACACGCAATAAGAAACAAGAACTGACAATTTTGCTGCCCGTTATTGCCTACTGCCCATTGCCTACTGCCTATTTGTTCCCCTGCTCTCCATATAATTCTGCAAAATCAACGTAGCACTGACCTTATCCACATTCCCCCTTACCTTCCGTTCGGATTTTCTCATTCCTCCATCAATCATCGCGCGGTGGGCGATCGAACTGGTGAAACGCTCGTCGGCAAGGAAAATGGGCTTGTCTGGAAACGTCATTCTGAAAAAATCCACAAAGTTCCTTACCTGAGGGGCGATTTCGGAATCCATATTATTCAGGCGCTTCGGCATCCCGATGACTACCTCTTCCACTGCTTCTTTTAGAAAATACGTTCTCAGAAAATCAACGAGCCGGGAAGTTTCAACAACGTCCAATGCCGTAGCAATGATTCGCAGAGGATCGGTAACGGCGAGACCTGTTCTTTTAAGTCCATAATCAATTGCTAGGATTCTTCCCATTCTGCATTCTGTGAGAGTCTCCCCGCCAACAGATCAACTTTGCCTACTGCCTCTTGCCTACTGCCTACTTCTCCCGGTGTTGAAGGTCAATTGTGCTTCACTCGTTCCAAAAAAATCCTCTTCATCTGATTTTCCAACGCCATCGCCTTTGGGAAAAGGATCTCATTTTCGATGCGGGCGTGGATTTGCAGGCTTTTTTCAAATTGAGTCAGCTCAGAGTATATCACTTTTACGTGCAGCGGAGCATCTGCTGTGAGATAATAATCTTTCGTGATCCTTCGTATGCCCTCCATTTCATCATCATGCTCTTCGTGTTCCATAGCAAAACGCTGAAGTGAATTGCGTTCCATTTTATAATAGAGTTCGGTAGGACTATACCGGCCACGGGCAGCGCGTTCCAGCAACCGGATATAAATAAAAAGCGTATCCTCCTCTTCGTAGATATGATGTATAAAATCTTCAATAAATAAAGGAAACAGGACTTTCAAATCTTTCTCCACGCCGTCGTATTTCTCATGGTTGGCTTTGAAGCTTTCCACCAGGCGGGCGATGTAGGGAAGTTTGTGCTTAACAAACAGAAAATGAGCATGCTTGAGATATTCGATGATCAGATCGACCGGATACGAAATCAGGGGCAAGTCGGCTTCCTGAAAATTCGCACCAGGGAATTCCAACTCCCGTACTACCTGCTCGACTTTCAGGCCTTTTTCATGGCAAACCTGTTCCAGGGTTTGTTCCGAATATTCATAGAACTTGATGCCAAAATAGTACAGCACGTAGGCCCGTACATTGTCCTGGTCTACCAATTCCTTGATTCTCCGGTCTTTTAAGGCAGTTTTGTCCATGATCCTGGGGTAAAGATAAAAATCAGCCAACAATCGGCAACTACCTTCGCTAAATAGAAATTAACTTTGGGGCGGCAAATCGCGTTAGAGAATTATATTTCACTTTATTCCTCATTCTCCCATGAACGAACCTAACAACACAAAATACCAGATTAGCCTTCCCCTTGTCCTTTGCATTGGCCTGGCCGCTGGATTACTGGTGGGCGCCAACTTCATGGGACGATCCTCTTCCGGCCACGCAGGAGAGGATGTCCAGAAATTCCGTGAAGTGCTGGGCCTGGTGAAGGGCGAATATGTCGATGATGTTAAAACCGATGTCCTGGTGGAAGATGCTATCCAGCATTTGCTCACCAAACTGGATCCTCACTCTACGTACATTTCCGCTAAAGACCGTGAAGAAGCCAACGAAGATTTGCGGGGAAATTACGAAGGCATCGGTATTGAGTTCAATATCTTTCACGATACCCTGGTCGTGGTAGCTCCGTTGAGCGGGGGGCCCTCGGAAGCTGTAGGATTGCGAACCGGCGATCGGATTATCAAGGTAGACAGTTCCGTTATCGCGGGAATAAAACTGTCGAATGCCGAAGTGATGAGGTACCTCAAAGGCCCCAAAGGAACGGAGGTGAAAATCGAGGTCTTGCGGAAGCATGTCAGGAACCCGATAAGCTTCACCATCATCCGCGACCGGATTCCACAATATTCTGTCGATGCCTCCTATATGATTGACGATGAAATTGGCTATATCAAAGTCAGCCGGTTTGCCCAAACCACGTTTGATGAATTTCAGACGGCCCTGAGCGGATTAAAGAAAAAAGGAATGAAAAAACTGGTGCTCGACCTGCAGGGCAATCCAGGAGGGTATTTGAACCAGGCAATTGATTTAGCGGACGAATTTTTGCCGGCCGGGGAAAAGATCGTGTTCACGAAAGGGAAAGACCAAAAATACAATACCGAGGCGATGTCCACGGCGAAAGGCGAGTTTGAGCAGGGAGGGCTGATCGTGTTAGTCAATGAAGGGAGTGCATCGGCCTCTGAAATTCTTGCCGGCGCACTTCAGGATAACGATCGCGCGCTGATTATTGGAAGGAGATCATTTGGAAAAGGACTGGTGCAGTCACCGTTCGATTTGTCGGATGGTTCCGAACTTCGCCTGACGATCTCGCGCTACTATACGCCCAGCGGCCGCTCGATTCAAAAGCCGTACGGCAACGAGGGCGAGTATTCGAAAGACATTATGAAGCGCTACAAACATGGAGAGTTCTTTACTGCGGACAGTGTCAAATTCAACGACTCATTAAAATTCAAGACCTTGAATGGACGCACCGTGTACGGGGGCGGCGGGATTATGCCCGATTATTTTGTTCCGCTGGATACTGTACTCAACAGTCACTACCTGAATGACCTGTACAATACAAACTCTTTACCCGAGTATACTTTTAATTACGTGGAAGAACATAAAGCAGAATTGCAGAAAATGGGGTACGACCATTTTTATAAGGACTTTGTTGTAACGGACGCCATGTTGGCCAGTCTGGCTGCCACGGGAAAAAGGAACGGGGCAGAACCCGATGATAAGGACCTCCGGAAGAATAAGAAAGTCTTCCAGGTTCATGTCAAAGCACAGATTGCGCGAAAGATCTGGAATAATAACGGGTTCTTCCCGATCTTCAACGAGACCAATGAAATTCTCCAACAATCTATTAAGATGTTTGACCGGGTTCCGGAGAGGAGGACGAAATTGTAGTTGTTGGTTATTAGTCCTACTTCTATGTTAAAATCCTGGCAACAAGTTCCGCTCGGTCAAAAATCAAAAATTAATAATAAAAAATAAACAATGCGTTTGAGGGATTTCTGATTGTTTATTGCTGATTTGTGATTGCTGACCTTTACTACAAAGGCACAATTACTTTGCCTACTGCCCGTTGCCTACTGCCTACTACTCTCACAATCTCCCCGTCAAGCATTTACTTTATCAACCGTCGACCCCTAAATTGCCTACCGCCCCTTGCCTACTGCCTACTATTTAGCTAGCGGTGGTGAATTTTTTTACTCTAACTTTGTTGTTGTAAAACTTACCCCGTTTTATCCAATTTTTTTGAAATGACTACCGTCATCGTTCTTTTGCTGGTTATTATTCTGTTGCTCTTCGTTCTCCTTTGGACCATTTATAGGTTCCGGGGAAAGGGAGGATCCGGGGATCCTGGATCTATCCTAAGAACGATTTCGTCCGACCTTTCCAGAATGGATCCTCTTATACGGGAGGAGTTTTCAAGAAACCGGGAAGAGATCCGGAACAGTTCCAAAGGCAGCAGGGAAGAACTAAGCAACTCATTCAGGAATTTAAGTGAAACTCTTCAAACTTCTTTTCGGGATACGAAAGACGAGTTGTCTAAATCATTAAAGTCCTTTGAAGACCGGTCGGGCTCAAACTCGAAAGATTTTAATGAAGTGCAACGGCAGAAATTTGATGACCTTGCGGTAAAACTGGAGAAGATCAAAGAGACCGTTGAAATCAACCTTCAAAGAATCCAGGAGCAGAATTCCAAAAAGCTGGATGAGATCAGGGGGACAGTGGATGAAAAACTTCAGTCTACCCTGGAAAAACGCTTTAACGAATCCTTTAATGTGATCAGCAACAGGCTGGATCAGGTGCATCAGGGATTGGGCGAAATGCAAAAATTAGCAGCGGGTGTCGGGGATCTGAAAAAAGTGCTGACCAATGTGAAAACGCGGGGCAACCTGGGAGAAATTCAGCTGGGCAGTATCCTCGAGCAAATCTTTTCTCCTGAGCAATACTCCAAAAATTCCGTCGTCAAACCGGGAAGCCTGGAACGGGTGGAGTACACCATTAAACTTCCGGGAAGAAATAGTGATAATTCACCGTTGCTCTTGCCGATCGACTCTAAATTCCCCAATGAAGACTACCAGCGGCTCGTGGAAGCGTATGAAAATGTAGCGAACCTGACTCCAAAGGACCTGGAGGACGCCAATAAACAATTTGAGTTTTCAATCAAGAAAAACGCAAAGGACATCAGGGATAAATATATCAATCCGCCGCTGACCACCGATTTTGCCATCATGTTTGTTCCAACGGAAGGATTATATGCAGAAGTTTTAAGAAGAACCGGGCTGTTCGAACTGCTCCAACGGGAGTACCGAGTAACCGTGGTAGGACCGACCAATCTGGTCGCCTTCTTAAGCAGCTTGCAAATGGGGTTCAGAACATTGGCTATTGAAAAAAGGTCGAGTGAAGTATGGCAAATACTGGGCGCCGTTAAAACCCAGTTCGGAGACTTTGGAAAAATACTGGATAAAACAAAAAAGAAATTACAAGAGGTAACCAATGTCATTGAAGACGCCGGCACACGTTCGCGGGTGATTGAACGAAAACTAAGAACGGTTCAGGAATTACCCACAGAAGAATCGGTCATCCTGTTAGGGAAATCGGTTGACCTGGACGATGATGTGCCAGAGTCGTCCGGTCTGGACGATGAACAAGAAAGAGAGCAGCGGGAACCTGAATTACCTTTTGAATTTTAAGAATAATGGAGTCCATGAAAATCACACCAGACAGCAAACTGAAAAAACTTATTGTGGTCGGCGACCGTGTATTGATCCGGCCGGCAAAGCAAACCGAAAAAACAGACAGCGGACTTTACTTGCCACCGGGCGTTCAGGAAAAGGAAAAAATCCAAAGCGGCTACGTGATCAAGGTGGGGCCAGGCTATCCGTTGCCCATGCCCGCTGACGAGGATGATTTGTGGAAAGGCAAAGAAGATCAGATAAAGTACCTTCCCCTGCAAGCCCAGGAAGGAGACCTGGCCATCTTTCTGCAAAAGGGGGCTATTGAAGTGATCTACGAAAGCGAAAAGTACTTCATTGTGCCACAAGCCTCTATCCTCATGCTCGAACGCGAAGAAGATCTTTAGTTTTTCTAAGGCCGTAATTTTGAATTGAGGGCTCACCCATCTTAAATCTTAATTTTAAATTTTAAATCAGAACATGGCCGGCCTCTCCTTTGATGTACTTCGCAATGGCAAGAAATACCGCTTGATCAATCACGGCGAACGGAATGATTTTGTCATCGAACATATTCTTACCAATGGTGATTTTAAAGTGAAAGACCTTCATACCCTCGAGCGGTATCATCTCAAAGACCTCATTAAATTTGGAAGAGGGAAGGATTTTGAGATCCTGGAGATTCAAGATATGAAATGATTTAAAATTTGTCCATGATCCTCCCCGCGAAAATCGAAGACGCTCCCATCCTGAGTAATCTGGTAAACTCTGCCTATCGCGGAGACTCCTCCCGTCAGGGCTGGACGACCGAAGCCGATTTGCTGGATGGTACCCGCACGGATACCAACGCGATGGAGTACCTCCTGGAAAGGCCGGGCACGGTGATCCTGAAATATGTGGACAACACAGCGATTTTGGGCTGCGTCGAACTCGATCGCAAGGGCGATCAACTTTATCTCGGTATGCTTACCGTTCAGCCTGACTTGCAGGGAAAAGGCATTGGAAAAGAATTGCTCAAGGCGGCCGAGGAAGAAGCGCGGAAACAAAAGTGCACCCGCATTTTCATGACGGTGATCTCCCTCCGCCATGAGCTGATTGACTGGTACCTTCGCCACGGCTATACCGACACCGGCCAGCGGAAACCTTTTAAAGTACCGGACTCGCGCTGGGGCATTCCGAAAATGGATCTGGAATTTGTCGTGCTGGAGAAGAAACTCCAACCTCATAACGTAAACACATAGAGACATAGGTACATAGGCACATAGGTAGTCTGAAAAACCAGTCGGGTAATTCAAAAGTTGCCGCTTATGGGCCGTTTGCTGTCGGCAGCAAATTAAGTGCGTCTTAATCGCGATCCTTTCGTTACTTTCGTTTCCCATCAAATTACGTTGCTATGCGCATCATCTTCCTGGCGGTTTTCTTTTGTTCAGTTCATTTTGTTTCTGCTCAACCCGAGGATCGGCCCACCGATTTTCTGTCCAGGGACTTTCACGAGGGTCGCAGGCAAAAACTGCGCTCCACGCTCCCTCCTCACTCCGTAGCCCTTTTTTTCTCCAACCCTAAGCGCAACCGGTCCAACGATGTCGATTTTGAATTCCATCAGGATCCCGATTTCTACTACCTCACGGGGTATAAAGAGCCCAACTCCCTGCTGCTCGTGTTTAAAGAAAAACAAACGACATCCAAGGGTGCATCCTATGATGAAATCATTTTTGTCCAGCCTCGCAATGCCTTGAAAGAAATGTGGACCGGCCGCAGACTTGGTGATCAAGGCGTGAAAGAGCATTTGGGCTTTGCACTTTCTTATAACAATTCCGAGTTCAGGCCCTACAACGTCGATTTTTCAAAATTCGACCAGGTCCTGTTCTTCGACTTCAAAAATGACGTCCGCGATGAACCTTCCGACTCTTCCGATTTGTATGACCTGATTCAACAATTCAAGGCGAAGGCCCATTATCCCGGCAAACCATCACTGTCGCTGGCGCCGGAGCCTCAAAAAAATAACCTGAACACCCACGACCTGGGGCCCATTATGGCCCATCTGCGCTCCATAAAAACCCAGGAAGAATTGAAACTGCTCCGCAAGGCCGTGTTGGTCTCGTGCCAGGCCCAAATTGAGGTAATGAAAGCAATGAAGCCAGGCATGTCGGAAATGGAAGTGCAGGGGATCCACGAGTACGTTTACAAAAAGTACCAGGCCGAAGACGTGGGCTATCCCTCCATTGTAGGGGCAGGAAATAACGGGTGCATTCTTCACTACGAGGAAAACTACAAACCCAGCATCACCAGCAAAGAACTGATCCTGATGGATGTGGGTGCCGAATACCATGGCTACACCGCAGATATTACCCGTACCATCCCGGTGAGTGGCCAATTTTCCCCCGAGCAAAAACAAATTTATGAATTGGTCTTAACCGCCCAGGAGGAAGGTATGAAGATTTGTAAACCTGGAACTACATTCCAGGACCTGAATAAAATCACCCACGCAGTCGTAAATAAAGGCTTGGCGGCACTGGGTATTTTGAAAAATGAAAATGAGAAGAACAACTATTACCCTCATGGCTGCTCTCACCAGATCGGGCTGGACGTTCACGACAGAAAAGAAGATGAAATTTTACAGGAAAATATGACGATCACAATAGAGCCCGGCATCTATATTCCTGAGAACAGCACCTGCGACAAGAAATGGTGGGGCATTGCCGTCCGGATCGAAGACGACTTTCTGATCACCAAAGACGGCTACGAACTCCTTTCCAAACTGGGACCCCGGACCGTCAAAGAGATTGAGGAAACAATGAAACTCCCCAGCGCGCTAGACAACATGGTCCTACCTGATTTAGATAAAAAGGATTAATTCGCGTTGGAAGAAAATGATAACGAAGGACAAAACACATAGAAACATAGGCACATAGAAACATAGGAAGGAATGTTTTTAACATAAACTATGTGTTTACATTCCCATCCTCTGGTTATGGATATCTCCCAACCGAGCCTCCTCCACCGATCACCGATCACCGATTACCGACTTCTGGTTCCAATCATACACCTTGTCCGAAATCTCAATGAGCAGGTTAGGATTTTTCTCGATGGCGTTTCCAATGACAATCATATCGGCGCCGGCTTCCAGGGCAGCCAATGCTTTTTGTGTCGTATTGATACCTCCCCCCACGATCAGCGGCAGTTCTATGGCTTTGCGCACGGTGCTGATCATCCTGGGGCTGATTTCCTTTTCAGCCCCGCTGCCGGCGTCGAGGTAGATGAGCTGAAGGCCCAGCATTTCTCCTGCCATCGCCGTACAGGCCGCCAATGAATATTTATCGTCCGGGATGGGCATGGTATTGCTGATGTAGGCTACGGAAGTAATTTTGCCCGAGTTGATGAGGATATAGCCGGTAGGCATTACTTCAATGCGGTTGTTCTTCAGGATGGGTGCCGCTACGACATGCTGGCCAATCAGCAAATCGGGATTGCGGCCGGAGATGAGGGACAAAAACAAGATGGCATCGGCGGCAGGGTCGAGCTGCATCGAATTGCCGGGAAACAAAATCACCGGTATTCCAACATTTTCCTTGATCTCCTGTACCACGTCCGACAGGTTCGATGTGGTGATCAGACTTCCGCCGACAAAAAAGAAATCAACGCAATTTTCGCTGGCGAGATTCAATAAATGCTTGATTTTTCCCGGACCTTCAATTTTGTCGGGATCCACGAGCACCGCCATGGATTTCTTGCCTTGTTTGTGGCGGTCTTTTAAAATGTCAAGAATTTTCATCCCCTTTTTTTCGTGATTCGAGGTACTCTACCAGCTTTTCTTTAGCGATGTCCAACAGGATCAGAGAAGCCTGGTTGATCACCTTATTGCCGATTTGCGAAAACAGGGAGGGCGCAACTACGGCATTATCCGATTCGGATTCAGTTGTGGATTCAGTAGCTACGTTTTCCCTGGTTTTTTTCTTCTTCTTTTTTGACTTCGACCCTCCCCATTGGCTGATAATAAAGTAAGTAACGACCAGCGACCCTCCTATGATCAGCCCGTTAATGAGCATCTTCTCCGTCTTGTCGGACAACGACCTCACTTCCTTCTCCAACTCCTGTTTGTGCCGTTCGGAGGCTTCGATCAACCGTCTTTTTTCGGGGTCTTTGGTTTCACGGGACTCCATATCCTTATTTCTGCTTGCGTTTGATCATCCCCATAAAATGGTTTTCAAAATTCCTGTCAATGCTTCTCCGGAATACCACAAAGATCAGAAGAGCGGCAGCGTAAATCCCTGCTACGATCCAGTAACCTACAAAGACGCCGGTAAAAAAACCATTGAGGAAGTGTGCCAGGCCTACGCTGAAAAACACCAGGAACAGCATCCCCATAATCGCCACGAAGCCGTACAGTAGCGCTTTGGCAAGCATTTTGGCGACGTCTTCATGGATCTCCAGCTTGTATAATTCAAGCCGCGATTCCAAATACCCTGAAAGGTTGTCCATCAGGTTGTCCAGTCGCAGTAGTTTAAAAATCTTGTCTTTAAGATTTTCCATATTTCAGCGTAGCAATATAGGGAAATTAGTCTTTAGTCATAAGAGGCGACGCAAGGGATAATTGGCCATTGGTTGTCAGTTATTAGTGCCGTTCCAACTAATGATTCTACTCCCTTTGTCAAAAATAACAATTGAAACGTTTACCGAGCCCCTTATTACTTGTATAACCGATCTAAACAGATAACTGGTTTGATCGCCACCTTCTGGTCGTTAGGTTTCGTGGTTCCAATGGCTGTCGCCCAATACAATAAAATTGGTGACAATCTTTTTCAAGCCCCGAAGGGGTGCCATATATCAGCACCTGGTGAAGCCCTGTGAATAAATAGCAAGTATGAAAATTTAGCCCTGGAGGGGCGGAGTACGATTTCGCCCCTAAAATTGGTGACAATCTTTTTCAAGCCCCAAAGGGGTGCCATATATCAGCACAGGGTGAAGCCCTGTGAATAAATAGCAAGTGTGAAAATTTAGCCCTGAAGGGGCGGAGTACGATTTCGCCCCTAAAATTGGTGACAATCTTTTTCAAGCCCCGAAGGGGTGCCATATATCAGCACAGGGTGAAGCCCTGTGAATAAATAGCAAGTGTGAAAATTTAGCCCTGAAGGGGCGGAATACGATTTCACCCCTTCAGGGCTTCCGGCACAATGATGATCAGGACGAAGGGCTTCGCCCTTCGCTATTGATTAGCGCCCTTTCAGGGCTTATTACTTATTCTGAAGGCGAAACAATACTTCCGATGTCAACACCTGCCCCGACCCATCGCGGTTCTCTTTTTTCACCAGCATATTTTCCGCGCCGCTGAGATAGATCCACGTAGCCGCCGCAGTACCGGAAGGGTCGTAAAATCGCTTTTCGAAAACATAGACGGAATCAAGGGAAAGATCCGGAGTAACGGCAAAATGCGGCAGGACATCGCGCAGGCAAAGCTGGTATTTGCCTTCTTTGTCTTCACTATCCCGGCAAAATCCGGGTTTGCTCAGTTCGTACAACTCATTGTTGATAAAAAGAAGATTCTTGCGGCGATACACGGAAAAGATCTGGTCGGGATTTTCGGCATCCTTCTGGAGCTGATCATATACCATCCAACTGCTCACGTGCTGATTCTCGTAGGTCTTCGAAATGATCGTATAGTAGGATTTCCGGTGACTCACAAAGTCATTCCTTTCATAGGTGATCTCGCGAATCGACACCGCATCCTTATTGGCATAAATCAGTGAAAAAGGAATAACAAAAAAGGTAAGCAATAAGTACAGAAACCCGGCCAGCCTGTATCTCAACGTAATTCTCCCCAATCCTTTGGCCAGCTTGATTGGAATCTCGCGCACGTATGGCGTGGGGAAGAAAATAAGTACGCCGATGAAGTTAAAAAGGAAATGGGCAATCGCTATACTGATCGCGGCATTGGAATTGAACATGGCCGCCATGAAGGCAGTAATGGTCGTTCCCACGTTGGCCCCCATAATAAAAGGCGCGGCCGCACGAAGCTTGACCACTTTCTTCGCTACCAGGGGAACTACCAGGGACGTGGTGATCGTGCTGGAGCGGATGGCCGCCGTCGTCAGCAATCCCCATCCGAATGATTTCAGCGGACTCTTGAAAAAGAAGCGCTGAAATCGCTCTTGCGACCGAAAGCCCAGTTGATTGGAAAGCACTTTGCGAAAAAAGAGGATCGATCCAAACAACAATGAAATCGACAACACGGCGAGAACGAATCCATTTTGGATGTGCGACACCAGGAAATTAACAATCGGACCAAAGCCATTGCCCAACATCGAAAACTCGCCCTTCACCGGGCCGGTGGGTTGATTAAAAAAAGCCGAGGCGATGTATTCCGATAAACCGGAAAGAAAGCCGTAGTAGTATTCCAGGGGAAAAAGGATGAAGACCGTAAGGAGATTAAAAAAATTGTGGTACGTACCGGCAGCCACGGCACGCATGAACTCCTTTTTCTTGGTAATGAATCCCAACGACACAATGGTACTGGTGATGGTAGTGCCGACATTGGCTCCCATGATGATCGGGACGGCGCCTTCTATCGTCATCGAACCGGACGCTACCAGGGCTACCACCATCGAGGTCACGGCCGAACTGCTTTGAATAAGGGCCGTAATCAGGAGACCGATAAACAGTCCTGTGAAAGGATTCGATGTGGCCAGGATAATGGATTCGGCCGCCACCTTGCCGACGTGTTGCAGCGAAGAGATCATTAGATCCAGCGCAAAAAGAAAAATGAAAAGGGCCGCCAGAATGAAGGCCGTGTTGCGAAGAAAAATTTTCCACGGTACACTGCCTGTGCGGGACTCTTGCAGGGATGGCTGGTCGCTCATGGTATGGCGTAAATATAAGAAGAGCGCTACACGTTGAGCTGTTTTAACAAAGACTTAATGAAAAAGAAATGATTGCAGCCGCTTACGGGTTTCCACTGGCTCCCAATTCACGGATCGCCAACCAGGCCATCAGGCCAGGCCCAATGGTCAACGCCTCTTCATCAATATCAAAGGTGGGGGTGTGAACATACGACGTAATGCCTTTTGCTTCATTGCGCGTACCCAAGCGATAGAAAGAAGCGGGAATAACGTGCGAATAATAAGCAAAGTCTTCGGAACCCATGGTTACATCCAAATCCAAAACATTTTCCTTTCCGACATATTCTTCGGCGGCCTTCCTGATCCTGCGCGTGAGTTCAGGATTGTTTTCGAGATACGGATAACCGTGCGAGATTTCTACTTCACATTTTCCACCCATTCCTTCTGCAATGCTTCCGGCCATTTTTTTGATTTTGGCTAATCCCGACTGGCGCCAAACTTCATTCAACGCCCGGAATGTCCCCGCTATGTTTA
>Ga0193731_1000263_pt1 | contig 18225 bp, 20 predicted proteins | sample U1a2metaG_FD_144920 | JGI IMG/M metagenome (GOLD analysis project Ga0193731, IMG submission 144920) | Soil microbial communities from a riparian zone of the East river system, Colorado, United States - U1a2 | ecosystem: Environmental > Terrestrial > Soil > Riparian zone | place: USA: East River...
GTCGTACTTCGATTATTACCAATGCTTGCGTAGGGGTGATCTGACCCAGTTTTCTGTGCAGTCAAAAGGGGAACTTATCGGAGACTGTTGATTGCCGGGGGGGGGCGGGGCTAGCGAAACCAACGGCAATAGGACGTAAAGACCAAGCAAGACAAATGCCGAGGACAAGGATTCGAGTTGTCACACATTTGTCGAATCTAAGTGTCTTCGACGCATGGCTAGGTTTCAATGAATTTGCCGATCAGTTTGGAATCATCCATCCGGAATTAAGTGGCGTGCCCGGGGCGATTCGAACGCTCGACCTTTTGCTTCCGGGGACCAGCGCCGGTAGCCTATGTTTTTGATTCGTCTAGCTCAGTCATGCACGCTGAGTCTGCATTTTGCTTGGTGTTCGGCGGGTTTCGGACCGTACTCGGGCCCAACTTTTTCTTCGGCGTTTGGCAAGGAGCTTGCGTTCGGAACGAATCTCCGCGCGCAGATTCCATTTTCCCCTTCATAATATTTTCGTTCGCGCTGCGTCGTCTTGCGGGCGCAACTATCGAGCCTCGAACGCGGCCTGTTGCCCCACTCGTATCAGATGGAAATAACCGCTCGATCGCCATGTGGATGGCATTCTCGCCGGTGTCGGTTAAAGTGGCGTTCGCCGTTCCTTCAATACGGACGTTCGGAAAAGAAGGCCCCGTCGAAGCGGGGCCTTCTTGTCATGAACTGAAACCAGACTTACTGGTCATCTCCATCTCCTGTGCGGACCGGTCCACGGATCTCGCCGCCTGGGGAGCGAGTGCTGTGCACATTGACGTAGGCGGCTCCTTCACGCATCGCCTGCACGACTTTTGCAAAGTCCGCGCCGGGCGTAATGCCTTGACTGTTGGGTCCAACTACATTGGCCGCTGTAACTGAGCCGGATACTGTGCCGGAGGTGGCGTCCGGGCACGCCGGCGGATTTGGAAAACCGGCAGGAGGTCCGCCAGCAGCACCTGCAGCGGGGCCACAGAGAAATACCATAACCCCGCCGACTTCTTTGGTGAAGCCAAAATGGATGTGCGAGAAAATCACCTGGGCATTCAGATTGGCGTAGGTGACTGTGTAGCTGAGGGTGGTGCCATCAGAACTGAGCGTGGCAGTGAAAGAACCGCTCGCCTGCGTTGCGACTGGAGGAGCTTCGCCCAAGCCGCGAAGGCGCGCTTTGAAAGTGTTGGCGTCGTCATCGGAGGCAACCGTAGCGACGCTGAAGCAAAGTACGATTGAGATAAGGAAGGCAAGTTTTTGCATGCTTGAATTTCTCCTTCTAACAGGAACTTTGCGGGAATTAGCTTTTGAAGGAAACGACAAACACCTCTTGGAAAATCATCGCGGTAAAACACCGTGACAGCGGAGAATTCTAATACCAACCTTCTTGAGAAGCCAGCGGTTGACCATGATGGACGGGTGGGAGGGCTGGCGTACCAGCACGGGTGCCCTACACGTCGGTCTTCCGTAGCTTATCGTGAGCGGAACCGAACCATGCGTTTTTGACTTTGCTTTTTCTTTGGCGGGTGCTCGCAACCGTTCTGCTGAAACGCTCAGGCGAAGGCGAGGCGGCCCTGCGGCGCGGGGATGGGACGGCGGAGTGTCTTAGCAGTTTCGATCCATTCCTGAATGATGATTTCGACGCCGGCAAGAGCTTCCTTGCAGGTCCCTCCATCGGCGGCGCAGCCGGGAAGCTCGGGGACTTCGGCGATAAACGCTTCGTCCGCCTGACTCCAATAGATGATGATCTCGGATCTAGGCATCGGCTTCTCCGGCCAAGCGATAGTTGATTATGACATTCCTGACCTGTTTCACCTGATGGGGTTTGAGAACCAAAATCAACTTCAAAGTCCCCGCTCTTATAAGCCAAGGGTCGGGCACCCGCGCAGAATTGAATTGCGGGCAGAGGAGAGTTTACTTTTTTGGTCCAAGCGTCCCAGAACAGTTTCAGTGCCGAAGGGGCGCGGCCCGCAGAGTGGCTGTTCGCGTAAAGCTTGTGTTCTTGGGCGTAGTGGCGGCAAAAGGGATAGCAAATGCTGCCATCGCGCCGACTAAGGCCCCCAAGATGGCAAATTCGACGTTTTGGTTCGTGTACGAGAGCAGAACCCCAGCGATGTCGATGGTATGAAGAGATCCCCCAGCCAAAGCCTCTTTCGCTGCCAAATCAGATCGGAGGAGACTCGGAACTACGATCCCGGCGATGAACAAAGTGATCACCACTTCGATTAGCAGTTGAAGGAGAGAGAAAGCCTTTTGCCTTTTCATGGTTTTTTTCCCTTTCGGCCTTAGCACGGCCTATTCAAAAGAGAATAATCAGTAGCGTCCACTTAGCAGGTGAATTACTGGAATCGAGCGAGGTAGATACCCTAGAGAGGCGTGCGGAAGTCTGGAGGGGTTGTTTGGCGCGCCCAAGGGGACGATCTTAGAACTTTTCTTGATCAGTTTGTGGTTGCCACGGAGCAGTTAGATTTTCCCCTGGGTTCAATACTGCTGAGTACAACAGACACAAACGGTTATTGAAGGGGCTTCCAGGTGGAACTGTCCAGGGAACCAGTAAACGTGCGTAGGTTAGTGCGTAGAATGCGCGTAGATTATTCTTGACTGATGCGTGGATTAATGCGTAGAATATGCGTAGATCATGAGATACATTCACGAAGCAAAGGGATGGCCACACTTCACTTGGCAAGTGGACAGTCTCGTTGCACCTCTGTCTGCCGTGCGATACCAGCAAGGTTTGCTCCTTGGAAAGATGCGCGCGTTAGGTTACCCACTTCAAAAAGAAGCAACGCTTGCAGCTCTCACCGAGGAAACAGTCAAATCATCTGCGATTGAGGGAGCAGCACTCAATCCAGAGAGCGTACGCTCATCCCTCGCACGCCGCATGGGTCTGAGCGTCGCTGGGGCCCCTCCGGCGGATCGCCATATTGAAGGAATCGTCGAAATGATGCTGGATGCTACGCAGAATTATACGGCGCCGCTCACGGACGAAAGGCTATTCGGTTGGCATGGAGCACTGTTTTCGAGCGAGCGTAGTGGTCTTCACAAGATCCGAACCGGGGCTTGGCGTGAGGGTGGAATGCAGGTTGTTTCCGGTGCGGAGGGGAATGAGAAAGTTCACTTTGAGGCCCCGGTCGCTGAACATGTCGGACAAGAAATGGCTACGTTCCTCGCTTGGTTCAACAGTGGCGAAGGAATCGAGCCACTCATAAAGGCTGGGCTAGCACATCTTTACTTCGTTACAATTCATCCGTTTACGGATGGCAATGGAAGAATCGCACGTGCCATCACGGAAATGTCCTTAGCTCGATTGGAAAACAGCTCGCAGCGCTTCTACAGCATGTCTTCCCAAATTCGCGAAGAGCGACGGAGCTACTACGAGATCCTTGAGAATACGCAGAAGGGCGGAATGGACGTAACCAATTGGCTGACTTGGTTTCTCGCCTGCCTGGGCCGCGCAGTTGAAAAAGCAAACATGCTGACGGGCAGCGTCTTGGAAAAGGAAGCATTTTGGCGACGACTCAAGCGAGAATCAATGGTGGTCAGCGACCGACAGAAAAAGATGGTCAACCTGTTGCTGGATGGTTTTGAGGGGAAACTGACAACCGAGAAGTGGGCGAAACTCACAAAGAGCTCACACGATACTGCGCTGCGAGACATCCAAGACTTAATCGACAAAGGTATTCTCAAACAAGAAAAGGGAGGGGGGAGAAGCACGGCCTACTCTCTTGTGATCCGAGAGGGGTGATGCTTAAATCAAACTCTTTGTGCGGGTTGAGTGGCGCGCCAGGAGGGATTCGAACCCCCGACCCTTAGCTCCGGAGGCTAATGCTCTATCCATCTGAGCTACTGGCGCGCAGTAGGTGCTCCTCAAATTTTCCTGAGGACGCAACACGCGGGAGCTTCTTCAAACATTAGTATTCTATCCGGTATGATTCGCCGGCGCTAGGGCGCATTCCCGGCGGAGAGGATCGCCGGCGGGTTCATCCTTTGGCGCGGGTCCTGATCTCCTTGGCCAGTTTTTCGATTTCGTCGGTCTTTCGCAGCATGGCGACAGAGAGCACCAGGACCGAATCCGTTTTTTCCACTTCGGCCTTCAATTCGCTAGCCAGATCGTAAAGCTTCTCGACATTTTTCTTAATTTCCTTTTGATTCGCCGCCAGGATCAGCTTGGGATCGAACTTGGGCATATGCGAATCATCTTCCTTTTCCTTCTGTTGTTCGGGATTTTGCGGGCGCTGGGCGCGTAACTGCCCGCTGGGTGCGAGAGCGAGGATCCCGGCTGGTGCTCCTACGGCCATAATGGTGGTTAGAAATTTTCGTCTCGATTCCATGGCCAGAAAACCCCCTTGCGTCCGCGCAATCCCCCGCCGCACGGGACGACACTTCCTCGAACCTCTTCCAATGTTATACTCCCCCTCTCATAAAAATCATGCCTAGTTCCTTCAATCGCTGGTTGGATTTAGCGCTTCCCAACGCGCTTCATCTTACGGAGATTTTCGTCATCGCGCTGGTGCTGAACCGGCTGCTCCGGGCGGTAACCAATCTAGTTATCAAGCAGGCGTCGGCACCCGGCCGCCCGGCGCAGCTGCGCGAACAGCAGACGCGCACGCTGGCGGGAGTTCTTTACGGAGCAGGGAGCAAAGTTGTCTGGGTAGTGGCTCTGCTGACTGCCGTGCGGGAATTCCATATCGACATCACGCCGGCGTTAACCCTTGCGGGTCTTGCCAGCCTCGCGGTGGGCTTCGGCGCGCAAACTCTGGTGCGAGATGTCATCACCGGCATCTACATCGTTCTTGAAGACCAATATATCGTCGGCGACACAATACAATTCGGGGACTACATTGGCCGGGTGGAACACCTGACCCTGCGGCGCACGGTAATCCGTGATGCCCGAGGCGCACTGGTGACCATCGCGAATGGGGAGATCCGCACGGTCAGCAACCTCAACCGAGACTGGTCACAGGCGTTCGTGGATGTCTCGCTGGCGCCGGAAAGCCCGATTGAAAAGACGATGCAAGCATTGGAGAGCGCCGCGGCTGCTTTGCGGGGCGATCCGGCCTGGTCACAAACGCTGGTCGACGGGCCGCGGATCCTTGGGGTGCAGAGCTTCGACCGCAGTTCATCGACGGTGCGATTGCAAGTGCGGACGGCTCCAACACGGCAGGATGAGGTCGCGCGCGAGCTGCGCCGCCGCATCCAGGTCGAATTTCAGAAACAGGGCATACCCACAGCGAGCGTGCACCGCATCGAACTGGCAGGCGTTGCTCATTCTTCGCAGGAAGCAGCCCAGGCAGATGCGGGGAGTTAGGGCAAGGAGGACCGGCAATGGCCCAGATCACCTACGACGAAGTAAACCTGATGCTGCGCTTGTACGACATGAGGCGCGAAGCGCGGCTACGCCAGGCGCGCGCCTGGTTTGTCGAAAACTTTCATCCGGAATCTCCGGAAGAGATGATGCAGAGGTATCCGCAGGGCGGGGAGGAAAACACTTACATCCGCATGGTAATCAGCTACTGGGACATGGTGGCCGGGATCGTCAACCGCGGGCTGATCAACGACGAATTATTTTTCGACAGTAATGGCGAGATTTGGGTGGTGTGGGACCGTATGCGGTCGATCGTTCCTACGTGGCGCGCCGCTTTCAAGAATCCGCATCTTTTCCAGAACATGGAAGAAACTTGCAAGCGGCTGGAAGCCTGGAGGGAGAAGCGCGCACCTGGATCCAGTGCGGCGATGCGGCAAATGATGGTACAGGCGAAACCGGGCACCAAGGGCATTTAGGATTTGCGAAGCGGGAAAGTTTCCTGGAAGCAAGTCTTGCGTGACGATCAGCGCCGCTGCCGGGCAGGCTCGGGGGCCCGCGAGTCCGGATCAACAGGGGTAATCTTCGGAATAGCGACTTTCATGCAGTTGCGTCCCGCTACCTTGGCCGCGTAGAGCGCCGTATCGGCCTGCTGAAGAAGCTCTTCCAACGGCAGGAAACCCCATTCTTGGCTCAGCAAGAGCCCGAGGCTCATGGTAATTGGAACGGCACCACCGGACGTTTGCACGGGGATACGGGCGATGGATTTGCAAATCTCCTCTGCGCGGGCAAATGCGTAGGCCAGATTGCAATTGTTCAGGACCACCAGAAACTCCTCACCGCCATAGCGGCCTACGAAATCATACGATCGCACGGAAGAGAGCAGCCGCTTTGCTGTTTCCCTCAAGACATCATCACCGGCGAGATGGCCGTAGGTATCATTCACACTCTTGAAATTATCCAGATCGCAGATCAGAATTGCGGTAGAGACTCGCTCGCGCCTGGAACCATCGTTCGGTCATCATCATCGCAAACCAGAACTCCGAGTTCCGCCTTCAACTCGGGTCGGCTAGCCTATTATATAGGACATGAAGTTCATTCGATTCCTGAATTCCTGGGCGCAGAGTCGGACTAGCGTGTAATCAAGAAATTCGTTTAACTCTCGGATCCGGCTCCCGTCACCTGTGCGCACGAATCTCTGGAAACTTTCTCTGCATATGGCCTGTAGCTTATGTAAAGCAGTGCGCTCGACAGCGGTCTCACTCCCTATATTCTGTTGCACGAAACCCCCCTTCAAGGGAGGTCATGTGCATCTAAATATTGGCAGGGAAGGTCAATACTGGGTCCGGCGAGGGGTTAAAGGGCCGTGGAACTCATGGACCTGATGGCGTTTCACTGATCCGCTCTGTCACTATGTTGCGGGAAAAACCGTCGCCCTAACTCACACATTCTAAGGCTAGAAATCTGGAGGCGCGGGTGGGATTCGAACCCACGAATGGAGGTTTTGCAGACCAGTCGTGGATTGCTATCTTGTTGATTCGTCTTGCCTTTACACCCGCGCTGCTAGCTGATTTTGGCCCTAATTTGGGCCTAACTGTTCCCAAGTTGTTCCCAACTTCTTGGGGTGAACCCCTAAGATGGCACAAATTATTTGTGCACAGCTTCCGCATTTCGAAACCCGTAGAGATGCAATAGGTCAACGAGAGAAGACCCGTGACGACGATCCTCGTGCTCGAAGCTCAGGATAAGGCCTTTCGCAGATTCTCGCGGGCGAGAGCTAACTCTGGGTGCGCGGGTGTCAACCGGTTTTCAAGAATTGCGATGGCACTCTTGAGCAGCGGCACCGATTCACTGCGCCGTCCCAAAACAGTCAACAAGCTGCCGAGATTGGAGCAAGTCAGAGCCACATCGGGACTATCCGCGCCCAGCAGTCTCTCCTTGATCGAAAGTGCTCTCCGGTAATTCTCCTCTGCCTCTTGGTAGTTCCTCTTCGTGACGAGAACGGCGGCAAGGTTGTGCAATGTTGCAGCCACTTCATAATGGACGGGCCCAAAGGACTCTTCAAACACCGCAAGCGCGACGGTAGATTGCCTCGCTTTCGTCGTACCTACCGAGGCCGTCGAGAATTGCCGCGTAGGCAGCCGCATCGGCCATCGTTCGTGGATCGGTTTCTCCCAGCAGGCGTTGCGAAAGCTCCCAGGCTTTCTCGCCATAGGGTTTGGCCGCGGCAAAATCCCCTTTCGAGAAGAGAATGCCTCCCATGTTGTGATAGATCGTGCAAGCGGTCAGGCACTCTTCGCCTTGTGTGGCCATGGTCACTCGCAGGGCCTCCTTGTAGAGCCGGAGCCCTTCGTCGAAGCGGCCACAATACTTGTGAAGAACGCCGAGATCGTTAAGTGCTTGCGCGGACTCTCCCGATGTCTCGCCGAATTCGCCGACAGCGAGTCTCACCGCTTCTTGCAATTCGTTTTCGGCACGCACGTAATCGCCTTGCAAGCGTCGAAGTTGACCCAGCAGAGCCAGTGTCTTGAGCCGGATCCTTGCCGCCATTTCGCCCGTGTAGTGATTGAAATGTGCCTTCTCGATCGCGAGCGCACGTTCCGAATAGGTCAGAGCGGCTTGGAACTTCTGACGGTCGCATTCAATTTCCGCGAGGTCGTTAAGGAGGGTTAGCCCACTGATTACGAGTGATTTTCGTCCCTTTGAAACGACAGTGCTCGACGGCCTTATACGCGAGCGCCTGATGGCCAAACTTTCGGGTTTCTTTGGCCTGCTGGCGTCGCTGATCGCCGCTCTCGGTCTTTACGGTGTAATGTCTTACCTGGTTGCCCGGCGCACGAATGAAATCGGGATCCGCATGGCGCTTGGGGCACAGAGGCATGACGTCCTCTCGCTGGTGCTTCGCAATTGCGCTTTCTTGCTGGCGCCAGGATTACTGCTCGGCGCGGTTCTGAGCGCGGCCGTCGCCCAAGCAGCCAGAGCCATGCTTTTTGGGTTGAAACCAACCGATCCTCGGGTGCTTGTCGCCGCCATAGTCGGATTGGGCCTTCTTGCTCTGCTTGCGTGTCTCTTGCCAGCGCGCCGCGCCACGCGCATCGATCCGATAGTCGCCTTGCGTTACGAGTAAATCATGGCTCTCGGTGAGGGCCCATGTCACTGCTGCGAAGCCTATCACACGGATCCCGGTCACTGTTCCGAAAGAGACAAGTCGAACAGGAGTTGGACGAGGAACTAGCGCCAATTTCTCACAGCTTGGCAGAAGAGGAATGAATTTTGTTCGAATTGGGAGTTGCGAGATCGTTCGCGGGGTGCTGGCGTGTAGCTGATCCGTTTTTCGCTGGGCGTGATCGTTTTTCTCTCGCCGAGACTATTTCCGCGCACACCTTACCCCCGGTTGACAGAAGCGAGGAAAAAGTTGTTAGGGATCCTTCTGTTTCAATGCTTTAGCGGCACGGCGCACAGCTTTTCATGGATTTGCCGGAAGAGCTCGACATAGGGGTAACCACCGGCCAGTGAGATCCCGGGAGAGTAGATTCGAGCTATTATTCTGATGACCAAACGCTTTTGCTTGTAACCCGGCCGAGGCCGGTTCACGCCTTCTGCGAGCATCTTTCGCCCCGTCGACGAATCAGTCTGCAATCCCAAACCGAAGAGCCTTCGCCAAGTTGGAAGGAATCCTTTTAATGCGGGGCGCAACGATTTGGCGAACCACAGCTTTGCCAGACGAATCAAGGCAAGATGGTTCGCCGCCGTGCGATCTGTTAGCCGTTCCTCCGCGATATCTGGCTCTTCTAGCGCGCCGCCCGCGCTCTCTTTCTCTCGCGTGCCACGGGTCATTTCACCTCGACTTTCACGCGCATCCAAGGATGGATGCAGCACTCAAAAAGATGTTCACCTTTCGACAGACCCGTGATCTGGCGTTGGCTGCCTTGAAGGATTCGGGTCTTGGCTACGGCGACGTTCGAAAAGCCGCCAGCACATTCTGGAACCGTGTCCTCTCCTGGCGCATTGAGCACCGGTAGAAAACCACCACCAAACTGCGCCACCTCGGTGAAGGTGTGAGGCTCGCCGCCTTGGTCGAAAACGTTAAGAATGGTTCCTTTCTTGATGTTGAGAGTGTCAGGTTCGAAGTCCCAGCCCGGGTCCGGAGTTCCAGCGGCTGCCTTTGCAAATAAGTCGGACAATTTCGTGTCTGCTCCAAGCGCGACGTTCTTGCAGAAATCAGGCCCAAGCGCGGCATTGAAGGTGACCGGATCGCATTCGTCCAAGGCCACCACCTGTGCGACACTTGGTGGATCTTCTTCCGGCGTCCCGCCAGCGAACATCAAACCGCCGGCGAACACAAAACCGCCAGCGAGTAAACCGAACTTCGCTACGGTAGTTTTCATCATGGTTCTCCTTCCTTCTTGTTCAGGAATTGTCCTGCCTTGACGTTTGTCTTTTACGTTCATGGCTATTCTCCTTTCGTAGAGGTTGCCCGACGGCACTCCCTTCTTGTAAGACTGCGGCTGATTCTTAGAGCGTTTTCAAAAAAGCGACGAGGGCGTCTTTGTCTTGCTGCGAAAGGTGAAGGTTAAAACGGGTGTCGTAGAAACTGACGGCATCCATCAGCGTAGCGGCGGAGCCGTTGTGAAAATAAGGTGCCCGTCCGGCAAGACCACGCAAGATTGGGCCCTTGAACTTGCCGATGTCGGCGCATTTGCCAGTGACCATGGCGCGCCCAATATCGGTGACTTGCACGATCTGTCCGGTCGCGTTGCACATGACGGTTACGAGCGGAAGGTCAGGCGTTCGGCGTGAGAGGTCAGCGAGGCCGATGTTGAGGGGTGCGGGCACCGAATGGTCGCCGACGTTCGGTGAATCATGACATGTCCCGCAGAAACCGTTGATTGTCTGCTGATGAAGAACATCGTTGAGGCCCGCGACTCCGGTGATGGGGATTTGCAGCGTGTTAAAAAGGCTCTCGCCGCGGGCGACGGCACGTCGCGCGGCGGTATGCTCGTCATAGTCGCGGTCATCGATGTGCGCCCAATTGTTGTATATGTCGAAGATTTGTGGAGAGAAGGGAGCGCCAGTTGGATTGAGTCCCAGTGGATCATTTATGCCGATGAAGAACTGTTGTCTGAAGAGATAGCTCGGCCCACCCTTGGCGGCATCGGCATTCAGGTCACCGGCATCGCGATCATAGGTTTGCGCGGTGAAGATCTGGGTTTCGAAGTCAACAATCTGCTGAACCTGTTCGGGTGACGGAACAGCACCTTGCGCATGGCCGGTCGTGGCATCGACGGCTTGATGAGTAAGGTCGTCGGTGATTGGCTTGAAAGTACCATCAGGATTCTTGAAGGTTTCGCGGCCGTCCCACATGACCGTGCTGAGGAATGGCAGGTTTGTCGCAGGAGGCGGACGTCGATAGGCGGAGATGGCACTCGTGCTGGTGCAACCGTAAGGGTTGTCGTTGCTTAGCACAGTGAATTCCGCGTTTGCCGGCACCTGCTGCTCGATACGAAACAAGCCTTTGTTAAGAAGCAAGCTGTAGGCTTCACGACGCACCTCCTCCGTAGACACGTCTTGCGCAGGGCAGCCCGAACCGTCGTTCGTCCGGAAGATGGGGTCTAACCCATGCGTGGCCGCGAAACGTGCCTGAATGTGAGGCGGAGTCACGGACCAAGCATCGCTGGCCTGGTGACACGTCACGCAACGACGGCCATTTGTGCCGAGATCTTGGAAGAATGCGTTTTTCGTCGTGTCCGTCGGGCCCCCCTTGTTGAAGTTTGCGAAGCGCCCATCAGGGTCTGCGAACTCCTGAAATCGCGGCACAAACTGATTGGAGTTTTCGGCAACTGCAAGCACCGCTCCGCCGCCAATCATAAGAACGCTCATCGTAAGCAAGGCGAAACGATGGTTGCGAGAGAATCTGGTTATACTCGGAACGCTGGTGTTATGGTTTGCGTCGAGTCTTCCTGCCTTGACGTTTGTTTTCACGTTCATGACCTTTCTCCTTTGGTCGAGTTGAGCGCCTGAACCGAACCGCGAGCCGCCCGGGTTAACGAACGATAGTGTTGTGGTTTGCTGCGAGCCTTCCTGCCTTGACTCTGGTCTTGAGTTTCATCGGTTGTCTCCTTTCTCAAAGTTGTTGAGGTTCTTCCCTCTGTCTCTTAACAGCGCAAAACAGCGGGCGTTTTAATCAGCTGGGCATGAAATAAATTTGCAGAGAGTGCAAGGTTCCTAACCTGCTGATTTGCATGGGTTTTCGCATTTGACAGCAGATTTAAGAAGCGCTAGGCTACGCTTCCAGGGACGTTTCCCATTCCAGAGAACCCCTGTGAAGCACGAGCCTCCAAGCGAGGTCACGCAGCTGTTGCAGGTATGGCGGGGGGGCGACCGCAATGCACTCGACGCCCTGCTCCCCCTGGTCTACAAGGAATTGCGCCGTCGGGCCCACTTCCAACTGAGGAACGAACGGCCTAACCACACCTTACAGAGCGGCGCGCTGGTGCATGAGGCATACCTTCGCCTGGTCGGGATGAGCCGTCCCCAGTGGGAGAGCCGCACTCATTTCTTTGCTATTGCCGCCCAGCTCATGCGCCAGATTCTTGTCGACTATGCCCGCCGCCACGGGGCAGCGAAACGCGGGGGCAGTGTCTGCAAGCTCTCCCTCGAGGACGCGACGATGATGTCCCGCCGAAAAGATGTAGACGTCGTAGCCCTCGATGATGCTCTTATAGGTCTCGCCAAAATCGATCCGCGTCAGAGCCGAGTTGTAGAATTGCGCTTCTTTGCCGGGCTCTCCTTGGAGCAGATTTCTGAGGTACTGGAAATTGCTCCGGCCACAGTGCAACGGGATTGGACGGCTGCCCGTGCATGGCTTCATCGAGAGATCTCCAGGAATTCCCGTGTATGAGTACGGAACGCTGGGAGCGGACCAAGCAGATCTTGGAGGAAGCGCTTCGGATAGCGCCTGAGCCGCGGCAAGCCTATCTGGACTTGGTTTGCGGACCCGATAGTGAACTGCGCACCGAAGTAGAATCGCTCATTACTTCCCACGAAGAAGCAGGCAGCACGTTTCTCGCCGCAGCCGCCCCGGAACTTCTGGAACTTACTTCCTCAGCAAGGCCTCCCGAGCTACCCCTTAACCACGTCATCGGACATTACAGGCTGGTCGAAGAAGCCGGACGAGGCGGGATGGGGGTGGTGTACAAGGCCGAGGATACCCGTCTGCACCGTTTCGTGGCATTGAAGATTCTTCCGGAACAGGTCGGAGAAGATTCCGGGGCCTTGGCACGGTTTCGCCGTGAGGCCGAAGCCGCCTCTGCCCTCAACCACCCCAATATCGTTACCATCTACGAAATCGGACAGGATGGTTCCACTCACTACATTGCGATGGAGCTGGTAGAAGGGAAGACGCTGCGCGAGCTGCTTGTCGCCGGCTTGCTGCCAATACGAAAAGCAATTGAAATGGCGGCGCAGGTTGCGGAGGGGCTGGCCAAGGCGCATGAAGCAGGCATCGCGCACAGAGACTTAAAGCCCGAGAACCTGATGGTCTCTCACGATGGATTCGTCAAAATCCTCGACTTCGGCATGGCGAAGCTCGCGTCGACCAGCGGAGAGCTATCGGATATGTGCATTCTGTCCGCGTCGCAGACTCAACCGGGTCTGGTTCTAGGAACGCTGGGATACATGTCACCGGAGCAGGCCAGCGGTCGTCGGCTAGATTTCCGATCAGACCAGTTCTCGTTCGGCTTGGTGCTCTACGAGATGGTGACCGGAAAGCGCGCCTTCCAGAGAAGCACAGCAGCGGAGACACTAGTGGCCATTCTCCGGGAACAAGCCGAACCGATCGGAGTGCAAAACCCCGACGCCCCCGCTCCGCTGTGTTGGGCTATCGAGAAGTGTCTGGCGAAACAGCCCGATAAGCGATACGTCTCTACCCGAGATCTCGCACGGGAGCTTGCGGCCATACGCGACCGCTTCTCGGAGAAACCAGTTAAGCAGGTGGAGCCCCGTCCGACAAATATTCCTGTGCAGCGGACCGGGTTTGTGGGGCGAGAAAAGGAAGTAGCTGCCGCCAAAGAACTCCTGCTGCGTCAGGATGTGCGCCTGGTCACGGTCACGGGTCCAGGCGGGATCGGCAAAACACGTCTCGCGGTGGAGGTGGCGAGTGGCCTTGTCGAGCGCTTTCCAGGTGGGATTCATTTTGTCCCGCTCTCCCCGCTAAGCGATCCGGGCTTGATCGCTTCCGTGATCGTTCAGACGTTGGGGATCCGGAAGTCGGGAGGTCAGTCGCCGCTCGAAATACTCAAGAAGAATTTACAGGATTCATTGCGCGCGCCAATGCTGTTCCTGCTGGACAATTTCGAGCACCTGGTTCAGGCGGCACCTATCGTGGCGGAGCTGCTGGCCATGGGTGCCAATCTTAAAATCCTGGTAACAAGTCGCGCAGCGCTGCACGTGTACGGAGAACATGAATTCCCGGTGCCGCCGCTTGCGCTGCCCGATTCGCGGTCCATGCCTCCGTTTGAGCTCCTGTCACAGTACCCTGCGATCGCGTTGTTCGTACAACGCGCCGTCGCTGCCAAGCCAGATTTTGAACTTAACCGACAAAACGCGCCCGCCGTCACCGAGATTTGTGCCCGGTTGGATGGTCTGCCTCTCGCGATCGAGCTCGCAGCCGCCCGGGTCAAAGTTCTATCGCCCTCTTCCATGCGGACACGCCTGGCGAGCCGGTTGCAGTTATTGACGGGCGGGGCGCGGGACCTGCCGCAGCGGCAACAGACTCTTCGGGGCGCAATCGACTGGAGCTACGACCTTCTGAACGCTGCCGAGCAGAAGCTTTTCAGAAGATTATCGGTGTTCGTGGGGGGATGCACTCTGGAGGGTGTGGAAGCTGTGTGCGACACCAAGCGCGATCTCGATTTGGACCTGCTCGACGGTATGGCATCTATGGTGGACAAAAGCCTGGTGCAGCAGGTCGAGCAAGCGAATGGTGAATCGCGGTTCGTGATGCTGGAAACGATTCGCGAGTACGCTCGGGAAAAACTGGAGGCAAGCTTGGAGGAGGCCTTGACGAAGCGCGCCCATGCCGCCTACTGCCTCGTGCTGGCAGAAGAGGAGGCTACGGAGTCGGGCGGCGCGGAAGGAGCGGAAAGGCTGGAACGCTTCGCGTTAGAGCATGACAATTTTCGCGCGGGCCTTGAGTGGCTGACAGAAACCGGAGATGTGGAGTGGGGCCTGCGTCTCGGCGCGGCCCTGTTTCGCTTCTGGGAGACGCGCGAGTATCTCGCCGAAGGCAGGGACAGGCTGGGCAGGTTGCTGCAGCTCGCAGGAGCGGCAGCTCCCACGAAGGCGAGAGAGCGCGCTCTTTTTGCCGCAGGCGTGCTCGCCGGTGAGCAGGGAGATTACGCCTCGGCGGACGGGCTCATCAGGGAAAATCTAGACATCGCGCGTCAGTTGCGTGACAAGCAGGGCGTTGCCGTCTCTCTAAACGCGCTGGCGGTCTTTGCTCGGGACCGGGGTGACGTCGCGGTTGCGCACTCTCTGTTCGAAGAAAGCCTAGTGCTGTGGAGAGAGTTGGGCGACCAGAAGGCTGTCGCTCGTTCTCTCAGTAACCTGGCGAATGTCGTCAAATTGCAGGGTGACCATGCCCGCGCGCGCTCCCTATACGCGGAGTGTCTCTCAATCTTTCGAGGACTGGGAGATCCGACAGGCGTCGCCTGGTCCCTAAACTACCAGGGGGATGTCGCCCGCGATCAGGGAGACTCCGCACCCGCGCGGACATTGTACGAACAGGGTCTTGCAATTTTTCGAGAACTCGGTGACCGCTGGGGCATTGCTGGCACACTGGCTGATCTCGGAAGCTTGGCGAGGGAACAGCAGAATTGTCCCACAGCACACTCTCTGTACCGGGAAAGCCTAAAAATTTTCCAGGAACTGGGACATAAACGCGGAATTGCCCGCCTGCTGGAGTGTTTCGCGTGCTCTGCGGCGGCACAACTCGAAGCAGAGCGTTCGCTGCGGCTGGCAGGCGCAGCGGCGGCGCTGCGCCAAAGCATCGGTGCTCCGCTCACGCGCGCAGAACAGGCCAAGCTGGAATCCACCCTGGACCCGGCACGGCAGGTATTGACCAACACGGCAGGCACGACGGCCTGGTTAGAAGGTTGGGCTATGCCGGTCGAGAAAGCGATTGAAGAAGCGCTGATGCCACATTCCGCGGCTCGCTCGTTTACGGCCACGCGCGGCCCAGACGAGCCAGCCGTATGATTGGGGTCCAACGGGGTTAGGCCGCTTGGGCCCGGCGCATTTTAGCCGACGATCACTCCGCAGTTGTTGGGTCGATCAATCTGCGGACAGCAGAGATGCGATTCGCAGGGAAGCCTCCCCTTCGTGCGTGTTCCCTGACCGTCGCCTCGTCCGGAGCGAGGTAGACGCAGTACACCTTGTCGCCGGTTACGTAGCTATGGAGCCAGTGGATCTCGGGACCCATTCCCTTAAGGACGTTGACCGACTTTTGCGAAATTTCCCGCAATTGGGCGTCGGATAGATTTCCGGCTCCCGGGATTTCGCGTTCGATGACGAATTTTGGCAAGGGCGTCCCCCTGATGCGCCCGCATGTTAGCATGCAGGTGGAGCGGCTTCAAGACGACTTGGCCGAAGCTGCCCGGGTCAGCGAAAAATGGCCGAGAATGAAAGAATGAGGTTGCGATGGATCTTCGATCGCTTCAGAAGCCGCTGAAAGAGCAGTATCGCAGTGACCCATATGCCTCACAAATCACAATCCGGGCGAAAGGTGGACAGACAGATGTTCCGGTGGCCTGCTCGGTCGACATCGGGCGTGCCATCTATCATGCCGAAGCCCACAAAGGCGTCGGAGGCGGCGGTACCGGCGCCTGTTCCGGTGACCTTTTGCTTGGGGCTCTGGCGGCTTGCGCGCAGATCACCTGTCAGATGGTCGCCGCGGCTATGGGCATACCAACCGAACGTATTGAGGTCACCGTGGAGGGAGACTTGGATCTTCGAGGCACCCTTGGCATAGCAAAAGACGTGCCCGTCGGCTTTGAGAGCGTTCATCTTCATTTTGATGTCGCAGCTCCTAAGGCAACCCCGGAACAACTGCGCGGATTGCGCGAAAAGACAGAGCAATATTGTGTAGTGATGCAAACGTTGCTCCGACCACCGGCACTCCAGACGGAGTGGGTCGGGGCAGGATAAAGCAAGCAGCTACCCGGCCGGCAATAGTTGAGTCGGCAATGTGCTCTACCAATGAACCCCGCGCCGTCCATTTCACCCTCAAACTTGAATCTAATGTGCGCATCCGCCTTCCCTCACTGTGATCCCCTCATTGCCTGGCGCGCTCTAACGGAAAAAATGTACTGGTACCAAGATTTTTTCTCCCTTTTTCCCTTCTGGATGTTCCTTAAATAAGTATGGGGCTGTGATTGGGATTTTCTCTGCCAGCCTGGGATTTTTGCGCGGGATTAAGATTTTTTCTTACTTTTTCTGGTTTGGATGTTCGTTAGATAAGTATGGGGCTGTAGCAGGGAGTTCGCTTCCAGCTTGGGACCTGTGCCTCATCAAAACCTCACGCACTCCTCGAACCAAAGACTTTGGAAGAACGGCCGTCGGGCGTTGCGCTAAGATTTTCGCCCATGATCCCCTTACTTCGACACCTGATCGGCTGGATTCTCGGTTGTGGTACGCAACAATTCCATCAGGCTCCCATCTGACAGAGATGCTGGTACTTATTTGTTCGGCTTTCCCGCGCTAGGAAGCCCCAAAAACCAATCCTGCGAACAGAAAATGCTTCTCAGCCGGGCCGACCCTGTGCAATCCTGACAGGCCATGTTTCGATTCTTTCAGAACACAAAGCGCTCACTGGATTCTCTGCTTAACTTGATCATCGATCTGGTCGCGGACGGGCTTCTTTTCTTCCGTCTCCTGTTCCGCTCGCGCACATCCCTGAGCGTGGAGGTCCTCTTCCTGCGAAAGCAACTGGCCTTCTATGAGGAGAGGCAGGTCCAACCAAGACGATTGAACGACTCCGCCCGTTTCTCCCTGATGCTCTGGTCTCGCTTATGTAATTGGAAAGAGGCCTTGGTCATCGTCAAACCCGAGACCCTGATTGGCTGGCATCGCAAGGGTTTCCAGTTGTTTTGGAAATGGAAGTCACAAGCCGGTCGGCCACGAATTCCTGAGAACATCCGCAAACTCATCGTGCAAATGGCAAAAGAGAATCCAACTTGGGGACTAGCGCGCGTGGCAGCGGAGCTGTCGGTGAAGCTGGGTATCTACGTTTCTCCACGTACAGTACGCGCCTATTGGCCTCCCGAGCCAGAGCGACGAGGCCGTCGGAGGACCTCTTCGCAGAACTGGAGGACGTTCGTCCGCAATCACGCCCAGTCCATCGTCGCCTGCGATTTCCTGGTCGTGGTAACCGCTCGGTTCCGAACTCTCTATGTGTTCCTCCTGATGGAGGTCGGGACACGGCGCATCGTGCATTGCAACGTCACCGCGCATCCAACGGCAGCCTGGGCCTTTCAGCAGCTTCGCGAAGCGATTCCGAGCGATCATTCCTATCGTTTCCTGATCCATGACCGTCACTCGATCTTCTCGGCAGAGGTTGACCAGCAGCTAAAGGCTTTTGGACTGCGGGTGCTGCGCACGCCTGTGCGTGCACCAAAGGCGAACGCCTATTGTGAAAGATTAGTGGGAAGTGTACGCCGTGAGTGTTTGGATTTCATGATTCCGCTAGGCGAAAAACATCTGCGCAGAATCCTGTCAGAGTGGGTTACTCATTACAAGTACGTTTCATACTGCCCCACCTCGCTATGTGGTTGAAAAACCGAGTGTACTCTGTTTTGAAGTTGGTATTGCGGGGTTGCGATTGCTGCCTCGGACGCGCGCGAGGAAGTGTGTGGCAG
>Ga0193731_1000265_pt1 | contig 18165 bp, 18 predicted proteins | sample U1a2metaG_FD_144920 | JGI IMG/M metagenome (GOLD analysis project Ga0193731, IMG submission 144920) | Soil microbial communities from a riparian zone of the East river system, Colorado, United States - U1a2 | ecosystem: Environmental > Terrestrial > Soil > Riparian zone | place: USA: East River...
GGACTCGGCGGGTGAGGACTCGGCGGAGGAGGCGATGGTGGCGACTTCGGAACCGGTGAGGTCTGTGGTTTGCGCGTTCTCGGCAAGGACGGCGTCGGCTTGCTCCCGGCCACCGTCTGCTTGGGCGTCGTGGACGCGGCGAGCTCGGCGCTCGAATTCGCTACGTGTGCCGTCACGGCCGACGAGCCACTGCTCGGCCGCGTCCGCGCCTGGACGGAGCGCCTCGCGTGCGCCCGCGCTCGAGCTTGCGGCGGGCTGTCAGTCGCCGGCGGCTTGATGAACGGCCACGTCAGGTCTTGCCGGTAAGGCGCGAGCTCCGATGCAATCGTCGAGCGCGGATGCAGGGCCGCGCGCCAGAGATAGCCCGATGCCGCACCAGCACAAACGAGCAGGACGAGTTGCACCCCAGTGGCATATCGACGCACCCGCGGAGTATCGCGTTGCGGTCAGACGGAGCTCAGAGGTCGGCTTCTTGGGCAACTTTGAACCGGTTCTTCCCAGCGCGCTTCGCCTCGTAGAGTGCGGCGTCGGCGTGGCGGAGGAGCTCGTCCGTCGACTGCCCTGCCGCCGCCTGGGCGATGCCGAAGCTCGCGGTGAGTCGGATCTTTTGGCCTTCCGGAAGCGTTATGCGCGACGACGCGAGTGCTTCACGCATTCGGGCGGCAACCGCCGTGGCCGCGTCGATGCCCGTCTCGGGGAGGAAGACTGCGAACTCTTCCCCACCGATCCGGCCGGCGACGTCAACATCGCGCACATGGTCGCGCAGGAGCTCGCCGAAGGCCCGTAACGCGTGGTCGCCGGCGTGGTGGCCGAAGTTGTCGTTGATGCGCTTGAAGTCGTCGAGGTCGGCGAGCACCACCGTCAGCGGCGTCTCGAACATTCTTGCCCGCTCGAGCTCCACCTCCAACGCCTCGATGAATCGTCGCCGGTTGACGAGCGTCGTCAGCTCGTCCGTGCTCGCCTGCCGACGCACCTCGTCGTGGAGCCTCGCGTTTTCGAACGCGATTCCGGCCTGTGCGGCGATCCATTCGGCGAGCTTTTGCGTCTCGCGATCGAATCCCCGGCCATGCGGGTAGAGCACGAGGCTCGCGTCGATGCCCGTGCCTTCGCTCCTCAGATCGAACGTCAGCGGCCGTCCCTTGCCCCCGACATCGCCGAACCAGCCCACCTCTTCACCGTCCTGGACCATTTGCGCCCCGCGCGCGCCCGTCGCTTCGGTGACAACCTCGAGAATCAGCGGCACGAGGGCCCGCGGATTGTGGGTCGCCGCGAGAGCGTCGCCGACGAGCGCGATCGCCTCGCGCGCGTCGCGCGCGGGTGCGTGTGTACGACGTCGTTCATGATGCTGCTCCTGCAGAGGCGGCGGCGGGGTCTCGCGGTCGCGCAGCGAGCGCAGCAGCGACCAGAGGAGAACGATCGTCACCAGCGACGCAGCGCTCGCGAGCACGATCAACAACACGGGCCGCAGTAGTGGGGGATGGTCACGTGGTCAGGAGACGGTATTCGTTGAGCCGTTCCCCCTGCGGACGTTAGCGCCGCCGCGGGACGGCCGCTTTAGGGGGGCCGCCGCCTACTCAGTCCCTCCCGGAAGCTCGATGCAGCGCAAGCCGCTGAGATCGAGCCACGTCCGGTCCGGCCCGCGCACGATTCGCATCAGGACGGCCTTGCAGTGAACGCACCGGACGACCGTTCCGGGTGCATCCATGTACACCTCGAGCCGAGCAACGACGTCGGCGGTGCCGCACGTCCGGCAGACCTCGGTGGCAGTCGTCATCTCGACCCCGAACAACTCGAGCATCATGCCGCCGATCGCATTCCCGTCGAGTCGTCGCTCGTCAGCCACCGGTTGCTCCAAAGCGCTCGGTCCTGATCGACAAAGGCTCGTACCCGAGCGCCACGAGCCCGTCGGCCGCCGCGTCGACGAACCGCGTCGAGCCGCAAACGAACACATGCGGCTGCTCGGCGACCGGCCAGGCGATCTCGCGCAGCATTTCGGCGTCGATCCGACGCGTGTAGCCCGTCCAACCAGGCGGCTGCTCGCGGGTCAGCGTTTGGAAGACCTCGAGCCGTTCGCCGGCCCGAGCAGCGAGCTCCTCGCGGTAGATCACGTCCTCGAGCGTCCGCGAGGAATAGAGCACCCGGATCGAGGTCGAACCGGAGGAGGAGCGGATCATCGACATCAGCGGTACCACACCCGAGCCGCCGCCGACGAGAAGCACCGGCCGGCCGTCGTCCTCCCAGACGAAGTAGCCACCGATCGGGCCGCGTATCTCGAAGCCGTCGCCTTCACGCGCCTCGTCGACGAGGTAGGGAGAGACCTCGCCATCTTCCAATCGCTCGACGGTGATCGCCAGCTCGTCGCCCGGTGCCGAGGCGATCGAGTAGCTGCGCTCGGCCTGGTAGCCGTCCTCGGCCGTCAGCCGCACGTCGAGATGCTGTCCGGCGCGGTGGCCGGGCCAGCCGTTCGCGTCCAGCAGCAGCGTGCGTACCCGTGGCGTCTCCTCGACCGCGCCCGTCACCCTCGTGACGAGCCACAGGAGCCGCGACAACCTCACGCGTTCCCGTCGTCGACGCAGACGGCCGCACGGGCAGAGCCCGCACAGCCTGATGACGGCATCGCAAGCGACGCCTCAGTCAGTCGCCCCAGTACCGCTGTTCCAGCCACGGGTCGCCGAGGATGTGGTAGCCGTTGGATTCCCAGAAGCCGGGTTCGTCCTCGTCCTGCAGCCGGAAGCCGCGAATCCACTTCGCGCTCTTCCAGAAGTAGAGATGCGGCACGAGCATCCTCGCCGGCCCGCCATGCTCGGGCTCGAGTGGCTCGCCGTCGTAGTCATAGGCGATCCATGCCTTGCCGTCCGTGACGTGCTCGAGCGGGAGGTTCGTCGTGTAGCCGCCGTCGCAGAACGCGAGCAGGTAGCCGGCATCGTGCTCGACAAGACCAAGGAGCGTGTCGAGCGAGACGCCTCGCCAGACGGTGTCCAGCTTCGACCATTTGGTGACGCAGTGGATGTCGGTCGTCAACTCCTCGCTGGGAAGTGCACGAAACTCGTCCCACGTCCAAGTTGCCGGCTCGGCGCCGCCTTCGATTGCGAAGGACCATTCATCGAGAGGCGTGTGCGGCGTTGGCCCTGCCGAGAGCACCGGGAAGTCGTCCACCAGGTGCTGTCCCGGCGGGATCCGGTCCTCCGGGCCTTCGCTACGCCGACCCTGGAAGCCGCGTGAGAACACAGGCATGGAGCGACTCTCTCAGCTTGCGGCGAGCCCTGCAACCGTGGCCGGAAGGCCCTCGGAGGTGGGCAGCTCCGTTGGTCGTTTCGTTCTGCATTGCCACTCCTTTTGCGACCCATCGGGGTTTCAGTCGCGATAGACGCGTTGGCGTTACAGCGCGAAGACCCCGGCGCTGCCGGGGTCTTCGCGAATGGATAGATCCGGATCTAGCCGGTGACGGGAAGGTCGTCGGCGGCGCCGGCGCAGTAGCCGGTGCCAGCGGCAGAGTCGTTGCTCCAGAGACTCTGGACGGCGTACTTCTTGCCGTCGTTGCCCGTGATGTTGTTGAGGCCGCCCGGAACGGTTGAGGGCGGCGTGAGCCCGAAGTTGTAGCCCACCCAGGCGCACTTGTCCCCGTTCTCGTAGGCGGCGTAGTCGTACCAGCCTCCGAGGTTCTGGCCGTCGATCACGTCCTCGGCGCCGGGGTCGGTGATCGTCTCCTCGATCTCATGCCCAACGACGATCGTGAACCCGTCGAGCTTGCCTGCGAAGTAGCCGGTGTTGACGGAGTTCTGACCGCAGCCCGCGCCCTGGTTGAGCACATACGGCATGTTGGTGAACGAGATCCCAGGCTGGACGCCGGGGTAGTACTGCGGCTGGGTGTAGTCGTGCCAGGCGCAGTAGCCGACGCCGTCGTTGAAGCCCTGTTCGCTGTAGTTCTGCGGCTGCGCAACCACGACCTGCGAGTCGTGCAGGTCGGTGATCCCGAAGTGCGCGACAGCGCGCTGGGCCTCCTGGGCGAGCTCGAGGCCGGTGACGTTCTGGTGCGTCGGATTCGTGTCGTCGTACCAGACGCCGCCGAAGACGTTCGCCGGATTCTGAATATGCACTTCCTGGCCGTTGTCGAGCTCGTAGTACTGCGTCTGGCTCCCAGTCCAGGCTGTGCCGCCGATCGCCTTGACGAATGCGGTCATCCGAGCCGCCGCACCGTCAGGGTCGTAGGAGGGCATCCCAGGCGTCGTGTGGTCGAACGCGCCGGGCTGGCCCCAGCCCCAGAAGACGAGATAGATCTTCGGCTGCACCTGGATGTGGCCGCCGAAGTACGCCATGTTCACGGGCGCCGGCTGCCCGGCGAGCGGAACACCCACCGGTACGCAGCAGATCGGCGGCGGCTGCAACGCGGGGTTCTGCATGTTCCTCGCGTCCGGCATATAGAGCGGGTGGTGTGCCGGCACGCTCGTGTCGGCGGCCGCCCCGGTCGTCACGATCAGCGCGGTCGCGACCAGCATCACCAGTGCGACGGCGGAGAGAACGCTTCGCTTGATCATCTACCTCTCCCCTTACTTGGTGACCGAGAAGGCCACGGACGTGGGCGCCGACGTGTCGAATCCCTGCGTCGACCTTGCGTAGAGCGTGTGCTTGCCGATCGCGGGCGTCGGGATCGCCACGCTCCAGTTCGTGCCCGAGCTCTCGATCCGCCCTGAAATCGGGCTCGCGAAGGTCGGATCGTCGAGCGCAACCTGCACGGACTTGTTGACGCTCGCGGCGTAGCTCGGCACGTTCGCGTAGGAGTGCCCGTTCAGGCTGATGAAGCCGCTGTAGATGTTCGGCCCGTGAATGAGCACGCGCAGGTCGAGCGCCTGGAGGTCGGACCCGTCGAGCGTCGAGCTCGGCTGGATCGTGAACGGGATCGGCGTGCTGTCGGCCGTCGGGTCCAGCAGCGCGCTCTCGCTGTCGCTGCCGAGCGTGACGGCTTCGCCGTTGATCAGGGCCTCGAGCGTCACGTCGACCTGGGCCAGCCCGATCTGAAGCCCGGTCAGCGCGATCGCTCCGGCGATGGCCTGATGCGTGTTGAGCGGCAGGGGCATTCCGTCGGTTGACGGAAAGTCCACGAAGGCGCCCTTGTCGACGTCACCGCCGGCTCCGACGACCGCGTTGAAGAGGAGGCCACAGCCGTCGCCGCCGTCGGTCCCGGTCGTCACGCTGAGATGCGGGTTGTCGTTGCTCGTGCCGCAGCCGTCGCGCCGCAGATAGAACCTCGTGCTGCCCGCCGTCGTCGGAGCAAACGTCACTCCGCCGGCCACGGCCACGTACGGGGTCCTCTTCAGCGAGTAGCTCTGGCCCGCCTTCGGGGTTGTGATCGTCACCGACGTCGTCGAGGCGCCGGCGCCGCTTGCTGCCAGCGCGGCAACCGCGACGAGCGCGGCAACGACCAGCATCCCTGCCCTTCTGATGCTCATCTGGTTCTCCTCTCGCGCAGAGCTGAAAATGAGTTGCCTCCCGATCGCCGTCACCGAGCGCACCGATACGGCGGCGGAGGTATACCGAGATCTGCGGAAATTCAAACCGCGCAATTTCAGTCGGTTCGAGGTGGATTGATCGGAATTCCTTGACTGATTAGTCAGTCAATCGACGTTTGGATCTTTTCCTGCCTGGGGATCACCCGGCGGTTGAATCAATTTTCCGGATTTCCGGGGGTGATCAGGGATGTCGCGCAAGCGGCTACGGTCGGCTGTCTTCGCTAGAGGTATTTCGAGGCGACTACTCATCGTCGCGGCTCTCGTCGTGGTGGCTGTCGGCATCGCGCGCGTGAGCGGCGGCGCGTCTGGCAACCCAGCAAGCGCGGTCTCGCACCCGAGTGCGGGGATCGCTCGCTCGGGGAGTAGTGCGACCGCGAGCGCGTCGAGCTCGACGGCAACAGGGACGGCAACCGCGACGGCAGCATCGTTCGGGCCGAACGTCGGCAGCGGCGTCTACAACGGCAAGTCGCCCGCCGTCAGTGAGCTGCCGCTGCTTCCGGTCCCCCCGACGACGTCAATCACCGCCCGCGACAACGAGAACCTGCATCCGACCACGACGTCGTCGAATGCGAAAGACCCGGTAGTCCAAAAGAGCAAAGGAACGGGTCCGATCTCGAACCCGATCTCGAACTTCGACGGCATCTGCCTGCCCTTCGGCCCTCCGTGTGACCAGGCGAGTAGCTGCAGCTGCCTGCCACCGGACACGAACGGCGAGGTCGGCGCGACGCAGTACGTGCAGACCGTGAATTCCGATTTCGCCGTGTACTCGAAGACCGGGTCCGTTCTGCGCGGCGCGACGCCGATCAACCAGCTCTGGGCCGGCACGGACAGCGAGTGCGCGAACCACAACGATGGAGATCCGGTGGTCGTCTACGACCAGCTGGCGAAACGCTGGTTGGTCTCAGAGTTCATCGCGCTGCCCAACTCGGGCGAGCAGTACGGCGAGTGCATCGCAGTTTCGACCACGAGCGACGCAACCGGCTCCTACTACCTCTACACGTTCCTGCTCGGCTCCGACACCTTCTACGACTATCCGAAGATCGGTGTCTGGCCCGACGGCTACTACATGACCGCGAACGAGTTCCCAACGGTAGGCGTCACCTCGAGCGGCGCGGGCGCGTTCGTCTTCGAGCGCAGCCAGATGCTGCAGGGCTTGCCCGCGCGCTACGTGTACTTCGACGAAGCGGCGCACAACCCGCCCGGGGCGCAGTACATCGGCCAGCTCCCGGGCGATCTCGAGGGCTCGACGCTGCCGCCGGCCGGGCAGCCGAACCTGTTCGCCGAGGTCGACGACCCGAGCACGATTCCGACGGACGCCGGCTTCTACATGCGGTTCTGGAAGTTCCATGTCGACTGGACGAACCCCGCGAACTCGACCTTCGGAAACAACGGCGAGCCGAACTACAAGCTCCCGGTGGCAGCGTTCGTCCGGCCGCAGTGCGTCTATGGCTACGGCCCGAACTGCGTTCCGCAGAAGGGCGGGCCGCAGGGGCTCGACGTGCTCGGCGATCGGCTGATGTTCAGGATGCCGATCCGTAACTTTGGGAGGTACGAGTCTGTCGCCTTGAACCACACGGTTGTCGCCAACGGCACCGACGGGATCCGCTGGTACGAGGTCCGGATTCCGAAGGGGGGCGACCCGAACGTCTATCAGCAGGGGACGTACGCGCCGGCCGACTCGGCGACGAATCCCCTCTACCGGTGGATGGGGAGCGTCGCGATGGACAAGAGCGGCGATCTCGCGCTTGGCTACAGCGCTTCGGGCCCGAACGACTATCCGTCGGTGCGGTACACGGGCCGTGCTGCGACTGATCCACTCGCACAGCTGGCGCAGGCAGAGAAGGTCGCCTTCACCGGGACCGGTCCCCAGACCGAGGCCGAAGGCCGCTGGGGCGACTACAGCGATCTGACCGTCGATCCGACGAACGACTGCACCTTCTTCTACACGACCGAGTACCTCGCGCCCGACACGGTGGTGATCGGAACGTGGCGGACGCGGGTTGTCTCGTTCAGGTTCCCCGGGTGCAAGTAGCGATCGACCGAGGCTGGGCCGCGCGTTTCGGCGCGCCGCCCGTTGGTCTGGCGCCTAGCGTCCCGCTGCGGCCTGGCGACGCCGCAGCACGGTGTCGAGCGTGACCGCGGCGAGGAGGATGACGCCGGTGGTGATCAACTTGATGGCGTCCGAATAGCCGACCAGGTCGATGCCGTTCGCGATCATGCCGATGATCAGGCCGCCGAAGAGCGCTCCGCTGACCCGGCCGCGGCCTCCGAAGAGGCTGACGCCGCCGATCACGGCCGCCGAAATGGAGTCGAGCAGGATAGTGCCGCCGCCGGCGGTGAGATCGATCCCGTTGAGGCGAGAGGCGAGGATGACGCCTCCCATGGCCGCCATCGCGCCGGAGATCATGAAGACGAGGATCCGGATCAGCTTGACGTTGATCCCGGCCCGTCGCGCAGCCTCGGCGTTGCCGCCGACGGCGTAGACGTGCCGGCCGAAGGTCGTCCGGCTGGCGAGGTATCCGCCGAGCACGACGAGGAAGACGACGATCAGACCAACGAGCGGCAGCCCGGGGCGAGGTGTCGCCTGGTTGCAGACGTACACCGCTGCGAACGCCAGACCTCCGAAGAAGGCGACCCGGAGGACAGTGAGAATCAGGTTGCCGGTCGGGAGGCCTGCACGCAAGCGGCTGAAGTACGAGCCGAAGGCGCCGGCCGCGAGTGCCACTGTGAGGATGATCGCGACGATCCAGCCCGTGTTCTTGGTCAGGACGTAGTTCGCGATGTCGTTGATCTGCTTGTCCTGGATCCCGATCACGCCCTGTGTGCCGAGAACTTGCAGGATCAAGCCCTGCGAGACGAGCAACCCCGCGAGTGTGACCACGAACGAGGGAACCCCGATGAAGGCGATCACCGATCCCTGAATCAGCCCGATCACGAGGCCGGTCGCGATTGCGAGTGCGAGTGCGACCAGACCGGGGTATTGGTGGCCGGTCCCCGCCTGTTGGAAGTAGGCCACGGAAACCCCCGCGATGCCGCTCACGTAGCCGATCGAGAGGTCGATCTCTCCGATCAGGAGCACGAAGACGACGCCGATGGCGATCACGCTCACGCCGGCCAGCTGCCCGATCAGGTTCTGGAAGTTGACGGCGCTGAAGAAGATGCTCGTCTTTGAGTTGAAGAAGAGCGCGATCGCGATGATCCCGATGATCACCGGCAGGCTGCCGACGTCGCCCGACCTGATCGCGACCCAGCGGGCGCGCAGGATCGCGACGATGCTGTCCTGGTCTTCGGCGGCGGCCTGGACCTCGGCCGGCGCAGCCGAGCTCACGCTACGACTTCCTCGGGCGCGGGCGCGCCGAAGGTGATCGCCTCGACGATCTCCCGTTCGTTCGTCTTGTCCTTCTCGTAGACGCCGACGTTGCGGCCGAGTCGAAGGACGGTGATTCGATCCGCGACCTCGAAGACGTCGACGAGATTGTGCGACACCAACACGACCGCGAGGCCCTGTTCGGCGAGCCGCCTGACGAGGTCGAGCACCTGCCGCGTCTGCGCGACCCCGAGCGCCGCGGTCGGCTCGTCGAGAAAGACGATCTTGTTGTTCCAGAGCACCGCGCGGGCAACGGCGACGGACTGGCGCTGACCGCCGGAGAGGGTTGCAACCGCTTGGCGCACCGAGCGGATGGTCGTCACGGAGAGGGATTTCAGGGTCTCTGCCGTCCGCCGTTCCATCGGCGCCTCGCGCAGCCGGAACAGTGGATCGTGCGTCTCGCGGCCGAGGTACATGTTCTGGACGACGTCCAGGTTGTCGCACAGCGCCAGGTCCTGGTAGACGACCTCGATCCCGAGCCTCGATGCGTCCTTCGGCCCGTGGATCGTCACCGGCTCGCCTTCGAAGAAGATCTGGCCGTCGTCGATCGAATAGATGCCGGCGACGCACTTGATCAGCGTCGACTTCCCGGCGCCGTTGTCGCCGACGAGCGCCATCACCTCGCCGTCCCGAACCTCGAAGTCGACGGCTTGCAGTGCCTGCACCGACCCGAAGTTCTTGGAAACCTCGCGAAGCTCGAGAGTGGCTGTCGGTGTAGGTGTCGCGTTCACCGACGGGTTTTTACCACGGTGGGGGTGCTCCGAGCGGAGCACCCCCACCGGGAAGGTCTTCTACTTGCAGTACTTCGCGTACTGGCCGTTGCAGACCTGGCTCCTCTTCAGGAAGCCTTCCGTGAAGAGAAGCTTGTAGTTCGACTTGGTGATCCAGACCGGGGTGAGCAGGATCGACTTCGTGCCGCTGACCTTGCCGTTGACGCCCGGCACGGGCTTCTTCTTGATGATCGCGATTGCGGCCGCTGCGGCTGCGTTCGCTTCCTTGCGGACCGACTTGTAGACCGTACCGCTCTGCCAGCCGGCGAGGATGAACTGGACGCCGGTAGGCGTCGCGTCCTGGCCGGTAAGCGGAATGGACTTCAGGCCGTGAGCCTTCAGCGATGCGACCACGGCACCTGCGAGCCCGTCGTTCGCGGCAAGGACACCGTTGATCTTGTTGCCGTTGCGAGCGAGCATCTGGTCGAAGATCGTCCGAGCCTTCGTGGCGCTCCAGTCGGTGTACTGGTCGCCAGCGACTGCCTTCTTGAACGTGCCGTTCTTATAGAGCGGGTTGAGGATCGAGTCGTAACCGCTCTTGAAGAGCTTCGCGTTGTTGTCCTTGATGTCCCCGTTCAACTCGGCGATCACGGGGTGATTCGAGTACTGACCCCTTGCCTTGAGGGCGGCGACGAGGCCTTTGCCCTGAAGCTTGCCGACCGTCGGATTGTTGAACGAGACGTAGTAGGAGGCCTTGCTGCCCACGACGAGGCGGTCGTAGTCGATCACTTTCGCACCGCGTGAGACTGCCAGGTTGGTGATCGAGGCGCCCGAGACCGGATCGAGCTGGTCGAGCAGGATCACCTTTGCCCCCTGCGCTAGACATTGCTGCGCCTGGGACTTTTGCTTCTGCGGATCTGCATGTGCGTTGAGCACGGTTGCGGCGACGCCGGCCTTCTTGAAAGCGGCTTTTAGATACGGCGCGTCGAACAGCGTGTAGCGCGTCGACGACGTCGTGTCCGGAAGCAGCGCGCAAGCCTTGATCGACGCGCTCGCGTTTGACGTCGAGCTGACGCGCGCCGACGCGGCGGCGGCAATCAGCCCGACTAGGACGACGGCGGTCACAGCCGCGACCGTCCAGCGGTGGAGCTCCTTCAACTTGTCCTCCTCGAATGTGGGGGTGGAAGACCTTCGTACCACCTTTGAGCTTGGCGGTGAAGGGCCTTCGTACCACCTTTTACGTGCCCTCTCAACCGGAACGGTACTCCGAAGGGACTCGGCGCGCCGTCGGCAAGTGTTACGACGAGGAGGCGCGAGCATAGTTAGTTCTGCGTAGGCCGACAGCGCCGGGCCTTGTCAGCCTGAACGCATAATTGCCGTCGAGAGGCTGTGACGAAGCATCTACGAGAGCTCGGCCTGCGAATCGGCGACCTGGAGCCAGGCCTGCGGAACGCGATCACCGACGTCCAGGGCGTCTCCGTCGGGCACGTGACCGTGCGGCGTGACGAGCCTGACCCGCCGGCCGGCCGCGGCGTTGCGCGTACCGGCGTCACTGCGGTCGTTCCCGGGCCTCTCGCCACGGTCGTCAGTCACCCGATTGCCGCGGGCACTGCCGTGCTGAACGGCGCCGGCGAGCTGACCGGCTCGATTCAGATCAGGGAGTGGGGCTACATCGAGACACCGGTCTTCCTGACCTCCACGATGGCGGTCGGGCGCGTCTATGACGGCGCCGTCGCTGCTGCAGTCGCGGCGGATCCGTCGGTGGGGACCGAGAACTTCGTCATCCCGGTTGTGGGCGAGTGCGACGACGGCTGGCTCAACGACGCCCGTACGGTGCAGGTCGAGGCGGCCGACGTTCAGCGTGCGCTCGACGCGGCGGGGGACGACGTGGCCGAGGGCGCGGTCGGTGCCGGCACGGGGATGATCTGCTTCGGCTGGAAGGGCGGCATCGGCACCGCGAGCCGGCGCGTCGGTGACGGCCACGTCGGCGTCCTGGCGCTGACGAACTTTGGCACGCACGATCAGTTGCGAGTGGACGGCGTTCCGGTCGGCCGCGTGCTCGCTCCGCCTCCGCCCGGCCGCGACGAACCGGGCGGTAGCTGCATCGTGGTGGTCGCGACCGACGCGGGGCTGGAGACGCATCAGCTCACGCGCCTCGCCCGCCGGGCAGGCCTCGGGCTCGCGCGGACCGGATCGATTGGTCATCACGGCAGCGGTGAGATCTTCGTTGCCCTCTCAATCGGCAAAAGGGGCGCCGTCGCGGACGACCGGTTGAATTCGTTCTTCGGCGCCGTCGTCGAGGCCACCGAGGAGTCCGTGCTGAATTCCCTCTGGGCTGCCGAGGACGTCGAGGGCCGCGAGCGAAGGGTGATCCGGGCGCTTCCGCATGAGCCCGTGCTCGGACTTCTTCGCGAGGCGGGCCGGATTCTAGGCTAGACAGTCAGCTCAGCAGCAAGCTCTGCAAAGACATCGATGTAGCGGTCGATCGCCGCGTCGTCGTGGGCGACCGCCAGCGTCCATTCCTCCTCGCGCCCGGGCGTCATGAAGATCCCGCGGTTCATCGAGTAGAGCCAGGCGAGATCCGTCAGCTCCGCATCCTGGTTTGCGCTGAAGCTCGCGTAGTCGACGATTCGCTCGGGCGAAAACGTGACGCAGCCTTTGGCCGCGATTCCGATCGCGTACCCCGGAAGCGCATGCTCGTCGATCACGCGTGCGCACCCGGTCAGGATGCGCTCATTCAGCCGGTCGAGATGCTCGTACGCCGTCGGCGTCAGAACTTCCTCCAGGCTCGCTCGCGCCGCCGCCATCGAGAGCGGGTTGCCGTTGAAAGTGCCGACCTGGTAGACGCTGCCGTCCTGGACCACGCGCATGACCTCGTCGGTGCCGCCGATGGCGCCCGAAGGAAGCCCGCCGCCGAGCGATTTCGCCAGCGTGACCAGATCCGGCCGGACGCCGAAGCGCTCGGTTGCGCCGCCGGCCGCGATCGTGAACCCCGTCTTGACCTCGTCGAAGATCAGGACGATTCCGCGGCGCTCGGTCAGCTCGCGAACCGCTTCGAGATACCCCGGCTCCGGCGGGATGATCCCGAGGTTCATCATCGCCGCTTCCATGATCACGCAGGCCGGGGCGCGCCCCTCCGACTCGAGCCGTTCGATCCGCCGCTCCATCGCGGCGACGTCGTTGAACGGAACCGCGACAGTGAGCTCGACGACAGCTTGCGGCAGGCCCGCTCCATAGCCGATCGACGGCAGCTCGTCCGGAGGCATTTCGGCCCCGTCTGTGCCGCCGGTCGAGACCATCAACGCATCGTTGTGGCCGTGGTAGGAGCCGAAGATCTTGACGATCGTGTCGCGTCCGGTGAGCCCCCGGGCAATCCGGACAGCATCCATCGTCGCCTCGGTGCCGGAGTTCGTGTAGCGCCATTTCGGCAGGCCCCAGCGGTGCTGCAGCTCCTCCGCGACCGTGACCGCATCCTCGGTCGGCGCCGCGAAATGCGTGCCGAGCCGAATCCGCCTCTCGACTGCCTGGGTGATCGCCGGGTGCGCATGGCCCTGCGTCATCGAGCCGAAGCCGTTGTGAAAGTCGAAGAGCTCATTGCCGTCGACGTCCCAGACACGTGCTCCTTCGCCGCGCTCGAGATAAATGGGCCAGGGCTCACGGAGCTGGTACGAGGAGGCGACGCCGCCGGCGAGTGAGACTCGCGCCCGCTCGTACATCGCGCGCGAGTTCGGCGTCCGCTCGTTCAGCGCCTTCTCCTCGCGCTCGGTCAGCTCGCGAATGCGCTCACGGTCGAGCTGGGTGGGGGTCTGCACCGCCATTTGGCGACCCTACACGTGAGCTCGCCGGCTAGGCCTGGCTCGCTTCGACCGGTCCGCAGCGCGGGTCGTGATGACACGCGAGCCTCAGCAGCACCGTGTGCAACGTCCGGCGAGTCTCGGCGTCGAGCGGCGCGAGGAACTCGTCCTCCAGGCGCTTGAGTATCGAGCGCAGACGGACCAGCTGGCGCCTTCGGTCGTTCGGGTCCCGCTGGCGCTCGATCAGAGTGCGGTCCTCAAGCGAGTCGAGGATCCCCACGAGCTGACTTCGGTCGAGCCCTAGTCCGTCGGCAATCGCCGCCTGGGTCTCCCGTGCCTGTTCGCCGAGGATCGCGAGGACGCTGTAGTCGTAGAGGCTGAAGCCAGCGTGCTCCACCTCCTCGATCGCTCGCGTCTTGAAGGTGAAGCCGAGACGCGCGAGCACGAAGGTGGTGTTGGCCAGCAGCTCCTTGGGGATGCGGGGCGGCGGGGCTGTGATTTCAGTTACTTGGGTTGTCATGTAAATAAATGTAGCACTCAAACGTCTGCTCTTGCTATCGTGGAACCGTTCAACGATAGGGAGGGCAACTAATGAGTAACGAAATTGTCGCACAGGCTACGGCCGAACAGGGTGAGACCGTCGATAACAGGCGCTGGCTTGGGCTCGCCGTCATCGTCGCCGCCCAGTTCATGGTCGTCCTCGACGTCGCGATCGTGAACGTCGCGCTGCCGTCGATCAAGACCGATCTCCACTTTTCGGAGACGAGTCTGCAATGGGTGATCACGGCGTACTCGATCTTCTTTGGCGGCTTCCTCCTCCTCGGCGGCCGGCTGGCCGACCTGCTGGGCCGGAGGCGCCTGTTCATGGCGGGCCTCGCCTTGTTTACCGTCTTCTCGCTGCTGGATGGCCTGGCGTGGTCGGAGAGCTCGCTGATCGCCTTCCGCTCAGTGCAGGGACTCGGCGCGGCGTTGCTGTCGCCGGCGGCCCTGTCGATCCTGACGACGACCTTTCGGGAAGGCCGCGAGCGTAACCTCGCTCTCGGTATCTGGGGCGCGGCTTCCGGCAGCGGCGGTGCGGCCGGCGTGTTGCTCGGCGGCGCGCTGACCAGCGCCCTGAGCTGGTCGTGGATCTTCTTCATCAACATTCCGGTTGGCCTGCTCGTCCTGGGAGTCACCCCGTGGCTGCTGCGCGAGAGCCGCGCCGACCTCCAGCACCGAACCTTCGACTTCGCGGGCGCCGCGTCGATCACGGGCGGCCTGATGCTGCTGGTCTATGCGATGACGCGCGCGACGCAGCACGGCTGGGTGACCGCGCAGACGATCGGCCTCCTTGCGGCCTCGGCGCTCTTGGTCGTCGCTTTCGTCGTGATCGAGCTGCGCTCGAAGGCGCCGCTGCTGCCGATGCGGATCTTCCGGCTGCGGACGCTCACGGCCTCGAACGTCACCGGACTGCTGGTGGGCGCCGCGATCTTTGCGCAGTTCTTCCTGCTCACCCTGTACATGCAGCAGGTGCTCCATTACTCCGCGCTCAAGACGGGAGTCGCCTACATCGCCCTGACGCTCACGATCATCAGCTTCTCGGCGGTCTCGCAGGCGCTGGTGACCCGCCTTGGAATTCGCGGGGTGCTGTCCGCTGGACTCCTGTTCACGGCGGCAGCGCTTGTGCTCTTTGCGAGGTTGCCCGTGCACGGCAGCTACTTCAGCGATCTCTTCCCGGCGTTCCTGCTCAGCGGGATCGGGCTCGCGCTCGCGTTCGTGCCGATCTCGATCGGCGGCCTGACCGGCGTTCGCCAGGCTGACGCGGGAATCGCCTCCGGGCTGATCAACACGTCGCAGCAGATCGGCGGCGCAATCGGCGTCGCGGCTGCCACCACGATCGCGACTACCTTCACAACCCGCTATGTCGACGTGCATGCGGGAGCGACGCCGCTTGGTGGCGCGGCGCTGACTCACGGCTTCGGGATCGCCTTCTACGTCCTGGCGGCCGTGGCCGCGTTCGGCGCTGTGGTCGCGGCGGTAATGATCGAGTCGAATCCCGTGGCCCCCGAGGTAGAGACCGTCGACGGTGAGCTCGTCCAGGTGGAGCTGGCGGCATGAGCGCGCGTGAGATCGACGACCTGCTCTTGCACATCCGAGGCCTTGTGCTCGTGCGCGAGATCCTGAAGCAGCGCGGTGCCAGCGCCGCCGAACTCCAGGCGCACACCGAAGAGCTAGAGCGGCTCAAGAATCAGCTCGCGCAGGTCGCGGTTCCTGCGACCGTGCCCGGCTAACCCTGGGGGCATTTACGAAAGGGGCGGCGGTTTGCCGCCCCTTTCGGCGTTACAGCGACTCTAGGCCGGCTTCACCGGACGTCGGTTTTGCCCCCGGGCGGCGAAGGCGGCGCCTGTGATCAGAAAAGCGATTCCAGCTGCGAGCCCCGCCTCGGATGAGCTCGGAGCCGAGATCTCGAGCCCCCCGCCGCTTGTGGCCGGATGAAACGGTGCCGGCGTGCGTAGTTGGGCCGCCCGCGCCGCATCCTCCTTGGCGTACTGAGCTCGGACCGCCGGAGGCGCTGCCGCCCAGATCTGCTGCGCAGTCATTCCTTGCGCCGCGGCCGCCGGCCGGCCGCCCACGTCCGTCGTCGGCTGTGCTGCTGCGTGGCCGGCGAACGCGGCAGCTCCGGTCGCCACCACGGCGAGCACTGCCGCTTTCTCACGAAGACCGTGTGCCTCGACGTCGCCTGGCAGGACCGCCTCGAGCTCGTCGGCGTGGAATAGCAGGCCGATCTCGTCGCCGTCGTCTGCGCGGAGCAGACTCTCGAGGTCAGTCCGATCCAAGGCGAGCGCGAGCGTGTGAGCCTCGACATCGGCGTCGCCTGGCGCTACGCGAGCGACATCGAGGACCAGCTCGGCGTCTTCACCTGAGTCGAGCGCGCGCTGGATCTCGGTCCGCGCGATTGTCGTCGACACTCCCCGTCCGTCGAATTGGCCGGCGTCCACGAGTTTCACTCTGTTCATGTCAGACATTGGTCGCTCCTCTCGTTCGCTTCGCCCGCCGTTCACAGGACGATCGGCACGCCCAGGATCTTCCCACCAAGCCCGGTTGGAAGCTAGGCGGTGACATTCTGTGGGTCGGTCTCGCCCTGACAAATCGAGTGTGAAAAAGACGGAGCCCTCCGAAAGGGTCTCACGGTGTCTTGGGCGGCTTAGCCCGACGCTCGCCGGTCTCGGTACCTCGGCTTCGGTGGTGCCTACCGGGTCGCCTTCTTTGCTCCGCTCCGGGCCTTTCCCGCGGCCTGCTGCGCCTTCCCCTTCCCGGTCTGGGCGGCACCTTTTGCCCTGGTCTTGCCGCTGCCGGTCTCGTGCCCGGTGGCAGACTTGGCCTTGCCGGCCACTTCGTTTGCTTTGCCCTTCACACGTTGCGTTCGGTCACCCATTTCCTAACCCCCTTGAAGTCGGAGCTCTCTAAAACAACGGCTGATGAACTTGCCAAGTTTCGGGCACGGCATCTTTCCGGTTGGCGTGGGTAAAACGTCTCCCTGGAATGGCAAATCCACTCGATGATCTCCTCCGTGGCGCCGGTGTCCTCCGTGAGCAGGTGCGGCAGAGCTTGGACAGCGAGGGCCATTGGCTCGAGCGGCTCGCCTTGCGGCGGCCGCCGCCGGACTCCCGCAGTCTCGAGGAGTTGTGGGCTGAGCTCGACTCACTTGTCGGACTGGAGTCCGTGAAGGAACAGGTGCGCGCGCTGGTCGCGTTTCTCCAGGTTCAAGGCCAGCGCCTCGAGCGCGGACTACCGGAAGTGGCGACCTCCCAGCACCTCGTTTTCCTCGGAAACCCCGGCACTGGCAAGACCACGATCGCGCGGCTACTCGCCCACATGTACCGCTCGATGGGGTTGCTCAGGAAGGGCCACTTGGTCGAGGTCGACAGGGCCGGCCTTGTCGGTGAGTTCGTTGGCATGACCGCGCTGAAGACCGAACGTGTCATCCGGCGGGCCCTCGACGGCGTCCTTTTCATCGACGAGGCCTACGCGCTCGCACGGCCTGCGCAGCGAGGCGTCGACTTCGGGCAGGAAGCGGTCGAGACGCTGCTGAAGCGGATGGAGGATCACCGGCACCGGCTCGTGGTCATCGTCGCGGGCTACCCCCGGTTGATGTACGAGTTCCTCGATTCGAACCCGGGTCTGCGCTCGCGCTTTGCGCGCGAGTTGACCTTTCCGGACTACTCCACCGATGAGCTGGTGGCGATTACCGAGCGGTTCGCGCAGCAGAATGAGTACCGCGTGACTACGGCCGCAGCTGAGGAACTGCGCCGGATCTTTAGTCGCGTCGAACGCGGAGAGGGCTTTGGCAATGCACGCTATTCGCGGACGATCTTCGAGCAGGCGCTGAACGCACAAGCGCTGCGGCTGGCCGTGACTCCCGAGAAAGCGCTGGAACATCGAAACGCCGAGGAATTGATGAGCCTGAACGAAACCGACTTCGCCGCCGCCGCGCGAACCCTGGGTGAGGGAGCAACCGGGCCATCCCCGCGTCGCCGCTTGTGGCGGCGGCCGTCGTGACGTCGCGCCTCTCGGCCCAGCAGCTCCAGCAAGAATGAATGAGCGCGACCCAATCACGGCTCCAAGGAGATGCCCCCGGCAAGAATCGAACTTGCGCACGCGGTTTAGGAAACGCCGTGGTGTCGCGTAGAAGCAGCGTATTTGCAGCGTGTTGCGACAAAGGTTTCTCGGCTTAGACGTAACACGCAAGTTGTCTAGGAGGTAAACAAGCCTTTACCGAAGCTGTACCTTCTGTGCCGATGGCGTCG
>Ga0193731_1000266_pt1 | contig 18092 bp, 14 predicted proteins | sample U1a2metaG_FD_144920 | JGI IMG/M metagenome (GOLD analysis project Ga0193731, IMG submission 144920) | Soil microbial communities from a riparian zone of the East river system, Colorado, United States - U1a2 | ecosystem: Environmental > Terrestrial > Soil > Riparian zone | place: USA: East River...
CCTTCTCTCGGGGGTAACCAAATCGGAAATGGAACCAAAAGACCGCGTCTATCTGACTCAGGGGGCGGACAGGGTTACGCACACCTTTCAACTTTATAAAGAAAGATTCATCGATAAAATACTGGTGAGCGGAGGCAGCGGAAGCCTGGTGGATACCGGCAAGCGCGAGGCTGACGAAATCGCCTCCGTGCTCGTGATGATGGGCGCCAAACCGGAAGATATTATTACCGAAAACAACTCCCGCAACACCCACGAGTCCGCACTGGAAGTAAAGTCGCTCCTGGCAGGACAATCCAATCCGGGAGAATGTCTTTTGATTACTTCCTCATTTCATATGCGACGGTCCGCCGCCTGTTTTCGGCGAGTCGGTTGGCCCTTGGATACCTTCAGTACGAATTTTTTATCGCATAAACGTAAATTTACGATCGATGTGCTGTTGATCCCCAAGCTGGAGGCGTTGGGGGCCTGGCATGTACTGATAAAGGAATGGGTAGGGTACGTTGCTTATGCGATGGCGGGGTACATCTGATCGACAACTTTTTGAATTGGTCAGGGAAGGCACTATGCGCGACAATCATCTCAAGAAATCATTCCATTGGCTGGCCTTGGTGATAGTCCTGCTTCTTTTGCTTTCGTTCGTCAACGAGTTTTCCCTTGGTCATTTTAAATTCAAAAGAGTAGACATCCTCGCTGATATACAACCGGATCCCAGCCGGCAGGTTGCCAAAAAGGACTCTGTAAAACAAACTAACCAGAAGCCGGCCATCAGGAAAAATCCCTGTCCACCGGGCATTACCTGTGTGGAGGACTACAGCGAAAAAAAGGATGCGTTGGGTAAATTTTTTAAGGCAGTGACAGGATCAAAGCGAAGGCCTGTACGGGTGGCATTTTTTGGTGATTCCTTCATTGAAGGAGATATTCTTTGCTCCAGCTTTCGCGATACCCTGCAACAACTCTTCGGAGGACAGGGTGTTGGGTATGTCCCGATCACTTCTGAGGTATCGCAATTCAGAACAACCATCCAACATTCCTTTAGCGGCTGGAAAACGTATTGGGCCGTGGGGGAGAAAAGTCCGTTTGCACCACTCGGCATGTCCGGTTATTGCTTTATCCCACAGGAAGAAAATGAAGTCGAGTACAGGCCCGGGAAAAAGGCAGGCGGTCCATTTCACCGGGCCCGACTTTTTTACACCAGCCCCCTTCCTGCTCAACTTCATTACACACTGGACGATTCGCTTTTTTTCGAGAAGTCGTTAGCGCCTTCCGAAGCGCTGCAGCAAACCGTACTGCCGTGTGAAGGAGCACAGGCGATCAAATTGCGCTTTGGGCCATTTGACAGTCTGAGGCTCTATGGTATTAGCTTCGAGAGCAACATCGGAATGGTCGTCGATAATTTCGCCATGCGTGGAAATTCCGGCATGGGGCTGCTCCAGACCGCGACGCGGGAATTAAATGAATTCAACCATTTTCAGAATTATAAGCTTATCCTGTTACAATACGGACTCAATGTCGTCAGCGAGACAGATACCATCGGATACGACCGGTATGCCGATAAGATGATGAAGGTTATCAGCCGCCTTAAGGAAAATTTTCCCGAAAGCAGCATCCTGTTGCTGGGCATCAGCGATCGAAGCTACAACCTAAACGGCAAGTTCGTTACCATGCCCAACATCCTGCTCATGCGTCGCGTGCAACGTGAAATGGCCCGCCGAAGTAGGATCGCCTTTTGGGATGTGTTTGGTGCGATGGGAGGCGAAAACAGCATGGTGAGATTTGTGGCGGCCAACCCTCCCCTTGCTTCCAAAGACTATACGCACCTCACCTACCGGGGTGGACGAAAATTAGCCAAAAAACTGGCTGAAGCACTTTTATACGATCGGATTAAACATGACAAAACAAAAAAAACTCCTTAGCCTTGTTGCCCTCTTCTGCCTAAGCAGCCCACTTGTTGCGCAGGATACCTTGACGGCAGGACCGGCAACACGATATGATTTTCTGGACCGGGAGCAAAACCGTATTCACAATGGAGTATCGCTCTCTGATTTCTATGAAAAACTGTACAGGCTGAAAAAGGGAGAGAACCTTCAAGTCCGGATCATACACATCGGCGATTCCCATATCCAGGCGGATTTTCTGAGTGGTGTCATTCGTCAAAACTTTCATCGCGATTTCGGCAACGGCGGACGGGGCTTGATTTTTCCGGGACGCGTGGCCCACACGAATGAACCTTCCAATTTTTTCACTTCATCCGGTTCTGCGTGGCAGGTGAAGCGCATTGTTTTCACCGACCAGCCGCTGCCCATAGGAATTGGTGGTATCACACTTCGTACCGTCCAGCCTAATGCAACGCTGGCCGTCAAGATACTTGATACGCCAACCCTCAACTACAGTTTCAATAAGATCATGCTCTTCTTCAAGAAAGACGCCAGTAGTTTTAATGTTGTGGTCAAAGATTCGGTAAATGAGGACCTAGCCTTCATCGGACCCTACACGTTCGAACCCTTCCCGAACACCTCCACCGTGCTGCTCCCCTTCCGGACGCATCAAGTGACGTTTCAAATGCTCTCCTCCACGGCAGCACAAAACCAGGCAACCATCTTTGGGATCAACCTGGAAAATGGAAGGCCCGGGCTGGTCTATCATTCTATCGGTGTCAACGGAGCCAAGTTCAAACATTATCTGGCCGCCGGATTGTTTGTCGATCAGACCGCCGCACTGGCCCCCGATCTGGTGATCCTGTCACTCGGTACCAACGAGGCACTGGATTATCCTTACTTCGATCCGCAATTTGTAAATCAAATGGATAGCCTGATCACACGCCTGAGAGCCAAAAACCCAAATGCAAGGATCCTGCTGACAACTCCTGCTGATTCCTATCGCAGAAAGACCCGCCGGAATCCAGGTGTGGAAATCATCGGGAACAAAATCACAACCTACGCCGACCTCCACAACCTTGCCTACTGGGACTTATACCAGGTTGGCGGGGGAAGCCATTCGGCCGACCATTGGAAAAAAAACAGGCTTATGCGGTTTGACGGGATCCATTTCACCGTAGACGGCTATGCCCTCCAGGGTACCTTATTGTATACTGCACTCATGAAAGGATATAACGAATATGTTCAGTATCGACATCCTTAAGCTGCTGAAACAATTTCAGTACAATCCGGAAGAGCCGTTGATATTCAACAGCGGCTTTTTCCTGTTTTTGTTTTTGGGGTTCCTTGCGATCTATTCGAGCCTGAGCAAGACCCACCGTCCCAAGCTTATTTTTGTCACGTTGTTTTCATTGTATTTCTACTATAAATCAAGCGGCATTTATTTTTTGATCCTGATCGCCTCCACGTTGGTCGATTATACATTGGCGAATTATATCTACCGCACGCCCGTGTACTGGAAAAAGCTTTCCCTGATGACCTTCAGCCTGGTGATCAACCTGGGGCTGCTCGGCTATTTTAAATACACCAACTTTCTCCACGGGATTTTCAGTTCCCTGGCAGGGCTGACCTACCACCCATTTGATATTTTTCTGCCCGTCGGTGTTTCATTCTTTACGTTCCAGTCGTTGAGCTATACCATCGATATTTACAGGGGTACGCTCAAACCGGTCGATCATATTCTGGACTATGCCTTTTTTGTTTCCTTCTTTCCCCAATTGGTAGCGGGGCCCATTGTACGCGCCGCCGACTTCCTTCCACAGATCAATCAGCCCACGTTTGTCAGCAAAGAAATGTTTGGCCGGGGTGTTTATCTCATCTGCACCGGGTTGTTTAAGAAGGCCATCATCTCCAATTATATCAGTCTCAATTTCGTCGACCGGATTTTTGATGCGCCCACCCTCTATACCGGGTTGGAAAATCTTTTTGGTGTTTATGGATATGCGCTTCAAATCTATTGCGACTTCTCGGGGTACTCGGACATGGCCATCGGGATCGCCCTGCTGATCGGATTTAAGTTTTGCCTGAACTTCGATTCACCGTATCAATCGAAGAACATTACCGAATTCTGGAGGCGATGGCACATGTCGCTCTCCTCCTGGCTCCGGGATTACCTCTACATTTCATTGGGAGGGAACCGGAAAGGGCAACTCAGAACCTATATCAATCTTTTTCTGACGATGCTGCTGGGCGGGCTGTGGCATGGAGCCGCGTTCAAGTTTATCCTTTGGGGAGGATTACATGGACTGGGTTTAGCCGTGCATAAGTATTTGAGGTCGGTGAAATTCCCATGGTTAGAAAAAGAGAGTTGGTGGGCGAAGTTGGTGGGCGTGGTGTTGACATTTCATTTTGTTTGTTTTTGCTGGATCTTCTTCCGGGCCACCTCGATGGAAACAGCGGGGCAAATGATCTGGCAAATCGTGGCGCACTTCTCTCCCCGGGTTTTTGGGGACTTTGTAGCGGGTTATTCTACCGTACTATGGCTTATGGCCCTTGGCTATGTTCTTCATTTTCTGCCCCACCCTCTGGAACTGAAAGCAGAGCAATTCGTAACGACCATGCCGATGGCAGGGAAAGTAGCACTGACGGTTGCGATCATCGTATTGGTGATTGAAACTAAGTCGGCGGGGATACAGCCGTTTATTTATTTTCAGTTTTAGGATTGAAATCACAAAATGAAACTGCCTGCCCCGAACCCCTCAGGGTCATCCCGGCCACGCACCCGTCATCTATGAAATGCTGCTTGGCGCATGAGCCGGGATCCCGGTTTAAATGCTGCACCTTTTCTATGGAATTAAGCCCTTGCCCCCGCCCTTGTTGGTGTTGTGGGTTGGCATGCGCGAAGGGTCACCAACAAGCACACGCTGGATGTTCCGTGCCTGGGGATCTTGTTGGTGTCTCTGCCCTCATCCCCCGCAAACACCAACAATGGCGGCGTGACCTGCAACTTGTTGCAGATCCCGGCTCATGATAGTTCATCATTCCATAGAACACCACTACGTGGCCGGGATGACACCGATTCACCAACCATGGCGAGCACAAATTCATAACAACCAAGACCTACCTCGGAGAAGGAGTCTGTGTCGGAAGTCCCTCCTCCTTCCACGCTTTGATCCCCCCATCCAAAAGGTAGACCTGTTGGAAATCCAGGTCCTTCATCTTATCCGCCGCTTTCGCACTACGGACGCCGCTACCGCAATAAACAAAGTACGGTTTGGTCTTGTCCATACCCGTGATCAGAATTTTGAACTCGGGTAAATTAAAATCAACGTTCACCGCTCCTTTCAGGTACCCCTGACGGACTTCTTCCGGCGTACGTACATCCAATATCACGGCACCCGGGGTAGCGGCCATTTTCTCCTGAAAAGCTTTTGGCTTGAGGAGGAAGGTTTCTGTGGTTCCTGTCTTCGTACATGAGAACGTGGTGACCAATAATAGAAGTGTTGCAATCCTATTCATATTGTTTTTTTTATTTAATGACCTACTAGTCAAGTATCGTCTCCCAAAGGGGACGATACGGAATGGTGGGGATGCTACCCAAATTCCGCATCGTCCTCTGTGAGAGACGATGCTGGACCCAAATCTCATATTGTTTTTTTTATTTAATGACCTACTAGTCAAGTATCGTCTCCCAAAGGGGACGATACGGAATGGTGGGGATGCTACCCAAATTCCGCATCGTCCTCTGTGAGAGACGATGCCGGACCCAAATCTTGTTCAAATTGTTTTCTATTTAACAACCTGTACCCACCCTTTGCACGTGGTCTCCCCCACTATTTCAGCTTTATAATAGTATACTCCGGCATCCACATTTTCCGCCGACCAATCGTCGCGGTAGTCATCCGTTTGATAAACCTTCTTCCCCCACCGGTTAAATATGGAGAGCGATGCACGAAGAGTCGATTCAGAAATTGGCCGGCCGGCATACTGGATGACAAAGGTATCATTTAGATCCGGAGTCCCCGGGGTAATGACGTTGGGGACCTTCAATTCGTATACCGGAAGATCGATCGTTGTGTCGTAAACACAAAACTCCTTCCTGCCCACCAGCCGGACAGGATATGTCCCATCTTTCTGGAATTGATGGGTATCCTGATCCTGGTCAGTAGTGGTACCATCTCCGAAGTCAAAGAATACCTCTTCTTTCGGATCTGTCCGGTTCGTCACCTGCACGGAAGGACGTGAGAAGCAGTCGTAGACCTTCCTCGCATCAAATTTCAGATCAACACCTGGGACTACGCTGATTTTTACTGTGTCGTTTGCAACACAGCCGCGGATATCCGTAATGGTTACAAAATAGCGTATGGTGTCCTCCGGTGCGACTGAAAATTGAGCCTGTTGTGAAGTGAATTTTCCGTCGTCGCTGATCCAATCGTACGTAACCCCACCGCTCGCTGTCAGTTGGGCAGAGGCTCCCAGGCAAATCACCTCACTCTTCGTGACGGTCCCCTCCGGCATCCAGACGTCTATTGTTGTGAACGTCGAGTCTTTGCCAACACAGGTGCTGGCATCGATGGCTTTGAGTTTTACGGTATACTTTCCAGGCTTTTTGTACTCGTGAATTACAAACGCCGTGTCCGTCTTCAGCAGGGCCGTACCATCACCCAGGTTCCATTCGAAGAACTCTCCCCCCGTGCTCAGGTTTTGGAATACGATTTTATCAGGGATGCATACACCATTATACCCCGGCACATTGAGCTTTACTGTATTGGTTTGAATAATTGCATGAAGCGACGATAGATCAAATTTGAATGCCGCATTGTTGCAGTTTGGACTCCTGTTGGTATTGCTGTGTGCATGGGGGGTGGTGGGAAAATCGGAGGTAGGTGCATGCGTGGCATTGAGTGCCTGACACCCGGAGCACACGGCATGATAAACAACGCCTTTCTTATCAAAGCGACTCGTTCCACCATCCACGTGGGTGCGCGAATCCGCTCCTCCCATATAGGTGCCATACAAAAGCTGCTTGGCATCGTCGGTCAGCACCATGAAGTAAAAGTCTGATCCATGGGTGGTAGATTGATATGCATTCGCCGTAACCGGCATACCAAACGTATCACTATTCCAATAACCCAGGTCGGAGTTAATCCTGCCACCCCATCCCGTCATGTAGAGATTGTTGCAATCATTGACGAGAAATGCGGTGGGCGAAATATCCGGCTTGCCCCTGCCGGTACCAAACACCGTTGAAAACAACAGGGTCGAAAGTCCGTTGTCAAATTTCTGAATGAACTGCCCGCTGTTTGGATTGGAATAGACGCCGGAGGTCACCGGAAAACTTCCAACGGTCTGGCCATACACATAGACTTCTTCCTGCTGGTTCAAATCCAAAAAATAGATCTGGTTGAACCCGGGAGTTCCAGTGAACGTTGCTGAAAGAATTGCCGATCCGTCGCCCGCCAAATGAGCGATCCAGCCATCCGCATCGCCGGCGTTCAGCGGCTGATAACTTCCTGCCGTGGCGGGAAAATTAAGACTTCCCGTACCGCCAGCAACAAAAATATTTCCTGCGTTGTCCAGCGTAATGGTATGGGATGCATCCGAGCTACTCCCACCCAGCATCGCGCCCCATACAATTTGCGTCAACGTGTTATTCAATTCCATCACCACCGCATCGGTGGCTCCTCCCTGATAAAGCGTATTAAAACTGTTGACAACCGGAAAGTCGCTCGATGATGTCACCGTGCTGATAAAAATATTTCCCTGCTCGTCCGTGATCACGTCTCCGCGCAATTGGTCGCCATAGTTTTTTACCAGGAGACCACCACTCGGATTGAGACCATCGTTTGCGCTTCCACCAATAAACGTGCTGCCCATCAACTGGCTTCCGTCCGCGCTGATCCTGGCCACAAAAATATCAGAGCCATTATCATAACTGTACACATTATCCTCGAACGTTCCTCCATTAAACGACCTATCGATAACACCGCTCGTTGTTGGAAAATTGAGTGAACTCGTTGTTCCGAGAACAATCAGCTCCTGCTGCGCATTCATCACCAGACTGTGGGGAGAGTCGAACGCATTTCCACCCAGGTACGATGCGTACAATACGTTTTCACCTGTAGAATCATACTTCAGGATACCGACATCAAAATTACCGCCATAGGTGGTTTGAAAGGCTCCGGGCGTTGTAGGAAAGGTTCCCCCAATGTATTGAGAGGTTACACCGGAGGAATAGAGCTTCCCATGTTCTCCCGGAGTAGCAGAACTTCCCCAACTGTCGGCGGTGGAACCGGAGTACGTGGAGAAGATCAGGAGCGGATCAATAATGAGTGAGTAGCAGGGATCGTATCCATCGGGGAAGCGATAGGAAATGCGGCCACCTTCCAGAGCATACTCGCACCGAACCCTTTTTCTTCTCCCTTCAATTTCCTGATAAGCAATAGGCTTTCCCTCCGTTAACGAAGCCAGGGCACTATGAACCATCACGTTTCCATTCTCTATCCAGAGTGGATCCGAACCTTGATATTCAATGACAATCTGCTGTGGATCGGCCCCGGGCGCCAGTATGAAATCATATTTCAGATTATTTCCTTCTGACGTTACTTTAAGATCAATATCGTTGTACAGTCCGGTGTAAAGTACCCCGTCATACCCTTTCGCCCTGGTTCCCCATTTCTCCGGATCATTGCCAATAAAATAATTGAACGTCGTAGGGATCACTCCGAAGGGATGGGCCAACGCATGCGGGTTGGACCCCACAAAACTCAATTGGATCACCTGCGCATCGACACATTCGTCGGAAGGATGAGGAGCGCCGGATTCATTGAAGGCGCTGTGTCCCTGTTCATGCCTGGCCTGTAATTTCTGTTCGTCCAGGAAAGAAAACCGCCACATTCCGGGCTGAATAAACAGACGCCCACCGGGTATGCGGGCGGAAAAATCAATTCCGATCGGCCACTGATTCCTGTTTTCAATGAAGTGCAAGGCGGGATCCGGATTGGCTAACGCGACGGTCGGTCCTGAACATAAAAGGAGAAATCCCACCCACGGCACCTTCCTTGCTGCAACCATACCACAAGTTAATTCTCTTTTCGCAACACTTGCAACGGTGGGGTCGTAATGACCTCCCGTGAATTCCACCAACCGATTAACACAGTCAGAAAAACCACCCCAGCGCCGATGAGAAGTAATTCAGGGGCACTGAATGCAAATTCAATCTTAAAAAAGAAATGGGTCAACAGCCAGCTCGCCGACAGGGAGAGGAGAAGACCAGTCAACGCCGAGAATAGTCCCAGGTAGGTATATTCGATCAACGTGATTTTCATGATCTGACTCGTTCTTGCCCCGATCGTTCGAAGCAATACATACTCCTTGATGCGCACAAATTTGCTGTTGATCACGGCGCCGGCGAGTACAACGAGCCCCGTCAAAATACTGAAGAGGGCAAGAAAGCGTATGACCAATCCAATCTTGGCAAACAGGGCATTGACTGTATTCAGCACCAGGCGAAGATCGATAAGGGAAACATTAGGAAAGTCCATCACCAACTCCTGCTGAAAGAGACCGCTTTTCTGCTGATCGTCCACCCGGGTAGTGGCTACCCAGATTTGAGGGGCTTTCTCCAATACTCCTTTTGGAAATACAAAAATGAAATTAGGCGGGTCCTTGGGCCAGTCTACTTTGCGAATACCATTGATGTGCGCCTTGATCAAAATACCCTGAACGTTAAAGACCAGCGAATCTCCTATTTCCAGTCCCATCGTTTCATGCATGCCTTCTGAAATGGTAACGCCTACGGAATCTTTCGTGTTGTGATTAAATTGATGGAGTTTCCCTTTGATCAATTCTTCCGAATGGTTCAGGCTGTCGCGGTAGGTAACCCGGTATTCGCGTGTTACCACCCAATCCGGAACTTTATCGGTCGTGTCGTTCAATAATGATTCAAACGACCTTCCCTTCAGTTCACTGATGCGGCAGGTAACGATCGGCACGACCTGGTTGACGGGCAACCGGTGGTGTTGGATCAGTTTTACCACCCCGTCCTTCTGATTCGGCTGAATGTCAAACAAAATGGTATTCGATTCATTGGTATTCCCTTTAAATTCCACCTGGTGGAGGAGGCTGTTTTGAATAATGCTGAGCGTTGCAATTATAAATGCACCCAATCCAATGGACACCATGAGTACCCTGGTTTGGTTGTTGGGCCGGAATAGATTGGACAAGGCATGTCGAAACAGGAAACTTGCATTTTTAGGAAAATATTTTCTAACCAGGAACAAAAGTCCGATCGCTACCAGGGCAAGACAACCCATGGCCACCGCCAATCCCAGGGAGAAAAAAACTCCGGTCAATAAGCTTTTTGTCTGATACGATGCCGCCGCCACCGGAAACAAAACAATCAAGGCTACCGTCACCCACTTTGTTTTAGAGAAAATTATTCCGGGTTGGAAGTCGGCACGAAGGACCGTCAACGGAGGGACGAAACGGACTGAAATCAACGGTAAAATCGTGAAGAGCAGCGAGACAATGGCTCCCAACAAGAGGCCTTCGAACACGGCCTCCCATGAAATGCCCATTTTTAACTCTACCGGAATAAAACTTTTGAATATAATAGGCACGACCTGTTGAATACCGATTCCAAGCACGGCGCCAATCAGACTCCCAACGATGCCTAACACGAATACCTGGATGAAATAAATATTGAAAGCCTGCCAGCCGGAAGAGCCTACACAACGCAGCACCGCGACTTCTTCACGCTTCTCGCGGGCATAGATGTGGACCGAACTGGCTACGCCAAGGCAACCCAGGATCAACGCAACAAATGCCAACATGGCGAAAAACCGGTATACCGACTGAAAGCTCTGACCCAAACCCCGCTTGCGCCCCTCCACCGTCTCGAGTGAAAAACCATATTTTTTCTTCATCGGCTCAATTTTTTTGACGAGCTCCTGAGTTTGGTTTTCAGAAAGGGTCTTGATGTAGACACTATACCCCACCCTGCTGCCAAACTGTACCAGCCCCGTGGAATCCAGGGCATCCAATGAAATGTAAACAGCGGGGGCAAGGGTGGCAGTGAGGGCGCCGCCACCCGGAATTTTAGTGACCACACCGGCGACTCTGAATATGCTGTTTCCGATTTTTATAGAATCATTGGAGCTGACTTCATACTGTGTTGCCAGCGATTCGTCCATCATAGCATAGCGGCCTGTCTTCATCAGGTCATAGGCTTGCGGAGGCTTCGTTCTCAATTCTCCGTAAAATGGAAAGTCACCCTGCAGGGCAGTCAGTTTGATGAGGCGGGACTGCTTCGTATTCATGAACATGACCATCGAAGCCATGTCGGCGTCACGAGCCAACGTGACCTTCGTTGAATCCAACGTCTTGAAAATATCCTTACTCAGCTTTTTGTTGCTGTTGATCACGAGATCCGCTCCTAGCAATTCCTTGGCATTGCGATCCAGATCATCCTGAAGGGAATAATTCAGCGATCCGATGGCGACGACACCGGCAATGCCCGTCACCAGCGAGGCTGTAAAAAGGAAGAGACGTGAAATGTTGTTCCGGGCGTCGCGCCAGGCCATCTTCCACACCCAGCGGTCTCTGAAAATCGACCGCGTTTTGCGTTTGATCTTGATGATGTATTCAATCATGCGGGGATGATCAGGCGCTCATTTACCAATTTACCGCCTTTCATCTGGAGGATGCGCTCGGTTTTTTGAGCGAGTTCCAGGTTATGGGTGACCAGCACCAGGGTCGTTTTTTCTTCCCGGTTCATTTCAAACAGAAGGTCGGTAAGGTGCAGTGCATTTTCTTCATCGAGGTTGCCTGTTGGTTCATCGGCAAACAAGATCTTCGGCGACGTAATAAAAGCGCGGGCCATCGCCACGCGTTGCTGCTCGCCACCCGACAATTGCGAAGGGTAATGGTGCGTGCGGTCGGCAAGCCCTACGCGCGCTAACAATTCCATGGCCTTGGGTTCAACATGCTTGTCGCCGCGGAGTTCTAATGGCACCATCACATTCTCCAGGGCGGTGAGGGTGGACAATAACTGAAAATTCTGAAATACAAACCCCACGTATTGATTGCGGACATAAGCGCGGTCATCCTCATCCATGGCATTGAGCTTGAACCCCATGAGAGAAATGGTTCCCTGGGAGGGGACATCCAACCCGGCGCAAAGGCCCAGCAAGGTGGTTTTGCCGCTCCCGGACGGGCCAATGATAGAGAGGCTGGTTCCCTGCTCAGCGGTAAAGGAAACCTGATCCAGGACGGTCAGATCTTTTCCGGCAGAACGGTACGTTTTTGTTAAACCTTCAGCTTGTAAGACGATATCAGGCATAGTTTTGGAGTTGTTTCCCGCAGATCTCGCGGATTTTCGCAGATTAAATCTGTCTAAACGCGGTCAAATTTTTACAGGCCATTCCAAACGTTGTTAAACTATCAATACGTTCAGTTGGCAACATTGTTTTACCTTTGAATTGATGGAATCGGTACAAAATTATTTCAACAGCAACTTACTACCGGGATGGTCGTAAAAAAAGTGTTTTTTATTGCAATGGCGCTCCTCTTTCAGACGAAAGCAACTCCCAGGGTGATTTTGTTTTTTGGCGACAGCCTGACGGCCGGATATGGACTTTCGACAGAAGAGGCTTTTCCGGCATTGATTGAAAAGGAATTAAACAAGAATGGGAACGTGGCTAAGGTCGTCAACGCCGGTTTAAGTGGCGAAACATCGGCGGGAGGCTTAAGCCGGATCGATTGGATCTTGCAACAACCCATCGATGTGTTCGTACTGGAACTGGGCGGTAACGATGGCCTTCGCGGCCTTCCGCTGGAGCAGACAAGAAAAAACCTGCAAGCCATTCTGGACAAGGTGAAAGCAAAGTATCCCGCCGTTAAAATTGTGCTGGCCGGGATGATGGTGCCCCCCAACATGGGCAAGACGTATTCCGATGAATTCAAAAACATTTATCCCGACCTCTCCAAAAAGAACAAGGCCACATTGATCCCGTTCCTGCTCAACGGGGTTGGTGGAGTTGAAAAGCTCAACCAGGCTGATGGGATTCATCCGAATGTGGAGGGGCATAAGATTGTGGCGAAGAATCTTACGCCGGTATTTCGGGAGATCATCCGATAATTTTCGATGCTCGCAAAAATTTGGAAATTTGAATTTTGAATATCGAACAAGGAATTTTGAATAATGAAGTAGAGTTCCTTAGGACAAAATATTGGTAAACAATATTATGAGGTAGGTTGAGAGGGGCTGACTAAAAAGGTATTGTTTGAAAGGGTCAAACCAAATTATCTTTGTCTCTGCGCCTACTTTGGGTCTCCGCGGTTTAGAATTTTTCACCGCAGAGGCGCGGCGGCGCAAAGACCAGGATTAATCTTGAATATTGAATCCCTAGTGAGTCAAATCCTCAACGATACGCTCCACCCATAGAGCATACATCTTTCCTGACGGGTGCAATCCATCAGCAGCGACCAGCTCGGGTTGTTGTAATCCCCGGCGGGAAATGTCCGTGATGTCGACGTAGTTAATCCCGCTTGCCAAAGTGATTCTTTTATTCACCGCATTGAACTCATCGATAGCCGGTGAGATGACGGATTGCTTTGGCTTTCCAAATGGGGTATATCCGTAGTCGGGAATAGAAACGACAAAGACATTCTCTTTTTTTCCTCCGGCGAATAGGATGGCTGTTTTCAAAAGCTCCTCAAATTCAACTGCATAAAGATCCACAGGCTTGCCCTGATATTGATTGTTCACGCCGATCAACAGTGAAACCAATCCATATTCATTTTTTAAATGCGCCTCCGACACCGCTCTTGCCAGATCATCCGTTCTCCAGCCCGTTGTGGCAATGATAGTGGGCTTGCTGAATTTCATCCCGTGCCGGCGAAGGGAATCAACCAGTTGGTTGGGCCACCGATCAGATTCCGCGACGCTTTCCCCGATCGTATACGAGTCACCGAGCGCTAAATAGTTGTTTGAGGGCATTGATTGCTGGGCCTTCTTGGATACTGAAGCCAACGACAGCAAAATAATAAAAGTAATCCTAATCATATTAACTCAAGACTACTCCCCCGATAGCAGATCGATTTGCCTGACCCGCTCCGGAATCCAAACAACCATCTCTCCCTTTCCCCGATGAGCCCAGGCATAATAAGGAATCGCTGTGAATGCCTGTTTTACAGAAGAAACTGAACTTCCTGAAGGATCGATCTGTACAGCAGAAGCCTCGCTTTTTATGACCGTCACACCATGAAGTAAGTCTGGTTTGAATTCAGATGAAAAGGTGGCTGTTTCGGGAAGGATGATGTTGCTCACAGTGCCGTTGTTGTCAGGCCATTCGGCGCAATACATCAGTGGCCCTCTTTGCAGGGCTACCTTGCCGATATCGTCCTTTACGTTTTTGTTGGCCATTACTCGTCTCACTTCCATCGGCAAGACCAGCTCAACAACGTCTCCTTTCTTCCAGGTCCTGTTGACCACAGCATATCCTTTGTCTATGGCAAAGTCCGATACCCTCCCATTGATTTTCAGCACTACTTTTTTGTCCGAATTTGATTCAAAAATGTAGAGATCAGATGGCATCGCACGGTTGGACGCCCAACCCGGTATCCGCAGCCTCAAATTAAATGCAACGGGCGAGGTTGGATTGATATGAAACGTGAGATCTCCGTCCCAGGGATAATTGTTTTCCTGAATTACCTGAATATCTTTCTTATTCACATTCAATGTGGTGCTGCTGCTGATGAAAAGATTGACATAAAGATCATCGCTTGTTTTGCCATATACATATCCGGGAACGGAAGGGATTAGCCTGACTACATTGGTTGGGCAGCATGAGCAGGGAAACCAGCCGGAACGTTCTGCCTCTTTGTCCTTGTGGTTAAACTGGTTCTTGATCTCCATGGCATTTGTGTAGAAGAAACTCTTGCCATCCATCCCTACCCCCGAAAGCAAGCCGTTGTACAATGACCGCTCCAGGATGTCCACATATTTGGCGTCACCGTGCAACTGGAACATCCGTTGGTCCCAGAACACATTGGCAATGGCAGCGCAGGTCTCATTATAGGCGGTTGCATTAGGAAGGTCATAGTTATTTCCAAATCGTTCCCCATCTCCCACCGCCCCTACTCCTCCCTGCACATACATTTTTTTCTCCACGACATTATTCCAGATCAGGTCGATGGCTTTTAAGAATTGCTGATCCCCGATGAGTGCCGCCACATCCGCCACCGCAGAATATAGGTACCCCGCCCGCACGGCATGACCGGTTGCTTCGTCCTGATCGACCAGTGGTTTATGATCTTGCCAGTATGCACCGTTCTTCCAGGGATCGGCACTGGCCGAGTCATACCCGTTGAAATGTCCCCGTTCCTCGATAAAATAGTTTGCTGTTTCGAGGTACTCTTTTTTGCCGGTGATCCGGTAAAGCTTTACCAACCCCATTTCAATTACTTCATGTCCCGGGGCAACATGCTTTTTGGTATGACCAAATACGGAACAAACCAGGTCGGCATTCTTTAGTGCGACATCGAGCAGCGTTCTTTTGCCAGTAGCCTGGTAGTGGGCCGCAGCGGCCTCATAAAGGTGGCCTGCATTATACAATTCATGGCTTAACTCTCTTTCTCTTTCCCATCTTACCTTTCCGGCCCAGGGATGAGTTTCGCGGGGGTTGATGGTTCGCGCCGTGTACAAATAACCGTCGGGTTCCTGCGCATTTCCGATTTTAATAATGAGGGTATCGATGTATTGTTCAAGGGCCTTGTCTGGAAAAAGGCTCAAGGAAAAAGATGCTCCTTCAATGGTTTTATAGACATCCGAATCATCAAACGGATAAAGGGAACAAAATTTCCCGCTCCTCGTGGCTGCCATTTCAAAATTCCTTATGCGTCCTGTCCGTTCACACCGTTCAAACGAAGCAGGTAGGGTCACCAACTGATTCGTTTTTATTCGTGGCATCCAGAACTGGTCATTGAGTTTTACTTGTGTGAAGGGTACAGACTGAATGGGATAGTCTTTTGTCTGTGCACCGACTTGTACTGCGATGCACATGATCAACTGGTAAACCGGAAATCTGTTCATGGGGATGGCCAGGCTAAATCCTTATAAAATTACTAAAACAGACATTAAGATTCAGGGCTTGAATAGAGCATTGATCTCAGAATATGGAATAGTCTCGGCAGCAAAGCCGAACGTACCTTTTTTCCGAACCTCTTCCGCAGCACTAAGGAAAGCCCCATACGCCGCACGTGCGAGGGATGAACCAAGACTTACCCTCTTGACGCCAAGGCCGTCAAGTTCAGACATCGTTAGTCCTGCACCCGTCAGACCCATAATAACATTGATCGGCCGGGGTGCCACCGCCCTGACGACCGCATCAATTTCATCTCTTGTTTTTAATCCCGGTGCAAAGAGCACATCTGCACCTGCATCCGCAAACGCCTCCAGTCGCCGGATCGTATCCTTAAGATCGGGCCGGCCGTAGATCAGGTTCTCTGCCCTCGCCGTCAATATGAACGGGAAAGGGAGACTGCGTGCGGCCTTCACTGCCGCCTTGATACGCTCTACCGACAGCTCGAATGGATAGATAGGATCTTCTGAACGCCCGGTGGCGTCCTCGATGGAGCCTCCGACCAATCCAGCTTTGGCTGCCAACAAGATTGTTTCGGCACAGATTTCCGGATCATCGCCATAGCCGTTTTCCAAATCGGCAGCAACCGGCAAGCTTGTCGCTGAAATAATGGCACGTATGTTTGCCAACGTCTCCTCACGGGTAACGGCACCTTCCCCGTCAGGCTTTCCCAGTGAAAACGCAAGTCCTGCGCTGGTGGTGGCAAGCGCCTCAAATCCCAGGCTGGCGAGTATCCTCGCAGAACCGGCATCCCAGGGGTTGGGAACAACGAAGATGCCGGGACGCTCGTGGAGTTCTTTGAATGCTTGTGCTTTGGACTGTTGTGAAGGGTTCGATGATTCCATTTTCAAAAATTGGTGGAAATCTATTGAAAGTCAATGAGTTTATTAACAAGTATCATCTCTGTCCCATCAGGGTCAGTAATTTGATTATTTTTGAATTATACGTATCTTTACAAGGCAAAACACACGTGTTATGACTACAAAATTAACCTTAACGCTCAATGATAAAGTGATTCGGGGTGCCAAACGTTATGCAAAGGCGAAGGGTCGGAGCGTATCCGAATTGGTGGAGAGCTATTTCAAATCAATTACCGAAGTCAACGATCAATCTGATGAGCTTACACCTTCCGTGAAATCGCTGATGGGTTCATTTAGGGCTCCGAAAAATTTTGATTACAAAAAGATCCTGGAGGATGAAAAGCAGCGGAAATATGAATAAAGCGTTTATTGATACCGATGTTATCCTGGATTTTATGATTGCCAGGGAGCCATTTGCCATGGATGCAGCCCGGATATTCTCTTTATCCGAGAAAAAGGAGATATTTATTTGTACGACGGGACTGGTCTTCTCGAATGCATACTACATTCTGCGGAAACTCGGGCCACACAAAAAAGTAATAGAAAAACTAGCCCAGTTAGCGAGGCTTGTTGATATCATTGGGTTATCTAAAACAGTCGTAATGCATGCACTGGAATCAGAATTTAACGATTTTGAGGATGCTTTACAGCATTATGCCGCCATGTCGGAAAAAGTCGGCATTATAATAACCAGGAATACTAAAGACTTTAAGTATAGTGAATTGGCTGTCATGACTCCTGATCAATATTTAAAAGGCAGGCTTTAGATATCCTTTTTACCTTCCTTTGATTTGGTAGACCACGCCCTTGTTGGTGTTTGCGGAGGATGCGTGCGGAGACACCAACAAGACCTCCTCTGGACAGGGCACATCCGGTGTGCTTGTTGGTGATCCTTCGCGCATGCCAGCTCACAACACCAACAAGGGCGGCCCCATAGGGAATTTTTATAAATATAGGAATGCAAAACCGGGAAACGATTTGAATTAAAAATTGAGCTAGAATCCCCTCCACGCCCTTGTTGGTGTTTGCGGAGGATGCACCAACAAGACCTCTCCAGTGTGCTTGTTGGTGATCCTTCGCGCACGCCAGCCCACAACAGTCGAGTAGGCAAGGGCATTTCAGCCCAAGCCGCTCCAAGAACCGTACGTGAAAGTCTCCCTTCATACGGCTCGTATTATCCAATCATGCTTTTATTCCAAGCTTCCAATGATAAA
>Ga0193731_1000267_pt1 | contig 18052 bp, 19 predicted proteins | sample U1a2metaG_FD_144920 | JGI IMG/M metagenome (GOLD analysis project Ga0193731, IMG submission 144920) | Soil microbial communities from a riparian zone of the East river system, Colorado, United States - U1a2 | ecosystem: Environmental > Terrestrial > Soil > Riparian zone | place: USA: East River...
GTCATCGCGAGCCCGGTCGTCACGCCGCGCTCCGAGACGACGTTCTCGGTGATCTCCCGCCCGTGGGTGGCGAGAGTGACCGGAAAGCCTCCATAGAGGGATCCGGGGAACTCCTCGGTCCAGGCGGCGTAGACGAGACCGCCGCGTCCGGGCGCCGCGAACATCGGCCCGATCGGGAAGCCACCCCGACCCGCGGAGAGGTAGACGCCGATCCAGGTGCGATCCCGCGGAACCCACTCGATCGTGCCGACCGCGCCGCCGACCCCGTAGGTCTCGACGACGTGGACGCTGCCACTCGCCAGCACAACGGGCGCAGCCGGCGGCGGCGTGTAGCTCTTTGGCCACCCGCCGGCCGTCACGCGTTGCGTGTGAGCCGTCCCGCCTTTGTCGATCTTGCCCAGGATGAGCTGGCTGTAGAGGCTGCGCGAGTGCCAGCGCGTATAGGCGACGACCGGCAGGCCCCGGCGGTCGAGCGCGAGTCCAGGCCACCCCACGATGAGATCGGGGCCCAGCCGGCCGGTGAGCGGCGTCTTCGCCCACCGCTTTCCTTGCTGGCGGAGAACGGCGACGCTCCGGTCGCCCGGGCCGATGATCACGGCGACCGGACCGGCGCTTCCGGCGACAAAGGCGGCGAGCCTGGAGCCCGCGGCAACCCGGCCGGCCCGCTGCTGAGTCCAGCGACCGCGCCCGGCCCGATGGGCGATCACGAAATCCTTTCCGCTGACGTAGCCGACGAGCGGCGCGCCTGCCGGAGTCACCGCGACCATGCCGTCGGGGACGCGTGCAACCAGTTCGGCCGAGGCGCTCCCTGTCACCGCCAACGCTACTCCGGCGATGATGAGGAACCACCTCATTCCGCGAGACTACCGCCGTGGGCGGAACGCGTCGAGTCGCCACGCTAGGATCCGGCCGGGGTCGTCTCCGAACGAAGGAGTGAGATGGAGCTTTGCGCGAGTATTGACGAGGCCCGGCGGCGCTGGGACGTTTTGAAGCATCCCTTCTACGAGCGGTGGGAATGCGGTGAGCTGACCAGGGATGAGCTTTCGTTCTACGCCGGCGAGTACCGGCACGCTGTCGTCTCGCTGGCGCGGGCTGCCTCGGTCGCGGGCGATGACGAGCACGCTCGCGAGGAGGCGGAGCACGTGGCCCTGTGGGACGACTTCGCCGCCGCGGTCGAGGCGCCGCTCGACCGAGAGCCGACGCCGGAGACGTCGCAGTGCGCCGCCGCCTGGTCGCCCTCGGAGCGGTTCCGGGCGCTCGCGGTTCTCTACGCGATCGAGTCGGCCCAGCCGGCGATCTCGCACACGAAGCTCGCCGGCCTGGTCGAGCACTACGGCTTCGCGGCCGACGATCCCGCGGCCGAGTACTTCCGGTTGCATGCCGAGCGCGACGTCGAGCATGCGCGGGCCGCCCGCGAGGCACTCGCGGAGGCGCCGCCGGCGCAGGCCGCGGAACTCGTCGCTGCGGCCGAGCGCGCGCTCGAGGCGAACTGGCGGCTACTCGACGGAGTCGAGCGAGCCGCGTAGCGGATGGCGACAGTCGCGGTCGTCGGCCTTGGCGCGATGGGGAGCCGGATCGCGCGCCGGCTCGCCGACGCCGGTAATGAGCTCGCCGTCTGGAACCGCGACCCGGTAAAAACCGAGCCCTTCGTGGCGGCCGGGGTCGTCGCCGCCTCGAGCCCGGCCGACGCTGCTCGGCAGGCCGAGGCGGTGATCACGATGGTCTCCAATCCGCAGGCGCTCGTGGACGTGACGGAGGGGCCCGAAGGCGTCGTCGCCGGTGTGGGCGAGGGGACGACGGTGATCCAGATGTCCACGGTCGGCCCGGAGTCGATCTCGCGACTCGTCTCGCTGCTCCCCGCGGACGTGCTGCTGGACTCGCCGGTGCTCGGCAGCGTCGCCGAGGTCGAGGCCGGCACGCTGAACGTGTTCGTCGGCGGCCCGCCGGAACTGGCCGAGCGTTGGAAGTCGCTGCTCTCCGTGTTGGGAACGGTCCTGCACGTGGGCCCGGTGGGAGCGGGCACGGCGGCGAAGCTCGTCGCCAACACAACGCTCGTGGGCATCATCGGCGTTCTCGGCGAGGCGCTTGCTCTCGCGGACAGCCTTGGGCTTTCGCGCGAGACCGCGTTCGAGGTGCTCGGCAAGACCGCGCTCGCGCAGCAGGCCGAGAGACGGCGTGCGGCGGTCGAGAGCGGCGAGTTCCCCCCGCGATTCGCGCTCTATCTCGCGCGCAAGGACGCGGATCTGATCATCGAGGCCGCAGCGAAGGCCGGGACGGAGCTCCGCCTGACAGAGGCGGCGCGCTCGTGGCTCGCCGACGCGGAGGCGGCGGGTCTCGGCGACTCCGACTACTCGGCCGTGCTCGCCCGCATCCTCGACGGCGGCAGGGCGCTAAGCCAGGCGGAGACCTCGGAGAGGTAGCCGGGATCGATCGCGTGGGCCAGTGGGTACTCGCGGTAGAGGACATTCGCGCCCGCTTGTTCGAGCTCTCGCTTCGCGCGCCGGCTCCATTCGACCGAGATCACGGGGTCGTGGGTTCCGTGGCCGATCGCGACGGGCGGCAGTGGCGGCGAGAGATCGAGCTCGAAGCCGTCGACCGTGGGAATGAAGCCACTGAGTGCGATCAGCGCTTCCGGCCGCGCCCTGCCGCGTCTGAGGCCGAGCGCATAGGTCATGACTGCCCCCTGTGAGAAGCCCCCGAGCACCGTGTGCTCCGGCGGCACGCCCGTCTCCTCCGCAAAGGCCGCAAGCCACGCGCCCGTGAGCTCGTAGCTCGCGTCGAAGGTCTCCTTGTCCGGAAAGCCGATCTCGCGCACGACGTACCAGTGTGCGCCGCCCGGCGGCAGCGACAGCGGCGCCCGTGGCGTGGCGCCGATCAGCCGGCGTGCGGGATCGAGGAAATCGAGCAGCGGGAAGAGGTCGTTCTCATCCGCGCCACGGCCGTGAAAGAGGACCAGCGCGCCGTCCGGAGTGCCATCAGCGGGGCGGAGCCTGTAGGCGAGCGAGTCGAGACCGCTCACCGCGCTGCGGCGGTCTCGCGCGGGTTCGGCAGCGGCGTCAGGATCGGCTCGACCTCGGCACGCAGATGCTCGAAGGCGGGCGGCAGCGAGAGGCGCTCGCCCAGGTGCTCGATCGGCTCGTCGGTCGCGAATCCGGGGCCGATCGTCGCGATCTCGAAGAGGACGCCGCTCGGCTCGCGGAAGTAGATCGACTTGAAGTAGAAGCGGTCGATGATCGGCGTCACGTGTGCGCCAGCGGCTGCGACGCGTTCGCGCCACGGCTCGTGCTCCTGGGGCGGCGAAGCCCAGGCGACGTGATGCACGGTGCCCGCGCCGCCGATGCCTGCGCCCTCGGGCGCGGCGTCGTATTCGTAGAGGCCGCCCCGGCGCTCGCCGCGCGCTTCCCAGCTGTTGCCCTCGCGCGGCTCGAACTCGAGTGTCTGCTCGAGGAACTCGCGGCTACGCTCGGGATCGGTTGAGAAGGCGCGCACGCCGTCGAACCCTTGCACCGCGAGCTCGGAAGGCACTTCCGGGTGCTCGGCGATCAGGGGGTCGTCAGCGGTCTCGACGACGGAGAGCTCGTGCCGGAGCCCTTCGGGATCGACGAACGTGAGCCGCCCCCCGTCGCGCGAGACGACGTGGTTGTCGAGCCGTTTCTGCCAAAAATCGAGGGCGTCCTCGGAGGCGACGCGCCAGCGGATGGTGTGCACCATCCCGGCGTCGGCGCGGCCCTGTCGCGCGCCCGGATACTCGAAGAAGGTGATGTCCGAGCCGGGGTCGCCACGTTCGTCCGCGTAGAAGAGGTGGTAGACGGTCGGATCGTCCTGATTGACCGTCTTCTTGACGAGGCGCAAACCGAGCACTCCGGCGTAGAACTCCACGTTCCGCGGGGCGTCGGCGGTGATGGCGGTAACGTGATGCACGCCTTCGAGCTTCATGTCGGCTTCAACCTATCGCGCCGCGGTCGTATTCCCTACGTGTCGTCGTTCGCGCCTCCTTCGAGCAGGCGCCTCCACTTCTCTCCGGTCGCCCGGCCTTCGGGCGTGCGCAGGAAGTGCTCGAGCGGAACGTGGACGAAAGCCGCACGCGCCTGGGCCAGGATGTCGTCGCCGTCGACGAGCTCCCCGGCGATGTGAATCCGGCGCCCGTGCTCGTCCTCGACGTGAGAGCGGACGAGCAATTCCGTGTTGATCGGCACCGGATGGCGGTAGTGCACGAAGAGCCGTCCGGTGACGGTCGGGAACCGGTACCAGCTTGCGAGCAGCCCACAGGCCTCGTCGAGCGCGGCCGCGACCAGGCCGCCGTGGACGAGCCCTGGGGCGGCCTGATGCCGCTGGTCGAACTCGAGGTAGGACTCGTACTCGGTCAGCCCTTCGCTCTCGGGTTGCCGCAGATGGATACCCGTCGGGTTGTCGCCGCAGCCCCAACACGCCGGATCGTGGTGCGGCGGAATTCGTGGCTCGGCGGGCCGGCTCACCTTTGACCCCCAACCCCCTCGGGGGGTGCAAAAGCGCCCCTACCGGAACGATATCGCTCTCGGGTCTCGTTTGTTGCGCGAGTTGGCAACAAGTTCGTGCCGAATCAGCGCATTCCGCCGCGCTCGTGGTGGGCGCGGAAGAACTCGCGCGAACCTGCGGTCGCCATTGCCGCCGACGCCGAAATCTCCAGGGCGAGCGTCGCCGCCGCGACGATCTGCGCGAAGCGGTAGACCTTGCCCGCACCGGCGCACCCCATCAGCGCCAGCCAGGACCGCGCATACGGGAGCGTGGTGCCGCCGCCGACGGTGCCGACTTCGAGCCCCGCGAGCCGGATCGTGCAGTTGAGCCCACCCTCGACCCGCTTTCCCGTGCCGTGCGCCATCGAGCTCGTTCCGACCATGCCGAGGTCTTGGCCGGTGGCGGCGAAGATCGCGGCGATCGCGGAGGCAGGCGTAAAGGCGACAGACTGCATCCCGGAGGCGACCGCGCCGTGCGTGCCCGCCCACGAGAGCTCGAGCAGATCGTCGATCGATGTCCGCAGGACGCGCCGCACCGCCTCCTCGCCCAGCGTGCACTCGGCGATGACGGTCTTGCCGTGGCCTCCGCGCTCGAAGTAGCGGTGGGACGGTTTCTTGTCGCCGCCCATGTTGGCCTCGAGGATCGCGCGCTCCGGCCTGACCGGCGCCTGCTCCATCACGTAGCCCATGTTCAGGGCATAGGCGTTCCGCGTCATCATGTTCGGCCCGCAGGCATCACCGGTCGTGAACGCCCACATGACGTGGCACATCGGTCCGACAACGTGGGTCTCGACCTCCCGCAGCTTCGCGTACTTTGAGAGAGCTGGATCCGCCTCGACCCGCTCGGCGAGCCAGCGCCGCATCTCGGCGACGTGGGCGTCGAGGAAGCGCGCGAGCCCCACCGCGTCCTCGACCGAGCGGCAGACGAAGCAGGAGGCGCGCGTGATCCGGTCGCGGAGCACGAAGGTCTTGAAGCCGCCGGATTCCGACGCGGCGCGCGCGCCGCGATAGAGCGAGGCCGAGAGGCTGCCTTCCGTATGCCCCAGCGGAACGTAGACCCGGTCGGAGCCGCGCCCGCTCTCGACGAGCCTGCCGAAGGGCTCCTCGAGCTCGTAATCGCCGAGCTCGATCTCGAGCGGGCCGATCACGGAAACCGGAATCACCGCGACCCCGGTCACCGCCTCCTGCGCCTGCGCAAACGGCGTCAGGTCATGAGAGAAGACCTCACCGTTCTGCGTCAGCGCGCGCACTTCGTCCTGCCGGCTCTTGATGGACTCCGGATCGTTCTTGCGCGGCCAGCGGCGTAGCTCCACAAACGCAGCTTATTGAGGCGCTCGCTTGCGACGCCGACCGGGAGAACGCCCGAGCTTGCCTCGGGCGTTCGCCTGATCCCGCTAGGAAAAGCCGAATCTCCTACGCACACCCGGTGCGCGCTCGCGATCGCGGCGGGGCGATACTCTGCCGCGATGGCGACCGAGGAAGTAGTCGAGCAGCAGCACGAGGATTCGTCGGCGTACGCCGGCGTCCTTCGGTTCTACGAGCTGGCCAAGCGGGCCGAGTGGCAGGTTCGCGACCTGCCCTGGGGCGAGATCCCGCCTATCCCCGAGACGAAGGGCGCGCCGCAAAAAGTGGCTCGCCGGCGCGACATGTGGCGCTCCGTGATCACGCAGCAGCTCCAGGCTGACGAGCTCGCGTGCGAGATGGCCTCGCAGCTCCTCAACATCGCGCCCGATCACGAGGCGAAGCTCTACTACTCGACGATGGTGCAGGACGAGTCGCGCCATACCGAAGCTACGGCTCTCGGGCGAGATCGGCGGAACGGGCGAGCGCGACCCGCATCTCGACACGCTCGCGCACATGACGCTCGAGGCTGACACGCTCGAGGAGAAGGTCTTCCAGATGCAGGTCTTCTACGAGCGGCTGATCATCTCGCGCTTCCGGCTGATCGCCCGCTCGTCGCGCGGCACCCTGCTCGAAGACCTCTGCAACCGGCTGACGACGGACGACGGGATCCATCACGGCGCCGGTATGGCGTACGAGAAGGTGCTGCTCCAGAACGCCTCCAAGCAGACGAAGCAAAAGCTCGTCGATGCGGCGAACCGGCTGCTGCCGACGTTCGTCGAGCACGCGCTCTGGCGCCCGAAGGAGCGTGCCTTCATCGGCCGGGCGATGCACGCGCGTGACATCGAGCGGTTGAAGGAAGACCTCGAGATCGGCGTTCGGCTTGCCGAGTCGCTCGGCCTCGACGTGAGCGACGTGCAGCTGCCCGTCTAGTGGCCTCTCCGGTGACGTTGCCTGCTTCCTGGGTCGCGAGCACCAAGCCAGAGGCCGCGATCGCCCGCGGCAAGGCTGGCAGCCCTGACGACGGCGAGCGTGGACTCTGGCGCAGCGTGATCGCGGGCCAGGGTGCCGGCGAACGTTGCCGGTCAGGCCACTAACGTTGGCGGCCACCTTGATGGAGGGGCCGCCGCTCGCGGCACGCATTCGCGGCGAGGTCGCCGATGAGGTGCGCGACCTCGGTGAGCTTCGGCTTGTGACGCTGCAGGTGGGGGAGGATCCGGCCTCGACGATCTATCTGAGGCGCAAGCACGAGGCCGCGCAAGAGGCCGGGATCGCCTCGGACGATCGCAAGCTGGCGGAAAGCATCTCCGAAGAGGAGCTGCTGGCGATCGTCGCCGAGCTGAACGCCGACGAGGCGGTCGACGGAATCTTGATCCAACTCCCGCTCCCTTCGCACCTCGACGAGGCGCGTGTAATTCGGGCGATCGACCCCCTCAAGGACGTCGACGGCCTCCATCCCTTCAACGCCGGCCAGCTCTACCTCGGGCGTCCGACCATCGTGCCGGCGACGCCGCTCGGGATCATGGCCCTGCTTGCCGAGCATCGCGTGCCGCTCGAGGGTGCGGAGGCAGTCGTGATCGGCCGCAGCGACATCGTCGGCAAGCCGATCGCGCATCTGTTGCTGCAGGCGAATGCGACGGTGACGATCTGCCACTCGAGGACTGCCGACCTGGCGCGCTACACGCTCGAGGCCGACGTCCTAGTTGTCGCCGTGGGCTCCCCCGAGGTGGTGACGCCGGACATGGTCAAGCAGAACTCCGCCGTCGTCGACGTCGGCATCAATCGGACGGAGGGCGGGCTCGTTGGCGATGTCGCGCCGGACGCGGCGGACGTGGCCGCGTTGATCACGCCGGTGCCGGGAGGCGTCGGCCCGATGACGATCGCGATGCTCCTGCGCAACACGGTCAAGGCCGCCCGTTACCGCCGCGGTCTCCTTGCGTTCCCACAGGCCTAGCGTTTAAGGTTCGGCCGCTTCAAATGTAGGTCGGCGGCTCGGTGCCCGGGCCGTCGTTTGTTTTGCAGTTAGGAAGGAGCAAATAGTTGGCTGAGGGCACCGTCAAGTGGTTCTCGAACGAGAAGGGGTACGGCTTCATCGAGCGTGAGGGTGGCGAGGACGTGTTCGTCCACCATTCCAAGATCGCCATGGACGGCTATCGGTCACTGACCGAGGGACAGCGTGTTCAGTTCGACGTCGAGCAGGGCGACAAGGGCCTGCAGGCGGTGAACGTCCAGGCGGTCTAGAACCTTTCGGAACCGTAATGCGAGCGGGCTCCGAAAGGGCCCCGCTTAAAAATGGGGGAACCCAGGGTTCCCCCATTTGCCCCCTCCTTTTGCTTGGGGCAATACGGCTTGGTGGTTCGGCTCCCGCCGGGCGAAGCCCGGCTCCGCCGGCGGCCGGTTGTGTTTCCGAGTGATCTCTTCACTTTTGGGAGGATTCGACGATGGCTATTTCGAGAGACGAAGTTCTGCACGTAGCTGCGCTCGCGCGGCTTGAGTTGACTGAGGAGGAGATCGAGCGTTTTCGGGTGCAGTTGAACGCGATTCTCGAGGCGGTTGGCAAGGTCGCTGAGCTTGATCTCTCGGACGTCGAGCCGACGGCGCACCCGCTCGACCTTGTCAACAGTTGGGCCGAAGACGAGCCGCGCCCGTCGCTCTCGGTCGACGAGGCGCTTGCGAACGCTCCCGACCGCGAAGGCGACTTCTTCCGTGTGCCGGCCGGGTGAGGCAGTGCGCTCGGCGGCGAAAAGTCACGATTTCGTAGCGAAGGCGTCTCCCACCCGTGCGCCGGCGCTCGTTAGCGTTCCGGTAGGGGCGCATTTGCACCCCCCAAGGGGGTTGGGGAGGGGGCGCACTTGATCGACACGCTGCGCCTGACCGCCGAGGACGCTGCCGGCATGATCGATCGCGGCGAAGTCTCCGCCGTCGAACTGCATGCCGCCTACCGGGCTGCGATCGACGAGCGCGATCCCGAGCTGCACGCTTTCCTGAGGACCGTCGACGACGTCGAGGGCGAGGGCGTGCCGATTGCCTTCAAGGACCTGATCTCGACACGCGGCATCGAGACGACGGCCGCCTCGAAGATCCTCGCCGGCTACAAGCCGCTCTTCGACGCGACGGTAGCCACGCGGTGCAAGGAGGCAGGGCTGCCGCTGCTCGGCAAGACGAACATGGACGAGTTCGCGATGGGCTCGTCGACCGAGAACTCCGGCTACGGGCCGACGCGCAACCCGTGGGACGCGGAACGGGTACCGGGGGGCTCGTCGGGAGGCTCGACGGCAGCCGTGGCCGCCGGCTTTACACCCTGGGCGCTCGGCTCCGACACGGGCGGTTCGATCAAGCAGCCCGCGGCCCTCTGCGGCGTCGTCGGCCTGCGGCCGACCTACGGCACCGTCAGCCGGTACGGGATCGTCGCCTTCGCTTCCAGCCTCGACCAGATCGGGCCGATCGCGAAGAACGTCCGCGACTGCGCACTCCTCTACCGGACGATTGCCGGGCGCGATCCTTGCGACTCGACCACCGTCGAGTTGCCGCAGCCGGTCGAGTTGCCGGAGGCGGACGATCTGCGCGGCCTCAGGATCGGCGTCCCCAGGGAGCTGAACGAGACCGAGGGGATCGAGCCCGGCGTCAGCGAGCAGGTGAGCCGCGCGCTCGATCTCGCCCGTGAGCTCGGCGCGGAACTGGAGGAGTGCAGCCTGCCGCGCTCGGTCGACTTCGGGCTCCCTTGCTACTACCTGATCGCGCCATCGGAGGCCTCGTCGAACCTCTCTCGCTACGACGGTGTCCGCTACGGCCATCGCGCCGAGGGCGACGGGGACCTCCGGGCGATGTACGCGCGCACGCGCGACGAGGGCTTCGGCGACGAGCCGAAGCGCCGGATCATGCTCGGCACGTACGCACTCTCGGCCGGCTACTACGAGGCCTTCTACGGCCAGGCCCAGAAAGTGCGGACGCTGATCAAGCAGGAGCACGACGCCCTCTTCGAGCGGTTTGACCTCCTCGTCTCGCCGACCTCGCCGACGGTCGCGTTCCGCCTGGGCGAGCGGACCGAGAACCCGCTGGCGATGTACCTGTCCGACGTGCTCACGATCCCGTCGAACATGGCCGGCCTGCCGGGACTGTCGATCCCGTGCGGCCTGTCCGAGGGGCTCCCGGTCGGCTTGCAGTTGATCGGCTCGCAGTTCTCGGAGAACACGCTCTTCCGCGCCGGACATGCCCTTGAAAAGGCGCTCGGGTTCGACTTCGTCCCGGAGCGGCTGCGATGACCTGGGAGCCCGTGATCGGCCTTGAGATTCACGTGCAGCTGAAAACGCGGGCGAAGATGTTCTGCCGCTGCGCGGTCGGGGCCCTCGACGCTCCGAACACGCGCACGTGCCCGATCTGCCTTGCGCACCCCGGGACGCTGCCGGTGCCGAACAAGCAGGCGATCGAGTGGACGATCAGGCTGGGGCTCGCGCTCGATTGCGAGATCGCCGAGCGCGCGGTCTTCCACCGCAAGCACTACTTCTACCCGGACAATCCGAAGGGCTATCAGATCTCCCAGTACGACGAGCCGCTCTGCGTCGGCGGCCGACTCCGGCTGCCCGGGCCCGACGGGGGCGCGGAGATCGGCATCACGCGGGCACACCTCGAAGAGGACGCCGCCAAGACGCTCCACGTCGGTGGCGCCGAGGGCCGGATCCACGGCGCCAGCTCCTCGCACGTCGATTTCAACCGCGGCGGCACGCCGCTCGTCGAGATCGTCACCGAGCCGCATCTCCGGTCCGCCGAGCAGGCGCGCCGCTTTCTTCAGCTCCTGCGCCAGACGGTCGTCGAGCTCGGGATCTCCGACGCCGAGATGGAGAAGGGCTCGCTTCGCTTCGACGTCAACGTCAGCGTCCGGCCGGATGGATCGGACGAGCTGCGCACCCGCACCGAGCTGAAGAACATGAACTCGTTCGCATTCGCCGCCCGCGGGATCGAGCGCGAGATCGAGCGCCAGGTCGGAATCTACGAGGCCGGCGGCGAGATCGAGCAGGAGACGCTTCATTTCGATCCGACGCGTGAGGACGCGCCGCCGCTTCGCTCGAAGGAGGAGGCGCAGGACTACCGCTACCTGCCGGAGCCCGACCTCGTGCCGCTCGAACCGCTACGCGAGTGGTCGTTGGACTCCCTACGCGCGGAACTGCCCGAGTCGCCCGCCGCGCGGCTCGAGCGAGTTCTCGGCGCGGGGGTCGAGCTTCGCGATGCGGAGGCCGTCAACGCCGATCTGGCGCGCGTGGGACTATTCGAGACCCTGCACGAGGCGGGCATCGACGCGAGGCCGGCGGCCGCCTTCGTGCTCAACGACGTCACGCGCCACGAGGTCGATCCAGCGATGGTTCACGGCGCCGAGCTCGCGAAGGTGCTGCGAGAGCGCGACCAGATCCCGCGCGAGGCCTTCGACGCCGCGGTCGCGGCGAGCGCGCAGCCCGGGTTCTCTGCTGAGGCCTATCTCGAGGAGCGCACGGTCGCCGATGCGGCCGAGCTCGACCCGGTGATCGACCGCATCCTCAGCGAGAACGAGCAGCAGGTGGCGGCGTACCGCGGCGGCAAGAAAGGCTTGCTCGGCTTCTTCGTCGGCCTGGTGATGCGCGAGACGCAGGGCAAGGCGAATCCCAAGGTCGTCAACGAGCGGGTGCGAGAGAAGCTGGACGGGTAGTCGTCGAAAAGATCCGCCCCCGTTCGTCTCAGGTAGTAAGCGAGGAAACCATGGGGTCGCGAGGAGGAAAGAGATGGCGAATCGAGTCGGCTGGTTCGAGGTGGTCGGGCAGGACGGCGAGAAGCTCCGGAGCTTCTACGGCGACGTCTTCGGCTGGAAGTTCAACGTTCCGTCACCCGAGATGAACTACGGGATGACCGACGACTCGCAAACCGGGATCGGCGGCGGCGTCGGGCAAGCGCAGGGCGGGCCCGGCCATGCGACGTTCTACGTCGGTGTTCCGGATCCCCAGGCCGCCCTCGACAAGATCGAAGGCGCAGGCGGCAAGACCGTCGTGCCCGTGACGGAGATGGAGATGGTCACGTTCGCGATGTTCACCGACCCGGAGGGACACCTGGTCGGGCTGTACAAGTCGGACGAATAGCTGCACGTTCCGGACCTGGTCCGGGGACTTGTCCCGGACCAGGTCCGGCGGTGAAAGAGCTCAGCTGCGCAGCTTCGGCAGCACGCGCTCGCCGTAGATTCGAATCGCCTCGATCGCGTTCGGCCCCGACTGGTTGGAGAGCTTGACGACCACGTCGCCGCCGTCCACGACCTGCTCGAACTGCTTGATCCGCTCGACGTGCTCGTCGGGATCCGACGAGATGATCGATCGCTGCTTGAACTCCTCGTCCGAGACCAGTTCCTCGCCGCGCTTGTACATCGGTTGCGGGTCGAACCAATCGTCCGTGTAGAACTCGTCCGGAGCGGCGCCCTTCCAGACGCGGGCGGCCTTGAGTGCTTCGCTGTCGTTCGGTGCCCAGGAGAAGCCCGTCTCGAGCACGATCGTCCCCGGGTTGCGGCCCGCTTCCGCCGTGGCTTTGCGATACGTCTCGATCAGCGCCGGCGCCTTCTCTGGATCGGGGAACGTCCAGAGCCCGTCGCCGTACCGGCCCGCAACCTTTGCTGCTCCCTGGTGGAAGGCAGAGATGTAGAGGGGCGGCGGCCGCTCGGGCCGCGTGTGCAGGTAGGCCCGTTTCGTCCGGAAGAACTTGCCCTCGTGATCGACTCGCTCGCCGTCCCAGAGACGGCGGATCAACCCGCAGGCCTCCTCGAGCGCGGCGAGCTGGTCTCGCGGCAGCGGCCAATCGAGTCCGAACGGCGACTCGTTCAGGGACTCGCCGGAGCCGAGGCCGACGAAAACTCGGCCCGGATACATCGCCTCGAGCGTCGCGAAGCCCTGCGCAACGAGTGCCGGGTGGTAGCGCTTCAGCGCAACCGTGACCGCCGGCCCGACGGGCACGCGCTCCGTCGCCTGGGCCGCAGCACCGAGCCAGATCCAGGCTTGACCGGAATGGCCGGGCACCCACCAGGGCTGGAAGTGGTCGGAGCAGGCGATGCCGTCGAAACTCGCGTGCTCGCCCGCAACGGCCTGGTCGAGCAGCGCGCGCGGGTGGTACTGCTCGTGCATACAGCCGAGGAAGTAACGGGGCATTTCTCGCGGCTACCCCGCTTGGACAAACGAGAAACGATGATGAGACCAAGGCGGTCGCTTGCGACGCCGACCTAGAGGACGTCCCGGCTCTGCCGGGGCGTCCGTCCAATCCGGTCGGCAAAAGCCTGCACGGCTTAGGCTGTGCCAAAACGACGGCTAAAGATTTCCGCGAAACCGGCCGATCCCTCGTTCGAGTGATGCCACGCCTCGGCCACATCCAACTCGCAGCCGCCATCGCAGCCGCCGCTTTTCTGGCCGCGCCGGCCGCGCATGCCGCAGGCCGCCCGGCCGTCGCCGCGCTGCAGGTGACGCTCCGGCACCACCACGTCTACCGAGGCCCGGTCGACGGAGTCGTGGGTGCCGGCACCACGGCGGCGGTGATGCGTTTCCAGCGAAAGCACGGGTTGGTGCCGGACGGCGTCGCCGGACCGAAGACGCGCCGCGCCTTCGGCCGGTTCGCCAAGCACGTCCTCGGTTCCCGACAACTTTCACGCGGCATGACCGGCTGGGACGTCGCCGAGCTCCAGTTTGCGCTCGCCTGGCACGGCTTTCCGAACGCCACGATCGACGGCGGTTTCGGCGGCCATACCGCGCGCGCCCTGATCAAGTTCCAGCGCTGGGCGCACCTGACGCCCGACGGCGTCGCCGGCCCCGGCACCTTCCGCGCGCTACGGGCGCCGCTGCCGCGGTGCCCGATTGCGCTCGCGTGGCCCCTGCAGGCGCCCGTCGACAGCCCGTTCGGGCCCCGCGGAATAGGCTTCCATCCGGGGATCGACCTGCGGGCGCCGACGAGGACGCCGGTCGGCGCGGCCGCGGCTGGGCGAGTGATCTTCGCCGCCTACGAACGGGGTGGGTACGGCAATCTCGTCGAGGTCGCCCACGGCTCAGGAGTTGTCTCGATGTACGCGCATTTGTCGGCGGTCTCGGTCGGCGTCGGGCAGTCCGTCGCGACCGGAACGCGCATCGGCCGGGTCGGCTCGACCGGAGAGTCAACGGGACCCCACCTGCACTTCGAGGTGCGTCTCCGCGGCGCCGCGGTCGACCCGGTTCCTGCGCTTCGATAGACGGCCGCGCCGGCAAAGCCGACACGCCCTCTTATCGGCCTCGCAAGCGACGCCTCGGAGGCGCCGACCCCTGAGCTAGGCTCAACTCCGATGGCTGAGAAGCGGTACCTCCTGACGCCGGGCCCAACGCCCGTGCCGCCGGAGGTTCTCGCCGCTCTTTCGCAGCCGGTCGTTCATCACCGTGGCCCCGACTTCCGGCCGGTCTACGAGCGCTCCCTCGCGCGCCTGCGCGACGTTTTCCGCACGGAGAGGGACGTGCTGCTCTTCGGCTCCGCGGGGACCGGCGCGATGGAATCCGCCGTTGCGAATCTGTGCTCGCCGGGCGAGCGCGTGCTCGTTGTCTCGGCGGGCCACTTCGGCGAGCGCTGGCGGGCAATCGCCTCGACGTACGACGCCGAGGTCGAGACGCTCGAGTACGCCTGGGGTGAGATCCCGGCGGCCGACGACGTCGCCGCGCGGCTCACGGAGCTGGGCGGTGCGAAGGCAGTCTTCCTGACGCATTCGGAGACCTCGACCGGCGTCGTCTGCGACCTGCAGGCGCTCGCGGCGGCGGTGAACGAGCACGGCGCGCTCAGCGTCGTCGACGCCGTCTCGAGCCTCGGAGCCGTCCCGTTGGAGACCGACGCCTGGGGTCTGGACGTGGTCGTCTCCGGCTCGCAGAAAGCCCTGATGACACCGCCTGGGCTGGCCATGGTCGCAATCTCGGAGAATGCCTTTGCCGCCCGCGGCGACTCGCCCCGCTTCTACTTCGACTGGGAACGGACCCGAAAGGCGCAGGCTTCGCTCGACGCGCCGTTCACGCCGCCGGTCTCCCTCGTCGCCGGCCTCGACGTGGCGCTAGGCCTGCTGCTCGACGCCGGCCTCGAAGCCACTTTCGATCGGCACATCCGCCTCGGGCGCGCCTGCCGTGAGGGAGCAAAGGCGATGGGCCTCGAGCTCTTCTCGCCGGACGAGGACCGCTCCGCCGTCGTCACGGCGATCCGGGCGCCCGACGGGATCGACGCGACCGAGCTGGTGCGCGGCCTCCGCGACCGCTTCGGGATCACGATCGCAAACGGCCAGGGCGAGCTGAAGGGGAAGATCTTCCGGATCGGTCACATCGGCTACTTCGACGTCTTCGACATCACGACGGCCCTCGCGGCGGTCGAGATCGTCCTTGCCGACCTGGGGGCTGAGATCGAGCGAGGAGCCGCGGTCACCAGAGCGCTCGAGGTCTACGACGAGCGCGCTCGCGTGTGACGCGGGTTCTGATCACCGAGCCGATCGCCGAGGCGGGCATCGAGCTGCTGCGGGAGCGCTTCGAGGTCGACATCGAGCCGAACGGCGACCTGGCCGAGAAGATCGGCGCGTACGACGCGATCGTGATCCGCTCGGCCACGAAGCTGACCGCCGAAGTGCTCGAGCGCGCCGACCGCCTCAAGGTGATCGGGCGAGCCGGAGTGGGGGTCGACAACGTCGACGTCGAGACGGCGACGCGCCGGGGGATCGTCGTCGCGAACGCGCCGGAATCGACCGTCGTTTCCGCGGCCGAGCACACGATCGGACTGCTGGTCGCGCTCTCGCGAAACATCCCGCAGGCACACGCGGCGCTCAAACAGGGCCGCTGGGAGCGCGGCCGCTGGGGCGGCGTCGAGCTCGAGGGAAAGACGCTGGGCGTGCTCGGATTCGGCCGGATCGGCCAGCAGGTCGCGAGACGGGCGCTGGGGCTCGGCATGCGGGTCGTCGCCTACGACCCGTTCGTAGCCAAGGAGCGCTTCCGCGAGCTCGGCGTCGAGCGCGTCGAGTCCCCGGAAGACGTCTACGGCGTCGTCGACTACCTGACTCTGCACCTGCCTCTGACGGAGGAGACTCGGGGCTCGATCGGCAAGCAGGCCTTCGAGCAGATGCGTGAGGGCGTTCACCTGATCAACGCCGCCCGCGGCGAGCTCGTCGACGAAGCTGCGCTGCTCGAGGCCCTGCAATCGGGCAAGGTCGGCGGAGCTGCGCTCGACGTCTTCTCCAAGGAACCGTACGAAGGGCCGCTGCTGGAGCTCGACAACGTCGTCGTCACGCCGCACCTCGCCGCCTCGACCGAGGAGGCTCAGGACCGCGCGGGCGTGATCGTCGCCGAACAGGTCGTGGCGGCGCTCGACGGCGCCCTCGTCACGAACGCGGTCAACATCCCGGCGATACGGGCAGAGGACATGGAGGCGCTGGGGCCGTTCGTGCCGCTCGCGGCCAAGCTCGGCCGGCTGGCGATGGAGTTCGCGGGCGGCCGCGCCGAGCAAATCACGCTCGCGTACTACGGAGGCCTGTCGGGGTACGACACCCGATTGTTGACCGCTGCTGCTCTGAACGGTGGCTTCCAGGGGCGCACGGACAGGCCCGTCAACTACGTGAACGCGCCGCTGATTGCGGCCGAGCGGGGCATCGAGGTGCTCGAGGAGCGCCGTCGCGCCTGCCGCGACTTCACGAATCTGGTGCGCGTGATCGTCCGCTCGAACGGCGACGAGATCCGCGTCGCGGGCACGACGATCGGCAACGACAACCGGCTCTGGCTCGTGAGCGCGCTCGGCTTCGAGCTCGAGATGGAGCTCGCGCCGCTCCTCGTCTTCTTCCGCTACGACGATGTCCCGGGCGTCATCGGGCGGGTCGGCTCGCTGTTCGGCGAGGCGGGGGTCAACATCGCGAACATGGCGGTTTCCCGCACGCGCCGCGGCGGCAAGGCGCTGATGGCGCTCTCCCTCGACACGCCCCCGCCGGCCGGGCTGATCGAGCAAGTGCGCGAGCAGGGGATCGACGACGCCCGCTTCATCTCACTTACCTAGGCTCGGCCGTCGAGGCGAGGGCTGGTTTGCCCTCCAACTCGCCCTGATGGTCCTCGTCGGCGTCTCGGCGCTGACAGGCGTCTATTGGCCGGAATCGGTCGCCGGCGTCTTCGTGATCGTCGGGCTCGCGCTGATCCTGGCAGGACTCGCGCTGCTGGCGCTCGCCGGGTTCTCGCTTCTGCTCGCACGGTCGACAACGGTCTTCCCGCGTCCGCGCGAGGACGCGATGCTCGCCGAAGGCGGCGTCTACCGGCGGGTTCGGCATCCCGTCTACGGCGCGGTCCTGCTGATCGCCCTCGGCTGGTCGCTGGTCGAATCGCCACTCGGCCTGATCCCGACAGCCGCCCTTGCGGTCGTCTTCGACCTGAAGGCGCGCGTCGAGGAGGCGTGGCTCGAGGAGCGGTTTCCCGCCTATTCCGGCTATCGCGAACGGACTTCGCGCCGCTTCCTGCCGGGCCTGTACTAGTGACCTGGCGGGCGACGTCACCGGCTCCCTGGCCCGCGATCACGCTGCGCCAGAGTCCACGCTCGCCCTTGTCAAGGCTGCCAGCCTTGCCTGCGGACGATCGCGGCCTCTGACTTGGTGCTGGCGACCCACGAAGCGGGCGACGTCACCGGCCAGGCCGCTTGGCGCTGGCTACGCTTCCGTGCGTGGCCAAGCCTCCCTGGCCGGAGCAGGTCGAGCGGGTCGCGCTGTACCTGCGGGATTCGGGCGCCGAGTCTCGGATCGAGGAGTTCTCGGCCGGAACGCCCACAGCCGAGGACGCAGCGAAGGCGGTTGGCTGCGAGCTCGCCCAGATCGTCAAGTCGCTCGTCTTCGAATGCGACGGCCGCTCGATTCTCGTGCTCGTGCCGGGGGACCGCCGGGCGGACAGACGTAAGGTGGCGGAGGCAGGCGGCTGTTCAGCGGCCCGGATCGCCGGCGCGGAACAGGTCCGGGAGGCGACCGGCTACGAGCCCGGCGCGGTGGCGCCGTTTCCGCTAGTGCGAGTCCAGGCGGTCTTTCTCGACCGCTCCTTGCTCCAGCACCCGCTCGTCTGGATAGGCGCCGGCTCCACGAGGCACATGGCAGCGCTCGCCCCGGCCGAGCTGATGCGGCTCTCCCGCGCTCAACCGATGGACGCCGTCGAGAGCCGGCCCGAAGGGCCTGTCCGCGACGCGGACCAGTGGAGGGGGCCTGAGGGGGAACCGGGAGG
>Ga0193731_1000268_pt1 | contig 18048 bp, 17 predicted proteins | sample U1a2metaG_FD_144920 | JGI IMG/M metagenome (GOLD analysis project Ga0193731, IMG submission 144920) | Soil microbial communities from a riparian zone of the East river system, Colorado, United States - U1a2 | ecosystem: Environmental > Terrestrial > Soil > Riparian zone | place: USA: East River...
TCTTCGTTTCTATGTCTCCAACCGCCCTGTCCTGTTGCCACCTTAATCGTCTTCGTGCTTAACCTGCCAACCCCCCAGCTCCCTAGTACAACCCCTCACTTGCACCTTTACTTTGTTCTAGCAGAATGATTAGAACCAGTATCATCAATTACAACCGAGTCGCATACCTTCGATAACCTCTTCTTATATTTGACGCAATCCTTCCACAACAATTCGTGCCGGCCTGTCTCCAAAATGACCTCCTCCTTAACGACAACCCATTCGTTTCGCTACTTTTCGTTTCAGCAAACTGGATCATATTATCTCGAACCCACTACTCACCCGGAATCGACGACCGCAAAAGGTGCATTTGAATTCTTTACGAGAGCGATTGTTCTGAAATCCATTCATTTTAGATAAGTTCAACGGCGATGAAACAGGAATGAGTCACTCACCATCATAGAGCTGCAAAACGATGGGTGCTTTAGGGCGGTGTTGACCGTTAATTATTAACTGGTTTGAAGTGTGATTGATGTAGCGTGGAACCGACTTCGATATATCGATTGGAATGCCGGTAAATGGTCTACAACAGCTATTTGGCTCTGCAAGCATAATGTTTTCTCAGTAAATTTCGGCACGCTTAAATCCCGCTTTGTCGACTGGAAGGCAATTCCTCTACTTAAAAAATCTATCCGCTTAAGAATTTCGGGACTCTGTGCACACGCCGACATTCCCAAAAACAAAGTAGAAGCTATGAAGCGGCGAAATGGCAGTCTCTGTCGAAAATTGCAGTACAGCTGCTGAAAAAAATCAGCAAATCAATGATCCAAGCCGTACATCAAATGGCTACACAGTGTAGTGATCAGCGCATTAGAATAGAAATTCATACAATGGCGGTCGTGGTGGAAATGGTAACACAATTAAGGGTCGAAATAGCACGTTTAAGTAGAAAGGACAAATGCGGGCATCTAGAAAGACACCGGTAGAAAAGATGTCATTTTAAAGCTGCAGAAATCGAATTTGAATGACTTGCTTCTAGAATGGTCTAAGTGGAAGAGAAGTGATTTTAAACACGTGGTTCAGCGTGAAATTGGCATGGAAAGAGATTAAAAAATTATTGGTTCCCGCAGCTTCATCGTGGGGGTAGATGGTCTTGACCCCTTGCAGGCAATCGGCATAGATTGATGTTTTGTCCTGAGGTCCCGTATCGATACGGTAGGTGAACATAGGACCTCTCAATCACCATGATTTAACCGTCTTAGACATTTTGGCTGTTTAACGGTATACAATTTTCGCTCAGTTCTGGATAGTCCCTAATATTTCTGCTATTTATGTAGCCATTTTTAACCGTACCATTTATCTATGACCTGGGTAAGATTAATATCACACATACGAGATTTCCCTCCCTCCTATGGGAATTAAATTTCGTCAGCCACAGACCCAAAAAGGGAAAAATATATATAATCACGTGATGTGAATGCTTTAAGAAAAAAATTTGGCTTTCGGTGCCTTTGGGTTCTTTCCCCCCTACCTGTAGTATCGGCTGTTGCAGCCTAGGGATGAGATAGTAGATTGCATACAACACCACCCGTAGTATCGGCCGTTGCAGCTAACTCAGAGAGAGCGCTCTCCGGTCAAGTCCATGGCTGTGGCAGCCCAGGGATGAAATAGTAAATTATATGTGCCACCACCTGTAGCAATTGGTCATGGCAACCAACTCAGGTAGAGCATTCCGTTTTCAAGTTCCTGGCTGTTGCAGCGTAGGGATGAGATAGCGGATTGCATTGAGATTGTGTAGAAATAAGCTAGATCACATCATACAAATGCTTTAAGAAGAACGAAGGGGTTGGGCTCTTTCCTGCCTGTCGTATTGGCTGTTGCAGCCTAAGGATGAGAAATTAGATTAAGACTCCACGTCTGCCTGCAACATCAGATTCAAATTATTTTTTTGATTATTTCAAAACTCAGATCATTGCTTTTATTGGTAAATGTAATAAAAATGTCTGACAGATGCGTTAGACGCGTCTGACAGGTTCAGTAGAGGTTTGCCAGACACGGTATAAATGTCAGACAGATGAGGTAGACATCTGACAGACAGTGCAGACTCTATAAACATGTCTGACATATTCGATAAAAACATCTGACAGATCAGGTAGACATGTCTTGTGACATGTCTGTCGGACATTGTGACATGTCTGTCTGGCATTGTGACATGTCTGTCTGGCATTGTGACATGTCTGTCAGACATATTTCATCATTATCCCCGGTCCAACAGGCTTAATTCCTTGGTAGTTTGAATAAGAAGTTGTAAATCCATAGTCGTACCGTCTTTCCAAAAGTAGAAATAGCTCCTGTTGAACACTCGTCGTTCTCCGCTCACCAACAATGTTTGGTTTCGTGAGGGGGTTATTTGTCCAAAGTTCTCCTATCCGGGATACCAGACCTCCAGGAAACGGACCAGAGCTGCTGGATACCATATCTCCCTCATCTCCACGTTTTCAACCAGCCCACCGCGACATCGATGGGCACCCACCTACCCCACCGATTCTTTCTGTACGGAAAAGCCGCATAGTTTGGTTCTCCACCTCGGCTCCTCCGGAGACCTGGCCGCCTATGTTCGTATCAAGGGAACAGCTGAATCTAGAGGAAAGGGTCACAAAATGCATTGCGAAATATTCGTAGACGAGACTGACCCTCCCGACAACATTGGACAGCTCTCCGACATCTTTGTCAACAGCAGCGCCAACAGAATATTTGTTCGTGTTGAAGGTAGCAACAACGAAGCTGTCTGGCGAGAATGGGAGTCCACCGAGGACGCTCTAGTTCACCCTCTCGCACCGGACTTCAGGGTCGTTGGGCAAACAAGCCATGGACCCAAATGGGGAACTAGAAACATGTTCTACTTGGCGAAGAGTCGGAAGGGGACTCATACCATCTCCGATTGCGTTCAAGCAACCATTGGCTACCACGAAACCCTGCGCGCTGCTGGAGCTGTAAAGAAGGGAAAAGCCAAAAGGAAAGCCGCAAAGACCGAGTCAGGATCTGAGGAGGAGGAGAGGCCAGAGCGGAAGAAGGCAAGGAGGGACAGGGAGACTAAGGAGGAGAATGAAAAGCAGGAGCGGGAGGAGAATACACGGCCGAAGAAGAGGAAGGGGAAGGTGCGGCATTCTAACGAGGAAACGAGTCAGGAGGGGGAGGCGAAGGAGAAGGAGAAGGAGAAGGCAAAGGGGGAGAAACGCAAGAAGGCAAAGAAGGTAAAGAAGATCCGAGGGCCTGAGGTGGCGGAGGTGGCGGAGGAGATGCTGAAGCCAAAGCCAAATAAGGCACGCTATTCTGACGGGGAGGAGGAGGAGGAGGAGGAAAGAAGTTTCAATATGGTGAAGATGGCGAGGAAGACCCAGGAGCCCGACGAGGTGGAGGAGAGGCCGAAGAAGAAGCAGACGAAGAAGGTGTGGTACTCTGACGAGGAGGAGGAGGAGGAGGCGAAGATCATAGCAGAGAAGGAGGAGCCGCGGATCCCAAAGAAGGCGAGGACCTCCCAGGTGCCTGAGGAGGAGGAGGAGGAGGAGGAGATAGGCCCGAATACGTTTGACGATCTCATGACAATTCAATTCGAGGAGGAGCCGAACGAGGAGACCCAGGAAACGCCGAGCGAGAGCAACGCGACAGACCCCAACACTCGTAAGCCAGCAGAACCTCGTGCTCACAGCATAGTCCGGCTCCCCTCTCTTGGTCGAGCAACCCTGTCGCACATCCCCGTCCCTGGCCCGAGTTCGAGCGCTGCTCAAGCCACCCCACATCAGGAAAAATCTCAGGCTACTTAAGTTACTTAGTGAAGTATCTAAGGAAATTTAAGAGAAAATTGTCTAAGTACGGCAGAGCTTAAATTCAGTAGGTCCTCTGCTGAATTCAACTTAACTAAGCAAATTCACTTGGTCTAAGCACGCTGACTTAATTACTGGACGGCCAAGTAGATTAAGTATGCCACAATGGCGCTAAGTGTACCGCCTTAATTAGCTTACCTGTTAAGAGGAAAGCTTAAAAGTTCTTAATCACCGCTTAACGCCTTAATTTAACTCGCTTCAAGGAGCAGATGATCCTTATGCACCCTTAGATATCCTTAAAAAGCTGTTTTAAGACCGTTCAGCGCGCTAAGGCCAGTTAGGTTTTCGTAATGGATTACCTTGTAAGCTCTTCTGCAACTCCCTTTGATAGCTGAGCTTGTCCCACTTCATAGTCCTCTTCTCCGATGCGGGGGTCATTATAAGCGACGCTAACGGCTTCGATATTAAACTGGAAAGCTATACTATATTAGTTTTGCAATGAATAACGAATGTAAACCACCTACTTGTTGAATAGCGATGAGGTATGAGCGGATGAGAAGAATGTAGTGTCTTTTTCGATGCGGAGGTCATTATAAGCGTCGTTGACGGCCTCAATATTTAACTGGGAAGCTATGTTAGTTTTGCAGCGAATAACGAATATAATACCACTTACGTGTTGCAGATGTGCAGCCAGTCGTCGGAATAGCAGTTTGTGACAGTACTTCATCAAAATGGCCGTGACGTTCGTAAGTTGCGAGAAGGGCATTTTGTAGCGATCTGGATCACAACTTGGAGGTTCTGACGAATGTCGACTCGGAAGCCATGGACTGCTCGGTTGTGAGGCGGCTGAAGTAGTTGACCGACCACTGAAATAGACGTTCATCAAAATGGGCTTAATTTTGACTTACGAGCACACTCACCTCCGGCCGAAGGACATTCGTGTGCACAATCGCACGGTTGATGTCAGGCAGATCTTCGTAGTGTTCGAGGGCGTAAGAGCGGGCATAAACCAGCCTTTTCGCAAAGATTCGCAATCCGAGGACAGTCGTAGTGCGTGAACATATCGATGCCGAGAATTGCATCTGCGACTTGAGGTGCATGGATAAGATTCATTTCGAGGAGGCGAGTCGGAAGGGGACCCTGCTCTTCCGTTCCCGAGGATAGCCACTTTACTCCTGATGGGATAAGGCGGGGTAGGGATAGAGCTTGAAAGCGCGGGGCACGAGGGTCTGTGGACATATGCTGTTAGTATGAGGGGCATGACTGTATTGTAGACATACTGCTGAATTGCTTTTTAGCCATGCTAATTCATTCGAGTTTTTAACCTCCAATTCAATTCTACAGTATTTAACTGCAAGACAATCTAACGGTACTCGTTAATCCTCCTATTCCACCTGTCTGCAAATGAGTATAAAACAATCATCAGTCGAAATAATTACTTACCCCAACATCAAGAAAACGGCCAATACAAACACTGAGAACTGCGTAGCGTAGATATTTACTACGAATGTCGGTCCGTTGTACACATTTATCTGATTTCCGGCGACGGTATTGAACGTCGAGCCGGGGGTGTAGACGAAAACTGGAGTTGTTAGTTTGTTGACTCAATATTGGAACGATCTAAAACTTACCTGGGGCCATGATGGTATGGATTATTCCTATGAATCACGGTTAACAAACAGGTAATATACACGAAAATAAAAAACCTACCTCGAAGGTAAAGATTTGCGGGTGATGGTAGTGGGCAAGTCTGAGTTGATGATGGGCGAGTCTGAGTTAGTGAGTGAGTTTAAGTTTTGGCGAGTTTACGGATAACTGTGTAAAATCCAAGCAATCCCTGTTCTGCAGAGGTAAGTTTTCTGTCCGGAACTATTTGTTAGTGCATTCGACTCCGCACGGTGTTATATATAATCATTAATAAAAACATGGTGAAGGACCACTGCTCCATCCGGCCTGCTTGTTCTCCTTCAGGACATCTAATAAGAACAAAGTGGCAGGTTGAATCATGGTCTGCGACATGAAAATATTGACGACCCGTTCGACATCCACGAAGGGACCCGACTCATCGTTCGCGAGCTGAGTAGCAAATTCAGCCCCTTTCTCTGGGTTCGTCCTCATGACGTGTTGCAACAGACCAACATAGTCCGGGGTGTAGCCAACCTTTTCGAGTAGAGAACGATCTTCTCTGTCTGACCAGTCTCGGCAAAGCCAGCAATAACCTTGTTCCGGACATTTGCTCTGAGGTAGACGCTCAGTACGAGAGTCATGTCATGGAGTCAGGCAATATTTCCGAGCTCCTCACTGCAGGCGAGCTTGAGATCAAAATGAGAAAGAGAGATTCGTATGAAATTAACAATAGTTCCATACCTCGTTCTCCTTTAGCCACTTCTCCAGGAAGAATACACCCAGGTGACGTTAAGAATCAGCATTGTGTATTTGAGGCGTGTTAGTTGAAGAGCTCGATGCAAAAAAACACCTAAGACCGAGGTAAGCAGATTGTAGCGAGCGGAAGGAGGTAAATTCAAATTCTAAGTTAATCAACCGGAGCAAAGCATACTGTCAAGGGTATATATCCGAACGAATGACGAGCGGAACCTGCAGAGTTGAATCTGCCTTGTACTGAGTGGTAAGGCAATATGAGATGAAACGAAAGTGAGCCCCAACAGAGCAAGACAAAACAGAACAAGATGACGTAGCAACAGTGAGGCGAGGCGTTGCGGCATGACGTGGCAACTGTGCGGTAGTGATGAGACATCTGATAATGGCGAAACAAGGGGAAAAGTTGTTGCAAGATGTGGCGACCGCGAGATAACAAGATGTCAAGGTAAGATATAATGAAAAAAGGGGAGATGAAATGGACAACAAGATAACAAGATGTCAAGGTAGGATATAATGAAAAAGGGGAGATGAAGCGAACGACGAGAAATGGGGATGGCAAGATGATGAGATATGCCGGCTGGACATGTATTTTTGCCGCGCTGTCACATGGGGAGTTGTCCTGGCTCCTGTAGGGCAAGATGAGGGCGGTATATAATGGACGTTGAATAGTGAACTCACAAGCATCAACAAGTAGAGCACGCCGGCGAACGGGCTTTGGCGCATCTTCATCGGACGCCTCAGATCGCCTTGCCCTCCGGCTGGGCTTCGACATTTGTTTAGCCTGATCGCATATCTCCTGGAAAGATTGCTCGGCAAGGTTTTTCGCGGACTCGGCATAGTCACGTGTCTCGTCCCCCCAGCGAAAATCATTGAATGCTGTTTCCTTGAGAGTACTACCGTCAGTGCCTGGCCTGAGTACCAATGATTTACCGAATTTCTTGCTGTCCTGAATGCTCTGCATTGTGATATTCTCATAGGCCCATAGTGTAAATGCGCGTTCGACCTAGAACCTTAAATTATCACCCTGTAGTTTGACAGTCTAGCACAGGATACTTACGCTTGCAGCTGCCATGCCGAGAGCGCTAATGGGTCGATTATCGTCAGAGGTCACATCTCCGAGAGCAGGAATTTTTTTGGCGCCTCGAATGGCGGCGAAGTGTACTGCAAACGTTTCGATTACGAATTCCCCACGGAAGAGACCTTTGAAGGGCTAAAATGAAAGTCAGAGTTGAGGCTATTATGATTATGTATATAGCTTACCAGCGATTCACCATCTCTATACAAACATCGGGAATCCTCGATCATATACGTGGCAAATGCCTGTCGGGCTTCATTGGTGTCAAACTCATCATCTGAGTCAAAGAAAGCATTGACGATGGCGAGCCCGGCCGACCCCACGGCATTACGCCAGGTGTCGCTGGCTCGTTGTTGGGCCTGCAAAAATAGTCAATAAAATAAATAAAATAAAATAAGTTCACTGACGATCGAGAAGACTGCGTCATTCAAAGTGATGACATAGGGTATCTTCGCACCGTAAATCTTGTCCCATATGGCTTGTAAGGCTTCAAGAGCCTTCTCGTCGTCCACATTCCAAGGATCTGGTTGAGTCGCAACCCACCACAAATAAGTGGGAATAAATTCACGACGCCATTTGTCGTTATCTTGACAACCAGCAGGGAGATCTGAATTTTTGAATCCCTTTCGTGAGCTCGACTGCGCTGTGCGAGCCTTGGAGCGCATGGGTTGAGGTGAATCCTCGACTTTTACGTTGCCCTAGCCATTATTATGTATTAGTTACTAAAAATGTCATATTGATTACTTACCGAGCTTGTCGCTCGTACGCCATTCTTTGGCGGACTCTTGACTGCAGCTTCTCGCTCAGTACCCTGAATCTCGTCATGATCGGAGAGGCCGCCGATGTCATGGATGTCCAAGACGGCACCCTCTCTTTTGATGGGTCGCGATTTCGGCTTTGAGGTGGCTGATGCTTGAAGTGTAGATGAGGCGCGACTATTGGAAGCGGCAGTGCTCGCGGCCTTGGACTTAGCGACTTTGTCGACCCAGTTTTTAATGAGCCCCGATTGTTTCTCGTCCTTGTTCGCGCTGATAGTATAATAAAAAACAGTTGTTTCGTCAAGGGTAAGCATGGTTACAATGGTGAGAAATATATACCTTTGTGGTTTAAGCTTTCCAGGGGCGTCAAATGACCTCGCCTTATCGGCTTTATCGATACCCAGGTTCTGATCAGAGACTCCGATGTTCTTTTTATCAGTGATGGCATCACGAATCGTCTTCTTTGGGATCTTTCCGCGACGCTTTGGCTCCGAATCGACTATTTCAACTTCCGAGTCGCTGGGAACGTGCGTATTGACAGCCTTCCCTTTCGCCTTTTTCTTCGGCCTATCCTCGCTCTCACTCGCACTCGTTTCCTGTATCACTTCCTCTTCCACATCCGCTCGGGCAGCCCTTCCCTTTCTCTTCGATGCCCTGGCTGGTGTCACCTTCTCAATCTCGTCGACATCGATCATGTCCGATCCCCTGGCACCATCATCAGCACCATCGTCGACATCATCATCGTCCTGATCGCTTTCGCGCTGGTCGACGACTGCACGATTAAATTGCAGGACCTTGCGCTTGTGTGGGAGAGGCGTATCATCAAACGCATCATCAATGAGCTCTATCTCAAACTGAGCAACGCGGTCGACTGCTTTGTCCTGCGCAGCCTGCTTCTGCCTCTCAGCTTCTTCCTTTCTCCTTTTCTGCTCTGCCTCTTGCCTACGAACTTCTAACATTTGTTCCTTGGTGCGTCGCTTCCTATCAAGAGCCTTCTGCTGTTCTCCTGGATGCTGATTGATGTTGGTAGGTCGAGTTACGGGGCGTTGGAATCCTTTACTGACGGCAACACCAGATTTTGACCTCGTCTCCAGTTCTGCCACGTCATCCCCATCGCCCCCTTCGTCATCGATATCGTTATCTTCGGCAATGTCGGTTTCCCTGTCGGTTTTCCTATCTCCATCGTCAATGTCTGCACGCCTTGTAGTTTGAGATTGGGGGGCAGTCTTCACCACCGCACCAGCCTTGGTGGTGCTAGCCTTAGCCGTCCTTGCTTTTGCTGCGCCAGCCTTTGGTTTTGCCGGTTTCGTTTTGTTGGTAGACTTTTTAGCAGGAGCCATTGCAAGAAAGGCTAGTGTCTCTAGTAGGGAGGTAAGTGATGCAAAATTTTTGGTGATGTGTTGTGTCGACAAGGTGAACAGTGACGCGTGACGTGGCGCGTGTGTGAATTCTGACTTAGGCAAATTCGGACTTCGTCATTTTTCAGACTTGTACGATTTTCCTTCTTCAACAACCTCTTACCTAATTACTATTCTCTCGTCACACAATTTCTATGCGCCGTACAAATAATATACGTGTTCGCAATGCACACTCTTCGGGTTCGGCACTTCTATGCCATGCTCCAGGGTGTTATCGCACCTTCACTACAACATCTGGCAAAACTCAACACATACGACGAATGCACCCTCTGCCTCGCCGCAATCGTTCGGAGACACCCATTCGTAGCTCACGGCCAGCCACACCTGTGCCTTTCGGGGATGAAAGTGAGATGGAAAGTTCACCTCAGAGGCGACACGTTGAGATTGAGGACATTACTGGCAGGGAGGACGAATACGAAGATATCTATATGCCTGAGAGTCCAAGATTGTCTCCGGGTGCGAGATCAGAAGAACCTCCAGTGCCCGAACACAATCGGCACTCTTCGAGCCCTCATCAAAGTCAAAGAGCAACGAGCAGAGACCACGAGGTGCGCGATCCTCCATCCACTACTCGAATATTTCATCCGGACTTAAATGGTAAGTTACCTGGATCTACACGATTATTCAAACGACTCACAATTCTTCAAGGTATTCCCTGTGACAAGGACGGTAACGCCGTGCCTCAGGGCACGCCACCGCCACCTTACGATACCGACAATGGTCCCGACGATTGGACTCCATATGAAAATCGGGCACAGTTTGAACTCGCCGATTATATATTCACTAAGAATCAAACTTCTGCCGGTGGGATCGACCACCTCCTCAATATCTGGGCAGCTACACTTGTCGGTACTGACCGCGAACCTCCCTTTCTCAATCACAACGACCTTTACTGCACAATCGATTCGACTCCTCTAGGCGACGTCAAATGGGAATCATTTACTTTAAGCTACAGTGGGGAACCGCCTGACGGCGAGGTTCTTCCATGGATGAAGACCAAACACGAAGTCTGGTTTCGCGATCCCCGCCTGCTAGTGCACAATCTTCTCGCAAATACAGATTTTGCTGGCGAAATCGACACCACACCTTATCAAGAATATGACGCCGACAACAACCATCGATACCAGAACTTCATGTCTGGCAACTGGTCATGGAAACAAGCGGTTCGTTTTCTTTTTTTCTTTTCTGAAATTATATTAATTACCAATTACAGGACATCATTGCTGCCGATCCCAACACCCACGGGTCAATGTTTGTCCCCATCATCCTCGGAAGCGACAAGACCACTGTTTCTGTCGCTACCGGTCACACGGAATACTGGCCAGTTTATTTATCAATCGGAAATATCCATAACAATGTGAGGCGCGCCCATCGAAATGGCCTTGTTCTCCTCGGTTTTCTGGCAATTCCTAAAGGTCAGTGTCAAGAATGTGTTAATACTACTTGTACTTATTCTTATATTAGTTGCGAAAAAATATGCCGACAATGACGATTATCGCAACTTTCGGCGCCAATTACTTCATACATCTCTCGCGAAGATCCTAGACTCGCTCAAACCAGGCATGACAACTCCGGAAGTAGTGCGTTGCCCGGATGGCCATTTTCGACGCGTCATATATGGACTGGGACCATACATCGCGGATTACCCAGAACAGTGCCTTCTAGCCTGTACCGTGCAAGGGTGGTGTCCAAAGTAAGTTTGGTCACAAGTGTGCACGATCCGAGTTGATCAAGGTTACCGAAGGTGTACTGCCCCTTGGCGCAATCTTGATGGAGATGCGACAAGGCGATGTCAAGCACATACAGAAATGCTCGTACAAGAGTTCGAACTTGGTACTCTATGGGATGAGTACGGTCTTGTTGGTGATATCGTGGTAGGTTTTATCTCATTATCGCTCGTTATCACAGGGTTACTGACTTTGCTATCCCCATACAGCCATTCACCAATGATTTCCCCCGCGCCGACATTCACGAACTTATCTCACCTGATCTTTTACATCAGGTAATCAGGGGCACATTCAAAGATCACCTCGTCACTTGGGTGGAAAAATATCTCGTCATTACACATGGACGTTCGGGCGCAAATGAAATTTTGGCTGATATTGATGCTCGGTAAGTCATTTGCCCGTTGTAACGATAATTATACTAAGATGGCATTATGTGTAGCATAGCTCTAGTAGCCCCCTTCGCCGGTTTACGTCGGTTTGCCGATGGTCGAGGATTCGTACAGTGGACAGGCGATGATTCAAAAGCACTTATGAAGGTATGGTGGCGCATTTACTCCCACACGTTGTGCCTGCACTAACCAAATATTAGGTTTACTTACCAGCAATTGAAGGCCACGTTCCTCGGGAGATGGTGAGGACACTCCGCGCATTTCTCGAATTCTGCTACATAGCCCGTCGCGACGTTATCGACACCAAGTCGCTTGCAGAGCTGGAGCAAGCTCTAGAAGAATTCCATCATTATCGCACTATTTTTGTGGAGACCGGCGTCCGTGAAGGCTTTAATGTACCTCGACAACATTTCCTTCGCCATTACCCTGCACTTATTCGAGCTTACGGTGCCCCAAATGGATTATGTTCGTCGATTACTGAATCAAAACACATCAAGGCCGTGAAAAAACCATGGCGGCGCTCCAGCCGCTATAAAGCACTAGGCCAGATGCTATTAACGAACCAACGGCTCGACAAGCTTGCCACATCTCGTGTTGCCTTCGCTCGCCGTGGTATGCTCATAGGTACTTGTCTGTCTTATACATGGATTGCATTCGATAGTAAGTTTCGGCCTTCTTGTGTCCTTCTCTCCACTAACCACATTATATCAACAGGAGCCAGTCGCGTCACGCAAAATGACGAAGATCACGTGAACATCGGCAACAACATTGAACATAACAACATAGATGCAGATGCAGATGGCGATGACGGCGATGACGGCGATGACGACGACGACGACGACGACGACGACGACGACGAAGGCGGCGATGGCGATGCACCAGGACCGACTGTGCTTGCTTCTGTAGAGCTTGCCAAGACTGTTGGTAAGTCACTTTTTACCTACCTCAACAAAACTTGTGTTAATACCCATTTTCTTAGTACGACGTGATACTGCCGATAATCTAGCGGCAAGTCTTGATGAGCCAGACCTTGTGAGGCTCATACAATCATTTCTACGAGACCAGCTGCATGGCACCTCATCGCTATCCAATATTGATGACTCGGACTCGGACGATGACCTCCCGGAATTTGACGAGGTAATCTCAGTCTATACGTCTGCTGTGGCAATGTTTTATGCACCGAGCGACCTCAGCGGCATCGGGGGCATGCATCGAGAACGCATCCGGGCCTTATCTTCCTGGAGAGGAGAAGGCCCGAGATACGATTGCATCTTTATCAACACTGACCCAACACGGAATGGAATGCGAGGCCTCGAAGTTGCCCGTGTCCGTTCTTTTTTTTCTTTCAAGTTCCGGAACATATTGTATCCGTGCGCTCTAGTTCATTGGTACTCACACAATGATGATGGACCGGACGAAGACACAGGCATGTGGGTTGTAGAGCCCGATTTTCACCCAGATGGCTCTGCTTTCAGAGCAGTCATCCATCTCGATAGCATACTTCGCGCCGCCCATCTGATTCCCATATTCGGACAGGATACCATCTCAACAGATATTCCTCTCGCATATTCACTTGACGTCTTCAGTTCATACTACGTCAACAAATATATTGACCACCATGCCTTCGAGATCGCCTTCTAGTCAATTCCCATTGCTGCTTTCTCCTCTCGCTGGCTCACCGTCATCGACTTCTTCCTTGTTCGTTGTCTGGCTCTTAATCCTTTCAATCGAGGTGTCATAGACCCGGGTTCCCCTTCATCGGATCCACTCTCGAGGCACCACAACCGGACCATCCGAATGTCTCTAGTCCGAGTCGGTCTAGCACGAAGCCCCCTCACGGTCCCTCAACACCTCCTGAAATATCTCACTTCGGTTTCACTTCTGTTCTGCCAGCAATTTTTACCTTCGCCTCTTATGCCACTGTAAACCAATTCCTCTCGCGTCGCCATGGTATCCCAGCTCATTTTTATGCCTTTAATTTTGGTCCTTAATTTGCTTCTTGGTCTATGTCGGTACTTACTATCTTAATCTTTCTTAACTTCCTTAAGAAATTATTCCCACTTGACAAATACTTAGATATGTCTTACAGAATTAGATTCGGACGGCTTATTATCTCTTAAGAGTCTTGATTTACTTAGTTACCTGTAAACTACTTAGCTTGCATTACCTCGCGTTGGCCCTAAGTATAAATAAGTCGGCTTAGCCGGCTTAGCCTCCTTAGGAGGTCATTAAGTAGTGTAAGACCAGTCAAGTGGCCTCGAGTTTTCCTGATTGGCATCTCCCGTCACCGCCCTTGTCCCGAGTTCAGACATTACTCAAGCATCCACGCTGTCCACCCCCGCCCCGGGCCCAAGTGCTCCGAATATTGGTCAAGCAACAGCGCCGCCCACCCCTGGCCCGAGTTGGGTATCTCTGGCGACAACGTCATTGATACAGCGTCTACGCCTCAATCCTAAGGCCTGGCTCACCCGGGCGGGTGTCGAATGGCCGTTGTCAGCGAAGACCATCAAATGGGTATCTGGCATATTCACCATCCTCCCTTGGATGAAAACACGAGGGGGGGAAAATCCGGTAAGACATATCTCTCTGATGTTTCTGCGCCCGCTTACCCACCCCTTACCGCGTAGGATGTCGCGGCTGTTGAACATATGGCTCAAGCTCCCGATATCACTTTCCCAGACGACATTCGCAGTATTCCGGGGGACCCTCGAGTGGCCAGCTTCGAGCAGGATCCCATCCTCGTGGTTATGGAATGGACCGACGATCTTCGTGGACCCACATCCACCGGAGATTCTTCGTTATACGGATACACCGCCGAGGAGATCCAAAAGCACACAAAGCTTTACGAAGCCTGGTACCAAGAGCTTGAGAACCACATGGCAGCGGGAAGATACGTTATCATCTGCGGGTGGGAACCCGATAGCAAAACTACTTGGGACGAAGACAGCATATCTCGGTTTAAGGGCCCCATGAACTAAATCGTCGAGTATCAAGGTAGGTCAACACTTTTATGACAGTTCTATTTATTAATGTACGGTCCAAGATGCCACTGTACGTGCAAATACATACAATTCCCAAAAGGTGAACTCCATACACAAGCAAACCACCTTGCGTGAGTTTATCCGTGCCGGGACCAACGACCCAAACCACTCCGGGAACTGTCTGGACTCACCTGGTTTGCGGGCGGAGACTCCGGGGGTGATGGTGTACGTCTCCCCTTTGTAACAGTGAATTTTGTGGCCGATAAACCCACGTAGGGACCTCGCCCACTGCACTGGCTCTTTGGAGCTCACCCGCGGTCTCAACGATTCAAAACTTCCTCTATGCGCTGACATCGAAGCAGTTGATCGGCTTCCTGCCTGGCTCAAGAAGAAGAAAGGGGCTAGGAGAGACGCCGACGCCACGTGCAGTGGCCTCTGCCATGATATCAAGTCCATGCTCGCCGACGAAGCCAAAAGAGAGCAGAAGTCAATGGATCACGACTGGTCAATCTACGAGGGCGACCTCCCAACGACCGATGCGAAGCACCGGCAACAGGAAAACGCTGCACCTAGTGTGCCAGAGCCTACGGCGGACGACTCGAAGCGAGGGCAAAAAACCAAGTGGTCTTGGTTCGGCCACATTTTCCAGCTGTTCAGTACCTATGGGCCGTTTACTGCATCATGGGATGCATGGAAGTCTTGTATATGGGACTTGTTCACTCACGCCGGTTTCTTCACGTACGTTCACCACGACAGTGCCGGTTACTGCACCTATGTCTGGATTCGCGAGGGATGCAAAGCCTGGGGCATTCTCCGCCCTAAGATCACATCCGAGCATACATCTCGAGCTTCGATATACGACGTCATGCGCAGGATCATAAAACCTCAAGGGATACTGGACTACATGAAGCACGCAGACCTTTATACCATCTTTCTCATGAAGGGTGATCTGTTGTAAGTGTTTCCATACGAGTTACAATATTCACATGTCACATAATGTTTGCAGAATACAACCGGCCAACGCCATTCACCAAGTCTTCACACCGGTAAACACGATCTCGTCAGGAGGCCATTTCTTGAACTGGGTAACGCTACATCTTACCGAATGGTCCATGCGGTATGACCATGCCTACTTCAACTTCTCCACCAACGCAGACCACGAGGGTGTCCAAAGGTATTTGTATCGCATGACAATGTCTCTTCTGCTATGCTACAAATCCCGCAGTGCGTTTATTTTTCTGTCATTTGCATCTATTGTTTCTCACACAGGTCTTCCAGAATTCTTGAGACGTCCTATTCTGGCACTAGCAGCTATGGTACTCAAGCCAGAAAGGTATCAGCCACACGCCGCAAACACCCCATCCCGTGCCCGCCTCTCTGCCTGCGACCTCACCCGTTTGGAGACTGATGCAGATCGTCGTCAGGCAGTCAATATCATCAGGACCATCTTGGCCACCCACGAAATCACAGAGGAACAACTAGAAGCCAAATTAGACGTGGGTGGTGCCGACTGGGCAAAAGCTGGAGATAGGGAGACTGATCTGTCTTGCTTAGCCATGTTGTAAAATAAAAATATGATTTTACATATCACAATCTTTATGCAAGTTGTGGGGTTAAGATTGGCTGGAATTACATATATTCCTCTCATAATTGACTCCAGACATTATAGACAGGTCAGACCATTATAAAGAGGTACGACAGACATATAGACAGGTATGACTGATATTACAGAAACGTCCGACAGACATAATAAAGAGGTATGACAGACATGACAGACTTTATAGAAGCGTCTGACAGAGATTATAGACAACAGACATCAAATATAAGCCCGACAGACATTGTAGGCATGTCTGACAGACTTTATAAGCGCGTCTATCAGATACAATAGACATATCTGTCAGACGTTGCGACGGAAACAGATATAGACAGACATCAGTCTGTCAAATGTTGCAGCGGAAATTGACAGATATCACCGACACGTCTGACAGACATTATAGACAAAGGTATTTTATCGCATCTGTCTGACATGTCCACCGCGTCTGTCGGGCGTTTTTATTCCATCCGAGATGCTTTTTATCCAGTCTGTCAGACATGTCAACCACACGTGTCAGAGATTTTCATTGAGTCTGTCAGACCGCGTCTGTCGGATGCTTTGGTCAAATCTAGTACTGTGTCTGTCAGACATGTCTACCGCATCTGTCAGACATTTTTATTGACTCTGTCAGATGCTTTTATCGAGTCTGTCAGATATTTCTATCGCATCTTGTGGACATATCTACTGAGCCCGTCAGCCGTGTCTACCTCATCTGTCAGATGTTTTGATCAAATCTGTCAGATATTTTTATAGAGTCTGCGCTGTGTCTGTCAGATGTCTACCTCATCTGTCGGACATGTCACAATATCCGACAGACATGTCACAATCTCCAACGGACACGTCAGATTGCTGAAAAGTGGCGAGCGAGTGATTCAAATGTCACACTGGGTGAAAAAATGGCATCAGCCTCCAACTATTTTCTTCGTTTACAGGTTACTGGAAATTTCCCTAAACCGTCACAATACAAGTACATAATACAATTTTCAATACAATCCAACATGTCGTGACAATTCATTTATAATTCCTGAGGGTGGCGTCCGCAACGGCCTTGGGGATTGCCCTTTATTCAAAAGCGTCTTGGTCTCGACCACGTGCTCATGAAGGGTCGGATCAGTATCCTCGCTGTTATTTCACATTTTAGCATACATTGGATATAAACGAGAACACACGCGCCGGATTAGTGGGATCCACAATGCCCTTTTAGCACATTTGTGTCCTACACGCTTCGAAGCTTTGATCTTTTTGCCAAGTTCGTGCGATTCTTGTACCGAGGTACGTATCTCCAGGTTCGATGATTTCTCGAGAATGGTTGTGCTCGAGGTATGAATGGAGAGGAGCAATCCTGAGTGGAACGGACTCGGAGACCTGTCCACGCCCTCCACCTTAAGTTCGAGCTGACAAATTATATATCAGAAGATGGCTGAATGAATTAGACAATGGGAGCATACCGATGTCAATAAATCGTTTGCGCAGTTAATGAGCTACTAAAAGGTCACGTTGGGCAGCGATTTCTAGAAATTTCTAGAAATTTACCTTCTCATTACGGTTGTGTTCACTTTGAGCCTCATGGAAATCGATAAAGTTCTTAAACCCGGTCTTGAATAGCGCATGCCAGAAGCCGGTTGGGTCAACAAAAGCCGCATAGCGGCTCTCGGCGAGATCATGATTCAACCGCTGGCTTGGCCAGTGGTCCTCGGTGTATTGACAGAATTTCTTCATCGTCTGTTTCTGGGTTAGGTCGAGCTTGGTCGGGGATATATTGTTCGATTCAGTAGGTGGGCCCGAAAGATTCACTATTGTTTCTCATCTTGACCTTAAAGCGCAAAACACGAGTCGCCCTTCCTCATCGGTGCATATCCCTGTTTCCTATCGTCTTCACCAACATGGTACGACAAAAACTTGTCGTTCCACGCCCAGCACAACC
>Ga0193731_1000269_pt1 | contig 18004 bp, 16 predicted proteins | sample U1a2metaG_FD_144920 | JGI IMG/M metagenome (GOLD analysis project Ga0193731, IMG submission 144920) | Soil microbial communities from a riparian zone of the East river system, Colorado, United States - U1a2 | ecosystem: Environmental > Terrestrial > Soil > Riparian zone | place: USA: East River...
CTCCTCGCGACCGGCAAGACTGATCTCCTCGAAGGCTTCATCTCAAAACGCGGACGCCCATTCTCCGCCTGGTTGAAACTAGAGGACTCGAAGGTCGGTTTCGAATTTCCGGAGCGAACCGCAGCAGTCAGCGGATCCAAGCAGACGAGTTAGCTTGCTACAGGCCAAGAACTGCGCGCGCTGACTGGAACCGGGTTAGAAGGAAGTCAGTTCGTGCTTCACACCAGCACGGCACAAAACTAAATGTCAAGGTCGTGCGAAGAACAGCCGCCCTTGTCCTTTTTCTTGCGCTTCTCTGTTACATACTTGGATTGGTTACGGCTTTTTATTTCCCGATTCCGGCGCAGTTCGGCGCGGTTTTGACAAAACTGCTACAAGGCAAAATTCGACCGTTTGTTGTCAAACGAAACTTCAACGAAATAATCGGCTACGTCACCGACAGAAAAGCAGGTCCTACTGTCGATGGGAACGTTACTTATCTTGGCCAATACGCGGGCCGACCTTCGTACGGGTTGATAACGGTGCAAGTACCACAGCACCACCCAGCAGGCTCGCCGATCGACGCTAGCGCGATCAAGAAAGTCGAATCCATTCCGTATCCGGCGTTTCTCAAGTTCCTTCAAGATCAGTCTACAAAACCTCTAGTCCTTTGGATCCATGGTTACCGGCTTTCATTTCCGGTCAGCACAGCGTACTGCGCCGAGATAGCGCGGGACCTGGATATCGATGCGAACGTTCTTACATTCGATTGGGCCAGCAACGAATCGGTTCTGGGCTACAGCCGCGACATCCTTCAGATACCTCAGTCGACAAATCGTCTTGTGGATCTCCTGGAGACGATAAACAACGAAGTTAAACCGGCCAAAATCATCATCATCGCACACAGTCTCGGTTGTCGGCTCGTCTGTCTCGCGCTGCAACAGTTGTACAACAATCCGAGCGCCCAAAGGCTGAAATTGGATCACGTAATATTTCTAGCTCCCAACGTCGATAGAGAAGAATTTAATCAAAACTTTAAATCAGGGCTTCAGGCCTTGGTAAACAGGCTGACGATTTACGTTGCGTCTGACGATAACGTGCTGCTTCTCGGAAAACTTTTGTACAATGTCGATTCAATCGGTTTGCCGGAACAGTTCTCACCGGACACAAATCTGGACGAAATTCAGACGTTCCTCTACTACGAGAAACAGCTTCCCGGAAAGATTGACCTGGTCGACGTTTCGTTTTCGAAAAGGGATTTTCTCAGGAAACATCGTCTGTTTCTTGAGCGGCCAGTATTGGAAGACTTGTTCTGGTTAATTCACGACGATTACCCGGCAGCAAAACGACATCTGCTCAAATATAAGGGAACCAGGAACCCAACCGATTACTGGGTAATACCGCCGTAGGTTGCAGCTTTATTAAAAAGCCGCCTGTTGCATCACGCTTCTAATCGTAATGCTGTGCCGGTTCCACTTGATGTTGCACGCGGTGCACCATCGCCACGGCACCAATGAGTACGATGGCGGCAATGACCTGGTGGAGGTGAAGGCTGGCATTGAAGAAGCCCCAGGTGATGCACACCGCAGCGAGGGTTTGCATCATTTCGAAGTAGCCTGCCGTCGATGCGCGCGTGAGGCGCAAGCCTTCATAATAGATCAAGAGCGGAATCCCGCCTGAGACCGACGCAAGCAGAATTAACCAAAGGATAGCTTTTGAGGTGTGCTCTTGCGCGGCAGTCGGCCACAGCGCTGCGCCATTCAGTTTCCCATACGTCAAAAGAATCACCGTCATGCAGGTGAGCCCGACGACGATGCGCATGCTGGAGGCGAGTCGGAGGGACATGCCCATCATGACGCCGCGTCCCGCAACGGTTGAAAGTCCCCAGAATACCGCACAGACGAGCGCGTAGCCTGTGCCGAGGTTGAGCCCGGCGCGCTCGAAGGAAACTCCGATCATGGTTGGATGCGCAACGGACACGAAAATGCCAGCCACGATAGCGATGCCAGCGTAAAAGAAGAATTGCCGCGCAAGCCGGTCACCAAAAAGCAGGAATGCGCCCATGGTTGAGATAACGGGTTGGATATTCAGGATCACGTTCACCACCGTCGGGTTGCCGTATTTCAACGCCAACGTGAAAAAAATTGTGCCAACCGCAGAGCCGGCGAAGCCGGAAAAAAGCAGGAAACCCCACGTGCGCGCGTGAATTTTTGGAATCTCGTATAAATGCGAGACCAAGATCGGCAGGAACATGATGAGGATAAACACATGCTCCCAGAAGACGATGACCTTTGCATCGAAAAGCGCATTAAGCGGGATGCGCCACGCGCTTTCTGTGCCCCAAAGCGCCGCGCCAAGGCCGACGAGCCACGGGCCATACGATGTGCTGCGCGTTGTGCGATTGTGCATTGGGTCGGTGTAGTGTCGGCGCGTCAATGCGTCAACGCGGCGAGCATCCTCAGGTCGTTTTGAAGACTTTCGCGAGGCCAGCACTGCGTGCAAAATGGGTAGGGCGGGCAGTCCTCTGCACGCCGCGGCGCTAATCTCGAACGGCGCGCACAGGAGTGACGCGCCCTACCGAGCTATTTATTGCTTTGGGAGTGCGGCCCGTCCTCGGGTCGCTTTTTGCTGACAAAAACCCGAAAGAAGCATTGACGCCACAACTTATGGTGTGGTAATTAGCCGCTTAACACTATGCGTTGCCCCAAGTGCGGGTCTCGTGATGACAAGGTCATCGATTCCCGTCAATCGCGCGATGCCTCCAGCATCCGCCGCCGCCGCGAATGTTTGAAGTGTAAATATCGCTTCACTACTTATGAGGAGATCGAACGCTCTGACCTCCGCGTGGTGAAGCGCAATAGAACACATGAACCGTTTGATCGGCGTAAATTGGCAGCCAGCGTCGCGAAAGCGTTTGAAAAACGTTCCACGAGTCTTCTTACGCTGGAGGATATTGTGGACGAGATTGTTCACGAACTGGAAACCGGTGGACGCGAAGTTCCGTCGTCGGCGATTGGCGCGAAAGTGCTCGAAAAACTCCGCTCCATCGATGAAGTGGCGTATTTGCGCTACGCCTCCGTGTACGAGCGATTTCAGGATGTCGATGAATTTGTAGACGCCATTCATACGTTGGGACGTCGCGTAAAACCCAATGCGCTTCAGCGGGAGTTGTTTCCTTCTGAGACCGCGCAGAATTCCACGCCAGGATCGCGCAACATCCAGAACAAGAATCATGGTCGCGTTTAAGGAAGAATTTCCATATCTCCGCACAAATTCCGGACAACTGTTCGAATTCAGCCGCGATTGGCTGCATGCTGCGATCACGCGCGCCGCGGACGAAGCCGGTTATCCCAGTTGGTGGCTCACCGATCACGTGACTGAGAGCATTGCTTTTTATTTGCACCTGCGAAACGACGAAAACGTGGTGGCGTTTAACCAGTTGTCGCAGACTGTGCAATACGTGCTGAAAGCGATCGGCTACAAGGAGATTGTGCCGCATTTTGCGCCTTCGCCGCCGCCGATCTCGATTTCGTTACTGGACATTGCGCACCATGCCGGCACAGGTTATGAACTGGCGTTTTTTGATCTTCTTGAAAAGCGAATTAGCAGCTTGATCGAAACCGGGGCCGACGACCTTCGGCTGTGTTCGCTTCAATCTTGCGTGAAGCACCTTCGCGGCGTCAAATCGTGGACGCGTGCCTGTGATGCGCTGCGGGAGGAAATTGTCTGCTTCGTCCGCGAAAGACTAACAGCGACGACTGATTTTGCGCGATTGGATTGCTCAGTGCGTTGAAAATTTTGCGAGATACGCTGAAACAGCCCCAGTTTTCAGGTTTGAATTAGCGTTAGATTGCGCAGATTTAGACTGATCCCGTGACTGACACTGGAGCTCTGAAGCATCATGACCATTTTTGAAAAAATCATCGCACGACAAATCCCCGCGAAGATAATTTGGGAGGATGACGACGCAGTTGTTTTTCAGGACGTTAACCCGCAAGCGCCTGTACATGTACTGATCGTGCCAAAAAAGGTGGTTCCGCGCTTAACGGATGCGACTGATGATGACCGCGCGCTGCTTGGCAAACTACTACTGGTCGCACGCGACATGGCAAAGAAATTGGAGTTATCGAGCGGCTACCGTGTCGTGATCAATTGCGGGCCCGATGCGGGCGAAAGTGTGCCACATCTGCATGTCCACTTGCTGGGCAAGCGTGCGTTGGCCTGGCCGCCGGGGTAAGCCGGCTATTCGCGCACCAGCGACCAGTCGATTCCAACGATCCGCTTGTCCGCGAACCGTTTCAGCGACTTGGGAAAGACGAGATAGGTTGCGCCATTTCTTTGTTTGAACCCAACCATTCCGAAATCCGTTCCGCTCTCGCTTTTCAGGATTGTCACCACGCGATTCCTCTTTATTTGCGCTCGGAGGTGACGATCCGCAGCCGGCTTCTGCCAGAGCGTATAAACCTGCGGCTTACCGCATTTTTCGACCACTCGCGAAAAGCGCGCCGTTTTTACCTTAAGGAGCCTCATAGCGGATCACCACTCCGGCGCGCACGGAGTGACGCGCCCTACCGAGCAAAAAGTCCGCCAGAGAACTACGGCAAGGAGGATCAGACTACCGTTGCTGCATTCCTGCCCTGGCGGGATTCGTAAGTCCTCAATCCATAGCCCCTGACGGAAAACAAATTTCCTCGCAAGAATCGTAACGCGCAACCACGAACTCCGGAAGCTCTCGGGTTCGAAAATCGTCGCATTGACAAGCCATCGGGCTTCTGTTTGCATCGACGCCGTGAAATGGCTGGCGTTGCTCTTCCTCATTGCTGCTTGCGGTCTGGCGAACTCCTGCACGACGCTGGTTAATCGGAGGGATCTTTACAGTCCAGAACCTGCGCCCGACTCGTTAGAGGCCGCCCGGCAGTGGTACGGCGTCACGACTACGAGCACGACCATGACGGCTAAAACAAGGCGGCCAAGCGCAGAAGCGCTACCGCCGCCGGACATTTCCCAATAATAAAATCAGAAAACTGGTGCGCGCAGTGCTTTAGCCGAAAGGCAGGTTTGCCTTGATTCGAGCCACGTCGGTATTGTCCACGCGCGCTGCTTTGCTCAGACGCCGTTTGCGCTTCGCGTTTTTAGCGGACAACAAATGGCGTCGCGAAGAGTGCGCTCGCAACACTTTGCCGCGCGCGGTGATTTTAAAACGTTTGGCCACTGCTTTACGTGTTTTGCTTCGCGCAATTGGCTTCGGCATAAGGCTGCAAAGATAATTCGACACGAAATTTTGACAACGGCGTTTTGCATGACGGGTCTGGCAGTCCCGTGCTGGCAGCCGAATTGAACGTTGGACGTCAACCATCAGCCGTTGAAGTTTGCTTGAAGCTCCATGGAAAGTGCATCCGCAAAAAAACCGCGCGTCATCATTGTCGGTTCTGGATTTGGCGGGCTCGAGGCAGCCAAAAAGCTTGCCTGTAAAGATGTGCAGGTCACGGTGATCGACCGCACAAATTACCATCTGTTCCAACCTTTACTCTATCAGGTGGCGACAGCCGCGCTCTCACCGGCCGATATTGCTGCCCCTGTGCGTGGAGTCTTGAGCAAATGCAGGAACGTGGAAGTGATCCTTGCGGAGGTGCAATCCGTTGATGTCGATGCCAAAAAAGTAAAAACGGTCGATCTGGATATCGATTATGACTACCTCATCCTCGCGACCGGCGCCCGACACTCCTACTTTGGGCATGACGAGTGGGAAAAACTCGCCCCCGGATTAAAAAGCCTCGAGGACGCGATTGAGCTGCGCCGCCGGATTCTTTTGGCGTTCGAGTATGCAGAAAAAATCACAGATGAAGCAGCGCGGCGTGCGGCATTGAATTTCGTCATCATCGGGGGTGGACCGACCGGTGTCGAAATGGCCGGAGCGATCGCAGAGATCTCCCGCCACACGTTGGCGAAAAATTTTCGCCACATCGACCCATCACAAGCGCGCGTCATTCTAATAGAAGGCGAGCCACGTCTGCTGGCCGCTTATCCAGAGGACTTATCGGCCAGCGCGCGAAAACAGCTGGAGGACCTGGGGGTGGAAGTGCGCACCGGCGCACGGGCAACGAAACTTAGCGAGGCAGGAGTAGAAGCGAACGGCGAATTTATACCTTGCCGCGTGAAAATTTGGGCGGCCGGCAACACTGCGTCGTTCGTCGGGAAAACTCTCGGTGCACCGGTTGACCGGTGCGGCCGCGTCATCGTGAACGACGACCTTACCATTCCCGGGCACCCGGAAGTCCAGGTGATTGGCGATCTTGCGAATTTTCCGCATCAAACTGGGCAGCCGTTGCCGGGAATCTCGCCAGTAGCGATGCAACAGGGCCGCCACGCCGCGCGCAATGTCCTAGCGATGACACAGGGACGTAAGCCACAACGTTTCCGTTATTGGGACAAGGGAACAATGGCGACGATTGGGCGGAACAAAGCTGTCGCGGATTTAAGGTTCATGCATCTAAGCGGTCTTCCTGCCTGGCTGGCATGGCTGTTTGTGCACATCGTCTTTTTGGTTGGCTTCCGCAACCGCTTGCTCGTCCTCTTTCAATGGGCATGGGCGTATCTCACCTTCGACAAAGGCGCACGATTGATCACGCGGAACTTTCAATCCGAGCAAAGACCGCCGGCGTGAAAACACAATGTCATGTTGAGCGAAGCGAAACATCTCGGATGATTGTTTTCGTTTGGCCAGCAGCAACGATCAGAGATTCTTCGCTTCGCTCAGAATGACAGTTCCGGAAATTTGCGTGCGTAATCTTCAGCGAAGAATCCCGGTCAATGTTGCCGATCTCCAACAGCACGCGATGAAAGTCCTGCGCCGCTGCTTGCAATTGAGAACGCGGAAACGAACTGATTTGATGAGATTACGGAACGTTTTTGTCTGGCTTGTTTCGGATCGCCGGATGTCGCGGTTGCATCGGCAGTTTCTCGGCCAAACGGGGCCGACCGACGTGCTAACGTTTCAGCACGGTGAGATTTTTATTAGCGTTGCGACGGCCAAACGACACGCTCGTGCGTTTGGAAACTCGCTCACGCGAGAGCTTCAGCTGTACATCGTTCATGGTCTTTTACATCTGAATGGATTCGATGATCGAACGGAGACCGGCGCGCGCAGAATGGAGAAAATGCAGGCAAAAATCCTGGGCGAATGTGGCGGCACTGATTGCTGAAAGAACAGCGCAGCTTCTGCCCTGTCGAGGGCGCGGAAGGTCCTGCAGGTTGTTTGAACTGAGCGCCCCGTATGTTAGCCTCTTTACCATGAGTTGCGGGCCATGGCAGGACGCTAGATGCCAGGCGCAGATCAAAGCTAATGAGGCAATCTTTCCCACCTCAAACGAGAAGGCGGGAACCATGACCACCGCGGAACCTACTATCGAACAAGAAACGCGTTCGGCAGAAGATCTCGATGTTCCGTGGCAGGTCGTGGTCCACAATGATCCAGTGAACTTGATGAGTTACGTGACGATGGTTTTCCAGCGGGTCTTCGGTTATCCGCGAGAGAAGGCAGAGAGACACATGTTGGAAGTGCATCAGAAAGGCCGGTCGATTTTGTGGAGCGGGATGCGCGAGCGCGCCGAGCTATATGTGCAGCAGCTGCATGGTTACCTCCTGCTTGCCACCCTGGAGAAGACGTGCTGATATGGAAATTCGCCGGCGCAACGACCAAATCGAGATCTCCGAACTGGATCCCTTTCTTGCAGAGCTCCTGCGGCAAATTCCGGCAAGCGCGAACCCGGACGGCGTACAGGCGGCCGAACAACGCCTCTTCAGTCCACCATCCAATGGAAAACAAACAGAATTGTGCGCGGAGTGGAGAATCTATGTCGAACCCGAGCTACGGCGTCTTTTCCAGACAGCGACAGAGACAGTAGCGGCAGATTTGCAGCAACTGAACGGCAACGAAAAAAGCTTTGCAAACCGCACGCTACGCATTCCTGCCAAGCACGCCGATGAGTGGCTAAGTGCGCTTAATCAGGCGCGCCTCGTCATAGCCGCAAAAAATAACTTCACCGAAAACGAACTGAACGATCACTTTCGCTCACCCATCGGATCGCGCCGGGACTTGAGTTTGTTTCAGGTGAACTTCTACGGTTTTCTGCAGGAATTTATTCTGCGTGAACTCGAGAGTTAAGGGAGAACAAGGCTGAGCAGTCAGGCTTCCTTCTTTGCTTTTACCATGGCCATCAGCCGTTCCTTGATTGCGGCGGAGGATTTCGCCGGACGCAGGCTCAGTGCAAATGCTTCATGCAATGCGTAGCATTTGGTAATGAACTCTTCGCCCTTTTTGCCGAACTTCGTGCGAGCTTTTTCGAATTCTTCTAATTCTTCAGGCTCCAGCGCGCCGATAACATAGAGCCGCGACTGGTTCTGGAATTCGCTAAAGTTCATCTCTCAACTCCTTGAGGCCGTCATAAATTTTTTTCAGTCCCAGTTCAAGCCGGGTCTTTACCGTGCCTAACGGTGTATTCGTTTTTGCCGCGATTTCGCGCTGGCTCATGCCCCTGAAAAATGCGAGATCAATTGCCTGCTGCTGGGGCGGCGGGAGGCCTTTTATGACCTTGCGAATCAGAGCGCGCGTGTCGCCAAGCACGATCTCTTCCTCAGTCGCGTTATGCACCCACGCATCAGGTTGCTGTTCAATTTCATTTTGCAAGCGTTCCTCCGCACGCGCATAGGCCTGTTTCTTGCGCAGGCCATCGATCGCGCGGCGCCGGGCCAGTGTAACCATCCACCCAAGCGGTTTGCCTTTTTGAGCAGAGAAGTTTTTTGCCTGGTTCCAGATTTCCATGAAAATCTCCTGCAGCAGATCGTCGGCCTCGGCTTCGTTGTGAATTACCCTCAGGATAAGTGCCTTCAGGATCCCATTGTATCGATCGTAGAGTTGGGACAGTGCATCGGGGTCACCGGCTTGGATCGCTTTCATCAATTCGAAATCGCTCGGAGCTCCCGGTTCGAGTTGCGGCGCAACAGAGCGCGGTTGGGCTCGCGACTTTGACAGGCGCACGCTTTTCTTTGGCTTGCGGCGCGTGGAAGCAATTACTTCAGGTGGTTCCATTTGTAATTAAGAATTGCAGCAATTAAAAACAGGAATCGAGTACAAGGTTGCCATCGCGTGTCTTAATCTGCACAGGCGACTTCGTCTACCAGTTTTCTGACTGCGAAATCCGTTGATTGCGCGCTGCGTCTTGTGCGTCAAAAGTTAATCGTATGGCACAGGGACCCAATGACACATCTGTCGATCCGCTCTGGTACAAGGACGCGATCATCTACGAACTGCACGTTAAGACTTTTTGCGACAGCGACGGCGATGGGATGGGTGATTTCCGCGGACTGATCGAAAAACTAGATTATCTGCAGGAGCTCGGAGTCACGGCAATCTGGCTGCTGCCATTCTACCCGTCCCCTTTGCGCGATGACGGCTACGATATCGCCGATTATTTTGACGTGAACCCGAATTTTGGCACGCTCGACGATTTCCGTGCGCTGCTGGACGCTGCACACCAACGTAATCTGCGTGTCATCACGGAACTCGTAATTAACCACACCTCGGATCAAAATCCGTGGTTCCAAAAATCGCGGCGCGCTGTAGCTGTAGCCGGAGTCAATGACTCCGGCCGCGCGGGACCTGGCGATATCGGCGCAGACATCTCAAATGACGATCTCGCCTACAAGGATTTCTATGTCTGGAGTAACTCCCCGGAAAAATACAAGGATGCGCGAATTATTTTCAAGGATTTCGAAACATCGAATTGGGCGTGGGACCCTGTTGCAAAAGCGTACTACTGGCATCGGTTTTATTCGCACCAACCGGACCTGAATTTTGATAATCCTGCTGTGCATGACGCAGTGGAGAAGGTCTGCGACTTCTGGTTGTCCATGGGCGTCGACGGGCTTCGTCTCGATGCTGTCCCGTACCTGTACGAACGGGAAGACACCAACTCTGAGAATCTTCCTGAGACGCATGAATACCTCCGCAAGTTGCGCGCCCACGTCGATGCGAAATTCCCGAACCGCATGCTGCTTGCAGAGGCCAACCAATGGCCGGAGGACGCGGCCGCTTACTTCGGCAAAGGCGACGAGTCCCACATGAGTTTTCATTTTCCGCTCATGCCGCGCATGTTCATGGCGCTGCAAATGGAAGATCGCTTTCCGATCATCGATATAATGGAGCAGACTCCGTCGATCCCAGAGAATTGCCAGTGGGCGATGTTCCTACGCAATCATGACGAACTCACACTCGAGATGGTCACGGATGAGGAGCGCGACTACATGTATCGGGTTTACGCCACCGATCCGCACGCGCGGATTAATCTTGGCATCCGCAGGCGACTTGCTCCGCTGCTTGCAAACAGCCGCCGCAAAATCGAGCTGCTCAACACGCTGCTATTCTCAATGCCTGGCACGCCGATCGTCTACTACGGAGACGAGATCGGCATGGGTGACAATTTTTATCTGGGCGATCGCAATGGCTGCCGCACCCCGATGCAGTGGAGCCCGGACCGTAACGCGGGATTTTCGCGAGCGAACCCCCAGCAGCTTTATCTGCCGGTCACGATCGATCCCGAATATCACTACGAAGCCACCAACGTCGAGAACCAGCAGAAAAATCTCTCCTCTCTCCTGTGGTGGACGCGCCGAGTCATCGCGATGCGAAAAAACTTCAAGGCGTTCTCGCGCGGCTCTCTGGAGTTTCTCTACCCGGATAATGCGAAAGTTCTGGCGTTCCTTCGCCGATGGGAAAACGAGACCATAGTGGTGGTAGCAAATCTTTCGCGGTTCGCACAGTCGGCGGAGCTGGATCTTTCGCGCTTCGCGGGTTGCGTGCCGATGGAAGTCTTTAGCCGCAATCTGTTTCGGCCCATCAGGAAAACGCGTTACGTCATCACACTCGGCCCGCACGCCTATTATTGGTTCGCGCTCCACGCGCCGACCGATACTCGGCGTGCGTTGAAGAAACGCGTTATTCCCACCATCAACGCGCCAGCTCAGTTGGACGTCCTGCTTGGCAATAGCCAGCGAGAACAGCTCGAGCGCGAAGTTCTTCCCAATCACATCCAGAACGCCCGCTGGTTCGGTTCAAAGGCGCGCACCTTCCGGAACTTGAAAGTGACAGAGCAGCTTGCCGTTTCGCCCGATCCCGACGGCGCGCGACTTTGGTTCGCCGAGGTAAACTATCTGGATGCTCCGACGGAAACGTACACCCTTCCGGTAAAGATCGCCTCGGGCGAAACCGCGCACTCCATTACGCAGAACGCGCCGCACGCGATCGTAGCGCAGTTCCGACGGAGGAACGGCGCCATCCTATGCGATGCCATCTGGGACCCGACCTTTCGGTCGGAGTTATTCGACGCGATCGTGCAACGTCGCACACTCAGAGCCCAGGCGGGACAATTTGTCGGCGTCGCAAACCTTGACCTGGAGGCGCAGGACCTTGATTTCTCCGAAAAATCACACGTTTTGAGCGCGGAACAGAGCAACTCTTCAATGCTCTTCGACAACAAATTTTTTCTGAAACTCTATCGCAAACTCGAGAACGGCGTGAACCCTGACGTAGAAATCACGCGGTTTCTGACGGAGCAAACCGATTTTCCAAACGTGCCCGCTTTCGTCGGAGCACTGGAATACCGCCGGCCAAAAGCGGAGCCAACTGTTGTTTGCCTATTGCAGCGCGCGGTCGCGAATGCAGGCGACGTTTGGACGCTGACCGTCGACGCACTCGGCCGCTATTACGAGCGCGTGCTGGAGCGAAAAGCTGATCTCCAGAATGAAACAGCGCCGCCTGGTGTTCTCATTGAGGAATTGGTCGGCGGCGTGTATCCCGAAAAAGTGAGGCTGTTAGGCCAGCGCACGGGCGAGCTGCATCTTGCCCTCGCGTCGCGCGGCGACAATCCCGCGTTCGCACCGGAGCCGTTCAACGCCATGGCCCAGCGATCCGTGTACCAAAGTATGCGCACGTCCTTGCGCCGCGCGTTTACATTTTTGGAGAAGAAATTATCCGAAGTCCCTGCGAAATTCCGAAGTGAAGCGAGGGAAGTGCTCGCTGCGGAAAAAGAGATATTGGCGCGTGAAAAACGATTGCTTGATCGCCGCACTAATGCCGCAAAAATCCGGATTCACGGAGATTACCATCTGGGGCAACTGGTATATACCGGCAAGGATTTTGTGATTCTCGATTTCGAAGGAGAACCGGCGCGTCCTCTAAGCGACCGGAAGATGAAACGCTCGGCTCTGCGCGACGTCGCTGGGATGATCCGCTCGTTTCAGTACGGCGCTTACGCCGCACTCTGGCAGGCGGCCATGCGCAAAGAAGACGTCCCTTTCCTGGAGCGTTGGGCCGATCTCTGGTATCGGCAGACGAGCAGCCTCTTTCTGCAAAGCTATCTGAACACGACCAGCGGCGCGAAGTTCATCCCCAAAGATAGCGAGGATCTCCAAGTCATGCTGGAAGCGTACCTGCTCGACAAAGCCGTTTACGAAATTGGTTACGAGTTAAACAATCGTCCAAGCTGGGTTCTCATCCCCATCCGCGGCATTAAAGACATTTTGAAATCTGCATGAAAATGATCCACAGATGTCGCGGATTCTCGCAGATTGAAAAAATCGAGATTGCCTGAATCCGTGTTAATCAGCCTAATATGTGAAAGACAAAGGTCCTATGAAAATACATCTCGACGAAATCGATAATGACATTGCTTCGAAACATTTGTTGAAACATCCGTTTTATCTTGCATGGACGCGCGGTGAGTTAAGCAAGCAAGCGCTCGCGGATTATGCGCGGCAGTACTATCATCATGTCGCGGCGTTCCCAACGTATCTCTCCTCAGTACACGCCAACTGCGACGATCAAGACACGCGGAAACAATTGCTCAACAATTTAATCGATGAAGAAGCTGGCTCGCCGAATCATCCCGAGCTGTGGCTTCGGTTTACCCAAGGTCTCGGTCTGTCTGAGGCAGATGTGCAATGCTCAGAAAAATGGACAGAGACGAAGAACTTGATCGACACCTTCCGTGCTGTTTGTCGCGATCGATCGACAGTCGAAGGTCTCGCGGCTCTCTACGCTTACGAGAGCCAAATTCCTGCGATCTGCGAATCGAAAATCGACGGACTGAAGAAACACTACGGCTTCAGAAATCCCGAACACTACGAGTACTTCAGCGTTCATGTGGAAGCGGATCGCGAACATTCCGCCGCCGAGCGCGAGATTCTAAGCACGCACATGGGCGAGCGAAACTTCCGATTCGTAAAGGCATCAGTGAACCGTGTTCTCGATGCGCTTTCGGAAATGCTCTCCGGCGTTTGCCGACGCCACGCCATCGCGTGCTGAATGTTGCCAGGGACTCCGCGCTGCCTGTCTAGATAGTGCGGTGCGCTGGCACCTGTGTGGCGCCCAAGGCGCAGCATTCATGGCAGCCTCGGGCAACGCCCGAGGAATTTGGTTGCCCACATAGCCAAAGCGCTGAAGGCGCGATTCAATTCAGTCATCTGACTCTTAATCCCGAATCGTCTGCAGAAATCACTGCCCGTCATAATGGAAAGAAACAATGCAGGAGTGAATCGCACTTTCAGCGCTCGTTAATTCCTTCGTCCGACAATCCTGGGGCGATGCCCCAGGCTGTCACATGACAGAGCGCCTTTGGCGCTGCAGGGACACGTGGGCTGACTCTACCTACCGAGGTCGCAGAACCAGAAACGAACGTATCCGATGTCGGCAAACCGATAAGACTTGCGGCTGGCTCGGATCAAGTGAGGCAGCAATCTTGTTGTAGTCCGAGACTGATGTGACTGGCTGTTGATTGATTTCTTCGATCACATCCCCCTTCTGCAATTCCGCCGCGCCACTATCAGGATCGACGCTCGTCACCAATACGCCTCGCACATTGGAGGGCAGATCAAGCTGGCGTGCTACTTCTGGAGTCAAGTCGCCTACCTGAATTGATGCGAGCGGACCGCTGCTTGTATCCTGATCGTTTGATCCGCTCGGGTTTTGCGGCTGCGAAGGGGCGCGTTTCGGCAAAACACTTGAAGTCTGGTAATCCTGGGGCTGCTCTTTGATCTGAGTTGTCACGTTCAACGGTTTGCCGTCACGCAGGACTTCCAGCTCAACATTCTTGTCCAATTCGCTTTGTCCCACCATCTTCCTGAGCGTCGTAATATTTTGGACGTCGCGCCCATTAAACTTGCGAACGACATCGCCGGGCTGCAGTTGCGCTTGTGCTGCCGGCGAACCCGGCATGACTTGATCCACTACTACTCCTTCGTTGTTGGTCGGACCTTGCGGTGATTGCAGCGCACGACTCACGATTCCCAAATAGCCGCGAACTACACGACCGTGCTTCAGCACGCTTTCGAGTACCGCACGAACTGTGTTGGATGGAATCGCAAAGCCGATTCCTTGCGAACCCCCACTGCTGGAAACGATTTGTTCGTTGATACCGACAACTTCACCTCGCAGGTTGATCAACGGCCCGCCGCTGTTCCCCGGATTGATTGCCGCGTTAGTCTGGAGCAGATCGCCGCGAAAATCCGTGCTGTTCGGTTGTCCCTTCCAGCTGATGATTCCGTCCGTCACTGTCTCTTGAAGACCAAATGGATTGCCGATAGCCACAACAAAATCTCCAGGCTGCACAGTGTCCGAGTCAGCCAGTTTGAGCGGCTTGACGCCAGGATTATCGATTTTGAGCACCGCGAGATCCAGCTGGGAATCGGCGCCGATCAACCGTGCCTTCATGGTGCGACCGTCGCTCAGTTGCACTTCAATTTGATCGACCTGATTGCCTTCCCCGTCGCTGACCACGTGACTGTTTGTGATGATGTGACCTTCGTTTGTTACGATCACACCGGAGCCGAGCGAATTCTGCACAAGCGTCTCATCTTGTGGATAGCGATGGCGTCGGTTACCGAAAAAAAACTCAAAAGGGTCACTCCCATAGTCGCGCCGGATGCCAATCCTTTTGGACGTCTTTATGGCAACAACAGAAGGCACCACGCTGCTCACGAGTGTGCGCCGTTCCCGGTTCAAGGCCTCCAGCGAAGCGACTTGTTTTGAGTCAACGCTCGGCTCAGAGGCCAGGGTGTACTTTTCCGGAGTGCGCCCGGACGGTAGCTTTAATCCTCCGTGTTTAAGACGGTAATCATACAGCAGGGAAATTCCCGCGCTGACGACCAAGACAAAGAGCAAAAATTTCGCGAGATTTTTCATTAGCTGACATTGGAAAAAGTTCGTCCCTGTTGTTCGACAATTAGGCGCCGAAAACGTTGATTCTCGGACCATTCCAGACACGGATCTGCCTCGAAGATCGATATCGCGGCCGCGCGGGCACGTCGCATTAAATCCGCATCAGTCTTCAGGTTGCCGATCTTGAGTGTAGGCAGACCGCTTTGCGCGGTGCCCAGCAAATCCCCCGGGCCACGCAACCCCCAGTCTGCTTCGGCTACTTCAAAGCCATCACGTGTTCTTTCCAAAACGGCGAGCTTTGCTGAGACTTCCTTCGCCTGAGCCGACGTCAGCAAGATGCAATACGACTTATGTTCTCCACGGCCGATCCGTCCCCGAAGTTGATGCAGTTGCGCCAGACCAAAGCGCTCTGCGTTCTCAACCAGCAGCACGCCGGCGTTGGGGACATCGACACCGACCTCGAGCACAGTCGTGCTGATTAACGCATTTGTCTCGCCGCGCCGAAAGCGTTCCATGATCTGCTGCTTTTCAACCGGCGCGATGCGGCCGTGAAGCAACTCGCAGCGAAACGGATGCAAGCGTTCCCGCCACAGCGTGTACTCCGCCGCTGCGGCTTTGACGTCTAATTTTTCGCTTTCATCGATCAACGGATAGATCACGTAGACCTGGCGACCTGCTTCCAATTGAGTTCGCAGAAAGGTAAGAATCTCAGCGAGCTTCGAGTCATCACGCACGGCGGTGACGATTTTGCCGCGGTTCCGCGGCATTTCATCAATCGTTGAAACGTCGAGGTCACCGTAAATGGTCATCGTCAGTGTGCGCGGGATCGGCGTGGCAGTCATTACAAGCACATCGGGCGACGGTTCGCGCGTCGTTAATCTGGCGCGCTGAGCAACACCAAATTTGTGCTGCTCATCAATTACAACAAGTCCGAGATTCGAAAACGAAACCGATTCGTAAAGCAACGCGTGCGTCCCGACGATGATGTGTGGGTCGTCGCGCGCGCGCGTCTGGGGAGCATACGCGTCTCGCGTGTTGGTCGTTGCGTCTCGCGACGACGAACTTTTCTCGTGAGACCGCTGTTCATCAGAAGTTCGTGCTGTCGCGACAACAGCACCAGCAGCTGAGACGGACGCGCTCTCCAGAACAGTAGCAGCGTTTTCCAAGTTATCCTCCCGCGCAAACAACGGGAGCGGACCGCTTTCTTCCTGTCGCGCGGCTGTTCGTAATGCAACGCGCACGCCCAGCGGATCGAGCCAGCGCCGCAGCACATCGTAGTGTTGCTCGGCCAGAATTTGCGTCGGCGCCATGAACGCGGCTTGATATCCGGCTTCAACCACAAGAAGCATGGCCGCTATTGCGACCAAGGTTTTGCCTGAACCAACGTCCCCCTGTAGCAAACGATTCATTGGGTGCACAGCAGCCAGGTCGCGCCGGATTTCCCCGATGACTTTTCTCTGCGCGGCCGTTAGTTCGAACGGAAGCGACTTCACGAATTCGCCGAACAATGTGCCGGGCCCGCAGTGTGCCTCGCCGACGCGGATCGATGCATTTGTCCGTCGCGATGCAATCAGGATCTGCATCGCAAAAAATTCAGAGAGGACCAGGTGCTCGCGGGCAGCCTCGCGTTGCTGCCAATCGTTCGGGAAATGAATTGCGCGAATCGCTGCTGCCGTCGTCATGTCACTAATCATGAGTGTACGCGGCAATAATGTTTCGAGTCCCCCAGACGCGGGCGGGACTTCATTCAAAAGCCGATAAACCATACTGCGCAACACCCGCTGGGAAAGACCCTCCGTGGCGGGATAAATTGGAGTGATCCTGCGAAAATGGATCGATATTTCCTCATCGTTCTCGATAACCTCGAATTCCGGATGATCCATGCAAATCCGCTTTCCTCGCAGACGCGGCTTGCCAAAAACAACCAGGCGTTGTCCGGTCGCAATCATCTTCTGCACATAATGCAGGTTGAACCATCGGCACACCAGCGGCTCGCTCAGAGCATTTGCCTGCGATTCTTCGAGCGTGGCCTCAAAGATTTTCTTCCATCCGCCAAAACGGCGCAGCGAAGTCTTGGTCACCTCGCCGCAGAGACAAATCGCAACGTCGCTTTCCTCACGCGGAAACTGCGGGAACTCTGCGCGATCTTCGTGGCGCCGCGGAAAATGAGTGAGCAAATCTTCCACCGTCTCAATCCCGAGACGCCGCAGTGCGAGGATTTTCGGGCGTGGGATCCAACCTAATTCCTCGAGTGACTGCGAGACCGCAAGGCCCGTGTGAGGTGATTTCGAAGTCGTTTGTGATCCAGGATCAGTAATCTGTGATCTGTTGGGCGATTTCACGCTGTTCACTGCTCACCGATCACTAATCACTTTTGCAGCGTTCCGTCGCTCGCAGCGCTTCGATGTGCATGGCAATTAATGTCTCACCCCCATACTCATCCGCACAAATTCGGAATGCGATATCCCATGGCGGCGGCGGCAACTGATTTGCCATCCCGTCAAAGTAAACGGCGCGGCGATGGCGATCACCCTGACGCAGACGAAAGATAAGATGTTTTTCCTTTACGACGCGTGGCGGCGCGACTGGCTCGATTTCGCGCGCAAAGAAAAGTGGCTGCGGATTTCCATTTCCAAACGGCTGCAACATTTCGTGCCAGCGCAGAAATTCGATGTCGATGTCAGTGAACGTGAGCTCGTGATCCAGTCGCAGGCAGCGTTGCAAAGCTTCTTCAGAAAGAAGCTCGCGCGCAGTGCTCCGAAATGCTTCGGCAAAACGATCGAAATTCTCCTCCCGCATTGCCAACCCGGCCGC
>Ga0193731_1000272_pt1 | contig 17948 bp, 22 predicted proteins | sample U1a2metaG_FD_144920 | JGI IMG/M metagenome (GOLD analysis project Ga0193731, IMG submission 144920) | Soil microbial communities from a riparian zone of the East river system, Colorado, United States - U1a2 | ecosystem: Environmental > Terrestrial > Soil > Riparian zone | place: USA: East River...
GCTGGGGGGAACCATCCGATCCCACTGGTACCGGTCGTGTCGTCGGCCGCGACGATCCCGCCCATGCCGTTGGAGAACTTCCGGCGGTCCCGTAGGTTGACCAGGGCCCCGCCGGGTTGCTTCTCGTAGTGGGCTATCGGGAAATCCCATACGCCCGTCCATACGTTGGTCAGCGCCGGGAGTCCGGCCCCGGCCACGCCCTTGATCGTGCGTAGGTAGACCTGGGGAGTATGCCCGGTGTCATAGGTCAGAGCGATGATGTCGTAACGGTTGGCCGCGCCCGGATTGGCCGCGACGGGCAACACCATGGGGCCGCCGGTCAGGTCGTAGCGCGTGCCTTGGACCAATGCGCCACCGTTGGCCACGTTCACCGCGACGTCGGCCGCGTTGGTCACCTGTAGGCCGGTCCCGCCATAAGCATCATCGACCATGTCGGGAATGGTCGGCCGGTGTCTGTCCCGGTACGCCGTGGCCGGGGGGATCACTGACGTCAGGGTCGGTACGGCTGTTTCAGTTCCGGCCATTGATCAGGTCCCGTCATCCGAGGCTATCGACGCCGTCACGGTGGCCGCGCCGGTCAGCGTACGAAGGTCGGCCCGCACATGGGAGACCAGGGCCCCATCGGCTCCGGTGTTGACCAGTCCGCCGGACGTGGACTGAACGTTGCCTATGTCGGTCCATGTGTATCCGTCGTGTGAGCCTTGCAGCACAACGGCACATTCCGTGGGGGTGCCGCCCACCGTGACGATCATCGTGTGCCGTGCCGTCGCGCGGGCCAATCGCTGATCGGTCCCAGTGCCGGAAACCGTGACGGAGTCGAGCGACGCGAAGGAAGACATATCAGGGGTTCAGGATCTCTGCGCCCGTGACTCCGGCCAGGTCGCTGAACACGCTGTTGACCGTGAACTGAATATCGGAGTCGGTGGAGTCCGGCTTGATCAGGCCACCGGCCAGCACAGCCCATACGAAGGCCGTGTCAAGATCGTCACTGGACGATCCCCCACCGGCCGAGGCCAGGACCCGAGCGGCCAGCGCCGCGCGCTTGACCAGCGCCGCCGGGCTCTGGGATGCCGTCGCCTCGCCTTGGACGGCCAGCGCCGACTGAACGGTGGCCATCCGGATTCGCTTACGTAGATCTCCATCGTTCGTGTAGCTGACCGAGGTGAGCAGAACAGATGCCGTCATGATCATGTCTCCTATTTCTTGGCCTGCAAGGCAGCTACCTTGATCTGTAGCTGTGCCAGCTTCTGGATCAGTCTCGGGGTGCCGGTCTTCGTCCACGTTCCAACGGTGGACTCGATCGCCGGAGCGGCCGAGGCCGACCACGAGATATCGACGCCTCGAAGGATGTCAGAGATCCCGAACTCGGGGAGAGAGACCTTGTCGCCTAGCTGGTAGTCCCGGCCGAACATCAGGTTGGGGGTGTCCACGGTCTTGATCGTCAAGCCGGTCATCGGCCCGTTGTTGATCGTCTCTTCGAACCCGGATTGATCCATCTCGGTGGCATCCGAGGTGTCCCGGCGATCAACGAACGTCTCGGATCTTGCGCCCCAATCGCTGATCGTCTGTGTGTCGAGCACCTCCCGGAACACCCGAGCCGTGAGATCCCCGCCGCCACCGACCACCACGGCCGAGGATTTCGACGCCTCCTGTACGTATTCAAAGCTGGACAGGTTCCCCAGCTCGCTACCGAATTTGGCCGTGGCGGAAAGATCACGTGGCACGAAGATCTGAAATTCCATCACGTCATCGGTGCCGAAGACCACGCGGAAACCCAACCCCGCCGACTCGGCCAGGGGTTGGATAAAGGTCAGTAGGTTATCCATCCGCCCGGAACCCTTGATCGTCGCGCCCTGCCCGGCATCGGTCTCTATCCGGAATCCGCCGGTCTCCCGGATGGTGATCGCACCTGCCCCGGCGTTGAGGTCAACCCACTGTTTGATGATCGTCTCGCCGGGTCCTGATCGGGCATCGTAGGCGAACGCCGATTGCGTGGTGGCCGGTTGGCCGGGGACCTGATAGACGAGACGATCACTGATGACCACTTCGGCGGTCGGCCCGTAGGCGTTCAGCGTGCCGCCCGCCACGTCGGATGTTCCCCAGGTACGTTTCAGTCCTCGAAGATGGCCGGAGCACACCTCGAAATCTCCGGCCATGAACGTGAGCCAGCCGCCGCGCGTGAGCTTGGCCGCTTGCGGATGATCATAGGGAATGCCCAAGGACCATGATCCGACGTCGTTGTAACGGGGGGACAGGTTCAGGCCGGTGAACCCTTGGATCTCTCCGACTCGGGTTTTGGCCGAGTTACGGACGATCACCCGGTAAAACGGGTCACTGATCGGCGTGGTCATCAGTCGGACTCGTATCGCGGGGTGAAGGTGAGCTGAGCACTAGACGCCGCCGTGGCTCCGAGGATATTGACGCTGATCGTATTGGTGCCCGGTACCAGCGGCCAGAGCTGATAACCGGCGGTCAGCTTGTCCCATTGGTTCACGCCGGAGATGTTGACCAGGGAGGTACGGCCGGGAGTGGTGTCCAAGGTCAGGATGTCCCCACCGGCCGCCGTGTAGCCGATCGTCCATGTCTTGCCTGTCTCGGCTTGAGTTGCTGTGACCGAGGTGAACGGACCGGTAAGGGCCCAGATTCCATAAGCGGCGATGTCCCCCGGATTGTTCAGACTCACCCCGCCGACCTGGGACAGGGTGATGTCATCGGCCCAGAAAATATCGGTCACGGGGGGAGTCCCCGCGAGCGTGGGGATCACCGAGCCGAACGCAGCGTTGAACGGAGCCACGTAGGTATTCGATATGTGGGTGAACGCTCCGGCCGGGGGAGTGATCGAACCGCTCGAAGTGGAGATGAACACGTGCGACGCGTCGTACCAGTTGACGTTGAGAGAGATCGCCCTCGAAGAAACGCAGGCCAGCCAACCGGCCGCCTGATAAGCGGCCAGCGGGGTGACCGGATACTGATCAGAGTCCAGCCGAACTATGGCCGTTACCCCGTCCGGCACGACCTTGGCCGAGGCTATCCCGCCCTCGAAGAACGCCAGATCCTGGCTTGCCGTCCCGCCTATGGCAGTCCAGTTGGCAACGCCGGATTCGAAATCGGTGTTGGAGTTGATCGGAGCCTGCGAAATGCTGCTGATCAACTGGGGAGCGGTCACAGTCTCGAAGACCGTATCGGCGCCGGGAACGGGTAGCTCGGTACGTGTGGAGACCAGCAGAGACCAGGTCGTGGTGGACGTCTCCCCGATCATGTAAGGATCATCCGCCACGAAATGCAGACCGTAGGAAAGTGCCGTCACTCCCCACTCGCCGGGCCCCTGTGATCCGGCCTCCATACCGTCCACGTACCGGCAGACGATGGACCGGGCCGAGCCGTCCGGCCAGGCCGAGGTGATCACGCATTGTCCATTGCGGGGGGAGATGGCCGCGATCAGCGCCCGCCGCTGTGCCAGCACCACGTCACGATCGGTGCCTCGGAACAGAACCGGCAGGAAGAGATCCCGCACGGTGGCCCGGACACCTCGCCAGAAAGCCCCGTCGATCGCCGGGGACTCGTCTCGGTAGTGGACGTAGGTCCCGGCATGGAACCCTTTCTTGCCCACCATCTCCCACATACCATCGGAGCCGTCGAAGACCCAATCGGTACCGGCCGGATCGGTCAGGGTGGTCACTGCCAACGGCATGGTCATGTGATCATCTCCAGTACGACCCGTGCATGGTCAGCACACGATCGATCCCGTTGGCAACCTGTTGTTCGCTGGGGATCTCCGGCAGGCCGGTGATATTGATCGGGCCGATGCTCGGCCTACTGCCTTGCGCGGCCAGCTTGGAAATATCCGCCCATTGCGTACCGGTCAACACCGGCTCTGGCTTGCTCGCATGGAACGGCCAGCCCTTTGCCATACCCCCGTCATCGAAGACCCCCTTACGGGACCCCGATCCTCCGAACCCGGATGTGACCAGGGCTTGCATGATCTGGGGAGACAACAGACCTTCGGTGAATTTCTTACCGAGCCCGATAAGCCCGCCCGCCTCCATCTTGGCCGCGTTCGGCCAGCGCCACATGGGAGCCGATCGGGCCACCTCTTCGACGAAGGCCCCGGTGTGCGGTGCCTGTATGACCATGCCGGGTTTATCACTGGCCAGCATGACGTGAACGCTCGGACCGGACGGGAACAGCAGCGCGCCGGGGTGGTTACCTGGGGCGATCTGATGGCTGTTCGCCCATTGCGAGTTGGTCACCCCGCCGATATCGATCTTGTTCGCGCCCCATGCGTACTCGGTAAGCCCTGAGCAGTCGAAGCCGAAGATATTAGCGCCCTGTGCGATGCCGTAGGACGGGCCGCCCAACCCGCCGCCACCCCACGAGTAGGGGATCCCCAGCTCGCCGCGAGCCTTGCGAACCACACCCGTGGCCCCGCCACCGAACGACGACCCGAAAGTCTTGACCACTTGGGTAATGAACCCCGTGGCCTTGTCGATGATCAGCTTGGGAACGGCCGCGATGGCCGACTGCCAGGTTGACCCGCCTGGATCCGAGGGCTTGGGTATCGCGCTGAACAATCCGCCGATGACCTTGGCCGGATTGGCGATCAGGTTAAGCGCGTCCTTGCCGACCGATAGCACCTTGCTAGCCAGCGACTTGATCGTTCCGAAGATTCCGCCGCCTGCCAGCATTTCGATCTTGCCACCGGATTCGAGCATGGAGATATCCCCACCGGCCGCTTGCCAGAGAGACGCTGCGCGCCCTCGGTATTTGGGGTCGGTGGGAATGACGTACTCGGGGTAGCTGGGGTTGCCCTCTCCGACTATCGCGGTCGGCCGGTTGTACTTACCGCCGGGCACCCGGCCACCGGCTTCGAGCAACTGGAGAGGCTGAATCCCCATACCGGTGAGATGTAGCCAGCTAGTTACCTTGTTCCAGAGACCGATGATGCCCCGGTTGAACACGGTACCGATCACGAAGTTGACGGGGGCCTTGGTAGCGTCCTTGATCCTTGACCAGGCCGTCCCGATGGCCGAGGCCCCGACACTGAACGCGTGGCCGACCGCCGATACCCCGTTGGATATGGCAGTGAATATCGGCTTGATCCCGGAATTCCAGACACTCTTGATCGTGTTCGAGATGTTGTTCCAGACCGTCTTGAGTCCCAGCCAGAACAGAGAAAAGATCTTTTCCAGCCCGTGAACCCCGGCGATGATCAAATCCCAGACCGGCTTGATCACCGAGGTCCATGCCGTCTTGATCAGCGATCCGATCTGTTTCCATGTGATCTTGAGACCGGCCAGGAACAGAGTGAATCCCTGTTCCAGCAAGTGAACCCCGGCCATGATCAGGTTCCAGGTCGGCTTGATAGTGGACGTCCAAGCCAGCCGGATACCAGCGGCGATCAGTCCCCAGACGAATTTGATCGCTATCCACAGCCCCATAAACGAGATGACCAACAGTTTCAGCCAGATCTGGATCAGTACCCATATCGGCTGGATCACGCCGTGCCACGCGATGCTGATAGCGAAGCTGATCACGGACCATACGGCTTTGACCACATCGGCGTACAGATGGAAGACCGCGATCACGACATGGATCAGCGTCATGATCCCAGTGAAGATCGGGTGTAGCCAGACCTCCCAAGCGATCTTGGCCGCCGTGACGATCACTTCCCACGCGGCTTTGATCACTTGCCAATAGATCTTGAATACTTCGATGCCGAGCCGGACATACATCATGATCCCGGCGAACACCGGCTTGAGCACATTCTCATACGCCCACTTGGCGGCCGTCTGGATTCCCTCCCACATGGCCATGACCACGGTCCGGAAGGTAGAGCTGTGCTGCCAGGCCAAGATCAACGCGCCCACGAGAGCCGCGATCCCGATGATCACAAGCCCGATCGGGTTGGCGTCCAACGCCGCGTTCCATGCCCACTGTGCGGCCGTGACGATCCCGGTCCATACCGCTCCGGCCACCTGTGCGACCTTTAGCGCGGTCAACCCGGCGATGGTGGGGATCAGTGACGCGTAGAGCGTAGCTTTCTGAGCGATGCCCCATGCCCACTCGGCCGCTGTCAGGACTCCCAGGTACGCCGCTTGAGCAAGCGTGATCGCCTTCCATACCAGCATCCCCGCGACGATTGCGTAGATCGTCACGCGTAGCGCGATCGCCGCCGCGCTCCCACCGGCCATGAAGTTGAACAGACCGGTAAGCGCTTTGATCACTTGGAGCACGGCCAGGGCGAACCCGACCAGGGCCCCGCCGACCAAGACTTTCAGCGCCGGACCCACCTCGGACGCAACAGTCTTGGCGAACCTGACGAACGATGCAATCAAGTTGGTGAGCAGCGGGACCAAGCCGACCAAGGTTCTACCGACTCGCAAAGCTATCGGCACGATGCCGGTACTCATGGCCTGACCGAAGGCGAACAGCTTTCCGATCACCGAGCCGTTGAGCCAGTCAAGGAACTTGTTCAACAACGGGAGCATCTTGAGACCCACGGTCTCTTGAAACTGAGACCAGGCCGCGCCCATGCGCTTGACCGGGTCGGCCGACGCCTCGGCCGCCCCGCCGAACTCTCGTTGCAACTCTTTCAGGACCACCTTTTGAGCGCCGAGAGTATCGCCCGCCTTGGTCATCGTGGTGATCTGCTTTTTCTGATCTTCGGTGAAGACCACGCCCACGCGCCGGAGCGCCTTGAACCCTTCGATCGGGTTGTTCAGCGCCTTACCCATGGCGATGGTGGTGTTTTTAAGCGAGCTTGTGGTGATCTCCCCATGGTTCATCGCGGCCGTCATGTCGAGAGCCGTCTTGGTGGCCTGATCGAAAATGTCGTTGCCTTCACCTACCGCGTTCTTGACCCCGGTGAAGGTCAACATCAGGTTCTCGCCGGAGATCACCACACCCTTATCGACTCCGGCCATGACCGAGAGTTTCCCCGCCAGTTCTTCGACCTGGGTACCCGTGACCCCGGCCGCGTCTCCGGTGGATTTCAGCACGGCTTCGGTGAGCTGGGAATATCGAGCCGCCTCGCGCGCCGATTCGATGAAGCCCTTGAACATCTCGACCCCGGCGGCCACGGTGAAGATCTCGCTTAGCTTGCCCGCCAGTTCCTTGACCGAGATGACTTCGATGAACTTCTCTTTGAACTTTTTCCCGGTCTCGCCGCCGTGTTCCTCGCCTACCTTGACGATCTCCTTGCCGGACGTCTTGAACGTCTCGGCCGCGCCGGTACCTGCCGTCTTGCCCATGGCCTTGCCAGCACTGAGCCCGGCCATGCCCAGTAGTTTTTCAGCCTCTTTCTGGAACGTGGCCGTCTCGGGTGCGATCCGGACGAAGGCGGTTGCCAGTGCGACCATGACCTATAGCCCGCCTCGAAGATCCCGCATGAATCTGGCCTCGGCCTCGGCCTGCCGAGGGTCCAGCGGCGAATACAGCCAGGTATCGAATTTGTCCATGTCGTCCTGATCTTCGGCGTTGGACGCTCGCAAGGCGTAGACATAGTTACAGATCTGCCGAGCGGTCATCCCGCCAAGTCCGCTACCGGAGTCAGACCCATGTCCGCCCGACGCTGTGAGAGCGTGGCCGTCGATGGCGGCATACTCTGCTGCGCAGATTGCGAGGAGTCTGAATCCGGCTCGGTAGGGCGTGACGTCATGATCTCCACGGCCTGATGAACCACGCCCAGCAGCTCGGTCTCTCCGGCCTTCGTGTCGATCGCATGTTGCTGGAAGATCGCCCACTCGTCTTCGTGGATGACGTCTTTGATCATCGTGTAGATCGACGCCATGGCGACCATGAAATCCTGATCGGTGTCCATACCGGAACTGGCCATATGGGCGAACCGCATGAGGGGCATTAGGCCGACCTTCTCGGCCAGCCGGAACTCTTTGTCCATGAACGTGAAGTGTTTGCCGGGCTTCTCCACACCCTCGGACATGGCTTGGATCTCGGACGCCTCGGCTTCGGCCGCCTCGGCCTTCGTCTCGGGTACTTCGATCACTTCGATGGTGGGCAGGTTTTGAACAGACATGATCGCCTTTCTCCCTTGGATCGGCCGGGCCCTTGGCCCAGCCGGTGGCCGATCAGGCCCTAACGACTCCGGCGGTCCAGTACTGGAACGGCACGCCGCTAGCCGGGATTTCGCATTGGTACTGAACGGGGATGGTGGCCTTGGCCGCGCCCTTGTTCCGGGTCCACTTCACTTCACCGGTCTGGAACGCCTGGTAAAGAACAAGTCGCTCCGTGCCGTCGTTGGACTCCCAGCCGATCATCTGCCGAACCTCGGCCCCGACCGTGGGCGGAACGTAGGCCGAGAGCGTGGTGGACGTCGAACCGGTAACGGTGATCGTCCCGCCGTTCAAGGCTCGTTTGAAGTTGGTCGCGTGGACCTGTGCCAGCGCGAAGCTGATCGAGATGTCACGACCGGTCGAGACGATCGCCGGGGGATCGTAGTACTCGGCCACGTCCACGTTCGCCACCGAGGGCTTATAGCTGAAATCGGAGCCCGAATCGGTGGCCCCGAACGGGAGCCACGCGCCCGGCCACGTGTCAGTGAAGACCGACCCGGCCACGGTGTTGGTGGGGAGGGTAGAGGACAACGGGGCCCAGTAGAGGTAACCGGGCCCTAGTGCCAGTGCGTTGATCGGAACAACGATTGCAGGCATGTGGACTGCCTTCTGGGATCCTTGATCCCTGTTGGGGGTGTTACGTGGTCAGATAGAAATCCGCGTCCACGAGATATCTGTATTGCTCGTGTGACGTCTCGTAGTCGTCGATGGCCAGGGGCCCGGTGATGTTGTCCACGGCTCGGCAGACTGCCGAGCCCATCGCCACCGGGAAAGCCCCGAGCCGAATCAGCGACCACAGCTCATTGGCGTACGCCCGCGCGCCGATCTCGGCCGTGTCCTTTTTGCCGCCGTAGATCGTGCCGGAGATCCTCGCGCATCCGATCGGCACTTCAGCGGTCAGGCCGGTGGTAGTGCTGATCAACAACAAGTGGACATAGACCCCACGTACCGAGTCGAGCCGTTTGAGGTGCGCGCCCTGACTGATCGGGGGAGTGGCGCCGCCGGTCAGGCTGGCATTGCCGTTGATCCACGCGCGAACGGCCGCCTCGGCATCTACGAACGTGATCACGCTCATCCGATGATGTTCCCTAGTTCTTCGAGCGCGGGCCGAAGGTAGGGATGTGGAGCCGTGCCGGGGTGCTGGACAGAGTGACCGAGAACCCTGCCTTGCTTGGTCCGTAGCGGGTAGTCCCCATGTGAAGTGATCGTGTGCGCCTTGGTGCCGACTTCCACCCCGAGCGGGTACGGGTAGCCCTCTGGGGTCATCGCCGGGCTGATGATGTCACAGTGCAGACCTTCGGAATCCTTGCTCACCACGTGCCTGATCTGACTGCGCATGTACCCGGCCGGACGGCCGTGAGATCCGTCCTGGGAGACCGGAGCCAACCGGCGAGCCGTCGCCGCCACCCGTAGCCCGACCTGTGACAGGAACCGCGCCACCTCGCCGGACTCGCTGTGCATGAGAGAGTCGAAAGCCGATCCGTCCCAGGTGACCCGAACCGCCGCCGCCGCCATGATCAGGTTTCCGGCTGACTGTGCTCTAGCCGCCACAAGATCGACTGGACCACCGAGAGCGCCTCTACCGCTTCGGGGGCCATGGCGTCGATGGCCGGTTCTCCGAGATGTGCGCAGAACCGGCCCATGGCTATCACCAGGCCGGTGAACGGTTCGACGTCCACCAACCGAACGGTCACCTCGGCCGCCCCAGATTGTCCACCGGGGTCTGTCATTTGGTCGCTGCTGCCCTACGGATCCGGGCCTTACTGTCCGCGTCGGCCGTGGCATCGCTCTCGTCTGCGAGCTTGTCAGGGCCGCCGCGAAGGTTGGCCGGAAGTTCACCTCGGACGCCGATCGCATCGGTCCCGTGCGCCGGGAGATCATCGCTCGGCTTGTAGTCCTTGCGTAGCACGACCTGAACGCCGATCTCGTAGTCCAGATCTTTCACGTTGTCGGCCGGAACCGGATCGCCGGGCTGATAGGCGATCACGTTTCCGGCGCTGATCGACTGAATCGCGATGTATTCGTATACATCTGTCTGAGCCATGCTCATCTCCCTTGGAGATCCCTAGATCATGTTGGGGCTGATGTCCTTCCACGGAGGTGCATCCGGGAAGGAGTAAACGGGGACGTTGGCCGATAGCTCATTCAACTTCTCCCACTCGAAGGCGTATCGAGCGGACAGAGCGGTATACAGAGCAAGATCAGATGACCGTTCTTGCCAGGCCAATTCGATATCGGCCGCCGCTCGGATCGCCGCCACGGCTCCGGCTTGCAGGTACTCGGACGGGCCGACCGAGCCGAGGACTGACAAGATCCCGGTACACGCCTTATCCAAGATCCTCTGTGCCTGGCCGTCGTCGGGGTGAGTGAGCCCGTTGAACGTCCCGAAGATCACATCGGATCCGGCCGTGATGTCCCGTGTCTTGCTCGGGATGAAATCGCCCACCTCGGACAGGAAGGGGGTCCATACCGGCCGCGTGTTGCTCGGATTCGGCAACGGCCGGACGTTGTAGACCTTGGCCTGAACTCCGGCCCCGGTCCCTGTCACTGTCCAGACGGCCACATAATCGCCGTTGATCGCTCCGGTGAATGTGGCCGTGTAGTCCTGGCCGACCGGCCCGGTGATCGACGGGGGAGCCAGAGTCGAGCCGTCCGGTTTCAGAATGGCCACGGTGGCCAGCGTCGAGCCGTCCGGAGTGACTCCCAGGGTCAACCGCGACGTGATCGGATCCCCCAGGTCGAAGACCGTTTGAGCCATTGGATCACCCTAACCACATCGATGTGACTCTACGTAGAACATGCCCTAAACGGCTCTGAGATGGCCGCTAGCGAGTTGGACCCCCGGAGAGGCCCAGCGGTATCAATTTCAGATTTGCGGGATTTCCCCAGGTCAACGGCATGATCAGCGATCATTTTGAGGTAGTGTGACCGGCGGGATGGGGTGGACGCCTACCCGCCGGTCACGCTTCGTGGGAGCTTTTCAGCTCACTTTCAGTGAAGATCCATCACCGATGACCTTCGATGGTGCCGGGTTACCGCTGACCGAGCCGGTAAGGGAATCACCAACGGCCTGCGATGTCAGGGAATCACCAACGACCCCGGCCGGTAGGTAATCGCCTACCACGGCCAGGACTCCCGGAATCGACGGGGGAGCACCGATCATCAGCGGCGAATAGATCTTGCCCCGCTTGATCCACCTCGGCCGATGCCTTCGATGATCGGCTTGCCCGGCGAGCGGGCACCATGGCGGATTAGGAACGATCACCGCTGGGGGGAACGGCATCGCGGCGAATCGTCCATGCCGTACCGCCGTGGTGGGCCGAGCGCGCCGCGTGCAAGCCGGTACCGGGCCGCCGGGGAAAACCGGTACGCCCGTGTACCTACCGTGCCGCGCGGCCGGTACGGCCTTCCTAGGGGCTCGGTACGGGCCGAGGGGTACCGGCGGTACCGGGGGTGCCACCGCTTGGGGGAGCGGTACCACGATGAACCGGCCGACTCGCGCCCTGATCGTCTCGGCTCGCCGGGCCTGCCGGGTGACCACCGGGGGCAGAACTTGAATCGTCGGCGTGGTGGTCCCCGCCGCCGGAGCCTCGAAGAACTGGCCGAAGCGCGGCCGAGGTGGCCAGAGCCGGTTACGGGTGACCTGATCGGCCGGTGATAGCTGGCCAGGCACCACGTCGGCCAGGAAGTTACCGGACCTTGACCGAGTCGGCCATATCCGCCGGGCTTGCCGGACGATCGCCGGGGGCAAATCTTGAGTGGTCGGTGTGGCCGGGCTTGTGGCCGGAGCCTCGAAGAATTGACCGAGCCGGGGCCGAGGGGGCCAGAGCCGGTTACGCGTTACCGCGTCCGCCGGTACTGACTGGCCCGGCACCACATCAGCCAGGAAGTTACCCGCGCGGGCCCGTGTCGGCCAAGTGCGCCGGACCGGCCGGGTGATAGACGGGGGTAGCGCCTGTGTGGTCGGGGTGATCTGAATCGGCGCCGGGGGCGCGTAGAACTGACCGAACCTCGGCTTGGTCGGCCAGGTCTGCCTGATCTTCCGAAGCCGAACCCGAGGGGGAACCGTGAGATCCGGAGCATTCGGAGGAGAGTAGAACCACCCTCGCCGGATACAGCTTTTCTTGATCTTCCCGTACGAGCTGGCCGGTCGAACCCGAACCCGAGGGGGAACCGTTAGATCAGGTGCGCCCGGTACGTCATAGAACCGGTTCCGATCTATCCAGCGCTTCGGGAGTGGAAAGCTACGCCGCCCCATACGTCACTCCCTGTCAGCTAGAAGTGACTAAGTGCTATTCCTCCCATTCCAAATCGACCGTGAAGAGGTGCGCGGCCGGGAGAGCGTTACCGATGTTCACGAAAGCAATCCCGTTGGCCGTGCCCTGGTCACAGATCATTTCTTCGAGGAATTCCCACGGCCCGTCGTAACCGGACTGGGTGTTGAACGTGATCTCAGCGAGCTTGGCCGCCGCGAGCGTCGGGCCCGTGGTACCGGCCGCCGTGGCCGTGGTGACGTCCAGCCCGGTGATGCCGGACACCGCGCCGCGCGGGTCCATGGGGGTTCCGACCGTGGTACCGAACCCGGTACCGACCACCCTGACCGTCTGCCGGTACATCGCCACGGACATTTGCTGCGAGGTGGGAACGGCCGCCCCGGCTCGGACACCGAGCACCATCCGCCGGATCTTGTAGTTGACCGCCGCCCCGGCGACCAGAGCGGCGAAATAGCCGTTGAACGTGGTGGTCACCGGCAAGCCCGCGAGTTGGGCCGCCTGTGATTCTCCTACGGCCTTGAAACGGCCCATGACCTTACCGGCCTTCCTTTGATCGTGCGGATTCATCGAACAGATGATCTAGAACCATCCGCACGGTGGCCATGTGAGCGTCAAGCTGGGTAAGCCTGGCCGTGCATCCGGGGTAGTCGAATCGAGCGTGAGCAGATTTCTGGACAGTGTCCAAAGCGGCCAGGGCCGCCCGGCGGGCCGCCGCTGCGCTCGGCTTACCTGCCATGACGATCTCCCTAGATGAATGATCCGTATTGCGTCACGTTGCCGGGTGACTTCCCGGCGACTCCGGCCGTGCCCAGCACTTCGAGCGCGATGATCGAATATTTCTGGCCGGTGGGAGCGGACAACCCCACGGCATCGGTACCGGCCGGGCCCGCGTCGGCGTGGTAGCCGCCATAGGCCGCGATCACCGAGGCCGCCCGCGAGTAGGTCAACTCGGTGAACGCTCCGGCATTGGTGAGCCAGAGTCGAGATGTGCCGTCCACGTTGTTGAAATCCATGTTGACCACTACCAACGCGCTGTTATCGCCGGTAGATGTGATGTTCAGCGTAGGAGCCCCGGTCGTGTTCGTCTTCGATGACGCGCCGATACCTGATGACCCGCTGAACTCCAGCAGATCGGCGCCCCAGTTGTCAGAGGTGCCGCTAGCCGTGACCGTGACCGTGATCGATCCAGTCGATACCACCGGGTTGGACGTCCACACGTAAGCCGTGCTGAACAGCGAAACCGCGATGCTCTGTTGCAAGGTCCACGTTCGGCCGGATGTGTCGCTGATCCCAGTGAGCAGAACGGAGTTTGATCCGGTACCCGCGTAAACGACCAACCGGGAACCGGTGATAACCGTTTTGACCATGGTCTTAGACGTCCCGGTGGTCTGCCAACTGGCAACCTCGGATTCGCCTGCGAACGTGGGTGCGGTCAGAACAACAGCCCGATGATCTGAGACGCGAACGGCCGGTGATCATGGGGTAGCGCTATGCCCGTAGCCGACCCGTTAAAGATCACTGCGATGTTGTTCAGATCGGTATAAGCCGATTTGAGCGTGGCCACCTCACCGGCCGTGTATCCGTACGGTTGCGCCTCCAAGGTGACATCCGGAGTGGCGTCAAGAAACGCCTTGATCCGTTGGATGTTCCCCAGCGTGGCGAACAGGGTACGGGCCGCCGATCCGGCCGTGTTGTCCAGTGCCGCTTTGTCGATCAGGATCCCGACGCTCATCAGACCGATCCTGGGATGATCTTGGCGGCGATCAACTGTGTGGTGATCGATACCGAGTAGGTCACGGCCATGAGTCCGGTGTTGGCCCCGCCCTGATCGAACCGGCCATCGTTGGCGATGAACAATTCCTGTTCATCGGTAGCGGCCAAAACCATCGTGACGTCCTGGTCACCTCCATAGTTGTCCAGCCGGACAGAGTTGAGAGTGACCGTGACGGCCGTACCGGCGGTTTTGACCCGGAAGATCGTCCCCCGACCGGTAACAGGGATCAAGTCCCCGCCGGTTGTAGGGGCGACCCACCCGGCCGCCTGACCTTGCCCAGTGATGCCGGTAAAGGTCAGATTCAAGATCGGGGGGATGGTGACTGCAAGCGTTGCCATACCCTCCCCTTACTTGAACCGCTCAACTAGCTCGGCCTTGGACAGATCGTTGGCCTCGGTCTCGGTCAATGCGCCGGGGGTGCCTGCCGTCTTGGCAACGGCGTAAGCGACCCATGCGGACTTGGGATCAGAGCGCTCCGGCTTGCCTTCCTTGGCCGTGCCCAGCTTCTCATCACGCTCGCGCTGTGCCCGTAGGAGAACATCGGATGCCGCCTCGGCCGCCGCCTTGCCCTCTTCGTTGACCTTGGCCACCTCGGCCGCCGGGACGTCCATCTCTTCGATCAAGCTCGAATCGAGATGAGCCTTGATCTGCGCATCCGGGACTTCCGGGGGCAGAACGTGATCTCGATAGAACCCGGCCATACGAGGTAGCCCGTCACCGGACGTCACCAGCACCGTGATATACGGTGCCGTGACCTTGTATTGCTTCGCCATGGTGTGAAGATCTCCTGTCAGGTTCCGGTGATCCGGCAAGCCGCGCCCGGCTCCTGAACGATCGGGACCGTCTTCCGACGTCCCTGTAGGTCCCACGAGTCGGACGAGTCGCGCCGGATGCTTTTGATCTGAACGGCCAGGTCGGCCGTCGCATAGCCGGGGGCCGCGTCCATCTCGTCGGCCATGCCGCCGAGCTGTGTGGAATCGAGAACGTAGACCTCGCTTGCGGTCGGCATGTTGGGAGTGACCACGATGTTGAGACCGGCCACTTTCTGGAGGATCTGGCCGGTGTATACCGGGTTGTCCGTGGTCTCACGCCGCCACGCGTTGGTGATCACCGTGTCTTGCATCATGAGCGCATACCGCGTGTCGTTCATGACGACCGTGTCAGGTGTGTATCCCAGGTTCAGACCGACGATCACGGCCTTAGCCGTAAGAATGTCCAGCAAGATTTTGGGGGTGGCCGATGACCAAGTGGCCGTAGCCGCCGAAGCGAATCCCGCCCCGGAGATTGCCGAAGCGATGGCCGAGAACGCGATGCCGTCAACCTGCTTGATGATCCCGTTGACCACCTTTTTCAGGTTCCGGTCCACCGCCGCGCCCGCGTAGATGTTCCGTTCGATCTCTTCATCGGTGAGGATGACTTTCTGTCCCCACTTCTGAACAGCCGCGATCGCCCCGGTACCGGTGGGCAGGTTGGCATACGGGTACTCGGACCCGGCGCCCACGGCTTCGACCGTGCGATCCGAGACGAACGGTTCGCTCATCTCGTAGAGCACCGCGCCGCCCGTGCTCCGGTATCGCGCGGTGAGCACCTGGTCAGCGACGAACCGAAGATCGACGTACGACCGGAGCCGACGCCGGAGCTGAGTGGGGGATTGCAGGAACCTGGAAATGGTCTCCAGATCGCCGGAAAGCGTGGGGGGAGCTGCCGGGAATGCACCGGGCATTTGATCACGTACCTTTCAGATCATTGGGCAGAAAACGCCCGGTTAGACAGACATCCAACGGAATTTGGTGTTGTCCACTCCGGTGGTCAGCGCTATGCCGATCACCGCGCGGGATGCGTTGGCTTCGGCTTGGACGTAGGCCGCTCCGGCCGCCGCGAGTGCCGCGACGTCCCGGTTGGCCGTGCCGGATGTGGTGACCTGTGCTCCGGCCGCGATCGCCCCATCCGCGAGCGACTCATGGACCGGTCCGCGCATCCATACCGTGACCCGCGCGCCGGACGCCGCGTCATGCGCGGCCACCCCGACGTAGTTGATCAGCGCGGCCGTGCCTGCTTTGGCCACGGTGCCGGAGCCGGATACGACCAACAGACTTCCCCCGGTCACCGCGCCGGACGTCAGGAACGTGTAGGTGTTCCTCTTGTCGGTTACGGGTGCGTAATCGCCCATATCACTTACCGACCCAACGCGCCTTGTTACCCACCGTGGCGCCGCTGACCGCCGTGCCGATCAACTGACCGGCCGCCGCGAGCGTGCCGATCGTGCCCGACAGGATGCCGCCCGCCGTGCCGGAACCGAGAGCGTCACCCGTGGTGACGCCACCGACCGGAGTGATCGTTTCGTGAACCAGGCCTGGGATCGGCCAGATGGAGACCCGCGCGTTGGTTGCCGCATCGTGCGCGGCCACCCCCAGCACGACGCCGGACGCTCCGGCCGAGGGGCCGACCGTACCGGCTCCGGTGTGAACTACCACCTGACCGCCTAGAACGGTGGCACTGGCCGTCATGGTGAACGGGAGAGATCCGTTCTCGTAAACGGGTGCGTAATCAGTCACGACTCACCGGCCGTCCTGGCGCGAAGCGCCCTGGGGCGGGAAGAGGGTGTCAAACTCTCCCCCGTTGTAGGACTCTGGATCGCCGGGGTAGCCGATCTCGGACACCGGCACGAGCCCGGGGGTGAGCGACGCGATCAGCTCGCGCGTTCCTTCGGGGTTGGTGGCCCACACTTTCTGCCACTGAGTGAGCCGCGCCGGGGGGAACTTGCCCTTGGCCATGGCCTCGGCAAGGACGTGATCCCGGTCGGCTTCGAGCTGGACCCGCCGCGCCTCTTCTCCGCGCGTGATCCGGTTCTGCATGTCGGCCCAGACCGATGCGTCGATGACGATTGTGTTGGGCCCGGCCGCGACGATCTCGGCCTTGTGCTCGGCAAGGACACCCGAAGCCTGGAGAACCCGTTCCGGGGTCATCTCGGCATCATCGGCCAGACCGAGCGTCTTGCGCAGCTCCGCAAGCTGCGCATCGGTGAAGTCCACTTTTGATCCTTCCTTGTGGATCGGCGCCCCGTGGATACGGGCCACCGCTTTGGCCGCTGTGACCGGCTCGGCCGGGGGCGGGGTTTCCTTGACCGGCTCGGAAGTCGGATCGGGCTTGGGGGCTTCGGTCTTCGGGGGGAGCGCCTCCCGGAACGTCCGCTCGGCCGCTCCGGCCAGGACCACCCGCGTGGGGGCTCCGGCCGAAACGGTCTCTTTCTCCGGTGGGGCATCGACGTACTCCACATCGACTTCCACCGCCGCCTCGAAGGTGATCGAATTGCCGGAAATCGAGAACGGAACCCGGAAGAGATCGCCGCTGGATTCGTTCCGGACGATCAGTTGTGGCGGGTCCATGACCATCTCGGTGATCCAGCACATCGGATCGGCCTCTTCGTAGTACTCCCTCCGAACGTCTTCGGAAGTCACGGCCGCCGTGATCTGTACGGGCTGGGGCATGGGTCTCTCCGCTAGATAGGTAACAGTGATCGGCTCTCCGGTGATCGGCTCGGCCTCGGCAGTCACGCCGAACAGGTCTTTGACGGCAGTGATCGAATCGAGTACGCCGATGCCCGGTGGGGTCACCCCGAGCAAGGCCACGGCAGTGATCACCAGTGAATGGACGTGGCCGATCTGGCACTTGAAATTACGGGCCGCTTCGATCGACCGATCCGGATAAGCGCTCGACATGATCGCACCGAGCCAGCTAGGGACTCCGGTGTAATCGCCCTTGATCAGGTTCCCCGCCTCGGCAAGGGCCATATTCTCTATCCAGCCGATCGCCGGCTCGCCGTCCCACCGC
>Ga0193731_1000276_pt1 | contig 17874 bp, 11 predicted proteins | sample U1a2metaG_FD_144920 | JGI IMG/M metagenome (GOLD analysis project Ga0193731, IMG submission 144920) | Soil microbial communities from a riparian zone of the East river system, Colorado, United States - U1a2 | ecosystem: Environmental > Terrestrial > Soil > Riparian zone | place: USA: East River...
TCTGCTGTTGTAATGGCCCCGACAGCTACGGGGGCGGCTACGTTGGGCGTTCCGGCACTTCCTCCGGAGGCGGCAGCTGTAGTACCCGATGCCGCAGCGCCTGAAAGCAAGCTTGCATAGTCTTCGCCTTTCTTTCCAACAATGGCAAGTACATCGTTGATCTTCACCGCCTGCCCCTCGCTCGCTCCCAGATACAATATCGTTCCTTCGTTAAACGACTCGTAGTCCATCGTGGCCTTGTCGGTTTCGATCTCCGCCATCAACTCACCTGATTTTACCGTGTCCCCGACTTTTTTATGCCATTTGGCGATCACCCCTTCGGTCATGGTATCGCTCATTTTAGGCATCCGGACAATCTCTGCCATCTCGTTTTATGCTTTTAAATTATAAGTAAGCGCCAAAAATAGGTCTAAATACACCTACTTTCAAGTTAATTTTTAAAGTCAAAATGCAGGTTCCCCGACCACCGACACGTCGGGGGCAGGCAAGCCGGGGCAGGCACAACGGGCACGAAGAAGGCACGAAGGACACTACGCCAGTATTAGAAAGGAATATTTCCGATCAAAAATTCAACCACGACTCCACTTTTATTAAACTGGGTCGGTTGAATATAGCTTGCGCGAAATCCTATTGAGGTAAGTTGTTGCAACAGGCGCAGAATATTAACATCAAAAGTCATTTCGAGTCCGGTTGATTGATACCGGGTGCTGTGGTCAAAATAATATACAATAGGCTTGGTTGTATTATAAAAGTATGACCTCCCTTCACCCTGACCATAGTCATAGAATACATTAAGTTTTACACGTTGAATATTGAGAACAGGCCCTAGCGCTACATCGGGATACCAGACCGGAAATGAATAATTGGCAGAAAGACTATAAAAGGTGTTGTCGACAGGATACGTGTAACCCCGAGGTTTAAAAACCCGGTTCCGGAAGGTGTAGGTATTCAAATTGAAGCTGGACAACGAACTTTGATATCCTCCCCGGAAATAGAGCGAGTGGTGTTTGAGCAGCCCCGGAAAATAAGCGAGTCCCCGGACCATCCAAAGCCGCCCGGCAAAATCGCCACCATAGGGCGTGCTATAGTTTTCGTAAGAAACCTGTTGTGCATATTTGGGATTGAAATCCCGTGAGCTTTGTTTTAATTGACGCGTATAGGTAAAATTGAAAAAATTAGAAAAAAGCTGGCCGTTGCCCACGTTTTCGGTAAAGACATAATTTAACGTATCGTTGGCGCGAACAAACCGTTGGCTTCCCTGGCTGATAAGAATATTGTCTTTCGACACGACATTTTCAAAGGAAGATACTTGTGTTATACCCAGCGTATTTCCAATATCAATTTTCTCGAGGTATTTCGACCGGGTCAATATCAGCGGCACCCGTACTCCCACGGAAGTCCCGGTTTCCTGCCAGTTGAATTTTACCGTGCGATCAAAAACGCTCGTCGTTTGTTGCCGGTTGCCTTTCAATATCAGAAAATCAAGAATCGGATAAAACCCCTGATAGCTTGCCCCGGCTTGCCAGGATCCTGTCCTTTCATTTATATCATACAAATATCCTGCATTGACCGACGTGGTACTGAGAACATCCTGCGAGTAAATTCCAAACTGGGCCTGGGTAAGATTGCCATTAGTGAAATACGGCCCCCAACTGTGGACATTGATCATCCCGCTCGCACGATGGTAGCGCCGGGTTGGGTATGACCGGGTACCTACACTGTCAAGGAGATGAGGTCTCGCTTCCTCGTCTACGAGGTGCTGGTAAAATCCTGTTCCTTTTTTCACTTCTTCCAGCGGCCTCCACGTGCCGGGATCAAACGGAATTTTAACAACGTCCATACCATCACGAGCCTGTTCGTTGTAATAAACGGTCTTCCCATCCTTGGAAACGGCTGGATTGTAGGAAGCATACCGGCTGGAGGTGATTTGAAATCGCCTTCCTGATTCCGTGTCCAATGCGTAAATATTATCGATGCCGCTGTACGGCGAATTATAAATAATATACTTACCAACAGGAACAGGGTAGCCAATGTTCTCGTCACTGATAGGTAAAAGGTCAACCGACGTTCCGGTTTCGACATCAAACCGTGAAATTGTCTTGCCTGCCTTATTGGTTTTGAGTGCCACAATTGATTTCCCGTCATCGGTCCAATGAGGCATGGAGATAAAATCGTTTGTAGGATTGGGAATTAATTTCAGGACGTTTCCATCGTTGTAGCTGAGTATTACCAATCGGGTTTGATAGTCGTTTCCCGTCTCGACCGTTGCCACGGCATTCCCATCCGGCGAAAGTGCGGCGGCGGCGTACCGCGAACCGGTTGACACGATCGTTGCCCTCCTGGTTGCAAAATCAAAACCTTTGACTACCGAGTACGTCCGCACCTGCCAACGGGGATCAAACCGGTATTCATTCCACACCACTTTCGTCTTGGCTCCCGACATCATGCCCGTTGCATTCATCGGACCCTGGACATAGGTTCCTTCTTCGTTGCCGTTATTGACTATGACAAGCTGTTCAATGTCTCCGATTCCCGATTTCTGTGCGACTACCCTCCCGTCGTCCAATACTTGCGGATAAAGATAATCCGTGTAGGCTTTAGTGGATCGTGGATTGACCCGTTCAAAGGGAGTAATCGGCAACCCCTCCCCTTCTTGTTTCCACCTGGACGTGAGGTAAGCGGCCATCTCCTTATACAAATCGGTAACATACAACCCGGTTTCTTTCTTGATGGCGTTTGAAAACGTGAAGGGGATGAAAGGGAAATTCCAGGAACGGCCAACGATTCTTTCCCAGATACCAGGGTCTCCGGTTTTCTTCCTCAGATACGAGACCATGTGATAGCCCAGTACATAGTGATTGGGGATGTTGTTCTTATACGAGCGTAAATATTGCTTGTGGTAATTAAAAGTCCGTCCCTCTAACAAGTTCATTCGAAACACTAAATCAAAATTCGGGATCCTTCCGCGACCACTATGCGTGAAGGCAGTTTCCGTCGCTACCGCGTCTCCTTCCCAGAACCATTGCGGTGCTGCAACAAATGCCAACCCCGCGAGAGCCTGCTGTCCGAATACTCCGTAAAAAAACCGGTTGAATCCGGTCAGGCTGCGCTGAAACTGGACGACATGACGGTATTCGTGCGAAGCCAACATGGTCAGCCAATCATTATTGCCCACAAAATTGTAATTCTGCGAAGGCATCGTATAAAACTCCGATCGCCGGGGGGCCAGGGTAACAAAGGCATTTGAAAGCGAAGATTGGTTCTGAAGAATGACCGATATTTTCCTCGGCTTCACGCCCATGGAAGCAGATTCCGGGGTCCGAATTTGCTCCAGCGTATTGGCCATCCGCTGGGCCTGAACCTCAAACCCGTTGGGATACAAAACCTTGAAATTCGGAGTGTTAATCTGATACCACTTCAGCGAGGGAGGGTTGGTCTCTTGTGTAACGGACTCCTGTGCCCTTATAAGGTCAACTGAAATCAGTAGAAATACCCCCGCCATCCATGCTCTCGATAATGCCATGCTCAGAAAAAGTGCGTAAAACTACATCCGGTTTTTCATAATCTAACGAGACCCCCCTATCTTTCGTATGTTAACGTACCCGCATGTTTCGACGACTGAAAGCGCTTTATAAACAATATCAGCCCTACGTGCGGGTGGACCTGATCATGTATGGGGTCATGATCCTGTTGATCATCCTATATTTTATTTTCTCTGTTCTGTTTGATTGATCCCTGTCCGAGAATTTCGCGGACATTGCTTTTTATTTTGGTCGCCAATTCATCCATGGGCAAATCATTGACATCTCCTCCGAAAGGATCTTCTATTTCTTCCGCGATCAGCTCCACACTCAACAACACGTACATGATGATGATCACAACGGGGATCGTCAGGTATCCGGACGTGGTCACGAAAGCAAAAGGCAGCGTGATGACATAAATAAAGATGAATTTCTTGATAAACATGGTATAGGAGTAGGGAATCGGCGTGTTCTTGATCCGTTCACAGGCGCCATAGATATCGGTGAATTCCTTTAATTCCTTATCGACTACCAAAAACTGGTCTCCGCTGATCGCCTTATTCTCATACAATTGGTTGACCCGCTGATAGAGCAGGGACACAATAAAATTGGGTCCATGATTTGATTTCTTCAACTCCGTAAGGCTCGCCCCATCCATATCCAGATCGAAGAGCAACGCCCCTCCCCGCAAATGGTCATTGACTACGTATACGAGGTTGACGATCATGGCCGAAAACCAACGTCGGTTTTCTGTATCGCTTTTAGTTAGGAATGCATTAAGTTTAATGGACAGGTTGCGGGTGTTATTGACCAAACTCCCCCACAGCCTTCTCCCTTCCCACCACCGGTCATAAGCCGAGTTCGTTCTGAATACCAGAAATAAACCCAAAACAATTCCCAACAAGGAATGCATGGCGATGGTCGTCTTGAAATCGCTTTCGTGGAACTTCAGGATTTCCAGCAACACATAGCAGCACAGGGCGGTGAAGATGGCCATGAACGCCAGGGCAGGCATCAGTGTCCTCATCACATGGCGGCTGTAGGAATGAAAAATAAGGGCGAACCAGACTTTGGGGTTGTAACTGATCATAATTGCTTAGTTCCTGGCGCTTCGTTCTCAGGGGTTGGGTCTTTGTCCTTCCGAGTTACCTTTCACTTTTCCAAGATATTTGATTTAAATTCTTTTGCAAAATTAATTTTGAGTCGTGAATTAATGCGATCTTGCGATTTAAATCTACAATACCAATTCTGTAAATTCTGAAATCCCGTAAATTCTGATCATGAAATGGACGCTATTGTTATTATGCTGCCTTTGCTTCAGTGCCTATAGCCAGGATTATCTGGTCATGAATACAGGAGACACCCTCCGTGGAAAGGTGAAAATCATGTCTTATGATCAACTCGATCGGGTGCAGGTGGGGGAAAAAAAGAACAAAACGACTTTGACTGCCAGGCAAGTGAAGACAGTATTTGCTGATGGTGAAACCTATCATCCGCAGCAATCGAACCACTCCATTCGGTTTATGAAATTGCTAAAGCCCGGCTACCTCAGCCTCTATGCCTTTAAGGAAGAAAATCAAAACTTCTATGGCGGGCGCTACTTAATAAAAAAGGACGGCACCAAGACGGAGGTTCCCAATCTTGCATTCAAAAAGATCCTGACCGATTTCCTCGGCGATTGCCCGGAGTTAAGGGAGAAAATAAAGAGCGGCCAATACGGCAGAAATGACCTCGACCAAATTATCGATACCTACAATTCGTATATCGAGAACAATACCGTCATGAGAAAGGAGACCGTGGTTTTCGCGCAAAAGTCAGCTCAAAAGGTCGAGCCGTTGGAAAAGCTGAAGAAAACAATTCAAAGCCAGAATGACTTCGACTCAAAAAAGGACGCGTTGGATTTGATTGACGACATCATTGCCAAGATCAATGGCGGTCAACCTGTCCCGAACTACCTGGTAGACGGATTGCAGAAATACCTGGCGGGCATTGAAGCGACCAAAGAGGACCTGGAAAAGGTCACCACTTCACTCAAGGAATAATTTCCCGCAGATTGCGCAGATTCACGCAGAACGGACCAGCAAAAATCGGAGCACGCACCATTTCATTCGCCGCAAAGCCGGCGCACGTTGCGTAAAATCTTTCATGTAAAGAAATTGTTCAGCGAAAATCTGCGTGATCCGACTGCGCCAAGGCTTCGTCGGACAGGTCTGCGGGAAACATCTCGGGGGATCAGTTCCTTCGTCGCTGTTCCGATTTTGACAGCCGGTTAATACAATTCTCCAGCGACCGGTATTGATGATAAGCCGCTTTCCAAATGTGCCCTTTCAGGGCCGTTTTCATTTGGGGCTCCTTGTCCAGACCACCTGCATAAAAATCTCCGTTCTCGTGATCAATCAGGTACCTATCGCAATACTTCCACAGGGCTTCGAACTTACTGAAGTATTTCATTTCATCGTTGGGATAGAGGTCGGCCATCAATAAAAGTGAATTCAACCCTTCTGCCTGGGCCCACCAGTTTTTTGTATCCCGGATGATGGTTATTCCCGGTTTACCTTTGAAATAATATCCTTCATCATAAAAGCCCCCAACCTTGTTGTCCCAACCGTTACTGAGGGCGTGGTCATCCATCTTTTTTGCGATCCTCATCGTCGCCGTATCGTTTTTCAGTCCAAGCACCTCGGAAGCCTCCGTCAATAAATAGGCGGTTTCCACATCGTGGCCGAATGAGACGTGATTGAGGTGATGATGTTTCATAATCACTTCTTCTGAAGAATCAGCAAACGTAACCGGGGTCCAATCCGGTCTGAGAAAAAGAGTCAGGTACCCCTGAGGGGTAACAATCGTATCGCGTATCAATAACAACATTTCGTTCAACCGTTCGCGCAACAAATCATCCGGCCAAACCTGGTACAATTCGGTGAGCGCTTCCAGAATATGTATCGAACTGTTTTGGTCCTTATACCCCGTGTCGGCAGTGGAAAGGGCATCCGCCGGGCGCTTGATCGGCGTTCCATTGCGATGCAAATGTTGAAAATAGCCCTTTAATACAGGATCATGACTGCCCATCTCTAACCAGTGGAACGCTTTCTTAGCAAGGTTCAACCCGGCTGTATCCTGGGACGATTTGTAGTAAGCAGCCAGCGCATAAATACCAAATGCATTTCCATAGGCCGTTTTCGATGAATCGTTGCCTTTCACGTTTCCCTTTCTGTCCACAAGCTGGAAAAATCCGCCATTCGCTTTATCCCACATCACATTTTTCAAAAAATCAAATCCATGCCTGGCATTCGATTTATACTGGTCAATCTCGGGATAGCGCAAAGAAGCCTTTGCATTGGTCCAGGTATGACGAGCCTGCGTTACAATCATTTTGTCCTGATCGCCCGTTGGCTTAAAATCATAGGTGAACGTGCTCAGGAAACCACCGTAAACCGTATCTACCGATTGAGGGTACCATTTGTCGAGGAGTTCGGATTTCAGCACCTTTTCCATCTCCCCTGCAATTTGCAGACGCTTACTTTCAGTTTCGTTCTTGCAGTTTTGCAAAACAACGCCAACTATTACCATCAATACGAGCACGCCCTTTTTCATATTCAAAAAATTTACTCAGTTTAATAATTCAATTGCTGACTATCCATGTCGGCAGGAAAACGAAGCCATTCGCATCCATACAATGACGATTTAAAGTATTTCCAAGTTAAACGTTTTTTTGAATTAGTTATTAACCTTACATTTATTTTACGCCTCAAGACGGATCAACGGATTTTAAACGAGACGACCAAACGGCATGACAAACCCTAGGCCAGCAAAACGCAGCCAGATTCTCTGCGGAATGAATTCATTCCCTGGTATTCTTATGGTGTGCCTTCTATCGGCACTTCCCGCAATTACGCTCGCTCAAACCTCAGGTACTTTAGTTGGAGACAGTCAACCAATCCGTTTCGGATTGAGCCGGATAGAAAAAGCGTTGCAGAAGTCAGGGCATCCGATCGGAAAAATCAAAATCAATCGGGATTTGCTGGATGCGGAAATAGGAATTAAGGTTGTTGATCATGATGCAACCATAAGAAAAGAAGGCTACACTTTAACGCATCAAGTAGGGAAGGTAATGATCACCGCTATCGACCAGGTTGGGGCCATGTATGGAGCACTGGACGTGGCAGAACAGATCATGAATGGCAAAACATCGGAAACCGTTACCGACAGAAAAGTAAATCCTCATTTTACAGTCCGGGCGATAAAATTCAACCTGCCCTGGTCATCCTATCGCACCGGGCCTGCCATGCAACAGCACATGGACGTATGCAGGGATCTTATCTTCTGGCAGTCATTCCTGGATCAGATGGCGGAAAACCGCTTTAATGTACTTTCCCTGTGGAACGTCCATCCATTTTCCTATATGGTAAAGCCTCTTCATTTTCCGAAGGCGAATAATTTTACACAAAAAGAGATGGCCGAATGGAAGCACTTTTGGACATCCTTGTTCCGCATGGCCAGGGAAAGGGGCATTGAGCCTTTCATCGTCAATTGGAACATTGCTGTATCACCGGAATTTGCCAAGGCCTATCACGTTCGGGAGCGGAATGATACATCAGCGATTGTTAAACGCTATACACGGGAAGTTGTCACGCAAGTCATCAACGAATATCCTGACCTGGCGGGCATCGGTATCACGTTGGCGGACTGGATGAGCAATTTCAGTGATCCGAAATCTTCTCTGCCGGAAATGACACCGAAAGACCGGGAAGACTGGATTGCAGCAACGGTTGTGGCGGGAATAAAAAAGGCAAAACGCCCGGTGAAATTCCTCCACCGCTCGGTCCTTTCATCCGATCCTAAGGAAATGCGAAGGGTCATCGATAAAGCAAAATTGCACGACACGACTCTTGTCGAGATCAAATTCAACTGGTCACACGGTCATTCTACCCCTTCCTTGCTCATCACGCATGATTCCCATTCCGGCAAGTTGGATGACGGCTATTGGAATCCAGTACCTCATAATTATCGCGTTCAGTGGATGATTCGAAATGAAGATTTTTTCATTTTACGTTGGGGGCAACCCGATTTTATCCGATCGCATATCGCTCAAAATACCGAACGGTATGTTAATGGGTACTTTGTGGGATCCGAGGGATACATCCCCGCCAAGGACTTCTCACATCGTTCCAATCTTCATCGGACCTGGACCTATGCATTTGAGAAACAATGGTTGTTCTACCAACTTTGGGGACGTTTATTGTACGATCCTTCCACTCCCGACTCCCTCTTTGAGGCCGCGTTTGAAAATCGCTATGGCAAAGGATCAGGGAAGTCTTTGTTATTGGCTCACGCTGTGGCAAGTAAAATGCCGTTGCGACTGGCTTCCTTTTATCGTTCTACCTGGGATTACACTTTATACTCGGAAGGCTTTCTGGCACCTTCCCCCAACGGAGGGCTGAACGACAAAGTTTCTGCTTTTATTTCCATTGATGAATTGATTGATCACCCTACCCTTGATCCCCGCTATCTCTCTATTATGGATTTTGTAAAACAATCTGCCGAAAAGCAGACACCGCCTGCCGGCAAGATCAGTCCGTTGATGCTGGCCGATTCACTGGAAATAGATAGTCGAGAAGTACTCATATTGGCTGAGCAATTAAAATCCAAGTCGATCCCTCCCACGCTGGCCTGCGAGCTTGACGATTTAGAAACATGGGCTTACTTGAGTGCTTACTTCGCAGATAAATTGCGTGCCGGTGTTGCTTTGCAAACCTTCCGGACCTCCGGTGATAAATCACAACAACAAAAGGCAACTCAATTACTCATGCAGTGCCGGACACATTGGACAAAAGTGAGTGAAATCACAAGGGGACATTACCAGGAAGTGCCCTATATTGACGATGGCTCTGATGCCAGTACCTTTTCATGGGCTAAGTTTCTGCCACAAGTGGAGCGGGATATTTCCGTTGCGGAGCAATCCAGATCCATTCGGTAGTGTTCCGGTTATCAGGCAGGACCAGATCATTTTTCTCCTTTTCGTTTAAACCCAATTTTTCTCAGAGGTTCACCTTTCGGACTCAATAGCTCCTTAAGGTAGTCAAACACTGTCTTAAAATTATCATCATGCTTGCCCACTTTATTTTCCAACTTTTCCAACTTTAATAAGATATCCTTATGGCCAGTCAACATTCCTTTCAGCTTTGTATATATCCGCATGATCTGGATATTTACCTGGATGGCTCGTTCGCTGTTCAGGATACTGGACAACATTAGGACACCATGTTCGGTAAAAGCAAAAGGCATCTTCCTTCTCCCGCCCCAACTTGAAATCGCATTTTGCGACATCAAGTTTGCCCATTCCTTTTCCGTTATCTGGAACATAAAATCCTTTGGAAACCGATTGAGATTCCTTTTCACTTGTTCGTTAAGCCTGCGCGTTTCTACATGATAAAGTTCTGCCAGGTCAATATCCAACATGACTTTATTATTTCTTACCCAATAGATTTTACTGATGACCACTGCATCTGGTATCGCTATGCCCTTTTTCATTTACCAAAATCGTTTCAGACAGGATTACTCTTTAAAACATAAAGGTATGTCATGAAGGCATTGATAGAAATCTGGTTTTCCTGACAAGAATCAGAAGACGGGTTCGGCCTATTTAAAAAGTATACGTCCAATTTGAGCATTTACTCATGTTTCTTCTTTCGATTGGTAACAAATGCGATTCTTCATCGTCTTGACGGCATGCCTGAATTCACTATTGAAACCGATCAGCTTGACTATTCTTTTACGCCATCCCAAAAAATTCTGCATACCCTGAACCTTCGCGTTCCGAGTGGCAGTATTTATTGTTTTCTCGGCCCAAATGGCGCTGGAAAAACAACTACCCTCCGCGCATTGCTCGGACTGCTCAAAACAAACCCCGGGGAGGTTTCAATCTTTGGACTTCCTTTTCTGTCTAACCGGATTTCTATTCTAAAAAGGATAGGATCACTGATCGAACAACCTTCCTTATACGGGCATCTCACCGGAAGCGAGAATCTGGAAGTATTCAGGCTATCCTATTCCTCTGAAAAAAAGCGCATAAAGGAAGTATTGGAAATAACAGGACTTTACGATGCCCGCAACCAGGTGGTCAGGACCTATTCTTTAGGCATGAAACAAAGGTTGGCGATTGCACTTGCCCTCGTACATGACCCTGAATTGCTCATTCTCGATGAGCCCACCAACGGCCTCGACCCGCAAGGCATTATCGAAACCCGGCACCTTATTAAAAGGCTTCATCAGGAATTTAACAAGACCATTCTTATATCTAGTCATTTGTTGAGTGAAGTGGAAAAAGTGGCGACCCATTTTGGTATCATTCATAAAGGACATCTGTTGTTTCAGGGAACGCAGAAGGCGTTGCAAGAATTAAGATCGGAACATTCCACATTTGAGATCGAAGCGGAAGATGTCGACAGGGCGCTGGTCGTACTGGAAAATAAATTCGATGTCAGGAAAATAGATGATTCAAGATTGAGCGTAGTGCGAATTAGCAAGGACCAGACCCCGGAACTGATCGGGTTCCTCGTACAACAGAAAATCAGAATTTACAAAGCCGGCTTCATCCAAACCAATCTCGAAGATCAATTTATCCAAATCATAACATCATGACCCAATCCTTTCTTCTGAACACGAAAGCAGAATTCTTAAAAACTAAAAAAACCGCAGCGTTTTGGTTAACGGTGATAGGAGCCGCCTTTATACCGGTGATCAATGTATTCAAGTGTGTTGGCAGGCCGGATTACTTCATTCCCGTCCTCCAACCCGATCCCTGGAAAGTTTTCCTTGAGTACAACTGGCAAATCGCGTCGTTCTTCTTGTTGATCATGTACGTTATTCTTGTTACGAGTCTGGTTGTACAGATAGAATATCGAAATGGTACATGGAAGCAGGTGTACGCATTGCCGCGGTCTTACGCTGATATTTTCTTTTCCAAGTTCCTGGTGGTTCACGTTATGATTGCGGGGTGCTTTGTTTTATTTAATTTCTTCATTGTTGTGTGCGGATACGGTACGGCGCTGCTTCAGGACCAGTTTCAATTTTTTTCTCATCCCGTTCCCTGGAGCGAAATGATTTCTGTTTCCATAAAAATGTATGTGTCGGTTTTGGCAATCCTGGTAATTCAATATTGGCTCAGCCTCCGTTTTGGAAATTTTATTATTCCCATGGGAATCGGATTGGCGTTGTTCACCTTCGGGTTCATGATCCGTCAGTGGGAGCATATTGATTACTACCCTTACATGTATCCCTTCCTGGTCTATTTTAAGAACCCGGGTCTACCCCCGGACATGGCACAGAAGGCAATGATACATTCATTAGTCTGGTCGGGTGGTGGCCTTGGAGTTGGCTTTTTGGATATAGCTAACCGAAAAGGAAAAGGGTGAAACGTCTGCCGTGTATTATCCATTCCTCTTGAATGTAGAATGAATTGTAAGAGTGATCTCCGATTTGTTCTGATTTTTTTATCCATATTTATGTAAAACTTAAATGGATAAACTTTCACCCTATCCTCCTTCTTCCCTACCCGGAAGGATGACCTCCGTGGATTTGTTTCGCGGCATAACCATGTTTCTCCTGGTAGGCGAAGGGGCCAGGTTTTATGGACATTTTGAATCCATGGAAGGAGGTATTGGGCAATTTATCGGCATCACTTTCACACACCATGAATGGCATGGATTGCATTTTTGGGATCTGATCCAGCCTTTTTTTATGTTTATTGTCGGGGTAGCTATCCCCTTTGCGGTCGCGAACAGAATAAAAAAAGGAGACTCCGATAAAGTAATATTGATTCATGCGCTGAAACGTTCGCTCCTGTTGCTGTTTTTCGGATGGGCACTTTACTGTATTGGCCCCGGGAAAATCGTTTTCCGGTTTCAGAATGTACTGGCGCAATTATCGGTTACTTACCTTGTAGCCTTTCTAATCAGGAATAAAAGCTTTTCATTTCAACTCATTTTCAGTTTACTAATCCTTTTGTTTACTGATCTTGCTTACCGCTTTTTCGCTGTTGAAGGTTTTAATCATCCCTGGGTGCCGTATGAAAACCTGGGAGCCTGGGTGAATAATAAAATAGAAGGTGTTGATAAATCGGATATCTGGGCATCGTTAAATGCCATCCCCACGATAGCCCATACTGTGTGGGGGGTGATGTGCGGCAGACTCCTGATGAGTGATCGCCCCGTAACAAAGAAAATTCAAATCCTGGTGATGGCCGGTGCGGCAGGCCTGGTGATTGGGTATTCCCTCGATCTATTGAACATCACGCCAATTATTAAAAAGATCGCTACCTCCTCCTTTGTATTTGCCAGCGGCGGTTGGGCGATCTTGGCACTTTGCTTGTGTTACTGGTTAGTTGATATTAAGAAGTTGTTTATTAATGGATCAACGTTTTTTATCGTTGTCGGAATGAATTCAATTTTCATTTACCTCTTCATGAATGTAGGAGGCGCCGGTGTTTTGCATAAAATGTTTACTCCCTTTACGAATGCATTGTTTTCGTGGGGAGGAGAGGGTACAGTTGGAATAGTGACAAGTTTAGCGGTATGGGCTTCCTTGTGGTATGTATGTTATTGGTTGTATAAAAACCGGCTTTTTATTAAGATTTAGTACTAAAGACACACACGCGATGACTTAAACGTTGGGGGGCATGCACAGGGAGCAGCGATTTTATTACAACGAATTAGACAATTCTTGTGTCTAAGGGACAGACTTAATGAAAACACACATTTATTATTATTATTTAGCAGGACAGATCCTGCTGGCAACCGGTTGTGTATATCATGACATTCCTCCCATTGTTGCCAATAGTGATCTGAAAGGAACCTGGGCAATAACACAGGTATACGCAAATGATCATTGGGGCGGACCACTTTCATGGAAAAATGCTAATTCCAATAAAGAGATAAAATTCACACCGGACCTGGAATATTTTATCAAAACCACAAATGACTTTGTCCTTATTGGAACTTATAAAGTAATTTCTGAACAGCAAATTGAAATTACTTGGGACAAACCAACAGCCTCTCAATACCCGACGTATCTTTTGCACTATGAATTCGACCCGTCCAGTCGATTGACATTGACAACTGGGACATCTGAGGGGGTGGTTTTAGAGAAATATGAATTGAAAGAAAGATAAGCCCCTCACACAATATCGAACCATTTTCTGGCAGATTTGGCCAGATTGGGTGGAATTGTCCTACTCATCCCTCAACGACTTGGCCGGATTCGCCACCGCCGCCTTGATCGATTCATAGCTGACGGTCAGCCATGCAATGAGCAGCGACACCACAAACGCGAGTACAAAAATACCCCAGTGAATATCAACATGAAATGCAAAACTCTCCAGCCATTTGCTCATGGAGTAATACGCAATCGGCCCGGCGATGACCATGGCGATGATAATAGGCCGGGTAAATGTTTTGGATAACAGATACACCACATGGAATACAGATGCACCCAACACTTTCCGCACGCCGATTTCCTTCGTTCTGCGCTCTGCGAGAAAGGCAGACAAACCGTATAAACCGAGGCAGGAAATGAAAATAGCAAGTCCTGCGAAAATGGTGAACAGGCTCCCCAACCGCTGCTCAGCCTGGTACATGTTCTCCAGGTCTTTATCGATAAAGTTGAAGGAGAATGGAAACTCCGGATTAAGTTCCTTGAATATCTTTTCCATTTGAGCGATCGTAGCATCCGTCCGTCCCGGTTTTGCACGGACGACAGCAATAGCGCCCCAGGTGTTCATCCGAAGCACCAACGGCTCGATCGCCTGCTGAACCGGTTTGAAGTTGAAATCCTTTACCACGCCGATGATCATGCCTTTATGTCCCCAAAAGGTAAGACGTTTGCCAATGGCCGTCTCCGGCTCCATGTTCAATATCTTCAACGCTTTTTCGTTGACGAGATAGTTGGCCGTGTCGGCCTTGATATCCTTTGAATACCCGCGGCCACTCAGGAGGGTTACATGAAAGACGTCCACAAAATTCTCATCGATGGCCAGGTTGCAGAAAAGGGGTTGGGAGTCCGGATCTTTTCCGTCCCATTCCACGCTGACCGTACCGTTGGTCATGAACGTCGGAAGGTCCGACACAAAACTGAAATCGCTGGTCTCCGTATTTTGTTCCAGGGCGGATCGCAGCGTTTGGTACTTTTTCCAGAGATCGCCTGTCATCGGTGCATAAATCAGGTTCTCTTTATCATAACCGAGATTGCGTGTGCGGATAAACTGGAGCTGATTGTAGATGACCGTCGTTCCCACCAATAACGTTATGGATACGGTAAACTGAACGATGACCATGGTGTTGCGGAACAAGCTTCCACCGGCTCCGGCTTTCAGATCACCTTTTAATACTTTTACCGGAACGAATCCTGAAAGGAACAACGCCGGGTAACTTCCGGCCAGCAAGCCTGTCAGCAATGTGATGGCCGTCAGCCCGATGACAAGTCTTGAATTGAATAAGCTGATGGAAAGACTTTTGCCTGCCAGGTCATTGAAGGCGGGAAGCGTTGCAAAAACGATGAGGATTGCCAACGCAAGGGCAATGAAGGCGATCAGGGATGATTCAGATAAAAACTGCCGAATCAACTGGAACCTTGCCGCACCGGCCACCTTTCTCAACCCGACTTCTTTTGCCCGGCGTGCAGACCTCGCCGTAGCCAGGTTCATAAAATTGATACACGCTACTGCCAGAATAAATATGCCGACAATAATAAAGATGTACACGTATTGTGCGTTACCCTGTCCCGGGAAATCCGCCAGGAAATTGCTGTGAAGGTGAATGTTTGTGAGCGGTTGAAGCTGGAATGAAACCTTAAGGTTCTTCTCGTTGCGCTTATAGATCTCCAGGAATTTGCTTTCGATCGTACGGAGTTTGTCGGCCGAGCCTTTGACGTTTTTATCGAGCTGCACGTAGGTGTAAAAGTTGAAGTTATCCCATACGTTCTCCTTCAGATCCCGGTTTGTTCTGGCAAGAAATGACATCGGCTGTACAAAATCAAATTGTACGTGAGAGTTGGTGGGGATGTTCGCCAGTACGCCGGCAACCGTAAAGTCCTCCTTGTGATTTTTACGGATCGTTTTTCCAAGGGCAGGTCCGTTGCCAAAGTATTTTTTCGCCATCTTCTGTGTGATCAAAATGCCTTCCGGATGATTCATAGCGGTAGCGGGATCACCTTCTACCAGGGGAAATGAAAAGAATTGCAGGAAGTTTGAATCAGCGTAAAGCAGCTTTTTTTCTTCGAACAGGTTGTCGCCAACCTGTAAAAAGTCGGTATTGAAACCGGATAATCTAACCGTGCTCGTGATCTCAGGGACTTCACTTTTGAATGCCTGGCCGACCGGGCTGGGGCTTACGGCTGCCCTGATGTCAAGTTCCGCCAAGGTAGAAGTTATCCTGTACGTGTCACCCGCCTTGGTGTGGAAGTGATCGTAGCTGAGTTCGTCCTGTACCCATAACATGATGAGGATACTGCAGGACATGCCGATGGCGAGCCCGGTGATGTTGATGAATGAATACGCTTTGTGCCGAAGCAGGTTGCGGAGTGCGATCTTGATGTAATTTTTTAACATATCAGGTAAGGAATAGCGTTGGCGGCTAAAAAACCCAGCGGCCGCAATGTTAAGACGCCCTCGCGGCGCAAAATGTTGCATGGTTAAAATTATTTTATAGGTGAGTGTCGGTAGCGCTCGCCTGTACAATCGCCTTGTTGACGAGTAATTGCCTCTGCAATGGCTCATCACGACCTTTGCGAACAATTACCGGCAGGCTTCCCCGTTACTGTACCATCTCGAATTTTTTTGCGCCTAAAATGCAACCTTTGTCAGCAGGCTTGTGTCTTACATGATGTTCAGAAACCATCATCCGGCTTTCACATGCCAATCACATCAAACAACTAAGTCCATGTTAAAAAACTACATCACGATCGCCTGGAGAAACCTGGTTAAAACAAAAGGCTATTCCTTTATCAATATTGGCGGACTTGCGCTGGGCATGTCTGTGGCAGGTATCATTGGTCTTTGGGTGAATGATGAACTGTCGTTCAACACGTACCACGATAACTATGATCAAATCGGACAAATAATGAAAGCCGGCACCTTCCAGGGAAAACATTATTCAGGTCAAAACTCTCTTCAGTTCCCGATGCTCCATGAGCTTCAGACGACCTACGGCGCGAATTTCAAGTATGTCGTCCCGCGACAGGGAAAGTATGATGCCATCCTTTCTATCGACGACAAGAAAATCTCCAAGACGGGAACCAACATCGGGGAAGACGGTCCTGAAATGTTCACATGGAAGATGATATATGGTACCCGGGCGGGATTGAAAGATGTTCAATCGATCATGATCTCAGAGTCTACAGCGGATGCATTGTTTGGCGCAGGTGATCCTGTCGGAAAGATTGTGAAGATTGACAATGAGAAGGAGGTCACGATCTCCGGTGTTTTTGAGGATTTTCCAAAGAACTCAGATCTCTACGGTTTTCAGTTCGCTCGTCCCTGGGAAGCGTATCTCTTGAGCAACCCCTGGGTCAAGGATCAGGGATGGCAAAATCACTTTTTCCAGATATATGCCCAGATACAACCAACGGCCAACTTCGAAAGCGTCGATGCAACTATCAAGGATCTGGAAATCAACGCAACGCGCAACCTTGACTACATGAAGGATTGGTTGAAATTTAATGCTGAAGTTCACATTAACCCCATGAGCAGATGGCACTTGTATTCCGATTACAAGGAGGGCACGTTGCAGAACGGTCCGATCCAGCTCGTTTGGTTCATTGGATCGATCGGGGTATTTGTGCTGTTGCTCGCCTGTATCAATTTCATGAACCTCAGCACTGCCCGTTCTGAAAAAAGGGCCAAAGAAGTTGGGGTTCGTAAAACGCTCGGATCAGGTCGCAAGCAACTCATTGCCCAGTTTTTTGCCGAGTCATTTCTTGTGGTCATCGTCTCATTTGGCTTCGCCTTGTTGATAGTATTTGTGACCCTTCCCTGGTTCAACACGATCTCACAAAAAGCAATGCAACTTCCGTGGCAAACTGCCGCATTCTGGATTGTCAGCGCTTGGTTTCTCTTTGTCACAGGAATGCTGGCCGGAAGCTATCCCGCGCTTTACCTGTCCTCATTCAATCCGCTGAAAGTCCTGAAGGGCTCGTACCGCGCGGGTCGCCTGGCTTCGATACCTCGTAAAGCACTGGTGGTACTACAGTTTACTGTATCGATCACGCTCATCGCTTCCACGGGCGTCATCTATCACCAACTGATGTTTGTAAAAGATCGTCCGGTGGGATACTCGCGTGAAGGATTGTTAATGATGCAGAA
>Ga0193731_1000277_pt1 | contig 17764 bp, 12 predicted proteins | sample U1a2metaG_FD_144920 | JGI IMG/M metagenome (GOLD analysis project Ga0193731, IMG submission 144920) | Soil microbial communities from a riparian zone of the East river system, Colorado, United States - U1a2 | ecosystem: Environmental > Terrestrial > Soil > Riparian zone | place: USA: East River...
TCGCACGCCAGCCCCACCGCATCCTCAAAGTCTTTGCTGAAAGGCGCCTTGCTCGGCAGTTGCGGAACCTTCTCGATCCTTACCCCGCACTCGGGACAGCACACCCGATACAGTTCGATGATCACCGTGGTCCGATACTTCCTCCACGGCAAGTCGCGCACCTCGCGCTGGTAATCATCATGGGCTTCCGTAAATTTCCTTCCGCATCCCGAACAGATCAGTTTGCGGTTGCCCCGTTTCCGTCGCACCCATAAACGCAGGGTCATGGCGGTTTCATCGATTTCGTGTCGAAAGACTCGGTAGCCTGGCCAATTCAAGATTTTCGTGAATTCGTTGTCGCGCATTCCTCCGAGTCTAGCCGAACAGCCCCATCACGGAAACCTGCCCTAGTATTGGGTCTCTACAAATTCTCGCTCAGAGCCGTAATGTAGAGCTCAATCAACACGCAATAGTTCGACTGAAATCCCTGACTGGAGTCGTCGGACAATCGCAGATATTCCTCACGAGCAAAAAACCCCATTATACTTTTTCTTTTTTTTTTACGTTCTATTCGCTCAGCCTTGATCTGCTAATGGTTCGGGGACAGCCAGTAGGAAGGAGTGCTCTGTTGACGTCGGACTTGGCTACACAGCCCATGGCTGGAGAGCTGTCGATAAAACCGCTCGGCTTCTGCCGAAGCATGTCCAAGCTGCGTATATAGAGGGGAGTTCCTGTCCAAACTGCCCTTTTGGGCTTGGTGGAGCCGCCCCACTTCGGTCAGCCGCCTAGCTTAATGGCGTGCCGCTCGTTATTCCCGAGCCGGACGCGAAGGTAGAGACCCGTCAGCGGAACTCAGTCTTTAAGTGTGCCCGGAGATTGAGGTTACGCGCAATCGTTAGGCTACAGGGCTTTGCAAGCTCCATGGCCTGCGGCACACCCGCACGGAGAGTCTTCCGGGTGGCGTGGTCCACCACCTTTCTCGCGCCGACTGTACCGCCGAATCCAGAAGGAAAACCTGCGGAACAGGCGGTAGCATCAGTTCGGCTTCATCAAACGCCGCGTCGCCGTTCTCGATTTCGTTCTTCTGAACCATGGATGCGCGGGTTCCCCAGCGAAAGTTGGCGAGACTCATTTTCCGGATGAGATTCCGAACTTCATTGGATACCGAGGGTCGTCCTTCAAGATGACGACTCTTCCATCTCCAATAGAGGCGAAATCCCTTGCGATGCCAGGCGATGACGGTCTCCGGTTTGACAAGGAGCAATGCCGAACGCCAATCATTCCACAACCGTGAGAGCCAAACCCACAGGACACGATCAGCCCAATAGAGGCAGAGCTTGTGAAGACGGCTCGAACGCTGCAGGACCAAGAGCTGATGCCGGAGAGCAAGAATCTCTGCTTGCAGAACGGCGCGTGCTCGGAAACAATCTCGGAGAGAGAGAAGTAGAGTCAGCATGACCTGGAAAGGCTACTGGTCGCGACTCTGTAAAGGCAACGATTTCAATGGGACCGGTCGCTCAAGAAAGAAACAGACTGAACTGCTGAGGCGGTGGTATTCTCCCCGAAGAATTGAACTTGGTTCGCGAGCGGCGCCCATGAAGCGCAATCGTCCCTTGGTCCTGTACCTGAGATTTCGCAGGATGGTTTCTAGAGTCATTTTCGGGAGGTACCACAGCTCATGCCAGAGAGGATTCACCGCAGGGAGTTCTTGAAAACCGCGGGGCCGGCAGCTCTCGTGGGCCCAGAACTAGTGCGAGGGGCTCACTCCTGGACGTCTACGTCAACCGCAACCAGTGAGCCGGGAACCAATGCAAACCCGCGGCTCCTTACGGGCTGCTGCGCCTACTCTTACAGCAAGCTATTGAAAGCCGGCAAGATGACGATGGAAGATGTTATCCGCAAGGCTGTCGAGCTAGGGGTTGCTGCCGTGGACATGACGGCATATTGGTTCAAATCAACCGAGCCTGCCTACCTAGCTTCCTTGCGGCATCTGGCATACAAAGACGGAGTCTGTTTCTCGGGCGCGGCCATCGGAACCAGCACTGTGCAAGCCGACGCCGGCAAGCGTGCTCAGGTTTTGGAGGAGATCAGGAAATGGATTGATGTCACGGAAGCTTTGGGAGCGCCTCACTTGCGCGTCTTCGCGGGCAAGCTTCCTGATGGAGCTATGATGCAGCAAGGAATCCAGTGGACGGTTGACACACTGAAGGTGGCCTGCGAATACTCAGGAAAAAAGGGAATCACGCTCGGCGTTGAAAACCACGAAGGGATCACCCAGAATGCGGAGGTATGCCTAGAACTGGTTCACCGGATTGAATCGCCGTATTTCGGAATCAATCTTGACATTACGAACTTTATTGCCACCCCGCAAGCGGACGTTTACGCGCAAATCGAAGCCACTCTTCCTTATGCTACGCATGCCCACATCCGAGACGTCTTCGAGAATGGGCAGGCTGTCGACCTCGATCGGGTATGGCCGCTTTTCGCACGCACCAGCTATAGAGGATTCATGTCCGCGGAATACGAAGGGGAAGAGGATCCCTCGACAGGTGTGCCTAAACTCGTCGAGAAAATCAAAACGCTTTGCCGGAAATATTCCTCAGTTTAACCAAAGGGAGTTGCAACCATGCTGAATCGTCGAAGATTTATCCATCACCTGAGTGGAGGTGCGGCGGCCCTTGCCGGCTCGTGTGTTTTTCTGCCGGCGAGTGTCCTGGGCGCCAATGACCGTGTGCGTTTCGGGCTGATCGGCGCCGGTGGCCGCGGACTGGACATTTTCGAGCACGCGCTGCGTGCCCCTAATACGCAAGCAATCGCGGTTGCTGACGTTTATTCTCGCCGACTAGAGGAAGCCAAGCGGCTTGCTCCCACTATTCAGACTTACACCGATTTTCGCCGCCTGCTCGACGACAAGTCCGTTGACGCCGTGCTCATTGCCACTCCCCAGCATCAGCACGCACTTAATTTCGTTCCTGCAATCCAAGCAGGGAAGGACGTCTACCAGGAAAAGACTATGGCTTTTAATCCGGACCATGCACGACGCATGCGCCGAGCGGTGGAAGGATCGAACCGCGTGGTGCAAGTGGGTGTGCAGTCGGTGAGTGGCAAGGCCTTCGCGCGGGTGCGTGAACTCGCCGCACCAGACCGCATGGGAACGATCACCGCCGTCCACACCCACCATTACCGCAACCGGCTATACGGCGGATGGAAAAGATCCATCCCTCCCGACTGCAATCTCGAGCATGTGGCTTGGAAAGAGTTCGAAGGCGAAGCTGCGCCACACGAATTCGATCCGCAGCGCTTTATAAACTGGCGATTGTTTTGGGATTACTCCGGAGGAAACGTATTCGAGAATATGGTTCACCAGGTCGCGTTCTGGTACAAAGCGCTGGGGCTCAAAATACCCCGCCGCGTCACCATGGCAGGCTATAACTACCTTTCTGCGGGGATGGAAGTTCCGGACACTATGGATGTCTCAATGGACCAGCCGGAGAATCTTCTTTTCACGTGGAATTCGGCGTTTGGCAACAATTACTTCGGAGAAGACGGCTACGACTTCGCGTTAGGAAACAAGGGGACAGTGATACGCGTCCTTGATAAGGTGACGTTTCAGCCGCAGGAGAATCACTCCGCGCAGAAGGCAGAAACTCCGGGATCGGTCGGCGGCGAACCCGATATCGTCGGTGGCGCAGACAATGACGATACGCAGACGCACATGCGGAATTTCTTTGACTGCGTCCGCAGCCGCAAAGAGCCGAGCTGCACATTTGAACTGGGATTCAACTCAGCCATCGCCTGCCAAATGGCGATTGCTTCGCTGCGCCAGGGGCGCACCGTTCAATGGGATCCGGACAAGATGGACATCGTTTAAGAACCGGTGGCACAAGCCGCGCGTTTTGATGTCCAAGCTGAATCGTGTTGGAGAGGAAGGGATGCCAGCTGCCAGGTGCATCAGGAGTTGCTGCAGGAGTATCGAGCGGTTACAGAGTCTACGTCGAAACGGCATGCGGGATCGCGGGCGGAGAAGCTGGGTACAAACGGGCTCTAGATATAGCGTCGCGAGATTCTTTCCATCTAAAAACAAACAAGCAACAAGAGAAGATTGCTTCAAGACTGGCCAAACTGTCGAAGCCCAGGAATATCGCTTCGGCGGCGGGCACAGTTGCTAATCTCTGAATACAGTTGACAATCTAATTATTTTAAATAAGTGTGGGAAGAAGAGACTCACGGCTACGCCTTGTTGGATGTTGCCCAGAATTTCCTGAATCGACGGTTTGTATGTACGGTCTGATACGTACTATAATGTAATGACTGGCAAGGTGCGATGCTCTTCGAATGGGACGAGACGAAGAACCACCAAAATCAGCACAAGCACGGCATCGCCTTTGGACTGGCGCAGGAGGTGTTCCTAGATCCGCTCCGAATCACAATGGAAACCCAAGATGTTGATGGCGAAGAACGATTCGTAACGATCGGGTCTATCACCAGAACGTTCAGACTCATGGTGGTGGTCTACACTCTGAGGTTGAAAGATGATCGTGAAACGATTCGCATTATCTCGGCCCGAAAAGCAACACCGAACGAAAGGAAATTCTATGAAAAGGCTCACCAAATCTGAGCGCCGGAAACAGATCAGGCGTTTCGACGCTATTCGCGATGACCAGATCAATACCACCGACATTCCAGAAATTACCGAGGAACAGATGCGAAAGGGCGTCGTCGGCCACCTCTATCGTCCGATTAAGAGACCCGTTACCATGCGGCTAGATGCCGATGTCATTGCGTGGCTAAAACAGGGGGCCCAGGCTACCAGACCAAGGCAAACCGGCTCTTGCGGCGGGAAATGCTGAAATCTCGCAGAGCCTAGCGTCGTACGGACCATCTCGATGCGGAAACACTCCGTCCGATCCTTGCGGCAAACCCAAGCCTGAAACTTGTGGTTGCGGAAGCCAATCGGGCATTTGTGGCAGATCGGCTGAAGATTGACCCTGCAATTCCGATTGGCATGGACGATGGAACTTCGGTCGAAATCTCGGGGTGTCGGTTCCGAAAAATCTGGCATTCCTCATTCCGGAAATTCTGGCACGCCTAGCGATAGCCGGAAGAGCTAGAACTCCCCGTGCCCCCGGTCGGGCGGAGGGAGGAGGATGTTAGGAATGTTAAAGCGTCACGAAGTCGAGATTCTGCTGAGGACTGGTCACGCCCAGACCGAAGTGGCCCGTTTGGCGGGAGTGTCGCTATGCTCAGTTAAGCGTATTGAAGAAGCTCCGGTGGTTCATGTCGATGATGCTGCTAAGCGAGAGAAGCGGCGGATTCGCGAGGCCGGCTATCCAGGAGGCAAGACCGCCTTGTATGCTCTGGTGGCCTCCCTTCGTCCGAAGGAAGTAAAGCTACCGATTCGTTTCGAAGGCCTGCCTGGAGAATTTAGCCAACATGACTTCGGGCAAGTAGATGTTGCATTTCTCGACGGGTCGATCCGTCGTATCCACTTCTTCGCTTCTCGTCTGAAGTATTCCCGATATATCCGCGTCAGTGTGGTGAAGAACGAGGCGGTAGAGAGCTTAGTGCGCAACCTGGCCGAGCATGTTCACAGGTGGGGTGGAGTTCCGCTGCCGTGCGTGTCCGATCGGCCGAAGACGGTAGCCTTGAAGTGGCGGAGGAACGGTGAGGTCACGGAATGGAAACCGATCTTCGCTTACGCCATGCTGGAGAATAGCATGCCGGCGACGCTGTACTTGTATGCCGATCGCGTGCGCATCGTGGCCGGCCGATACGAAGTCAACCATCCGCAGAAATTCGTTGCGCACGAGGGTTCCACGCTCGCAGCGCATCGCGCGGCCCTGGTGGCGGCGGTATCGGGCAAGCGCGGGAAGCGTTATCTGAAGCGCCAGCAGCTCTTGGAACTCGGAGAGCCACACGGAGGGACGGTCGTTGATCCTGCACGGTAAGACCGGTAGAGGAAAGACCCATCTGGCGGTGGCTATCGGGCAGCGCTCCATCCAGAACGGCTTCGAGACGCTCTTCACCACCGCGGCGGAACTGATCAAAGATCTCTCCAACGCCAGCAAGCGGGGACATCTCCAGGAGTCGTTGGCAACCTACACGCACCCTCACGTGCTGGTGATCGAAGTCGGCTATCTGACCTACGAGCCAGACGCTGCCAACGTGCTCTTCCATGTCGTGAACGATCGGTACCTGAAGAAACGGCCGATGATCTTCACAACTAACAAGCCACCGAATGAGTGGGGAAAGGTATTACACGACGAAGATATGGCAGCGGCCATCCTCGATCGAGTTCTCGAGCGCGGGCGCTTTATCCACCTCGATGGACCCTCCGGGAGAACCCGTCATCTCAACCTGGAAGAGACCTTGCCAGCAAATACAAAACGGCTCAGAATTTCCGGAATTGGTGGCTCAGAATTTCCGGAACCCACAAGAAAAGAGCAAGGCCGTGATAAGCCAAAGTTTCAACCTGCCTCCAGATGGCTAATTCAACCCGTTTGCACTATAGCTGAGCATCAGAGCTGCCATGTTTAGAACGTGTCAGACATAGGTTCTTGCAGGTCCCCATGAGTTTTTCAATCGTCGATGAGAAGTCCCGCACATGCCTGACGCATCATAAAAGGGCGCCCGTTTGGAGTAGGTTTTGATCGTTCGCATCTCTACCTACAACAAGGAGGGTATCCTGTTGACGCAGTCAGTAAAATCGGATACTCTGATAATCAGATTCATGAAGAAAACGAGCATAACCGTCACGGAAGCTTCGCGCAATTTTGCCGACTGCGTTAACCGCGCGCATTATCAAAATGTTACCTTTGTGCTTCTCAGAACTCGGTCAGCGAAGCGGAGTCGGGGTTTATGACCACGGCTGGAACGCTGTAGGACCATGAGTTGTTGCCGGAGAGCAAGAATCTCTGCTTGCAGAACGGCGCGGGCGTGGAAACAATCTCGCAGAGAGAAAAGGAGGGTCAGCATGGCCTGGGAGGCTACACGTCGCGGCCTTGCAAATGCAACAATTTCAATGTAAACGGACTTTTTGATAGGGACAGGCGAGATGAAAGGTGTCTAGCAAAATTTAGATGGAGAACTCAGGAAGTTTTAGATCGAGGTTTCATTCATCAGGTACTGTAAAGGTATAAAATTAAACTAACTTGTTATGAAACCAGGTGTTTATGAGATAGGTAAAATTGGTCTGCTTAAAATTCAGGCAAACTTAAGAAGTAGGAATGAAAGGAATGAAGGCTTGACAGGGACTTTTATCTGACGTACAACCTCGGCACAAACGGGGTGGCCCGCCTGGATCCAGCTGGCTGCGTTGAGCCTTGGGGATCTGCGAGCTGGTTTTGAGACCTGTGACGGGAGACGCAAGAGACGTTTCGCGGAGTGAGGGAATTTCCAACCTTCGTTTGGCCTGGTCGTATCCAAAGATAAGCGAGGTGGGGTATGAGACAGTCAAGACTTTCTCTCTTGATCGCCGGGGTGTTTTTTCTGTTTGCTGTGACAAGCTGCGCCATCGGCACGAACGCGCAGTCAGTCTCCACAGGAGCGGTGGTGGGAACGATTAACGACCCGGGCGGCGCGGTGGTCCTGGATGCCACGGTGACATTGCAGAACAAGGCTACCAATAGCCAGGTGACGCAACGGACCAACGGGGCCGGCCAGTACACCTTTCCGAGCGTGGCGCCGGGGAATTATCGCATCACAGTAAAGAAAGTAGGATTCCGGACGGCGAACGTGGAATCGCTGACGGTGGAAGTGTCGAAAAGTTATAGCGTGGACATCAAACTGGAGATCGGGCAGGTCAGCGAAACGGTTACTGTGACCACCGAAGCCCGCGCGGAACTGCAGACCACGGATGCGGTGATGGGCGATGTGCTGGGCGGTACAGCGCTGGCGCACTTACCAACCCTACAGCGCGACTCCCGTGAACTCCTGACGCTGCAACCCGGCTCGACACCCTATGAAACTTCGAACGGCGGAGGTTTCGGTGATGCGGGCGGCACAGTTGCGGGTGCGCGCAGTGACCAGAACGCCTTCAATCTGGATGGCATCGACATCACCGACAACGTCATCGCGGGCGGCGGCAACCAGGTGCCGATCGTTCCGATCGGCGTGGACAGCATCGAGGAGTTCCGCGTCGGCGTCACCAACAACAACGCCAGTTTCGGGCGCGCGTCGGGCGGCCAAATCAATGTGATCAGCAAGGGCGGAACGAACAGTTTCCACGGAGGCGTCTACTGGTATCACCAGAATTCCGCCCTGAACGCCAACGCGTGGGACAACAACTCAAACAAGATCAGGAAGCAGCCGCTGCACGACAATCGCGCGGGGGCGAGCTTCGGCGGACCTCTCAGAAAGAACAAAACGTTTTTCTTCGGAAACTACGAGATTCGGAGGTTCCCGCAATCCGTGCAGATCACTCGAATCATGCCGACCGATTCGCTGCGTCAGGGCATCATTACTCTTAGCGGAGTGCAATATAACTTGGCGACCTCCACGGCTTGCGGGGCGAGTGGTAATCAGGCTTGCGATCCACGGGGAATTGGAATTAGCCCGACGATCGAACAACTATGGGGAATGATGCCCGAGGGGCACGATCCGACAGTCACTGGCGCTGACGGCGTGAATACGATTGGTTTGCGCACGAACGTCGCGGCTCCGCTCAAGGACGATAGCGTGGCGTTCCGCCTGGACCACAACTTCACAGAAAAAGTTAAATTTTTCGGACACTACTTATACCACCGGGATTTGACGCCGAACGCGAATGGCAGCGCCTCAGGTCAGATTGATTTTCGGAGCGGTACCGCCATCAACAGCAGTGCGTCCAACCTTCGCGGAGATGGATTCACCTCGGGCCTGGAGTGGCAGGTCAGCAACAACCTGGTGAATAGCTTCCGGGCCGGATGGATTCGCAGCCGGCAGGATTTCGTAGTGATTCGTCCCAGCTCATCCGCCGCACAACTAAAGTTGCCGGGTACGAACTCCCCGCTTGGCCCGGTTGCCTTGGCGCCGGGTCTCGGGGCAACCGGGCTCATAGACACGATCGTCGACGTTGACACGCAGCGAGCGCGCCACCAGGCGATTTACGCCAGCAATAAGCAGTATGCGGATACGTTGAGCTGGATCAAAGGCAAGCACACCATCGTGACCGGCGGAGACATTCGCTGGCTACCTACCATCCATGACCGCGATGATAAAGTGATTGGTTCCTTGAACTCGCTGGTGGCCACGCTCGACGCGGACGTCAGCGGAAGCCTGAGTATTCCAGCCGCGAACAGGCCGCCGGGACTCTCTTCGTCCGACGCCCTGAAGTGGGACCGTTTCTACGCCGCGTCACTCGGGCTGATCGATACCGTCGGCATCCTAGCCGTTCGCGACGGCAATTTGCAGCCGCAACCCCTGGGCACGACTCTCGTGGCTCATGCCACGCTACGTTCTTACAACTTCTTTGGGCAGGATACCTGGAGGATTAAGCCCTCTTTCACGTTGACGTATGGCTTGGCCTACGGGTGGCAAACGACGCCGCACGAACTGCACGGGCAACAAACCTTGATCGCCAACCATGACAACGGCGACCAGATTCTAAATGGCTTCGATTACATCAACCAGAAGCAACGGGCCGCATTGAGTGGCGATATTTTTAACCCGACTCTATCGTATGTCCCTATAGGCAAGAGCGGAAGGAGCGACGTCTTCAGCGTGGACTATGGCGACTGGGCTCCACGCGTATCGGCGGCATGGAACCCAAGTCTACGAAGCGGTTTCCTCGGGCGCATGTTCGGCGACCGGAAAACGGTCATTCGCGGCGGCTATGGGATAGCGTATGACCGCGTGAATACGGTGCAGAGCGTGATCATTCCGATGCTCGGAGTGGGATTCGCGCAGACCATAAACACCAGTACGCCTCTCTGCAACGCCAACGGGGCAAGTGTCCAGGGGTGTAACGCGAGCGTCCCCTTGAGCGGAGCGGGAGCGAATCCTGGTCTCGCGAGCTTCCGGGTTGGCGTGGACGGGTCGATTCCGACTCCGCCAGCTCCCGCTGCTGTGCCGTCGCCAATTGTACCGGCTAATGGATTGAGCGAAATTCTAAGCTTCCAGAACGACCCACAATTCCAAGTGGGCCGCAGCCACTCGATCGACTTCACGATCCAGCGGAGCCTGCCGGGCCAGATGATCTTCGAAGCGGGGTACATCGGACGCATTGGCCGGCATCTGCCCAACAGCGTCAATTTCAATTCCTCGCCCTACATGTTCAAAGACAAAGCCTCCGGACAGTCCTTTGCGCAGGCGTTTGATGCCGTGGCCGTAGCGACGAGAAATGGACAGACGCCCGCGAACCAGCCCTGGTTCGAGAATCAGCTGCCAGGGTCTGGTGCCGGTTGCGGTGCGGGTGGGGCGAACATTTCCGCCACGGCTTGTCTCGTAGCAGGCAATGGAGCAGCATTCCTCAATAATAACGTTTCGAATCTTTTCCTGAGCATGGACTTTGCCCGGCTGGGGCTCGGACTGCCGGAATATACGAACACACAGGTGCTCGACCTCTTTGTGCGCGCCAGCCGGGACAAATCGAACTACAACGCTTTGGTCCTGACGCTGCGCAACAATAGCTGGCACGGACTGTTCTTCGACTTCAACTACACGTTTTCCAAGTCGCTCGACACGGTTGGCGCTGTTCAGAACGACGCCCGCTACTATTCGTCCAGTTATAATACACGCCTGGACTACGGGCCATCGTTCTTCGACCGGCCGAACGTCTTCAACGCTATCTTCAATTATGATCTGCCGTTCGGAAAAGGGCGTTTCAGCAACCACCATTCCTTCATTAACAGAGTCACCGGCGGGTGGTACGCGGCGGGAATCTTCCGGAAGAGCAGCGGTGTTCCGGAACTGGTGACCGTGAGCGGCCAGCCGTTTGGCGGAGGAATCATCTTCGCTACCCCTTCGGGTATGCTCCCAACCGTGCCAGTAGATTCCCTGGGCGGCGGCAGCATCCACGGCGGAGTCAACGGGAGCACCGTCAACACGCCGTTGGGTCCTCAGAGTGTCGGTACCGCAGGCGATCCGAAGAACAGCGGCACCGGCCTGAACTATTTCGCCGACCCCGGCGGGGCCTTCCTGAAGTTCCGTCCGACGCTTCTTGCTACAGACACAAACGATGGGCGAAACAGTCCGTTGCGCGGCCTTAGCTTCTGGAACCTGGACACGCGCTTCGGGAAATCGACCGCTATAACCGAGCGGGTCAAGGTGGAGTTTTCCGCCGACTTCTTCAACATCTTCAACCACGCGAATTTCCTGGATCCTTCTTTCGATACGACGAATCCAGCGACTTTCGGCGTAATCAACACGCAGCTCATTCCAGCCGACCGCATCTCCGGCGCACGCTGGATTCAACTCGGCTTCCGGATCGATTTCTAAACGATCCCGAGCGCATCAAGAGGGGAAAGGCTGGTTGCGTCTTTTCTCATGTGCGACTGGGAGGGCTGCACCCCCGGTACGATCCGGCTGCCTAATCCGAACCAACGTAGCGTCGCGAAAATACACAGGTACACCGCGCGGGCGGTCGTCCGGGAGAGAATCTTGGCGCTCGGGGGATGAGGGAGAACCTGGATGGGACAGTCGTCGCGACTGGGAATCGCACTATTTTCGGTGCGCATAGAATTTTGGCGAAGCACAGGTCTCATACGACCTCCTGAAATATAGATTGAGGGGACTCGATTCCTTCACCTGACAGGGGCCGCCCTCGCCGAGCCTTACGCGTTTCTCAACATCTGTTTGAGCGCGGCTGGCTGCTCCTGTTGCCCCTGTGCGACCGCAACTGCGCACAATTGACCGAATGCGACAAACAATATAGGAAGTCCGGCTCTCATTAGAACCTCCCGAAGGGCAGGGATTGTACTTGTATTAACGAGACTGAACCACTGGACGATAAACGGGCTATTCCTAAATGTATATCCCGCGAAACGGGACTCGAACCCCGTCTGGACGGCGAACTCCCAGATTAACTTCCGAGTTGCCGTTTAAATACGCTCGGAATGTGCCGGGCGCAAACGGCACTTCTACCGTGCAGCCGCCAAGAATCAAAATCTGTGCCGAACAGCGGTGGACCCACTTGATAGGCGGTTAGACAAATATTTCGGAGAATCGGCTCGGCTCCGCTGAACGCAGCGGCCTTCCCGAATTCCTGCCATACTCGGGCTCCCGTCCCGAGCGAGACGCAAGGCGGAAAAGGAGTCGTAGTTCCGGGTTGTCCGAATTGCCGGAAGCGACTCAACTCATAGCAGTTTTCTAAACCATCTCCGCAATGACGTTCTGCCGATGGATCAGCTTTCCAGAGGCTCTAGCGGAGATTACCGTCCCCCACGCTCGATACGATCTGCTCGATATTTATTTGAGTCGGGATTGACACAATGCGACAAAAGTGTCCGCATTTTCGCGAATGGATCGAAAAGCTCGAGCTGTCGTAGCGTATTAGTGGGCGCTGGCTTTCCTCTAAATGACCGCGGACTAAGGCGCGCCTCATTTCTGATAATTGGGATAGGGTGGATGTCGAGGCGGCGGCGGAGGCGGATTTTTCTTTAGCAACTCCATCACCACCTCGACAGCCTTTTCCAACTGGGGATCGTGGCCCGTCCGCACCGCCTTTGGATCATATTCCACTTCGATATCCGGTGGGACGCCGTGGTTCTCCACATCCCAAGTGCCGTTCGTGTTGTAGAAGGCCAAGTTTGGTGTGCCCGTGAAGCCGCCATCCAGCAAGTCAGCCGGATTTGTGTAGTGGCCAACCAAGCCGCCCCACGTGCGCTTGCCAATCAGCGGACCGATTCCTGTCTTGCGGAACATCCAGGGCAAGGCATCGCCGCCGGAGCCGGCCATTTCGTTGGTGATCATCACCTTGGGGCCAAAGATGGCCTCGATCGGAGTGGTGATGTCTTTGCCTTCGCGCATCGTCCAGTAGCTCAGGAGCGGGCGTCGCAGGTAATCTATGATGTAATCGGCGATGTCACCGCCACCGTTGTAGCGCTCGTCGATAATGGCAGCTTCTTTGCCGACCTGGGCAAAGTAGAAGCGGTTGAAATTCGTATAGCCGCCCGCGTAGGTATCAGGCAAGTACACGTAGGCTACCCGGCCGCCGGTCAATTCGTCCACCTTGCGGCGGTTGTCTTCGATCCAGGCGTAGTTTCGCAGCGGGGTTTCATCATCAACGGGGACGACGGTGACATCGCGCGACCCGCCGGCATCAGGCTTGGGACCGACTTTCAGCACCACCTGTTTCCCTGCGGTCTCTTCAAAGAAACTGTAAACGTCCCTGGGTGCGCGCACGTCACGGCCATTTACGGCAAGGAGATACTCCCCGACTTTCACATTGACTCCTGGTTGGGTGAGCGGAGCGCGGAGCTTGGGATTCCAGTTCTCGCCGTTGTAGATACGCGCGAAGTGGTAGCGGCCATTCTCGACGGAATAGTCAGCGCCGAGCAGCCCGGTCTTGACGCGCTTCGGCTCTGGAACGTCGCCGCCGCCGACAAACATGTGACCGATGGTGATCTCGCCCAGCATCTCAATGAAGAGGTAATTGAGGTCATCGCGGCTGGCGATGTTTTCGAGGTAGGGCTCGTACTTCTTCTTTGCGGCCTCCAGGTTGAGCCCGTGGAGGCCTGGATCGTAGAGAAAATCGCGCTCGTCGCGCCACACCTGGTGGTACATATGCTTCCATTCGGCGCGGGGATCGACGTAGACCTCCATGGAGTCGAGTTTCAGCGGGCCGCCCTGGCCAGGTTTCGGAGGTCCTTCGGCGGGTTTCTCCCCTGGGCCGATGAACCACTGGTTCTGTTTTGCGTACAGCATCTTCTCGCCATTGAAAGAGAGGTCAAAGCCGGTCACGCCGTCGAGAATCTGTTCCGTCTTGCGGGTCTTGAAGTCAAATTTGTGCACCTTCGTCGTCGGCCCGCCATCGTCGAAGTCGATTGGATCGACTTGCGGGCCCTCGCCAAGGTAGAGGACTCCCGCCTTGCCGGCAAAGAGGCCGTAGTAGTTCCGCGCGGGAGTGGGCAGGGCGAGAATGCGCTGGCTGATGTTTTCAAGATCAATCTCGACACTAACGGGTTTCTCTTCCTTTGCTTTCTCCTTATCTTTCTCCTTAGCTTTGTCAGAGTCGGGCTTCTTGTCTTTGTCGATCTTTTCAGCTTCTTTGCCTTTTTCTTCGTCGCTCTCCGGAGCCAGGGGCGATGGCTGGTCTTTCTTGAGCACGATGGCATAGACGCTGCGCGTGACCGGGCGTTGCAGACTGGTCATGTCCAGCCACCCCGTGTTCAATGCAGCGTCTGTGCTGGCGGTGAAGTAGAGATACTTGCCTTCTTTGTCGAAAGCGACATAGAGCGCGTCACTCATGCCATCGGTCATTTGGTAGCTCTTCGCTTGATCGAGCGAATAGGCAAAGACGGCGTGCAGGTGGTTTTGCAATTGCTTTGTGTAGGCGATCCACCGGCTGTCCGGTGACCAGGCCAATTGGAGGCGATGCGCCGGGTCGGTGTACGTGTCTGTATCCACACGCACGGACGTTTTCTTCTCGAGGTCCAGGAACCAGAAGTTCAGGCGCTTGTCGGTGTAAGTGATTTTCTTGGAGTCGGGCGACCACGTCGGCGAATAATAAAAAGTAGGTGGATTGCCGAGATCGATCTTGTGGACTTCGCCGAGGCCGCTCTGGTCGCGGATATGCAGCGCGTATTCCCCGGACTCGTCGGATAGATAGGCGATGGATTTTCCGTCGGGCGACCAAGCAGGATCGCGCTCGACCACGTCGGTCGTGTTCGTCAAATTGCGGATGTCACCCTTTTCGGCGGGCACCGTCAGAATCTCGCCGCGTACACCGAAAACCGCGCGGGCGCCCGTGGGTGAAATGCCGGCGAAGCGGATTCGCTTTGGCTCAATCTTATGGAAGTGCGGCCGGACTTCGGCAAGGTCGCCCACGAGTTGGATGTCCAGAGCGCGATCGCTCCCGGACTTGAGGTCCAGAAGGTAGAGCGATCCAAACTGCTCGTAGACGATGGCATCGGCCGCGGCGGAAGCGGATTTGATGTCCAAGCCATCGTTCTTGACGATTTGCTTCACCTGCTGTGACTTGATGTCGTAGGCGAAGAGGGTCACAGGGCCATTACGGTCCGAGAGGAAATAAACTGTGTCGCCGACCCACATGGGATTGAAGTCGTTCGAATTGTCTCGAGGAATGAGGGCCTGGATGCTGGAGTCGGCAAGACTCGCGATCCAGATTGGTTTGGTTTGTCCCCCACGATAGCGTTTCCAGGCGCGTTGCCATTGGATGATAGGCACATAGGCGATGCGCGCTCCGTCTGGAGAGAACGACGCTTCCGAAGCTCTCGCTAAGGGCACCTGTGTTGCGAACCCGCCTTCGAGCGGAACGGTAAAAAGTTGAACCACGCCGTTGGCAAAGGCTGCCCGCGCCGAACTGAACAAGATTTGCTTTCCGTCCGGCGTCCAGCCCACAACATCGAAGTCAGCCGGGTGATAGGTCAGCCGGCGCGGCTCACCGCCAGCCGACGGCACCACGTACACCCCGTGCGTGCCGTCGTAGTCGCCAGTGAAGGCGACCTGCGAGCCGTCGGGCGAAAAGATGGGTTTGCCCTCGTGGCCTCCGCTCGTCAGACGGCGAACATTGCCGGCGTCGCGGCTCGCAATCCAGATGTTGCCCGCGTAGCTGAACGCGATTTGCGTCTTGCTCACCGAAGGATCGCGCAAGAGCAGCGGTTTCCGCGCTTGCGCGCGCACCTCACCGGACGCACCCGCGATTAACAGCGCCAGCAGGGCGCACGTCCGTAGGAGACCCCGCATTTTCCTCATGCGTTTCGCATTCGTCTGGTTGTCATGCATGACCGTTTTCTCCGTCAGCCGCATGGTCTCGGCGACTTTCATCGGCCTGTTATATCGCGTTCTTTTTGGGGTTCGAGAGCGGCGCGTATTTTACATCAAAGCGCCTTCCAGCGGGCGGTTGAAGAGCGGCTCTCTCTAGTGAGAACGATCTTGGCTTGTCCGTGCCCAGTCAACTCCTCATCTCCGTGGTTGAGCCCCCGATGGCAATCCGGTCACCTACAATGGCGAGGACCTCCGGTTACGGATGGCCAGGATCGACTGTCCAGAGTTTTCCGTTCAGGACGACGACGTCCGCGACAGGGGATGGACCCGCTGCCGCGCTGAAGGTTTTAACTGAGCAGTCATTTCAGCTTGTGAAGTGATGTCGGTTGATGCGAATGTGCAGCGACGCGAACGGAACGAGAGACGAGCTCTGAAGATGTGCGGCTCTGCTTCTATTCCTGACACCTTGGCGATTGTTCATGGGTGACGGCGCAAAACGCCGTCACCTGCTCGGACGAAGCTCGTCAATCCTCGTACAACGGATGCGGCACTTGCCCGCGGTCCAGAAGTCCCTTTCTTGGAGGTTGGCAAGCTTTTCGGCTGAATAGTCGGGAAGCCGGAATCTGTGCCCAAAGAAAATTGTGCCAGCTTAGGGGTCACCCCCTTTTGGCACGATCTAGGTACAAGTTAGGTACAACTAAGAGGGGGGAAATAACGCTTCTTGCCCCGTAAGCGACGCCAGATAAAGCGTTTATGGGATTCAGATGCCTGGTTCGGGACCAGGAGGTCGATGGTTCAAATCCATTCGCCCCGACCATTCTTTCAACAGACAATTCTGCTCAACGACAGTTGTGTAGTTACATTAAGGAGTTATATTGTTCGTAGCATGGTCTCGTTTGAATCGGAAGGAGCGCATACGTCATGACCAAAATCGTAAGAAAGAGTCTCTCTGACAGCCCAATGACTGCGAGGCGTAAGCGTCGCCTGGGAAAGCTCGCTCAGCGACCCGACAGCGCGATCGACTTTTCCGATATTCCGGAACTTACCGGGAAGTTCTGGGAAAACGCCGTCCGCAATCCGTTCTACCGGCCCGTGAAGAAGCAATTGACACTTCGGCTCGACGCCGATGTGATCTTCTGGCTCCGACAACATGGCAGAGGCTACCAGACCAGAGCGAATGCTTTGCTCAGGGCTGCTATGTTGCAGGACGTGAACCAAAGAACTAGTTAACGACGGCTCGGCGCGGAGGTTCTCCGGAGAATCAGACTCAAGGACATCTACCCCTTGGGGTGCAAGCGACTTTATTACCACTTCGACTTCGGCGACAATTGGACGTTTGAGATACGAAGGCATCGAAAGGTGAAGGAACCAGAGGCGGGTAAAATACCCACGAGTGGTAAAGACAATTGGTCCGAATCCGGAGCAGTATCCGAACTCGACATCGGGGGAGAGCAGCGCAGAAGGGAAGCCACAACCCTTCAAAGAAGCCGGTCGCGCGTGGACCGAGTTTTCGGTATTCACAGGAGCACCATTGCAAGCTGTGACTGGTTCTCCGCGTGCCGTAGAGATTGTAGCTCAGTGATCGCCACCGCTACGGCGTGAAGGGCACTTGTCCAAACTTGTCAATCTTAGAGCGGTCCAAAAACCAATAAGTGACGCCAGGACAGCGACTTATGTGATTTTATCGACTGGTTCGGGACCAGGAGGTCGATGGTTCAAATCCATTCGCCCCGACCACTTTATCCCCATAGCATAATAGTCTTACACCGCAAATACCAGCCACACGTAGTTTTCGGGTGTGCGACAAATTTGTAGGTGAAAAACCGGCCGGATATCAGCCAGCGGCGCGTTGTTCCCAGAATTCTTCCCAGCGGCCACTGAGCTGGGAACAACGAAGGGCGATAATTGCGTTCGCGTGGTC
>Ga0193731_1000278_pt1 | contig 17736 bp, 21 predicted proteins | sample U1a2metaG_FD_144920 | JGI IMG/M metagenome (GOLD analysis project Ga0193731, IMG submission 144920) | Soil microbial communities from a riparian zone of the East river system, Colorado, United States - U1a2 | ecosystem: Environmental > Terrestrial > Soil > Riparian zone | place: USA: East River...
TCCAGATCGTGCAGCGATTGGTTCACGGAGCCTCCTATCTGAATGTCTATACTCATTCAGATTATCAGCCCAAAAAAAGAAAAACACAACATCCACCTACAAATTTGTCGCACACCCGTAGTTTTCCAGACACTCGCCAGTGCTCACACGTCACTGTCCTTAAATAACCTCGGCTGCAGCGCGATGACCGGATGCCAGCGCAATTTTGCGATCGCAGGTTACCAGAGGGGCATCGAGCAATTCGGCTAGCGCGACGTAAACGGCGTCGTATGCCGTCAAGACCGCTCGCAGTTCCCATACACGCGGCATCAGAATGTCGTGGGGATAGCGATTGAGTGGGAGGTCGTGGAGATCTTGCAAGGCTTCTTCGCCCCGAGAGGCGGTGATAATCCTCTCTCGGACATAACGCCGGAGGACCTGGGCTATCTCCACGTCCAGGAGGTGTGGTACGTGAAGGGTGACAGGAGGCGAGAAGAGCCTTCGATCTACTTTCATTCCCGCCGAACTTTTGATCAGCCATTCGATTGCGGCTGAGGCGTCGAGCACAATCACCGCGCGTCTCGCTCCTCGCGAACAGCATCCGCGGCCGACACTGGCGAATTCACGCGAGCGCGACGTTCTAGGCGTTCTCTCAATTCTGCTATCGTTGGACGTTCGGCAGCCCTGCGAATTTCAGCGACTAAATAGTCCGAGAGCGACATCCCTGACAAGGCAGCCCGGGCCTTTAGCGTACGATGCAAACCATCGGGAACGTTTCGAAGCTGGATCATGTGTGACATGCCCTAAGCATGAACGCATGTTCAGCGCATGTCAAGAGCCAGTGACTAGTGTTCAAGGCAGTGGCTCGCGCAACAGTCCCGGCCGCGGGTGAAGCTTTTGCGCCAACAAGCACTGAAAGAGCCGTTGGCTGGCACTTGTCCAAACTTGTCAATCTGAGAGCGGACCGAAAACCAATAAGTGACGCCAGGACAGCGACTTATGTGATTTTATCGACTGGTTCGGGGCCAGGAGGTCGATGGTTCAAATCCATTCGCCCCGACCACTTTATCCCTCACATTCAACAACTTTATGCTGCTTTCCTTGAAGCGACTGCACTTAGTTTTGGTTGCGAAAGTTGTGACAGATTGGTGCCGCAGGTCGGCCCTCAATGCAGACTAGGCGAACAAAAAAAAGAAAAGTCAAGAATGCGCTTTTGGCAGCGGGAGGAAGTTTTCCTTACGGTCGATCAAGGCATCGAATACCAGCAAAATTTAACTGACCGAAACATCGCAATTATCATTTTTCGTACGAAGTCGAACCGGCTGAAAGACAGTTGCCTCACGTGCCCGCTTGCCTGGTGCACATTGAATCCATTCAACCTGGTCAGATCGTCAGAATCGAGGGTTAGGTCAAGCGGAACGCATTACTGATAGGAGATTCAAGCGAACGCAATTCTTTCAAATATTCCGACACTCGGATTATCAGCCCGATTCGCTTCCCAGGCAGCCCTTCGAGACGAAGTTGGGCAACTATCCCTTTAGGAAGCCACTCAAATGAGCATGCAGGGGTTGTTCAAGGTTCTCAGCGGAATTCAGGAAGTGACCAATGTCTTTCCGCCCGCGGGCAAGCTTGACTCGCCCGGTCGGCCGCACCTGAAGACAACCCTCACGGAAATGGATTCCACCCAGCGGGCGCTGTTTAGGCTGTTTGCCCTGGACCGCTACCGCAACCCCTGAGCTAGGCTATACAAGCCCAAGTCTCGCAAACCCGCTCCTGACGCGGCTTCCACCTAGTTCCCTTACTGTAATTCGTAAACTGAGGCTAGGTGTATCCTGCCGGTAGATCCTGGCGGAATCCAGCAATTGGTGTTCTACGACAAGGGTGTGGGTACTGGACACTTTGACCGCCTTCGTTCGACGTGGCGGGGGATGGGACCCAGCTTACGGTTCGGTTAGTGAGGCACTCCCAGAGGAAACGGGGAGCAACGGATAGATCGAACCTAAGGAGTATGGCGCCATTCCTCGACCCTACCACCGGAGCATTCGCCAACCTTTTAGAGTCGCTGCCGCATTCAACGACTGAGCTTAGTTAGAGATCAGCGGTAACAGGGTCGAAGCTGTCTTTCATCTCCCAAGGACGTGGGACCCATGGTTGGTCTAGGAGGGCTAGAGCAACGCCGCGTCGGATCAATTTTCATGTTGCAATTGTGTTCATTTGAGTCTAGTATCGCGCCACTGTCGTCCCCCCAGTTAAGAGGCGGGGACTGGGTCAACGGTAGCGCTCTCAGCTTCCTAAGACCTATCGTTCCCAACGATTCCCGCCCGTGAAGTCCTGCGTACTTCTGCATTCCGCCATCTCTGGAAAGCCCGCAGGCGGTGGTGGTACTTGTTGCAGCATACCGTTTTCCATTCAAGGAGGTTCACCTCCCGAGTCGAGACGCACGAGCGCGTGTGGGTCGATTGGCGGTGTGTTGGACGTGAGGACATTTCACGAGTTCGGAATTTGAGCCTGGGTGGTCTGTTTGTCGAGACACCGAAGCCAAGGGGTGTGGGCTCGACAGTCAAGCTTGAATTTCTTGTCCAGGAGGGACAGATCAGGGCCGACGCAGTTGTGCGGCGTGCCGAGCTCGGTCGTGGATTAGCAATGAAGTTCACGGCAGTAAGTGAGGAAGATCGTCCGCGTCTAGAAGCATTGATAAGCAGGCTTCGCTATTCGTCCTGATTTCCGGACATCTGCCAGGGCACGTCTCCACCCCGCCCATACCCGCCATCTGGTAGTGACTCATTTCGGCACGATAGGATTGCGTTCGATTTCTGCAAACAATCGGCTCATTTTGCGAAGGAGCAGTCGCCTCCGCTCAAGGTCTTTCGTCACCTTGAGCCTCAAGAGGGTTTGTTCAAGCTCTGCCAATAGTTCGGCAAGTTCGCATAGGTCTTTCTCAATCATACAAGCTGAGATTATGCCAATTCATTAAGCCGTGCACTTCTTCGAAAGCTCGCCCTTGAAATGGCTTTCAACATCTTCACGAGTAAGCGGGTTTCCTGCTTTGGTCAATACGACCGAATAGACGACCTCATTACCTGCAAGCTGCGCGGTGAGAAACGCCCCGTCCACCGGCAGTTCTTGGTGGATGAACTTCACGTTTCTGCCGTCTGCAAGTGTTTTGATCCACTCTTCGTCTGGCATGTTCGAAGCTCCTCAGGCGAGGTCAGTGTGTGTCGCAAGTATACGTTGTTCGGTGCGAGAAATTGCGGGTCGGGAATGAGAAGTCGGGTTACCGACATCTGCGTGCCAGCTATCGTCACCGATTCCAATTCTCCGGTGAGCGTGTTTGAAGTCACAGACGAACTGGATTGGCGCACGCGACGAAGAGGCCGTTGCCGAATTTCATTATTCCATGAATATCGAAATCGATAGAAGTGCGTTGTTCGCCCGATTCAGTGATGACACACCGAGGCCGTATCGGAGATGTTTGCTATATTGCCCTTTCGGGAGAGCTTTCATAAGAGCTTCTTTGTTCGAGTCGGCGAAGCTTTTTACAACTTTGCTTTTTGTTTCTTGCCCCTTGTCCCTCTGTTTCCTGCCCAGCGCCGCATTGCGCCTTTCCTACTGTCAAGCTGCAATTGTTTTTCAATGCCATCAGCCTCCAGATATGTATGCATCGGGGCAATGGACCCTTTTGGCTGGGATTGGCCTAGCGTCCTTTTTCGCACGATCTGGGTGATGGGCGCTCGAAAATGGAGCGGGTCTCTGAGGTTCTGCAATTCCCGGTAATAATAGAGTGAAGTAGGGCGTTTTCCGTTGAACCTCAGTTTCTTTAGAAACTCCATTTCTTCCTTGGTGGCAGTTCCGCTCAGGGAACAATTATTAAGGAATTCTTTGAGCCCTGGCTCTTCCTCTGGTTGGTCAGGTTCCTTTTCAACAAACTCAAATTTCTTAGGGTGCCCTGGGGCGAGTCTGTGGTTCAAAACAATTTCCATGCCAAAATTCTTGAGGTTGATATCCCAGGATTCGATCAGCGGATCCAGGAAGGACATGCAGTTCTCAACGGACACGTTGAAGACATCCGTCTCCAGGAAATCGAGAATGCTGACTCGCATCGCTTCATAGCTACGGCCCCGGAGTCGCGCCACCGAGTGGAGCCAGGTTTCACTTTCCAATTCGTCTTTGGCGACTCTTTTGACCACGTCCAAGAGCTTTTGTGTAACGAGGCGTTCGAGTTCGCCGAAGGGCTGCTTCTCAAAAATCTCGCGTATTTGTTTTTCTTTGGCGGGTGCGCACTTGCGGAGAATCAACTCTCGAACTTCTTTAAATAAGGGCGTGGGTGGGTCCCCCAGGTTCCTCTTCAATTCTTCCTTGCGCTGGTGCTCAGCCAGCTTCACAAGCTTGCCGCTGGGGAGTTTCAAGAATTTTCCCATCTTGTCGTAAATGTCTGTTCGGCCAGGCGCGGGGGGCAGTTTCTTCCGAGTCAGCAGCTGGGAAATGTAGGACTCCGTCACTTCGGCGGCAGCAGCTAGATCTCTTTGCTCAAGGGCTAATTCTTCCAGTCGCTGTTTGATCACCAGGCAGACATCCACAGAGCGCCTCCTCGATTAACTGCATCGGATTAAGTCTCGAAAATAATCTCAGATTCGGCTTGACAGGTCAAGTGAATTAACCTATTTTGGTCAAGGTACTGAGGGAGTCTTCAGGTCTCCTGAACCAATGGAGGTTATCTGAATCGCCCCCTGGGCAATGACCACCAAGGAGAGTGCCATGTTTACACGCAGGGTTTCCATGCATCTGAAGCCCAATAGCGTTGCGGAGTTTACGCGCACGATCGAGAAGGAAATCATTCCCCTGCTTCGAAAACAGAAGGGATTCCAGGACGAAATCACGTTCGTTGGTTCGACAGGAACAGAAGCGTTCGGAATCAGCTTGTGGGACACAGCAGAGAACGCGGAAGCTTACAACCGCGGGACCTATCCAGAAGTAACGAAGATCCTGACGAGAGTGGTTGAGGGAACACCCCATGTTGAAACCTATGAGGTTGCCAACTCAACCTTCCACAAGATAGCCGTTGCCGTAGCAGCCTAACGCAGGCAAGTCTTTTCGTTCGCAGGGGACGGGCCAACTCCGCCCCCGCACTAGTCCGGCGAAGAGGGAACTTAAAGAAAAAACGAGGTTGCCCATGGTCAGGAAAATCATCCAGTGGGTTCCCATTGACGGAACTCGATGGAGAAACGAGGTAGCCAATGGTCACGAAACTCATGGAGTGGGTGTCCATTACGGCGTTGCTCCTGGCGGTGACATGGCGTCCCTTCGCGAGTTACCAAATGCCGCTGGACTTTGTGGTTTGTGCGGGCGCCCTCGTGGGGGTCCTGGCTTTATTCTTCATCAAACACGAAATAGAGACACACTATGACGCCGACAAAAGATCCAACCCCGCGAGGCGAGTCACTGTAGAACTGCGAGTGTGACGGCCTGAGCGCCCCCGCAAACGCAGTGGAGACTCTGCTGGCAAACACAATTAATGCAGAAACCAGACCGATCCAGGAAGGCGCTCTTTTGCCGGAATTCCTCCGATTCGAAAGCGGCCCCTGGACCGTTTTCTATATGGCTGGTGAAAATATTCGAGAATTGCGGAAGGCGGAGAAAAACAGACGGGTCAGTGTCCTTGCAACGAAAAACAACACGAGGAAGGCGGCTTGAAGAGCGACCAGTTACAAAGATCGAGTCCCACGGAAACATCCACCGCCGGCGCCAGCTGCTGCCGAACAATGAGCCACGATAAACGCCGAGGAGAGCCTCAATGCCAGACACCATCAAGACGGGGACCATCCTGATCAAGGAAGGGACACTCTTGCCGGAATTCCTGCGATTCGAAAGTGAGCCCTGTGCACCTGGCTGGAGACTAGTCAAAAATCTAGATGGCTACAAATTAGATCGAAAAATCCACGAAGCGGGCTGGACCTTCTCCTCCTCCTCCCGGGCTGGTGAAATCGGAGCGACCGTCTTCGGTCTTGACGAACAAAAGACGCTCCGCAGGGCAGTCGAGCAAATACTTGCGAACCCGGAGTCGGCGGAATTTAACTCCCTGGAAATCATGCGAGTGGCCTCGGAGGCCTCGAAACGTTTCCTGGGAGTGCACTATGTAACTGTCTCCGCCCAGTCACGACATATCCAGGAAAGCGCGTTTCTTCTTGGGCCCAGGGATCTTCCGGTCAGGGACCGCGCACGATCAGCTGCCGCTTGAACCAAAGCATAGGGCTCGCAAGGTGCAACGAACGGCCTCGGGAAGAAATGATCACACTGATTAAAGTGGAAAGGATTCTGAATCTTCAAGGTTTCGTAGGAGGCGTTTCAAATGAAAATCATGCGCAGCGTGAGCATTTCCCTCGTTATGATCCTGCTTTCAGCTCCTTTAATTCGGGGGCAGGATCTTTCCAAGTATCGAGAATTTTCGCTGGGAATGAGTTTGCCCGAACTATCAAGCCAGGTTGACCTGAGACCGCTCCAGACAAAGCTGATCCAAAAGTACCCAACGGTAATTCAAGAGTTGACGTGTTGGCCGGGCGGCTCTTCTTACTATTCGCGTCAAACAGACTCGGTTTGGCAGATTTTCTTCAGCTTCTACAATGGCGAGCTCTTCAGGATTTTGGTGACTTATGATCGAGACGCAACACATGGGTTAACTGCCGAGGACATGGTACAAGCCATCTCGACAAAGTACGGAACTGCAACGCGGCCTGCTGGCGAGATCAGCTTCCCAACGAACGAACTATATAGGTCGACACAAAAGGTCATCGCCCGCTGGGAAGATTCGCAGTACTCGATAAACCTAGTCCGTTCTAGATTCCTGAACTCCTTTGCGCTCGTCATGTTTTCGAAACGGCTGGATGCGCAAGCCGATGCTGCGATTGCCAAATCCATAAAGCTGGAGGGTCAAGAGGATCCGCAGAAAGAAATCGACCGCCAGAAAAAAGAGACCGGCGACCTCGAAGCAGCGCGACAGAAGAACCGGAAGATTTTTCGCCCGTAGTGTTGGTCTAGAGTCAGAACGAGCTTACTGTTCGAATCTTTAGAATGGATTAAGCGGAGGTTAAAGAAATGACTGTGAATATCACTCCCCTCCATGACCGCGTCCTCGTACGCAGGCTGGAAGAGAAAGAAACCGCGAAGGGAGGGATCATTATCCCCGACACGGCGAAAGAAAAACCTCATGAGGGCGAAGTAATGGCCATCGGAGCCGGCAAGATTGAAAAGGGCCATCGTGTCCCGCTTGATGTGAAGGTGGGTGACCGGATCTTGTTCGGCAAATACACGGGCAACGACATCAATATCGACGACCAGGAGTACCTGATCCTCCGCGAGGAGGAAATCCTTGCGAAGGTCAGCGGGATCGCCAAAGCGGCATCCGGCAAGAAGTAGTATCTCCGATCCGAATATTTCGGAGGGAATGGAAAATTCGATCACCCGGGAGGGTGAAGTCTAATGGCAAAACAAATTGTAACAGGTGAGAATTCGCGTCAGGCAATTCTGCGCGGCGTCAACATTCTGGCCGACGCCGTGAAGATCACGCTGGGCCCGAAGGGGCGCAATGCTGTGATCGAGAAGAAGTTCGGGGCACCCATCATCACAAAAGACGGCGTGACGGTGGCGAAGGAGATCGAGCTGCAGGATCCGCTCGAGAACATGGGTGCACAGATGGTTCGCGAGGTTGCGTCCAAGACCTCGGATGTGGCTGGCGATGGCACTACCACCGCGACTGTGCTGGCGCAAGCAATCTTCCGTGAGGGCGTGCGAACAGTTGCCGCAGGCGCGAGCCCGATGGCGCTCAAGCGCGGCATCGATAAGGCCGTTGAAGTCGCCGTTGGAGAGATCAAGAAGCTCTCCCGCGAAGTGAAGGGCGACATGATCGCGCAGGTCGGGACCATCAGTGCCAACACCGACAAGCAGGTCGGCGGCATCATTGCCGAGGCCATGAAGAAGGTGGGCAAGGATGGCGTCATCACCGTCGAGGAATCGAAGACAATGGAGACGACCCTCGAAGTGGTAGAAGGCATGCAGTTCGACCGCGGCTACCTCTCACCGTACTTCGTCACCGATCCGGAGCGAATGGAGTGCGTACTTGAGGATGCGCTTATTTTGATTCACGAAAAGAAGATCAGCTCGATGAAGGACTTGCTGCCTTTGCTCGAACAGACAGCCAAGATGAGCAAGCCGCTGCTGATCATTGCTGAAGACGTCGAGGGCGAAGCCCTGGCAACCCTGGTGGTGAATAAGCTGCGCGGCACCCTGCAGTGCGCGGCGGTGAAAGCCCCTGGATTCGGCGACCGCCGCAAGGCCATCCTTGAGGACATTGCCATTCTCACCGGCGGCAAGGCCATCACGGAGGACCTTGGCATCAAGCTCGAGAACGTGAAACTTGAGGACCTGGGCCGTGCCAAGAAAGTGACCATCGACAAAGACAACACCACGATCGTCGCAGGCGCCGGCAAGGCCAGCGAGATCGAAGGCCGCATCAAGCAGCTCCGCGTGCAGATCGAAGAGACCACCTCGGACTACGACAAGGAAAAGCTCCAGGAGCGCTTAGCCAAGCTCGTCGGCGGCGTCGCGGTTATCAAGGTCGGCGCGGCCACTGAGACCGAATTGAAAGAGAAAAAGGCTCGCGTCGAGGACGCCATGCACGCCACCCGTGCGGCGGTGGAGGAAGGCATTGTCTCGGGCGGGGGCACTGCTCTCCTGCGCTGCTTGCCGGCCCTCGAGAAGCTCAAGCTCCACGACGATGAAGCTATTGGGGTGAACATCGTAAAGCGTGCGCTAGAAGAACCCTTGCGCCAGATCGCCCTAAACGCCGGGCACGAAGGCGCGTTGATTGTTGGACGCGTGCGCGAATCGAAGGACGAGAACTTCGGCTTCAACGCAGAGACTGGTGAGTTCGGCGACCTGGTCAAGGCCGGTGTGATTGATCCAGCTAAGGTCACGCGCCTCGCACTCCAGAACGCGGCGTCCATCGTCTCACTGATGCTAACAACCGAAGTCCTGATAGCCGACGCTAAGGGAGAGGAAAAGATGGCCGCGGCTGGTGCAGGCGGCGGCATTGGAGGAGCGTACTAAATCCTGTTCAATTTGCACCGCGGGTTGCGCGGCGATGTGAGTATGGCACAGAGTGCGAACGCTACGGCGGGGGGACAGCTTCCGCTGCGGATTGCCACGCATCTCCTTGTTGAGCAGAATTTTTATGACCATCGCTTCAGCAGATGTCTTGAGCAGCCAGGGGAGCTGGCGCGTGCTGCGGCACGTCTCGGCGAAGCGCCCTCCGTGCCACCAGTGATCTGGAAGTATGCCGCTTTCTGATAAGCGCGAAAGTTGGTGCTTACTCGTGAAGGACAACACGCAGGAGGGAATCGTTGACGTGGATCTCGCCGTTGTACTCGATGAAGCCGAGTTTCCTGAATTTGTTCATGAAAAAATTAACCCGGGGCCGCGTTGTGCCAATCATCTCCGCCAGCATCTCCTGCGATACTTTGGGAAGCACCTTTTGAGGTTGGCCTCGCGCGCCGTAGTGCGCGAGCAGCAGCAGCGTGCGCGCCAGCCGCTTCTCGCTGGAGTTGAAGAGCTGGTCCATCAGGTCCTCCTCGACTCGAGCGTTTCGTGCCAGCATGTAAGCGATGAAGCGGTCGGAGAACTCGTGTTCCTCATGGAGCACGCGAATCATCTCGTTTTTCTCGATGAAGAGCACGGTGGTAGGCGCAATCGTGGTCGCAGTCGCCATGCAAATGGACCGGCCATAATGCACCCTTCCCCCAAAAAATCGCCCTGTCCAAGGATCGCTACCACCGCTTCTTTGCCCGTCTCGTTAACAACGGAGAGCTTTACACCGCCTTTTTGAATGTAAATCACACTCGTAGCACGATCACCTTGAGAGTAGATCTTCTGCGATCTTCGATATTCCGCAACTCTTCTGGCTACACCGGCCGAATCGAGGAAGGCTTGGGCATTGAAAGCGCGTTTAGGCGTGGATTTTCTCTTGGATTTAATCTTGCTTGAAGTCGCGATTGCTTGCATAACATCACCGCTTAATACAAGTTTTAGCGAGGTCAAGCCAACCGAAGCAAGAGTTATAATTGGTTCGTCGTTAACGGATACGGCACATCTCCGGCCTGGCCGATCCGAAGCAGCAGCGAGGCGGAGGGATTCGAAAATGAATGTGTCACGGAACCCTTACAACTGCAAATCAGAGCTTGGTGGGCTCGCAGATCAGTGAACGTCCAACATTTCTCGAGCACTCCGACTCGTCACTGTCTCAGATTGGAACACTCGGAAAATGGGTTGTCCTAGTCACTCGTTCTAGTACTTAATGTCCAATAGAGAACAGAAATAAATCACCTCAAGAGATATTCTTTCTACGAGTTAACTCCGACCATGTGCGAGCGGTGTTGGACGCTAAAGGCACTGGCTCAGCAGCAAGAGGAGACGAACAATGACCACAGCTATTCTGTCCCCCAAAATACTTCTGATTGAAAATGATCCGGCCGTCGCCGATAAGATTCGCGCGGCGCTCGCCGCGGCAGACAGCGGTTCGTTCCACGTAGAATGGGTTCGCCAACTTTCCGAGGGTCTTGAGCGCCTGAGCAAGAGAGGAATTGATGCTGTCTTACTTGAGTTGTCCCTGCCCGATAGTCACGGCATCGAGACATTCGACAAGCTGTTCACCGTCGCGCCCGACGTCCCGATTTTGATTCTCGGCAACGGTAACGAAGCCCTCGCGAAAGAGGCTGTAGGGCGAGGTGCGCAGGATTATCTCCTGGCGGGTCACCTCGATAGCTATTCGCTGACGCGCGCCCTGCGCAACGCGATCGAACGCAAGGCCGTCGAGGATGCGTTGTACGTAGAAAAAGAACGTGCCGTGGTCACCCTCAACTCGATTGGTGACGCCGTTCTCTGTACCGACATGTCCGGCAGAATCACCTATCTCAATCTCGTTGCCGAGACCATGACCGGCTGGTTCCGCGAAGAAGCCATTGGCAGGCCCCTCGCCGAAGTCTTCCGAATTATTGACGGCGGCACGCGTAAGACCGCTCGAGATCCTATGGAGATGGCCGTCGAGCAAAATAGGACGGTAGGACTGACTGTGAATTGCGTCCTCATCCGCCGCGACGGATTTGAATCCGCCATTGAAGATTCCGCCGCGCCGATCCACGACCGGGTAGGCCGCGTCACCGGAGCGGTGATTGTTTTCCATGATGTGAGCGCCGCCCGGGCCATGTCGGTCCAAATGACGCACTCCGCGCAGCACGATGTGGTCACGAATCTGCCCAATCGCCTGCTGCTCAGCGACCGGATCTCTCAGTCGATTTCCCTGGCTCGCCGGCAGAGAAAACATCTCGCCGTAATCTTTCTGGATTTGGATCGTTTCAAATACATCAACGATTCGCTGGGACATGCCACGGGCGACAAGCTTCTCCAGTTTGTTTCAAAACGATTGCTGGGTGGCGTGCGCGGTTCCGACACGGTCAGCCGCATGGGCGGAGATGAATTCGTGATCTTACTTTCGGAGATCGCCTATCCGGAAGACGCGGCCAAGAGCGCAAGAAAATTACTTCTCTTACTCAGCGCGCCCCATTTCATTGCGGGGAACGATCTGCAGATCGATGGCAGCATCGGCATCAGCGTCTACCCGGAAGACGGAGAAGATGCCGAAACGCTCATAAAGAATGCGGACACGGCGATGTATCACGCCAAGGAAAACGGGCGCAACAATTTCCAGTTCTTCAAGGCGGAAATGAATCTGAAGTCTGTGGAGCGGCAATCTCTCGAAGGCAGCATGCGCCACGCCGTCGAGCGAGAAGAGTTCTTGTTGCATTATCAGCCGAAGGTAAATCTCGACACGGGTGAGATCACGGGAGTCGAGGCGTTGATCCGCTGGCAGCAGCCCGATCGAGGACTCGTTCCTCCCTCTCAGTTCGTGCCCATCGCCGAAGATTGTGGCCTAATTATCCAGATCGGACGTTGGGTGCTGCGCGAAGCATGCAGGCAAGCGCGCGCCTGGCAGGACGCGGGACTGCGGCCGTTGCCTATTGCTGTGAACGTTTCCGCCGTTGAGTTCCGCGATAAGAGTTTTGTCGAAGGTGTACGGACGACACTCGCGGAAACTGGCTTGGAAGGGCGATATCTCGAAATGGAGCTCACCGAAGGCGTCCTGATGGAGCATGCCGAATCCACGGCCGCTGTACTCCAAGAGCTCAAAACTATGGGAATTCGCCTCGCGGTGGATGACTTCGGCACCGGCTACTCCAGCCTGAGCTATCTTCAGCAGTTTCCCATTGATGTCTTGAAAATTGACCAGTCCTTCGTCCACCGGATCACTGGCGATCCCGATCCCTCTCCAATCGTAAGCGCCATAATTAGCATGGGGAAGAGCCTCAAGCACCTCGTGGTTGCCGAGGGCATCGAAACGCAAGAACAGAGGGGATACCTTCAGGCCCAGCGCTGTGCGGAAGGACAAGGCTACCTCTTCAGCCGGCCCTTGGCCGCCGCACAATTTGCCCATTTGCTACAGATGGGCCTAACAGAAACTCTCGTCCACTGAGGTCCTTCCCCGAAAACTGGTCCAGAGACCGAATCCGCCACGACAACTCCCACGAAACGGACCAGCAGTCCCGTTCTGGGAAGTTGGGATGGCCCCAACCATCTCCGCTTGGACGTGTAGTCGCATTACCAGACATCTGGTTTTGCCACCGGTTCCACTTCTCCTTTGAGAGCGTTTGGACGCGCATCCGGTAAATCACTAGCGTTAATCAGAACTTTGTTTAACTGCGAAGTAATGCGAGGACCAATCTGAAAAATCAATTATTCAGGTTTGGGTGGGCGGGGATTTGTCCCCCGCCATACCACAGTTTGCGTTAAAGTGGCTTGCTGGAAGGTTGAGCTTCGCAGCGTGCTCTGATGCAAGGGTGAAGTCTTCGGGCATTAGAATGTCTTAGGAGGTTGCCAATGAACATGACGACAAGCACTCGACAAGTAGGTGGCGTCACGATTGTGGACATCAGCGGCCGAATTGAACTTGGCGAAGAGAGCGCCGCACTGCGCAACCTGGTTTGCGACCTGTTAAGCAAGGGACATAAGCAGATTTTGCTCAATCTTGGCGATGTCCATTACATCGACAGTGCGGGCTTGGGTTCTCTGGTCAGTGCCTTCACGAGCGTGCGGAAGCAGGAAGGAGAACTGAAACTGCTCAACCTCACGAATAAGGTGCGCGACCTAATGCAAATTACAAAACTGTATACCGTCTTCGACATCATGAATGACGAAGCGGTGGGCGTGAAGTCTTTCGGTCAATCGTCAGCCGCAACCGCATGACCGTCAAAGTAGCCAACAATTCAGAAATCGGCACAGCTTGAGTTTGCCGGTGGTAAACCCCTTCTCCACACATGTTCGGCAATTGAAAACTAGTTTGGACTACTCGTGATCACCCTCACTCCAAATCCAGATGGCCCCCAGGTTCCACAAAAAATTGTTCCGCTGAGGTCTGAAAAAGTATTTATTTCTCGACTCCCGGTTAGCGGACAATTGGTTTCAGCTTACGGTAGTGGTGAGGCCACTAACGGATTGTCGCCTACACGGTTTCGAGGCCGACTTCTCCCTCCTGCTTGGAGCCAGCTTTGCCGACCCAGACCACGCTGCAGCGCTCGGGGCAGGGTGTCTCCTCATCAAGGATAACTTCGACCACTTGGCCGCGCCTACCGTCCAACAGTTGCTTCACACTAGGAATACCATCGGGCCATCCTGCAGGAAGTCACTCTACGACTAGGGCCATTTCCTCTACCCGGCGTTTCCCGGCAGCAATTGGGGTGGCAGACGCATTCAAGCAGGCCAAAAGGCCTGTTCGGCTTTGCAGAGCCGAGCAGGTGAAGTATGCACGGCTACAGCACAGACTCTAGTGAAAGGAGGATCGTTCCTCTGCTGCTGGCGTTGTTGGCGATTGTTCTGGCGTGGGCTTCGTCGAAATTTCTCGCTACCGCCCACCTCTCGGTCCCGTGGTGGGTGGATGCCCCTTCCAGCATGGCTTTCTACGGCGCGCTCTACGCCCTTTTCGACAGGTATCTCTGGCGGAACAGCCTTGTGCACAAATTGGGACTGGTACGCATCCCGAACCTCACGGGACGCTGGCGCGGTTATCTCGTGACGTCGTTTGACGGCCATGCGACGCGACACGATTTGATCATCCATATCTTCCAGAGTTGGACGCAAATCGTCGTGTACCTCACCACGCCCACATCCATGTCAAGCAGTTGCACGGCGGTGATTCAAGTGGACGATCCTGAAGGCGCCGTGTTGGTCTACCAGTATCAGAATCAGCCGCTGGCTTACGCAATGAAAACGATGCACATGCACTATGGCACGGCTATGTTGAGAATCTCGAACGGCGGCCGTCTTGCTGGAGATTATTATGCAGGGCGCGACCGGCGGACCTTTGGCCGGATTTGCTGCCGCAGACAGTTGGACAACCCGAAGACGGACCCAGAATCCGACTATACGGTGGGCAGAGCCAAAGACTCTCGCTCGGGGGCGCGGGCAGCCTGAACGCGTATTAAGAGCAGACTAAGTCCTGATAAGTCGTTACCGGACATCTCTAACAATGTCGGCCCTGTCAAACTCTTTTTGAACACACTTCTCTCTTTTCACCCAAAAGAATTTTTCTCTTTCGTTCTTTTTCGCTTTTTTTTCCCTGCATCGACCACCACGGCTCGTTCGTAATCTAGCGGTCGGCTTCAGTCCGACCCAAACATCTCTCCGATCAAAACTTCGACCATGATTACTTCTTCAAACTCCCTTTCCAGGGAGCGGGATGGCCAATCAAGTGCACAGTGCTCTAGTTCACACCATGTCCGGTAACGAGCTGTCCTGCGTGCGAACCGAACTCTACGGACTGCGAATACTCCCAGCCATTGCGCCACATCCAGTACAAGCGAACTCCCAGACGGCGCCCCAATGCCACCTTGGCGATGTTCTTGTGCCCACGCATGGCCAAGTGAATGTAGCGACGTCTCCAGCAGTCGGGGTTTATGCGTGCCGTCGCCTGCGCGGCCTCCACGAGCAAGAACCGCGACAAGGAATTGCCTTGTTTGCTGATATGCCCCAGCCGTTGCTTGCCACCGCTGGAGTCTGCACTTGGAATCATCCCAACGTAGGTGCCGATCTGTTTGCCGCGGTGGAATCGTTCCGGAGTTCCGATGATCAACACATAGGTGAGTGCTGTCAGCGAGCCCACGCCGGGATGCGTCATCAGTCGTAATACGTCGGGCCGTTTCCTGGCTTCTTGCTCGGCAGCTTTGGTTAATTCACCGATGATCGGGTCCCGGCGCGGATCAGACCGTTGCGGCCTTAGCGAGGGGAACTTTCTTGCTCAGCCCCACCTTCAACAGTTTAATTTCGAGTAAGCCGTCGCTCACGGTCGCGTTCACTGTATCTGGATCAATCTCAGACGACAGGCCCACCACTCGGAAGATGTGTTTGGTGTGCCGTTCGGAATAGATGGTCGTTCCTTTCTTTTGATCTGATGACTCTTGCCGCTTGCCGGTGATGCACAGGGAACGAGGGGCGGCTCGTACTTCCAGATCCTTTTCGCGGAAACCCGGCACGTCAGCACGGATAGTGAATCCGGTTTCCGTCTCGGTGACGTCCACCGGTGCCTGCAGCAGGATTTCCGACTCCGCACGGAGCCAGTCCTCGTGAGCATGGCCGTGGGTGAATCCGCTGGATTCAAACAACTCGTAGGCACGGCGCGCGATCAGGTCATTAATCTCCTGCGCAGGCTCGATAAATGGCTCGCCAAGGGAGAGGCTCGGAGGCGACGGCTGACAAGGAGCCATGGCAGGAGGGCTCCCTTCGGTCTGTGGTTGCAGCACGATCGAATCGGCGGTTATGTTGGGGAGAACCACTCGCGCGATTTCCGCGCTGATCGTTTGGTGTTCTTTGGCGACTCGCGCGATCTCGGCGCTAATCGTTTGGTGTCTTCGGGCCGCTCCCAATAGCAGAGCATTGAAACAAATGTTGTTGATCTCTCGCGGGATGCCTTGGCTTTGCTCTGCAATTAGCGCCAAAGCGTCCGGTGCGAAGAGTGGGCCGCCGGAATAGCCAGCCACCTTGAGCCGATGCTCGATATAACAGGCTGTCTCGTCGGCACTTAAGGGTTCTAGGCTGCTTAAGATCGCGATGCGCTGCCGCAATTGTGACAGACCGCGCTGCGCCAACTTTTCGGCCAACTGAGGCTGTCCCGCGAGGACGATTTCCAACAGTTTTGCATGCGTTGTTTCAAAGTCGGAAAGGAGCCTTATCGTTTCGAGCGTCGGTCCTTCGAGGTCTTGCGCTTCGTCCACGACTAGCACAAAGCGCCTGCCCGCCAGCATCTCGCTAAACAGAACGTGGTTCAGTTTCTTGTGCATCGACGCGAGGCCCATCCCAGTGGTCTCGATGCCAAGCTCATTGAGGACGTAGCAGAAAAACTCACGAGAATCACATTGGGTCTGGAATAGAAATACCGTGCGCGCAGAATCGTGTAGTTCCTCGATGAGTCGATATAGAAGGGTGGTCTTTCCCATCCCAGACTCGGCGATGAGCGCCATGAATCCACGGTCGGCTTTTATGCCATACAAGAGAGCGGTCAGCGCCTGGCGGTGCGTACGGCTGAGATAAAGGTACGCGGGATCTGGAGTGACGCCGAAAGGTTGTTCACGGAGACCGTAGAAATCTAGAAACATGGCAGTGGCCTCCCGTTTCTTGGTCTACAGTAGATGTCGATCACGGGCGCAGAGACAACCCTTCCTTGGGCTGGGCTCGGACTACGGCGTGACTTCTGCGGCCGATGCAGATCAGGCAGTGGCAGTCTTAGCGAGGACGGGAACTTTTTTGCCCAATCCCACCTTCAGCAATTTGATTTCAAGCAGGCCATCGCTCACTGTAGCGTTCACTCGATCTTGGTCAATTTCAGCCGGCAGGCCCACCACTCGGAAGATGTGTTTGGTGTGCCGTTCGGAATAGATGGTCGTTCCTTCCTTTTGATCTGATGACTCTTGCCGCTTGCCGGTGATGCACAGGGAACGAGGGGCAGCTCGTACTTCCAGATCCTTTTCACGGAAACCCGGCACGTCAGCACGGATAGTGAATCCGGTTTCCGTCTCGGTGACGTCCACCGGTGCCTGCAGCAGGATTTCCGACTCCGCACGGAGCCAGTCATCGTCAGCATGGCCGTGGGTAAATCCGCTGGATTCAAACAACTCGTGGGCACGGCGCGCAATCAGGTCATTAATCTCCTGCGCAGGCTCGATAAATGGGTCGCCTGCAAAGAGACTACGAATTTCCGGTGTGCGAACAAGTTGCCTTGGATTTTCGTTCTTCATGCCTGTTTTCTCCTTTCTTGAGAATTTTCTCAAGTTTGAAAGACACTTGGCCGAAATGTATTGGGTTTCGAACCCGGGAGCCTTCACGGGCAAGCTAACGCAGAATGACTGTGGATATCAAGTTCAATTGTCCTTACGCCGCTAACGCATTCGAATCCGGCATAAAAACGATCCGTTTTGGACTGTAGTTGGGCTGAAATCTGCCCAATTGGACCCGAAGGATTTCCAATCGAAAAAGCGCCAAGGGAGCTCCGAGCAAATCACTTGGGCCATCCTGCAGCCCAACCTCAGAGAGGACATGGGGTTAGTGTGGGTGTAAAATCCAGCGATATAGGCTAAGGTCACCTGCCACAGAGGACCGGTCGTGGGTCCA
>Ga0193731_1000280_pt1 | contig 17689 bp, 14 predicted proteins | sample U1a2metaG_FD_144920 | JGI IMG/M metagenome (GOLD analysis project Ga0193731, IMG submission 144920) | Soil microbial communities from a riparian zone of the East river system, Colorado, United States - U1a2 | ecosystem: Environmental > Terrestrial > Soil > Riparian zone | place: USA: East River...
CGGGCCAGGTCCATCAATACGTGTCCGGTTGCAATCTGAAGTCAGGGATCGGAAAAATGGCAGGCACTTACGAGATGGAACGCATCGTCGACGGAACCAAGTTTTCCGTGAATATACCGGAGTTCACGATGGTGGCACCCTTGCGATTGAATTAGTTTCCCGCAGACCTGTCCGACGAAGCCTGAGCGTAGTCGGATCACGCAGATTTACGAGAAATTGTTTCCCGCAGATCACGCAGATTTACGCAGAGGGTATCCGGCTACGTCCTCTGTTATTAAATGCGTGCATGCGGCTTGCCACCCCGACGCGCGGCGGAACAAATTTCATTTAGGTATTGAAGTTCATTTTTTAATCCTGGCGGCACTTCTGCGTAAATCCGCGAGATCTGCGGGAAACCCTTCTCGGGAATCTGCGGGAAAAAATTTACCTTTTGCGAAATTTCCACCATTTTAAACTCCAGATCTTGAATTGGTTCCATCAGCTAAAAGCGGGTGTGCGTCATTGGCTGAACGTGGTTGATGAACATTCGATCCACTCCCCTTTCTTCTTCGACTTCTACAATCGCGTGGTCCGGGGAAAGACGAACGAACCTGGACTTGAAAAAATAGAGAAAATCAGACTTCACCTCCTGACCGACACCACACCGATGTCTGACGTTGACCTGGGTGCCGGCTCGCATACCCTGAATGAAAATAAAAGGACCCTGGCCGACATTGCCAGCGTCAGTCTCAGTCCGCGTGACGTAGTTGAATTCTACTACAGGCTCATTCACTATGTCGATGCCCACCGGATTGTCGAGCTGGGATCCTGCCTCGGGATCACGACATTGTACCTGGCACAAAAAGCGGATACGCAGGTTTTTACATTTGAGGGGAGCCGCGCCCTGGCAAACGTATCGCTTACTAATTATGAATATCTCGACCAAAAAAACATTCATTTGATCGAGGGGAACATCGATTCGACGCTGCCTGATTTTGTCCAGAATCCGGCTAAAATCAGTTTTGTTTTAATGGACGCCAACCATCGTTATTCGCCCACGATGAAATATTTTGCGCTCCTGATGCGCCGCCTGGACGAAAAGAGTGTGGTCGTCGTAGACGATATCCATTGGTCGGCAGAAATGGAGCAGGCGTGGGAAGAATTACGGCACCATCCCCTGGTCTATGGCAGCGTAGACTTATTCCGGTGTGGAATTTTGTTCTTTGATCCGGCCCTCAACCGGCAGCACTTTATATGGTCATTAAATTAGGACAAATGCTTACTTTTGGAGGTAACATTCCCCATCCATGAGTACGACCCCCGAATCGACCTTTGCCCCTGAGCCGGAGCCTGTCAAATCAAGCAACAAGACCGGTATTATTATCGCGCTGCTTTCCATTGTCGTCATCGTACAAAGCGTGAAGATCTACCTCGACTACAAGGATAAAGTGGAGATCAAGGAGCAAAAGGCCAATGTGGAGGAAGAACTGGCTTCCACCATGCAGCGGCTTACCGAGATCAAGACGGAATTGGATCAAAAGATCGTCGAAATCGAAAAATTGGGTGGTGACGTTACAGAATTGCAAAAGGCCAAAGCTGAAGTGGAGTCGCAATTGAAAAGAAATGGAGTACGGAGTGCGAAAGAAATAAGGGTGCTAAAGGATAAAGTGGAGGGGTACGAGGAGTTGCTCAAGATCAAGGATGATGAAATTGAAAAGTTGACGTCGGTAAATAAAGTGCTCTTTTCGGAAAACAGAAGCCTCAAAACAACACAAAACAAACTGGGGGACTCTATCAATCAATTGTCCCGCAGCAAGAACGAGCTTGCCACCAAAGTTGCCCTGGCATCGCAATTAAAAGCAGAAAACGTGGCGGTCCGGGCCGTCAATTCAAAAGGCAAAGAACGCGAGTCCCCTTTCAGAACCCGGCAGTTAACTCGCTTAAAGGTAGATTTCAACATTGCCGAAAACAAAGTGGCACCCATCGAAGGGAAGAAAATCATGATCCGGGTAGTCGATGAAAATGGTCAGGTCATTTTTGATGTAGTACGGGGATCCGGGACATTCATCGTGAACGGCAAGGAAGAATTCTACACGGCCGTTCAGGAGCTTCTCTTCGACAACACTCGTCAGAAGTTGAGTTTTACATATGAAAAAGGATCGGAATACGGGCCGGGAAATTACCTGATTGAGATTTATACGGACGGGTACCTTATGGGGCAGGCTCAGTTCGCGGTGAAATAATCTGGAATTCAGGAACTCTCTTACTTCATTATTCGGCTTTCATCATTCATTATTTCAAAATTCGAATGTTGAATACTGAATGTTGAATAACGAATTTAGAAGTAAGATAGCAGCTCGTCGATTTCGCTCCCCGCACCCCTCACCTAAGCCGAGACAGCTTCAACCACAACGAGTTCCAGCTAACTCATAAATATTGCTCGATGTCCAATTTTCCTGACAAAATTGTAATGTGGTATGTATTCTGAACGAGCCATATTACTTTTGCCTGTCCTCCCCCGAGTCCTGAAAATGGCCGGAAGAGGGATCGTATTTGAAAAGGCAGGGTGGCAGATTTTAATTAAATTTGATCTGTTATAAAATAAACAATTAGCAACACCTAAAACAGAGCGTCATGGAGACCATCATAAAAGTTAGTCCTTCGGAATTGAATATTAAACTCCTGAAGAAGATCAAGGATTTTATTGGCAATAAACAGAATGTGGACGTAACCATATCGCTAAAGAGATGGATACTGCATATATGGAATCCCTTGATCACTCCATTCAACAGGCGAATGACGAGCGCAACTTGATTAGTTTTACGATGGAGGAGTTTTTAGCCTATACCCCGAAGAAAGATGCAGGAGACAAATTGCCTTTACTATCGTGAAATGTAAAGGCCATTACTGAGGGTAACGACCGGTAAAAGTCGCAAGAGACTTCACCAGATTGTGGGTATACTCTTACCCCAAAGTAGGTGGGGAGCCGGAGGGGAGCGCAGGGCCTGGATTCTCCCATAAGTTGGCCCCACGCATTCCGAAAGGTCCGCCACGATCTCAAATCCCTGGATTTGGCAGGAAAACACCCAAAAAACCATCTTTTTGCTGACCACGCTACTTTGCCGGGCTGTTTTTTTTCCTATCTTTGCACCTCATTTTTAAAACAATTATCAATACATGAACAACTATGAGACGGTATTCATTTTAAATCCCGTTTTGTCTGAAGACCAGGCAAAGGATACTGTCGAGAAATTCGCGAAGGTGTTGACCAAAAGTAAGGCCGACATCATCAATGTAGAACAGTGGGGACTGAAGAGGATGGCTTACCCCATCCAGAACAAGTCTACCGGTTTCTACAACCTCTTCGAATTTGCGGCAGCTCCCGAGACCATTCAGACCCTGGAAATCGAATTCAGGAGGGATGAATCAGTTATGCGCTTTTTAACCACTGTACTGGATCGCCATGCGATGGAGTACAATGTGCGCAGACGCAAAGGCGAGTTCAACAGGAACCGCGGAGAAAAGAAAGTGTACGCTAAACGGAAGGAGAGGGCTACAGTATGACACTGATGAACGAACCCATCAAGCGCGCAGAGATTAAACCTAAATACTGCCGCTTCAAAAAGAACGGGATCAAGTACATTGATTACAAAGACCCCGATTTTTTAATGAAGTTTATTAACGAACAGGGTAAGATCCTTCCCCGCAGACTTACCGGCACAAGCTGGAAGTTCCAGAAAAAAGTAACCCAGGCTGTAAAGCGGGCGCGCCACCTGGCGTTATTGCCTTACGTTGGAGATTCATTAAAGTAATTTTAACCCGACGCGACTATGGAAGTAATTTTGAAACAAGATGTACAGGGCCTCGGCTATAAGAATGACGTGGTGAAGGTGAAAGCGGGCTATGGCAGAAATTTTTTGATCCCCAGCGGATCGGCCCTCATCGCCAATGAGTCCAACAAGCGAATGACTACGGAGAATGTCCGCCAGGCTGCCCACAAGGCCGCAAAGGTAAAGCAGGATGCCGAAGCCATCGCTGGCAAGATCGGCGAGCTGACGATCGAGATTGGTACCAAGGCAGGTGAATCCGGAAAGATTTTTGGCGCCGTCACTGCCGTCCAGATAGCCGATGTGTTGAAAACCAAAGGCTTCGACATCGACCGCAAAAAAGTAATCTTAAAAGAGAGCCCGAAAGAACTCGGCACCTATAAAGTAATCCTTGACCTTCACAAAGAGGTGAAACATGAGATTAGCATAAAGGTAGTGGCGGAGTAGTTGTTACCCGCAGAGTTATTTCCCGCAGATCTCGCAGATTTTCGCAGAAGGGATAGTGTAGATTGGTAAGCATTACCAAACAAGAAAGACCTTGATATTCTCAAGGTTTTTTTGTTTCCCGCAGGCGAGCCCGACGAGCGTTGGCGAAGTCGGATCGCGCAGATTTTCCTAGATGAGATTGTGTTGATTGGTAAGCTTATGGGGGACGCACAAACCAACCGATGAAATAGGTTAGTGAGTTCCCTGGTCCCCGGCTTCTATCTGCTGAACCAAAAGCCCATACCAATCCTCGCCATACTTTCGCACAAGCGGGTCCTTCAAGAATTTATACAGCGGCACTTGAAGGGACTTGCCATAGGTACACGCCGCGGAACAGATACTCCACTGGTGATAATTGACAGCCTCCATGTCTTTTTTTCGGGTGATCCGGATCGGATATAAATGACAGGAGATCGGCTTTCTGAAATTGATCTTGCCATCCAGGTACGCTTGTTCAATGCCGCATTTCAGAATTCCATGGGAATCGTAATGGGCATAAGCACATTCCCTTCCACCGACCGTCGGCGTAGAGTAATCCCCATCTTCATCCAATATATACGAACCCTGGTCTTCGATGGCGCGGATACCCTCCGGAGTAAGATAGGGTCTCACCTGCTCTTTAATTTCTTCCATGATGGCGAGCTCACTTTCTTCCAGCGGAGCCCCTAAGTCGCCTTCCACACAGCACGCGCCCTTGCATTTTTCAAGATGACAAACAAACTCGACCTCCTTGATATCATCCGAAACCAGTATATCTCCTACTTTCATCATCACCTCAAAGATATAGGTTTTGTTTGCAATGCACGACATTTGCCACGAAGACACTAAGACACTAACTCCTTTGTCATGTTACTCATATTCTGTTAGTGGTATTGATATTGTTCGACCCTACGGGGTCGTCCTGATGGGGTGGGGATGGTTGCTACAAATATTTGACCCCTCTGGGGTCAAATAAAACGGCAAAACAATCCCAGAGGGATTGAATATTTGTAGAACCTTATTTTCAACATTGTCAGGGCGACCCCGTAGGGGTCGAACATTCTCAATACAAAGTGCTACGGTACCCTTTATCAAACATGAAGTAGGACTAAGAATTTTTTCAATTTGCTAATCCGGCAAATTATTTCCTGCGAATTTCAAGGATTACAACTGACCTTAACGTGCGGCGCAAATCTACAAGACCGGAGGAAACATCAGCCGGGGCGAATCTTATCGGCGACCGCACAAATCCAAAATCTTCTTCGTGTCTTCGTGCCTTTGTGGCTTCAGGGAATCGCTATATTGCGCCCGATTTATGAAGGAATATCTGGATAGTTTGAATGAACCGCAGCGTGAAGGGGTGATCAATACCGAAGGACCTTGCATGCTGATTGCAGGGGCCGGTTCCGGCAAAACAAGGGTACTCACCCTTCGAATTGCACACCTTATTCACAGCCAAGGCGTTGATCCGTTCAACATCATGGCCTTAACATTTACGAACAAGGCGGCAAAGGAAATGCGGGAGCGGATCGAACAGGTAGTGGGACCAGACGCGCGTAATCTTTGGATGGGGACCTTTCACTCTGTATTTGCCCGGCTCCTGCGCGCAGAAGCCCATTTTCTCGGCTACCCCAACAACTTCACCATCTATGACACCGACGACTCCAAGTCATTGATCCGGTCGATTGTTAAAGAAATGAAGCTTGACGAAACGCAGTATAAAGCCAACGTTGTCTACAACCGCATTTCCGCAGCAAAAAACCAACTCATATCCTGGCAGGAATACCTCACCCATGCCGCAGTGATGGGCGACGATGCAGCCAACATGCGACCGGAAATCGGCAACATTTATAAAAACTATGCCCTGCGTTGCTTTAAGTCGGGGGCCATGGATTTCGACGATCTGCTGTTCAATACGGATAAGCTTTTCAAGGAGCACCTCGAGGTGCTCAACAAATACCAGCACCGGATCCACTACCTTCTTGTTGATGAGTTTCAGGACACCAACCTTTGCCAATACTTCATCATCCGGAAGCTGGCGGCCGTCCGGCAAAACATCTGCGTGGTAGGCGACGACGCTCAAAGCATTTATGCCTTTCGCGGAGCCGATATCAGGAACATTCTGAATTTTGAACAAGATTATCCCGACCTGCGCATTATCAAGCTGGAACAAAACTACCGTTCCACTAAAACGATCGTGGAAGCGGCGAACACGGTGATCGCGAAGAACAAAGCCCAACTTCCCAAGAACGTCTGGACCGCCAATGAAGAAGGTACACTGATTGAATTAATAAAAGCGGTTTCCGATAACGAAGAGGGCAAGCTCGTCGCCACGTCGATCTTTGAAGAAAAGATGCAGGCCCAACTCAAGTTCAGCGACTTTGTTATCCTGTATCGCACCAACAGTCAATCCCGCGCAATTGAAGAAGCCCTGCGACGGATGAACATCAAGTATAAAGTGGTGGGCGGTCTTTCCTTTTACCAGCGCAAAGAAATTAAGGACATCCTCGCCTACCTGAGGTACTCGCTCAACCAGCAGGACGAAGCCTCCTTTCGGCGGATCATCAACTTACCCAAGCGAGGGATTGGGGATTCCACCATCGACAAGATTGTCGTAGCGGCCAACGACCACGCCATCTCTATCTGGGAAGTCCTTCAACATGCTCCCTCCTTCCTGGGTGGCCGGGCAGCAGGACCAATCGATGACTTTGTAACGAAGATCAAACGGTTTGCGATTGAAACTCAAACCAAAGATGCCTACGAAGCCGCCGCTGACATAGCCAAATCATCCGGGTTGCTGAGAGAACTATATGAAGATAAAACCGTAGAAGGCCTCAGCCGACACGAGAACGTACAGGAACTGCTCAACGCCATCAAGGAATATGTCGATGATCCCGAAAAAGAAGATAAGAGTTTAGGCGCGTTTTTGCAGGAAGTGTCTCTGATCACCGGCCAGGACGAGGATAAGGATAAAGATCCTGAAAAAGTCACCCTGATGACCATTCACATGGCCAAAGGACTGGAGTTCCGGTACGTCTACATCGTGGGGATGGAGGAAGACCTCTTCCCGTCGCAAATGATGCTGAGCAGCCGGGCCGAACTGGAAGAAGAGCGACGGTTATTTTATGTAGCTATTACACGCGCACAAAAAAGACTTTTCCTGTCCTATGCCCTGACGCGCTATCGTTATGGCAGGCTGAAAAACTGTGAACCCAGCCGGTTCCTGGACGACGTCGATGCACGCTACATTAAGGTGAGTACCAAATTCGGAGGACTGGATTCCACCCCGAATCCCAACTTTGCCAAAAGCTTTATCAGCGGGATGAAGAAAACCGTCCGTTCGCAGCCTGCGCCAAAGGCCACGTCCTACAAACCCTCTGCCGACTTCGCACCCAGCGATACGTCGGAGCTGAAAGAAGGCATGAAAGTCGAGCATCCTAAGTTTGGCTTCGGTTTGGTTGTCAAATTGGATGAATCCGGCGCCGACCGCAAGGCCAGGATCAATTTCAGCGATTTTGGCGAGAAGACATTATTACTTAGCTTTGCTAAACTGAAGATAGTCGAGAGTCCTGAGTCCTGAGTTGGGTACACCCAATGACAACAGTTTCAACTACTCAAGACTAAGGACCAGGGACTCAACCCAAGCGTGCCCGAAACAGCACGACAATAACAAAAACTTAAATCGTACACATCAAACATGATCATTGGAGAATACAATACCTCACGGCCCGGCATTAAGCTGAAGGAATATGGTCGTAACGTCCAGAAACTGGTGGATTACATCCGGACCCTTCCGGACAAGGAAAAAAGGACCGAATTGGCGTATACGCTCATTGAATTGATCAAGCAACTGACGCCTTCCCTGAAAGATCAGCCCGAGAATCCCCAACGCCTGTGGGACGACTTGTATATCATCGCCGACTTCAATCTGGACGTTAACAATCCTTTCCCCGTTCCTGAGCCGGAAGTACTCTTTAAAAAACCCATGCGGGTGGCCTATCCCCAAAGTGAAGTGCGCTACAAGCACTACGGAAAGAATATTGAGCGCCTGGTAAAGGAAGCGATGAAACTGGAAGACCAGCAGGAAAGAGAAGAGGCCATCATTTACCTGGGCAAGTTGATGAAGACGTTTTATGGTAACTGGAACAAGGAGACACTGGACGACTCGGTGATCATAAAAGATATTCTACTGCTGTCGCAAGGCAAGTTGACCATGAATATTGAAAAAGTGCGCGAAGACAACCTATTCGAGAAACTCTATCGCGAACGCAAAAAACCAAGACCCCAGCAGGGAGGCCCGAGCAATAACCGCAACCAAAATCAGCGGCATTTCAATAAGAACCGGAATAACCCGCACCGCAGAAGAGATCAATGAGTTCATTCAGGATCAAGGGCGGTAAGAGGCTCAAGGGTGAAATCATCCCTCAAGGCGCCAAAAACGAAGCCCTTCAGGTCATCTGCACTCCCTTACTCACAGCAGAGCCCGTCACCCTTCACAACGTCCCCGATATCCTGGACGTCAATAAACTTATCCAATTGGTTGGCGACCTCGGATGCAAGGTGGAGAACCTGGGAAAGGGTTCCTACCGTTTTACTGCCTCCAATATCAATATCAGTTATTTAAAAACGGATGCCTACCGGAAGAAGGCAGCCACCCTTCGCGGATCGGTGATGTTGCTGGGACCCATCCTGGCCCGTTTCGGTGAAGCCAACATTCCCAAGCCCGGAGGCGATAAGATCGGAAGGCGGAGATTAGATACGCACTTCATCGGCTTTCAGAATTTAGGCGCCAAATTCAACTTTGATCCCGATCAGAATGTATACAACATCGACGCCTCTCATTTGAAAGGATGTTATATGTTGCTGGATGAAGCTTCCGTCACCGGAACAGCGAATATTATTATGGCCGCCGTGCTCGCCAAGGGCACAACCACCCTGTACAATGCAGCGTGTGAACCGTACTTACAGCAGCTTTGCGGAATGCTTGTGCGGATGGGTGCCAGGATCGGCGGCATCGGATCCAATCTGATTACCATTGAAGGCGTTGAGAAATTGCATGGCACCGAGCATACTATTCTGCCGGACATGATTGAGATTGGCAGCTTTATCGGACTCGCGGCGATGACACAATCCGAGATCACGATCAAGAACTGCCGCATCGATATGTTGGGGATCATTCCTGAGATTTTCCGGAGGCTGGGCGTCAAGATGGAATTTCGCGGCGACGACATTTATATTCCGGCCCAGGAACATTACGAGATCGAGAATTTTATAGACGGGTCCATCCTGACGGTTGCCGATGCACCCTGGCCGGGCTTCACACCCGATTTATTAAGCATCGTCCTGGTGGTGGCTACCCAGGCCAAGGGGACGGTACTCATCCATCAAAAGATGTTCGAAAGCCGGTTGTTCTTTGTTGATAAATTAATTGACATGGGCGCCCAGATCATCCTCTGCGACCCACACAGGGCGACGGTGATTGGACTGGATCGCAAACAACTATTGCGGGGGATTAAGATGTCTTCACCCGACATCCGGGCGGGAGTGGCTTTATTGATTGCTGCACTCTCTGCACAAGGAGAAAGTGAAATTTCCAACGTTGAGCAGATCGACAGGGGATATCAGGATATCGAGGGGCGGCTTAAAAAACTTGGTGCGGCGATTGAACGGGTTGAATGATCCATGACCCAAGAGAATCAGCGATGAAGGCGAAATTTCGTTAAAAAAAACACATCGGCATATAGGTATATAGGATATGCAAGGAACCTTATGCTAGGTGACTATAGTCTCCTAAGGTTACAAGGTAAGGTGAGCAAATGAAAATCAAAAAAAGACACATAGAAAACACAATTGATCGGAAAAGAACCCTATGTTTCTATGTGCCTATGTAGCTATGTGTTTTGACGTCTGGGAAACCCTACATCAACACATTTGCCTTCACAATTCAATCTTGAGTCCCACCGGACAATGGTCCGATCCCATATACTCATTATAAATCAACGCCTCTTTTACATTTGTCAGTAACCGGTTATCCACTAAAAAATGATCGATCCGCCACCCCACATTTCTTTCCCTCGCGCTGGTTACGTAGTCCCAGTAGGTGTACTTCACTTCCGTGGGATGAAGGTGGCGAAAGGTGTCCACGAGGCCGATTTCCAACAGCCTGGAAAAACCGTCGATCTCACGCTGGGTATAGCCGGCTGACTTATTGTAGTTCTCCTTTGGCCGGGCAAGGTCGATCGCCTGGTGGGCAACATTAAAATCACCGCATACGATCACGGGCTTCCTTTTTTTCAGCCATCCGATGTAATGGGCAAATTCGCGGTCCCAGGTTTCGCGATAATCGATGCGCGACAGGCCCTCCCCTGCATTGGGAGTATAAACCGTTACCAGGAAGTACGTCAGGTACTCGGCTGTCACCACCCTCCCCTCCTGGTCGTATTCTTCCATAGCCATATCATAGGTAACGTTGACGGGCTCCGTTCTGGAAATGATCGCCGTACCGGAATACCCTTTGCGCGCTTTGGAAGAATTGGTAAAGACATGATAGCCTTGCATTACCTGTAGGGCTTCACGGGCCTCATCTTCACCTGCCTTTGTTTCCTGCAGGCACAAGGCATCGGGAGCCATTGCCTTGATATTGTTCAAAAATTCCTTCTTCAGGATAGCGCGAATACCGTTGACGTTCCAGCAGACAAAATGATGAATTGGCATAGTAATCGTAAGACTAAAATACGTACCGTACGAATGCCTCCATCGCCTCGTACTCCGCCAATCCGAGTTGGTTGTATGCGGCTGCCGTCGCATGATTGCGGTCTTCTGCCCGTACCCAGAATTCACGTTTATCGTTGCCGGGAAACAAAGCGCTGTCTTTTTGCGACTGGTGTTTGAATACGGCCCTGCGCTTGCGCATGAGCTCATCGGGACTTAACGGCACCGCCATTTCGATCTGATCGATGTCCCACTCCTGCCACGCTCCGCGGTATAACCAAACGTAACAATCCTTAAGCCAGGCCTCCTTCTTCAACCGGTCGATCGCCTGATAAATAGCGGCAAGGCAGACGCGGTGGGTCCCATGAGGATCCGACAGGTCTCCGGCGGCATAGATCTGTTGGGGTTTTATCTTTTGAAGCAGGTCGACAATGACTTTAATATCTTCCTCTCCCAGGGGTTTCTTTTTCACTTTCCCGGTCTCGTAGAAAGGCATGTCTAGAAAATGGGCCTGACTGTCGGGGATCCCGACACTTCGGCATCCTGCTTTGGCTTCTCCTCTCCGGATCAACCCCTTGATCCGCAATACCTCATCGCTATCGACCTGGCCCGGTGTTTTTTCCTTTAGCGACTTCACGACCTTGTGATAGAATTTCACACCGTCTTCCTTGTTCAATCCAAAAATTTCATTGAAGTCTTTTACAAAATCGGCAAAGCGAATCGCATCCTCATCAAATACCGCTATGTTACCCGAAGTCTGGTAGGCAACATGCACTTCATGCCCCTGGTCGACCAACCGGATAAACGTACCCCCCATGGAAATGACATCGTCATCGGGATGGGGACTGAATATGACGGCGCGCTTGGGAAAAGGTTTTGCCCGTTCCGGACGATGGGAGTCATCGGCATTCGGTTTACCCCCGGGCCATCCGCTAATCGTGTGCTGGAGCTGATTGAATACTTTTATGTTCACCTGGTACGCAGAGCCAAACTCCGTAATGACGTCGCCCATACCATGTTCCATGTAGTCGTGGTTGGTGAGCTTCAGCACGGGCTTACTGATCGTCTGACAAAGCCAAACCACGGCACGGCGAATTAACTTATCGTCCCAATCGCAACTGTCGACCAGCCAGGGCGTATTGATCGATGTCAGTTTAGAGGATGCAGCCTCATCGAGCACAACGAGCGCGTTGGGATGCTTTTGCAGAAAAGTAGAAGGAATCTGGTCGGTGACAGGACCTTCCACAGCTTTCTTAATGATGGGGCCCTTCCCTTCGCCCCAGGCCATCATGATCGTTCTTTTTGATTTGAGAATGGTCCCCACCCCCATCGTGATCGCCTTCTTCGGGACATTTTCTTCACTGAAAAAATCACTGGCTGCATCGATCCGTGTGACCTGATCAAGTGTAATCATCCGGGTTTGAGACCGCTCGGAGGAACCGGGCTCATTGAAACCGATGTGGCCGGTGCGCCCAATCCCCAGAATCTGCAAGTCGATCCCGCCCAGGGTTTCTATTTTGCGGTCGTAGGCTTTACAGAAATCGGCTACCTTCTCTTTAGGCAAGGTCCCATCGGGAATATTGATGTTTTCTTTCGGGATGTCAACGTGATTGAAAAGGTGTTCATTCATGAACCGGACGTAACTCTGGAGCGAATCCGGTGGCATGGGGTAATATTCATCCAGGTTAAAGGTGATGACATTCTTAAAACTCAGTCCGGCCTGGTGCATCTTCACCAATTCAGCATAGACCCGGGTGGGCGTCGAGCCGGTGGCTAAACCCAGTACACAGTTTTTGCCCTCCTTTTGACGCGATTTGATGAGGTCGGCAACTTCATTGGCGACAAAGACAGAACCTTGTTCGGACGTACTGAAAATCTTGACTGGGATTTTTTCAATTTCTTTTTGATCCAGCATAAACGAAAGGAGTTTGGCCAAAATTATGGAATCAGGAAAGTATAATCACCACTTTTGAGAAAAATTATCAGTAAAATTTTGGGTTGTGTGCGCACACAGTGGGGCTGAAACACACAGCAAAACCGCGGAGGCGCGGACCACCGACACGTCGGGGCAGGGGCGCAAAGTAGGCGCAGAGATCACAAGAATATTTGGCGGATTTTTTCACTTGGTACTTATTGGTCAGCCCATGCGTGTTCTATTCGCAGTGTGGTCAGGGAATAGGATGATAATCATTGCCCGGAACAGAATACGAATGTGGACCAGGGAAACATTGCCCGTGACATCGGAAATGATGAAATTGGAACCCCCATTAACCCGCGAGAAGGCAGAACTAAAACCGTTCAATCCTGTTGAGGAAGAAATCAGTATCAAACAGTTGAAATTGACATCGCCCCATGACGAGTGACCTTAAAGAAAAAAAAGCAAACCGGCTCATTCATGCCACGAGCCCCTACCTTTTGCAACATGCTTACAATCCGGTCGATTGGTTTGAATGGGGGCCGGAGGCCCTGGACAAAGCGTCAAAGGAGAATAAGCCTATTTTAGTCAGCATTGGATATTCCGCTTGCCATTGGTGTCATGTCATGGAGCGCGAATCGTTTGAAAAGGACGACATCGCTCAGATCATGAACGCCCATTTTGTTTGCATTAAAGTTGATCGTGAAGAGCGGCCTGACATCGACCAGGTATACATGGAAGCGGTTCAAGCCATGGGCGGACACGGAGGATGGCCGCTCAACGTTTTCCTCAACCCTGCGCAACAACCCTTTTATGGCGGCACTTATTTTCCACCTCAGAACTGGGTCAGTGTGCTCCAGCAAATCAACCAGGCCTTTCAGCAAAAGCGAAAAGAAATCGATGTCTCCGCCGGAGAAATCAGTCAGCACCTGAAGGTAAGCGACCTTCAACGCTTTAGTCAAAGTCCGGAGATCGAAAACTTCCAGGTTACCGATTTGGAAAAAATGGTTGCCATCCTGGAAAGCCGATTCGACCAAACGTGGGGAGGATTGGAAAAGGCCCCCAAATTTGTTATGCCGACTATTTGGATGTTCTTGCTTCGGTACTATGCCATTACAAAAAAACCTGAAGCCCTCAACATGGTGACGCACACCCTGACGAAGATGAGTCAGGCCGGACTCTACGATCAACTGGGAGGAGGCTTTTCCCGGTACTCGGTCGACCGCGAATGGTTCGCTCCCCATTTTGAGAAAATGCTTTACGACAATGCCCAACTCCTGAGCCTGTATTCTGAAGCTTATTCAATTACCAAAAATCCACTCTTCAAGACCATAGTCTATGAAACCATTGGGTGGCTGGAAAGAGAAATGACCCATACCCTGGGTGGGTTTTTTTCGGCTCTCGACGCCGACAGTGAAGGGGTAGAAGGAAAATTCTATACCTGGACATATGATGAAGTAAAAAATGTATTGGGCGATCAGACGGATTTGTTCACCCGCTATTTCAACCTCACCCGGGAAGGAAATTGGGAACACGGAAGGAATATTTTGAACCGGTCTGAACAGAACCCCGCAAATGCTCCATCCGACGAAAAAGAAAAATTGATGAAAGTCCGAAACAGCAGGGTGCGGCCCGGACTGGACGACAAGATCCTGACCGGGTGGAATGCGATGATGATCCAGGGCCTCACCGACGCATATCGGACGTTTGGTGAACCTCACTTTCTCGCACTCGCAGAGGCAAACATTCGCTTCATTGAAAATAACCTGATCGGTGATGGGAAAGTGTATCGCTCTTTTAAAAACAAGCGGTCGGCCACCGGGGGTTTCCTGGAAGATTATGCTTTTCTCATTCAGGCGTATACGGCCCTTTATCAAAGTACGTTTGATGAAGCGTATGTCCAGAAGGCAGCCGCATGGTGCGGGTATACCCTCAGTCATTTCTTCGATGAAGAAGAAGGGTTTTTTCATTTTTCAGGAAAGGAAGCAGAACCGTTGATCGCCCGGAAAAAGGAAATCTTTGACAACGTGATTCCCTCTTCCAATTCGGTGATGGCGGGAAACCTGTACCGTATTGGTATCCTCCTGGACAAGGACGAGTGGAAGAAAGCCGCCGTGACCATGGTGGCGAAACTCGGTTCGATCATTCGATCGGAGCCCGGGTATATGTCTCATTGGGGGATACTTTTGTCTGAGGTGATCCAGGGGGTGGCGGAGGTAGTGATTGTCGGTCCTGACGCCGAAGAAATGCGGAAGGAATTTTCAAGTCATTATCAACCCTACGCAATGATCATGGGTACGCCTTCCAAAAGCGAATTACCCTTATTTGAAGGACGTTCGGCGGTGGATGGGAAAACCAGAATCTATTTGTGCTTTGATAAAGCGTGCAAACTGCCGGTGGAAACTGTAGCAGAGGCTATCGGACAATTAAATTAGTCTTTGCACTGTATTTTGTAAGGATGATTCGGCGCCGGAATTCCTGATTGATAGGTAGAATTCGATGAGCGCCGTATCTGGTATTTTGACGGAAATGATTCCGCCCTTTCAGGGCTTAATCCAGATTGCCAATCGGGACGAAGGGCTTCACCCTTCGCTATTGATCAACAGCCTTTCAGGCCTTGTGGAATTGTCGGTTCACCAGGTGAGAGTCGGAGGGCGATTACTTGGCTGCCTTTCCAAAGGCCCGTGATCCATCCAGTCTTCAAGTAAATGATGTTACTTTGCACCAATGGCTACCGGAGAACTTAATTTTGAGAGTGGGTCGACGCTCTTCACCGAACTTATCCTGCCCGTCCCGATCCCCAAACTCTTCACGTACCGTGTCCCTGCCGCTTTTAATGAAAAAGTGAAAATAGGCCAGCGCGCAGTCGTTCAATTTGGTCACAAGAAAATTCTGACGGGAATCGTGGCGGCCATTCACACACAGCCTCCCAAAGAATACGAAGCCAAATACATTCTTGATCTGCTGGATGAGTCGGAAGTCGTCACCGCCTATCAATTTATGCTCTATCAGTGGATGGCGGACTATTACATGTGCACGGTAGGGGAAGTATTCAACGCCGCGCTGCCCTCCGGCCTGAAGCTCAGCAGTGAGTCGATGGTGCAACTGAATCCTTCTTTTCGTCCCGATGATTCCAGTTTCGATTTTTCGGAAAAAGAACGAGCTCTGATCAACCACCTCCAATCCGATACGCTCAGTTACTCCGACATTGCCAAATTGCTGGGCGCGAAAACCATTTACAGTCTTCTCAAATCCCTCAGCTCGAAAGGCGCCATTATACTCTACGAGCAGGTGAAAGAAAAATACAGACCCAAAACCGAGAAGTACATCCGCCTTACAGATGAGTATACAATAAAGAAAAACCTGGAAAGTCTTTTCGAGAAATTAGCGGCCAAGCCAAAACAGGAGGCTGTCGTTCTCAAGTATTTGCAGGAAGTGCCCGTCTTTACACACAGCGAACTGAATAGTAAAGGCGTTGCCAGGACGACCTTCATCAAAGGGGATATCTCGGAGTCTTCTTTATCTACCCTCATCAAAAATAAAGTCTTTGAAGAAGTGGAGGTCATCGTCCCCCGGTTTGGTTTTGCCGATGAGGCAACGGATCATCCGGTGTTGCTCAGTGAAAAGCAGGAGATCAGCAGGAATGAGATCCTCGCCAGCTTTGAAAACCAGGGCATTGCTTTGCTGCACGGCGTTACCGGAAGCGGCAAGACTGAAATCTACATCGACCTGATCAGGAAAGCGCTGGAGGGGGGATCACAAGTTCTTTATCTCCTGCCGGAGATTGCCCTGTCTACGCAAATTGTTCACCGGTTGAAAAAAATATTCGGATCGACGATGGGTGTGTATCACTCCAAGTTTTCGGACAGCGAACGGGTGGAGGTCTGGAATGGTGTGCTCCAGGGCAAATTCAAATTCGTCGTGGGGGTTCGCTCCTCTGTCTTTTTACCATTTGATAATCTGGGACTGATCATTGTTGATGAAGAACATGATTCTTCTTACAAGCAATATGATCCTGCCCCGCGGTATCACGCCCGGGATGTAGCCATGGTGATGGGAAAACAGCACCATGCCAAAGTTCTGTTGGGAAGTGCGACGCCCTCCCTCGAGTCATTTTATCAGGCCGGGCAAGGCCACTATGGGTTGGTTGTCCTGACCGATCGCTTTGGAGAGGCGCAGTTGCCCGACATCCGGTTTGCCAATATGCTTTTTGAGAAAAAGCGAAAGACCAATAAGGGTGAGTTCAGCTCGCTGCTGTTAAAAGAAATCAAGGAAACCATCGCGCTGAAGGAGCAAGTCATTTTGTTTCAAAACCGGAGAGGGTATTCCCCCATGATCCAATGTCAGGATTGCGCCTGGATCCCAAAATGCATCAATTGTGCCGTCAGCCTCACGTATCATCAGTACCGGCATGCGATGATCTGCCACTATTGCGGATACAGGGAAGAGCTGCCGAAGGAATGCCCCACCTGTTCTTCGAAACGGATCCAGACCCTGGGCTATGGAACAGAAAAACTGGAGGAAGAACTGAAGCTCAATTTCCCCGAAGCCACCATTCAGCGCATGGACCTCGATACCACGCGCACTAAGGGAGGCTATGAAACTATCCTGCAGGAATTTGAAAATGGGAAGACGGACATTTTGGTAGGCACGCAAATGGTGACTAAAGGACTTGACTTTGACCGCGTCAATCTGGTCGGCGTGTTTGACGCGGACCGAATGATGCATTTCCCTGACTTCCGGTCTCATGAGCGGGCCTTTCAATTGATCATGCAGGTAAGCGGCCGGGCCG
>Ga0193731_1000281_pt1 | contig 17682 bp, 12 predicted proteins | sample U1a2metaG_FD_144920 | JGI IMG/M metagenome (GOLD analysis project Ga0193731, IMG submission 144920) | Soil microbial communities from a riparian zone of the East river system, Colorado, United States - U1a2 | ecosystem: Environmental > Terrestrial > Soil > Riparian zone | place: USA: East River...
GATCCCGCTCCGGGTGGAGGGCGATACTTATTTTCTTACTGTCATCGAAGTGCATTATGTGCAGCGCCTTCCGGATTTGTATTTCCTGCCCCTGGGGTTTGTTCCCGCCGACGCCATTTTTGATAAAGTGGAGTATACGGCACAAAGTGTGGTGTGCAGGGCGGAGATTCAAGGCAAGGCGGGATTTATTCTCGACAGCAGCTATGATCGATCCTTTCGCGATTTTCTTTTTGTCAATATGGAGAAGAAGACGCGGGTGAGAGAAAACGATGGCGTCCTGGAGTTTAATTCGAGTGTGTTCGCCAAACTCCATTCCGAAGGGGTTGAATCGAAAATTCTAAAAGCCGATCAGAGCAATACAGCCATTATTTACAATGACCAGTACTTCTTCAAGTTCTACCGGAAGTTAGAAAATGAGATTAACCCCGACCTGGAAATGGTGCGCTTCCTTTCGGAGAATACGAGCTTTCGCCATTCGCCAAAGTATGCAGGGAGTGTAGAGTACCACGACTCGGAAGGCAATACGATGGTGCTGGGGTTACTGCAGGAGAAAGTCGAAAACCAGGGCGACGCATGGAATGTGACCATTGACTCGGTCGGCCGGTTTTACGAAAGAATTCTGACACGCGTAAAGAAAGAAAAACTCCCTAAACTCGTAAACCAGGCTGCTCTCAAATTCGAAGATTCCCCCGAGATCATACAGGAGTTTATTGGAAGGGGATTTTATGAGCGCGTTGTCCGGCTGGGCCAACGTACTGCCGAAATGCACCTGGCCCTGGCGTCCGACACGGCTACCCCTGCCTTTGCACCTGAATATTTTACTGCGAATTACCAACGGTCCCTTTACTCCTCGCTGCGAAAACTCGTGAAAGACCGGTTCAAACTATTGGAGCAATCGATGCCCCGGTTGAATCAGGAAACCCAGGCCCTGGCGCGAACGGTGTTGGTGATGGAGGACCAGGTACTGGAATGTTTCAGTCAGATCTACCAGATCCGGATTCATGCCATGAAGACAAGGATCCATGGTGATTTTCATTTAGGTCAGGTACTGTTCACCGGGAAGGATTTTATCATCATCGATTTTGAAGGTGAACCTGGATTTTCATTTAGCGAGCGAAGATTAAAAAAGCACCCGTTGAAAGATGTGGCGGGGATGATGCGGTCGTTCCACTATGCTGCCTTTGGCAAGATCTTGTTAAATGAAAATTACCGCGAAAAAGACCTGGAGTTTTTGGAGCAATGGGGTGAGCAATGGCAGCATTATATCAGCCGGTTCTATTTGGGCGCTTACCTTGAAAAGATGGGAAAAGAGGCAACGCTTTCTGATGATGAAGAAGTGTTGATACAGACCTATTTAATAGAGAAGGCCATCTATGAACTGGGTTATGAATTGAATGGCCGTCCCGATTGGGTCATTATACCCTTGCGTGGGATTTACTATCTTATGCAGCGGTATTTTCAATCCGTTGAAGAAAGAAAAAAGAAGTGAGTCAGGGTGTTCCAAAAACAATTTTGGCCATGGGTAAAAAGACAACGACAAAAGAAAAGCAAACCGTGCCGGAGAGTTTTAGCCTGCTAACGGACTTTGACGTCCATCTTTTCAAAACCGGCAAGCATTTCAGGCTTTACGAAAAATTAGGTGCACATCGTGCCGAATTTAAGGGACAGGCCGGCACTTATTTTGCTGTGTGGGCACCCAATGCCAGGTCCGTTTCCCTGATCGGCAATTTCAACCAATGGCGCGATGGTCAACACAAGCTTTATCCCCGGTGGGATGAGTCGGGGATATGGGAAGGATTCTTTCCGGGGATCGGGAAAGGAGAGGCCTATAAGTATGCCATCCAGGCCAATTCCGGTGAGTACCTGGAGAAGGCGGACCCGTTTGGGTTTTATGCTGAGATCGCACCGCAGACCGCTTCCATTGTATGGGAAACCGATTATTCATGGAAAGACCAGGGCTGGTTGAGCGATCGGAAAAAACGCACGGGAAAAACGAGGCCGTTACGAAGTGCACGTTGGAAGTTGGCGACGAAAGCTCGAGGATGGCAACCGCTCTTTGAGTTATAAAGAGATGGCTATCGAACTCGTCGATTATGTTAAACAATTGGGATTCACCCATGTTGAATTCCTGCCCATCATGGAGCATCCGTTCTTTGGTTCATGGGGCTACCAGCTGACAGGCTATTTTGCCCCCACCAGTCGCTTCGGGACCCCGGAGGAATTCATGGAATTGGTGGATGCCTTCCACAAGGAAGACATTGGTGTGATCCTGGACTGGGTACCGTCGCACTTCCCGGGGGATGTTCATGGTCTTTATAAATTTGACGGGACCCACCTGTACGAGCACGCCGATCCCCGCAAGGGCTTCCACCCCGACTGGAGCAGTTATATTTATAATTATGGAAGGCCGGAAGTTCGTTCCTTCCTCATCAGCAATGCTTTATTCTGGCTGGAACGCTATCATATCGATGGCCTGAGGGTCGATGCCGTTGCGTCCATGTTGTATCTGGATTATTCTAGGAAAGCGGGGGAATGGATACCCAATGAATATGGTGGGAATGAAAATATCGAGGCGATCAATTTTCTAAAGGAATTTAACGAAGTAGTCTATGGCGGTTTTCCAGACACGATCACCATTGCCGAAGAATCAACGGCGTGGCCGGGAGTTTCCAAGCCAACGTACCTGGGAGGATTGGGCTTTGGCCAAAAATGGATGATGGGATGGATGCACGATACCCTTCATTATTTTCAAAAGGATTCGGTTCATCGCAAGTATCATCAAAATGATATCACCTTCAGCATGATGTATGTGTTTACGGAAAACTTTATGCTGCCGCTTTCACACGATGAAGTAGTACATGGGAAAGGCTCCCTTTTGGGAAGAATGCCCGGGGATGAATGGAGGAAGTTTGCCAACCTTCGCTTGTTATTCAGCTACATGTATACGCATCCCGGAACCAAATTGGTATTTATGGGTGGTGAATTCGGTCAATCCGCCGAATGGAACCATGACGGCAGCCTCGACTGGCATTTGACTCAACATGATTTTCACCGTGGCGTTCAAACCCTGTTTAAAGCATTGAATGCCCTGTACAAATCGGAGCCCAGTCTATATCAATTTCCTTTTGACCAGCGCGGTTTTGAGTGGGTGGACTATGCCGACCGGGAAAACAGCGTGATGATCTTTATGCGAAAATCGGAAAACCCTGCAGCGTCGCTTATCGTGGTGTGTAATTTCACCCCGGAAGCGCGGGCCCACTACCGCATCGGTGTGCCGTTCAGGGGCACCTGGACGGAAATATTCAACTCCGATAATTCAGCGTATGCCGGCAGCGGAGTGATCAATCAGGGTCTTCTTTATACATCACCTGTCAAATATCACGGTAAAGACTATTCTGTCTCCTTAACCTTGCCTCCCCTGGGAATATCCATCCTGAAGTTGCATGAAGAAATGGCTGAGTTTGAAATTGAGTAGGAATACTCATAAAGTAGGTACAAAGTAATTAGGCTAATGAATAACCTGGTAATTGGTCATTGGTTATTAGTTATTGGTGGTTTGCCGTCTTCAATGAAACCCCACCTACTAATAACTAATGACCAATGACTAATGACAAAATTAGAATGAATCATGGCAATCCTTGGTAAAAAATACATTTGTATACACGGTCACTTTTACCAACCCCCGCGGGAGAATGCCTGGCTGGAGGTAATCGAAGTCCAGGATTCGGCACACCCGTACCATGATTGGAATGAGCGCATAACGGCCGAATGCTATGCTCCGAATGCGGCATCGAGGATCCTGGATGCCAACCGTGTTATTAAGAATATCATAAACAACTATTCTAAAATCAGTTTCAACTTCGGGCCTACTTTGTTGTCGTGGATGGAGATCAACGCAAAGGAAACGTACCAGGCCATCCTGGAGGCCGATAAGGAGAGTATCGGCTACTTTGGCGGCCATGGGTCTGCCCTGGCACAGGTTTATAATCATATGATTATGCCCCTGGCCAATCGTAAAGACAAGGAGACTCAGGTAGTGTGGGGTATTGCTGATTTTGAATCGCGATTCAAGCGCAAACCCGAGGGAATGTGGTTGGCTGAAACGGCGGTTGACTATGAAACGCTGGAGATCCTGGCTGAAAATAATATTCAATTTACGATTCTTGCTCCTCGCCAGGCAAAGTCCATCCGGAAGAACGAAAATGCTGCGTGGGAGGATGTCAATGATAAGACCGTGGACACGCGGAAGGCCTATACCTGTCGCCTTCCATCCGGAAAGAAAATTGTCCTGTTCTTTTACAATGGCGATGTCTCCCAGTCTATTGCCTTCAATGGCTTGTTGAACGATGGAAAGGGCTTTGCCGACAGTTTGCTGGATTCATTTAATGAAAATGATGAAGGGCCTCAATTAGTTCACGTCGCTACCGATGGAGAAACGTATGGCCATCATCACAAGCATGGCGACATGGCACTCGCGTTCTGCCTTGATCGGATTGAAAAGGACAACCAGGCCAATCTGACCAATTATGCTCAATTTCTTTCGCTTTTTCCGGTGACCGATGAAGCTCAGATCATTGAGAACAGTTCGTGGAGTTGTGTGCATGGAGTGGAGCGATGGCGGTCCGATTGCGGCTGTAATTCCGGTGGTCATCCCGGATGGAATCAAAAATGGAGAAAACCGGTCCGGGATGCGCTGGATTGGCTCCGGGAAAAGGTCGGTGTGATTTTCGAACAAGAAGGAGGGAGGATACTCATCGATCCCTGGAAAGCAAGAAATGAATACATTCATATCGTACTCAAACGGAGCGATGAAAACGTTCAGCAATTCCTGGAAACGTATGCGCTGGAAGGGGTGAATCAAAACACCATATTGCGCATCATGGAGATGCAGCGCCACGCGATGCTCATGTATACCAGTTGCGGCTGGTTCTTTGACGAAGTGTCTGGCATTGAGACCACCCAGGTCCTGCAGTACGCTTGCCGGGTTATCCAATTAGCCAATCAAACCGGCAAGGTGGATCTTGAAATGGAATTTATGAAGCTGCTGGAGCAGGCGCTCAGTAATGTGCCGGCCCACGAGAATGCGGCCCAGGTCTACCGGAAATATGTTATTCCATCGCGCACAAATCTTCAGCGGGTGGGCATGCACTTCGCGGTCTCGTCGTTGTATGAAGATGAACCTGAATCGTTGACGATCTATAATTACAGTACCGCCAATGAATTCTTCATTAAAAAGGAAGCCGGGGAACAAAAGCTGGCCCTGGGAATTACCAAAGTCAAGTCGCTGGTCACGCGCTCGGAAAAGAAATTTGCCTTTGCCGTGGTCTGCATCGGAGTACACAATATCATTGGTAACATATCACTCGACATGGATCCCGATAAATTTGCCGGCATGCAGTTTCGAATGGTCAATGCCTTCAATGAAGGCCGGCTGGGTGATGTGATCGGGTTAATGCAGACTTATTTTGGCCCGGATAAATACACCATATGGCAACTCTTCCAGGATGAAAAGCGGAAGATCCTGGACCAGATTGCGCAGGAGAGTTTACAAGAGTTGGAAGAATCGCTGCGGAGAACGTACAACCGGGATTATTCCCTTGTCAATGCCCTGGCGAATAATGATATCCCTATCCCGAACGCCTATCGCACGACCTTTGAGTATATTCTGAATGCCGATCTGATTGATTGCTTCCAGTCCGAGAAGATCAATATAAAGGAACTCGAGCGGATTTCCGGCGAACTGGAACGGTGGAATCTGAAGATCGAGGATATTGGAAAAATTGCGCGCCTGGCGGGCGAAAGTATTCTGCGGGAGATCCGGAGGATCAGCAGCGAACGTGAAAATGTGCGCCGCATTCAGCGATTGAACCGACTGTTTCCATTACTCAATAAGTTTAGTATCGAGCCCAACCTTCACAACAGCCAGAATCTCTATTTTGAGATCTCCATGGAGAACAAGGAAAAAAAAGCAAGTGAGTCCGGTTCCAATAAGGAATGGATGGAGCACTTTAATTTATTAGGGGTTAATCTTGGGATTAGGGTGGAGTGATCGGTTTCAGGTTCAGAATTCTAATTTACCCGCTACAAGAGGTTCGTTTGTGGGCAACATACCTGGGTTTCGGCAAAACAAGGTCATAATTCGGAATGACCAGGAAAACCAGACAACCAGAATATCACAATGTCCTTATCTTTGTCCATTATGATTTCAATTTTATACCCAGAAGGCGACTACACATCTGCAGATATTGCAATAAAGTTGCAAGCACTGGCACAGGCTCAGGCAAATCAGGTTTTTATCGTTCCCAAACACTTTGGACGAAATGATGAAAACGTGTACAAGAATCTGAAGGCATCAAAGACCGCAATTCTGTTGATCCACGGCAAGTCCACGCTTGACGAAAGCACCCTTACTGAGCTTAAATACCTGTTAAAAAATAAGTCGCGAATTTATTCTATTGCCCCAACTCAGGCAAAGAAATCAATTAAGCTCCCTCCAGGTATTTTCGGTCATTTCTATGATAAGCGTAAGCCTGGAGACTTTCTGAATACAGTTCAAAATATCGTAACGGATTTGCAAAATCAGAAGCAACCTGTTAGCGCAGATTTTAGGCTGAAGCTTGCCAGGAAAAGGTTAATAACAACGTTGGCCTATGCAAATCTGAAATCACGCATTCAGGAAACAGGAATTTCTCTTCCGTAGTCACAAATATATATTTTCATTAAACTCACTTCATGGATTTGTTATCCCTAATCCCTCCAATAAGCGCCAAGTACCAAATCACTAAGAACTAACTTTAACCTCCTGCAACTTATCCAACGAATCCCACACCAGACTACTCGCCCCCAAAATCGGGGCGGCCTGGTTTTGTAGTGCAGAAGGAAGGACTTTCACTTTTCCGCGGAACAGGGGCATAAGATTTTCTTCCATGTGCCGGATCGTAGGTTTGAAAATGAGGTCGCCGGCCATAGACAGGCCCCCGAACAAAAAGATCGCTTCCGGATCGGTATGGACGACCGTATCGGCCAACTTCATTCCCAGGATGCGCCCGGTATATTCAAATGCGGCCTTCGCCACGATATCGCCGCGGTGGGCGGCTTCCGTGATCATCTTTGTATTCAAATTATCAAAACTGATCCCTCGCAATTCGCTGGGCTCCAAATGGTCGGCCAGGAGTTTGTAGACCGTGCGGCGGATACCGGTTGCCGAAACATAGGTTTCCAGGCACCCTCGTTTACCGCAATTACAGAAACGCCCCGTTGGATTGACCGAAGTGTGGCCGAGTTCGCCGGCGATACCGTGGTGTCCATTCAATAACATTCCATTGCAGACAAATCCACTGCCCAATCCCGTACCCAGTGTGATGACCACAAAATCTTTCATTTTTTTGGCATTGCCATAAATCATCTCACCGACGGCGGCAGCATTTGCGTCGTTGGTAAGGATGCAGGGAACGCCAAACTCATCTTTAAACATCCGGGCAAGCGGTAAGATGCCCTTCCACTTGAGGTTCGTAGCACGTTCGATCGTACCCGTATAGTAATTTCCATTGGCGGCGCCAATACCGATCCCGATCACCTTCGAATCCTTCGACAGGAAATGGATCCCTTCCCTCAACGCATCGGCCATGGCATCAAAATAGTCGCTGAATTCTTCGTAGTCCGTGGTCGCGATACTGCCCTGATGATGTACGTTTCCATCACGATCAACAATGCCGAATTTCGTGTTGGTTCCTCCGATGTCGATCCCGATGGTTAGCTCTCTCATGGGTTTAATGATGGGTGGTTAAATAGACAGAATTTTTGCAATACGGATTAATTCGCTGTCAATCTTATGGTGTTGGGCGGCGATCGCGTGGTAGGGATTAAAAACAATTTGATTGTCGCGAATACCGACCATCACATCGTTCTGATCTTTCAACAACCCTTCCACTGCTGCAACGCCCATTTTGCTGGCCAGTACGCGGTCAAAGTAGGTGGGCGCTCCACCACGCTGCAAGTGCCCCAGAATCGTCACCTTGATATCGAAATAATTATTGCGCTCGGAAAATTTCCTGGCCAATTCCAGGGCTCCGCCTAACTTACTTCCTTCCGCCACCACCACCAAGCTCGACGTTTTTTCACCTTTGTCAAGCTGGTCGAATAATTCTTCGATGGTCATCGACTCTTCGGGAATAATCGTTGCTACGGCGCCGCCTGAAATACCGCAGTTGATGGCAATATGCCCGGCGTTCCTTCCCATGACCTCAATAAAAAAGAGACGGTTATGGGAAAGAGCGGTATCCCTGATCTTGTCAATCGCTTCAACAGCGGTGTTGGTAGCAGTATCAAAGCCGATGGTGAAATCCGTGCAGGCCAAATCATTGTCGATCGTGCCCGGGATACAAATTGCGGGGATCTTGTACTCCTCATTGAATTTATGAAGGCCAGTGAATGAACCATCCCCGCCGATGGCTACCAATCCGTCGATGCCGGTCTTCTTCAGATTTTGAAAGGCTTTTTCCCGTCCATCTTTGGTCCTGAAGGCTTCGCTGCGGGCTGTCTTTAAGATGGTGCCTCCGCGTTGCAGAATGTTTCCCACCGATCGCGCCCCCAGCTTTACAATGTCACCGTCAATCATGCCTTCATAACCACGCATGATCCCATAGACTTCCTTCTTGTAATAGATCGCAGCGCGAACAACGGCACGCAGCGCGGCGTTCATACCGGGGGCATCTCCACCGGACGTGAACACAGCAATCTTCGAAATTTTATTGTCCATGAAAAGTTAACAAGTATCAAAAATAACGGTTGAAATGCACTTTGCAAGAATACGACAATTAAGGCTGCTTCAATCGTTTGAAATAGGCGATCAGGCCATTGGTAGACGAATCGTGAAGGGTACTGGGCTCGGGCGAGACCAGTTCGGGTAATATTTTTTTGGCGAGAACTTTACCTAGTTCCACACCCCATTGATCAAAGCTGAAGATGTTCCAAATAATCCCTTGTACAAAAATCTTGTGCTCGTACAGGGCGATGAGGGAACCCAATGTCCGTGGTGTTACCTTCTTAAATAAGATAGAGTTGGTTGGCCGGTTGCCCGGGAACACACGGAAAGGTGAATGGAAATCGATTTGTTCTTTGCTCATGCCTGCTTCCTTCAGTTCAGCCTCGACTTCCTCTTTTGTCTTGCCGGCCATTAAGGCCTCCGTTTGCGCAAAGAAATTCGACAGTAATTTCTGATGGTGGTCTCCGATGGGGTTATGACTGATCGCCGGCGCGATAAAGTCACAGGGGATCAGGCGCGTGCCCTGATGAAGGAGTTGGTAAAACGCATGCTGTCCATTGGTGCCGGGCTCACCCCAGATAACCGGCCCGGTTTGATGCAACACCGGTTGTCCGGTCCGGTCTACCGACTTTCCATTGCTTTCCATGTTTCCTTGCTGGAAGTAGGCGGCAAAACGATGCAAGTATTGATCGTACGGTAGGATGGCTTCCGATGCAGCATCAAAAAAATTGCCATACCAAATACCGATCATGGCTAACATGACCGGAATGTTTTTTTCAAATGGTTCACTTTTGAAATGCAGGTCCATCGCGTGGGCACCCTCCAGCAACTGTTCGAAGTTCTTAAAGCCAATGGTGCAAGCGATGGAAAGTCCGATGGAAGACCACAGGGAGTACCGGCCGCCCACCCAATCCCAAAAAACAAACATATTTTCCGGAGCAATACCGAAGGCCGTTACCGCTTTTGTATTGGTAGACAGTGCCACAAAGTGTTTGGCCACGTCGCCCTTGCCGCCCGATTTTTCCAGAAACCATTGCTTGGCGCTTTCGGCGTTGGTCATGGTTTCCTGGGTGGTGAATGTTTTTGAGGCAATGATAAACAGGGTTGTCTCCGGATCAATTTCCTTAATCGTTTCAGCAAGGTGGGTGCCGTCCACATTGGAAACAAAATGAGGCCGGATCGACTGGTGATAAGGCCGAAGCGCTTCGGTTACCATATAAGGTCCCAGGTCGGAACCGCCGATTCCGATATTCACAATATCCCGTATGGCCTTTCCTGAATATCCCTTCCATTGTCCCTGAAGCAGGCGATCGGAGAAATCCTTCATTTGTTCCAGGGCCTTGTTAACCTGAGGCATCACGTCCTGGCCATCGGATAGCATCGGTTGATTGGACAGGTTGCGAAGCGCTACGTGCAGCACGGAGCGGTCTTCCGTCTGATTAATCCTGACCCCCTGAAACATGGCATCGATAGCTTCTTTCAGCTGGCATTCTTCTGCCAGTTCGACCAGCAGTGCGGCCGTTTCCCCGGTAATGATATTTTTTGAGTAATCCACCAGAATGTCTTCAAACATCAAGTGAAATTTTTTAAACCGTTCCGGGTCTTCGGCAAAGAGCTCGCGGAGGTGGGAGGCTTGCATGGAAAGAAAATGAGTCGTTAGCTTTTGCCAAGCCATTGTCTCCATGGGATTATTTTTGGGTAGCATGTTCTTAGTTCCTGGGTTTAGCTATTTCAAGGGCACAAAGAACACAAAGAACCACGAAGAACACAAAGGGAATTGAAACCTGGAGTCATTACCCACCCACAACTGCTTTTAATTTCTCCACCAGTCCATCCCAGAGGTCCTGGAGTTCTTCCAGATCATCAAAGTCGGAATAGTCTGTTACTTTCAGAAATGTGGTTTGGGTAAGTTCATCCATTTCGAGGCGCAATTCAAAATAGGAGTGATCCTTTTTTTCTTCGGGGATTTCCGGGATAAATTCAAACTTGGTAAAATGATTGATGCGATGGGCTTCCATGATGGCTTTGTGCTGTTCATTGTCCCATTCAAACGTAAATACTTTTTCCGGACTTATTTTAACATCATCGGCAAACCATTCTGAAAGGCCGCTGGCCGATTCGATGTATGGATACAGCATTTTGATAGAGGCATGGATCTCATAATCGGCGGTAAATAGTTTCTTCCTGGCCATGCGGTGGATGATTGGATTTTAAGGTATGGCATTTTTTGATGTCGGGCAAATTAATAAATTGTTTTTGGCCACAAAGGCACAAAGACACGAAGATTTTGGTTTGGACCCGGGCGATTGCGCCTAGCTGATTTCACGAGGAAGGGCTGAAATGCAAATTGGCGGATAACAATCCGCCAATTCGGTTTTTTAGTAGCGAGAACGGGAGTTGAACCCGTGACCTCAGGGTTATGAATCCTGCGCTCTAACCATCTGAGCTACCTCGCCAAATTCACATAAGGCCGCAAACTTACAACTTTTGAGATTATTTTGCCACGAAGACGCGAAGGCACTAAGTTTTTTGGCTTTTGCTTCACGTTTTTTTTTAAATATCTTCCCAATGTTTTAACCAATGATTCTACCATGCCCATAAAAAAAATACTTCGTGTCTTTGTGCCTTTGTGGCAGAACATTGGGAACTATGGCCTTGTTTTTGTTAAGACTAGCTTTGTCTACTCTCCTCAATGAAAAAGATTGACAAACTGATCCTTACTTCCTTCCTGGGCCCGTTCATTCTTACGTTCCTGGTCGTGGTATTCATTTTATTGACACAGCACATGCTGAAGTATTTTGATGATATCATCGGTAAAGACCTTGGGTGGGGCGTACTCGGAACGCTGTTGTTCTATTTCGCCATTTTCATGACCCCTGTGGCTATGCCCCTTGCCGTGCTGCTGTCTTCCTTAATTACGTTTGGCAATTTGGGTGAACATTTTGAACTGACGGCCGTCAAAAGTCTGGGCATATCGCTGGTGCGAAGTCTGGTACCTATCTTCGGTTTTGTCCTCATCCTGACCGCCATCGCCTTTTGGGCAAACAACAATTTGGTTCCGAAGGCGGCCCTGGAAGCCTACAGCCTGCTCTACGACATCAAGCAAAAGAAGCCTGCGCTGGACCTGAGAGAAGGTGCCTTTTACAGCGCTATCCCCGACATCAACATTAAAGTAAACGATAAGCTGCCCGACGGAAAAACCCTGCGCGGTGTGATCATTTACGATCATCGGGGCACGGCCGGCAATAAACAAGTAATCATCGCGGACTCCGGGAAAATGTATACGATTTTGAATGACCAATACCTGAAACTGGAGTTGTTCAAAGGATTCCGCTACACCGAAGGCACCACGGCCGAACAAGGTATCTCCAGCAGGCAGATGGCAACGGAGAATCTAAGCAAGACAAAATTTTCAAAGATGCAGGTGGTGTTTGACCTTTCGTCTTTTGGATTGAACCGGACGGACAAGAAATGGTTCCAGGGCAATCGCATCATGCGGAACATGGCCGAGTTGGATTCAGACATGGATTCGGTAAACGGAGAGATTAATACGCAGAAAATTTATATCTATAAAACAAAGGAAAACTTCTTCACCTATCATTTTAGACGCGATACCCTGAAGCTGTCTCCCGATCTGCAGGCCTTTAGTAAGAAAAGAGACTCTATTTTCCAAGCCAAAGCCCGTGCCAAAACCGGAGCGCCCGGAACGCCCCCCGTCACGACAGTGAGTCCTCCTCCTTCTGTCGTTCTCGCATTCAACATCCATCCGGTGATTGACGAAAAGACGAAAGCAAAATCAGACAGCCTGTTCGCGTTGCCGGCCAGAAATAACGAAATCGTTTCGGGGTTGAACTCGGCAAGAATGATGAAAAGCCAGCTACTGAATTCCACTACCATCATGGATGATCACGACTTCCGGTTCAAAGAATTTCAAATTCAATGGCACAAGATCCTTGCTAACTCCCTGGCCTGCATCGTCATGTTTTTAATTGGTGCGCCCCTGGGGGCAATCATCAAGAAAGGAGGACTGGGAATCCCCGTACTCGTCTCTATCTTCTTCTTTATTATCTTTTATCTGCTCTCCATGATCGGGGAGAAGTGGGCGAAGCAGGGAACGATTTCCGTACCCATCGGCATTTGGACAGCCAATCTGGTCTTACTGATTATCGGCCTGTTATTTCTCCGGCAGGCCCGTGCCGACGCCAGGCTATTTGACGCTGACTTCTACAATGTCGCCCTGGACAAACTAAAAACCTGGTTTGCGAATAGAAAGTTAGCCAAAACAGCCGCTGCCTGAGTTTGCTAATTCATGTGAATTCAATAACTTTGCGGATTAAATTGACAAAAAAGCAAAATTTTTAGCGATGTATCTGAATTCAGAAAAGAAGCAAGAGTTATTTAGCAAGCATGGGTTTGCCAAGACCAAAACCGACACGGGTTCTCCGGAATCTCAAATCGCGTTGTTTACGCACCGGATCAATCACTTAACAGCGCATTTAAAAGGTCAGAAAAAGGACTTTTCTACCCAGCAAGGCTTATTGAAGTTGGTAGGGCAACGCAAAAAGCTACTGAACTACCTCCAAAAGATCAATATTGGGCGCTATCGGTCGATTATCACCGAGTTGGAACTCAGAAAATAAGAAGTCAAAAGAAGCGGACAGGGAACCCGGAAAGTGGTTCCCTTTTCGCTTTTTATTTAATTACCCGGGAAGATGGGTGTCCCTCTTTCCTTCAAAAATACATTTATGAATACCCCCAAAGTACTATCCAAGACCTGTAAACTGCCTGACGGCCGTGAAATTATTGTTGAAACCGGAAAACTAGCCAGGCAGGCAGACGGTTCAGTTGTTGTCCGAATGGGCAATACCATGCTCCTTGCTACCGTGGTAGCCAATCAGGAAGGTAAAGAAGGCGCCGATTTTCTGCCGCTCTCCGTTGATTACCAGGAAAAATTTGCTTCCACCGGCAAAATTCCGGGAGGCTTTTTAAGACGCGAAGGAAGACTCTCTGACTACGAGATCCTGATCAGCCGGTTGGTCGACCGCGCTATTCGTCCTCTGTTCCCGGATGATTACCACGCCGAAACACAGGTTAATATTCAATTGATGTCTGGTGATGAAAATGCCTTGCCGGATGCATTGGCCGCATTTGCAGCCTCAGCCGCATTGGCCGTATCGGATATTCCTTTCCAGGGACCCATCTCTGAAGTCAGGGTGGCACGCGTTGAGGGTCAGTTTATTATCAATCCTACCCTTGAGCAAAAAGAGAAGGCAGATATTGACCTGATCGTAGGCGCCTCCATCGACAATATTCTGATGGTAGAAGGTGAATCCAAAGAGGTAAGCGAAGATGACCTGCTGGCCGCACTCAAAGTCGCGCACGAGGCTATTAAAGATCAGTGCCGGCTTCAGATCGAGTTGACCCGGGAAACAGGCAAGACACAGAAAAGAACGTACGACCACGAGGTAAAAGACGAAAACCTAAAAGTGGAGTTGCACAAACTGTTGTAAACAGGTTGCGAATAAAAAAGTCCGTTCGGAAAATTTTGATAAGGTACTGGAAGAGTACCTGGCAAGCCTTCCGGAAGACACCACCATTAATAAGGATCTGGTTAAAAAATATTATCACGATATCAACAAGAAGGCTTGCAGGGACCTGGTCCTGAATGAAGGCGTTCGCCTGGATGGAAGAAAACCACGCGAAATCCGGGCCATCTGGACTGAAATCGATTACCTGCCTTCGGCCCATGGATCAGCAGTGTTCACCCGCGGGGAGACACAATCGCTGAGCACGGTTACATTGGGTACTAAGCTCGATGAGCAATTGATCGACGGAGCGATGTATTCGGGTTCGAATAAGTTTATGCTCCATTATAACTTCCCCGGGTTTTCCACAGGTGAGGTAAAACCCAACCGCGGCCCGGGAAGGAGAGAAGTAGGACATGGTAACCTGGCCCATCGCGCCCTCAAACAAGTATTGCCCCAGCAAGAGAATAACCCCTATACCATCAGGATCGTATCGGATATATTGGAGTCCAACGGCTCATCCTCTATGGCAACAGTGTGTGCCGGTTCCCTGGCGCTGATGGATGCAGGTATCCAAATCAAAGGCCCGGTTTCGGGTATTGCGATGGGTATGATATCCGATGCAAGTACAGGCAAGCACGCTATTCTATCTGATATTCTCGGGGACGAAGACCACCTTGGAGACATGGACTTTAAAGTGACCGGCACGGCACAGGGAGTCACAGCGTGTCAGATGGATCTGAAAGTGGAGGGACTAACGTATGCCCTTCTTAAAGAAGCCCTCGATCAGGCCAAGGAAGGACGCCTTCACATCCTGAACGAGATGAAAAAGACCATTTCGGCACCCAAGGCCGATTTGAAGCCACATACACCACGCGCTTATACCATTTTTATCGACAAAGACCAGATTGGCGCCGTCATCGGCCCCGGTGGTAAGGTCGTCCAGGAGATCCAGAAAACAACGGGCGCTACGATTGTTATTGAAGAAACAAACAATAAAGGCGTAGTGAATGTATTTGCTAATAATCAGGCAGTTATGGATGCCGCGGTAAGGCGAGTCAAGAACATTGTCGCTGTTCCCGAAGTAGGAGAAATCTATGACGGAGTGGTTAAATCCATCATGCCTTTTGGGGCATTTGTCGAATTTATGCCAGGCAAAGATGGCTTGCTGCATATTTCCGAAATCAAATGGGAACGACTTGAGAACATGGATGGCGTATTGGAAGTGGGGGAACAAGTAAAAGTGAAACTGGTCGAAGTAGACAAGAAAACGGGAAAATTCAGGCTTTCCCGGAAAGTTCTATTACCCCGGCCTCCGGCTTCGCCGAAAAAGGAAGAAACGGCTAACGTGTAGGATTTAAGATTTAAGATCAGATCCCGCTGAATTTAAGTCACTATGGTGGAATTAGCCCCTGTGGTGAAATTTGTGTTGAGGGGCTTCTAATTTTAAATCTTAAATTTTAATCTTAGATTTTGTTTTTCGAACTAAATGTTCGTTTTTCCGTGTTAGAATTACGGGTAGAAACTGAAATACGGCAATGAGACAGCTAAAAATCAGTAAACAGATCACCAACCGGGAGAGCCAGTCCCTTGATAAATACCTGCAGGAGATTGGAAAGGTGGACCTGCTCACGCCGGACGAAGAAGTAGAACTCGCCAAGAGGATCAAGGAAGGCGATCAGATTGCCCTGGAAAAATTGACGAAAGCCAACCTCCGCTTTGTAGTTTCGGTAGCCAAGCAATATCAAAATCAAGGTCTCTCGCTGGGTGACCTGATCAACGAAGGAAATCTGGGACTCATCAAAGCGGCACAACGCTTTGATGAAACACGGGGATTCAAATTCATTTCATACGCCGTGTGGTGGATCCGTCAGTCGATCCTTCAGGCTCTGGCAGAGCAATCCCGCATCGTCCGGCTGCCCCTCAACCGCGTTGGATCCTTAAATAAGATATCAAAAACATTTTCAGAGCTTGAGCAGAAGTATGAGCGCGAGCCTTCTCCGGAAGAATTAGCTGAAGTGCTGGAAGTCACTACGGCCGAGGTAGTCGACACGATGAAGATCTCGGGCCGGCATGTGTCCATGGATGCACCCTTTGTTCAAGGGGAAGAAAACAGTTTGCTGGACGTCCTGGAAAATGACAGTGAGGAGACTCCGGATTCGGGCCTGATGACTGACTCATTGAGAAGAGAAGTTCAGCGAGCGCTGTCTACCCTGACCCAAAGAGAGTCGGATGTGATTACGCTGTACTTTGGTCTAAATGGCGAGCATGCCATGACGCTGGAAGAGATTGGAGAAAAGTTTAACCTCACCCGGGAGCGCGTGCGGCAGATAAAGGAAAAGGCTATTCGAAGGTTGCGGCATACGTCGAGAAGCAAAGCCCTAAAGCCTTACTTGGGTTAAGAATGTTTCATTTTGCATTAAATTCGGGGTCTCAGATAGTGAGACCTTTTTTGTGTCACAATTTGTTAATAGAGTATGGCATCAGAAAAGCATAAAGTTTTAATCATAGGTTCAGGCCCGGCCGGGTACACGGCAGCGATTTACGCCGCACGCGCCGGCCTCAAGCCCGTCCTCTTTACCGGTGGTCAGCCGGGGGGTCAGCTAACGACTACCCACGACGTGGAGAACTTTCCGGGTTATCCTGACGGAATCAATGGACCGCAGATGATGGTCGATTTGCAAAAACAAGCAGAGCGGTTTGGGACAAAGGTAAATTTCGGTGTAGTGACCTCGGTTGATTTTTCCGGTTATCCCCTGAAAGTTACAGTGGATGAAAAGAACGAAATGGAAGCAGAGTCGGTCATCATTGCCACCGGCGCTACCGCAAAGTATTTAGGCATTCCATCGGAAGAAAAGTTTGCCAACCGCGGTGTCTCGGCCTGCGCCGTTTGTGACGGCTATTTTTACAGAGGCATGGAAGTAGCGGTTGTTGGGGCCGGTGATTCGGCAGCGGAAGAAGCCACGTACCTCGCGAACCTGTGTACGAAAGTTCATCTCATTGTGAGAAAAGAGGAAATGCGCGCTTCCAAAATCATGCAAAACAGGGTGCTCAACAATGCCCTCATCGAAGTGCATTGGAACACGGAGACGGAAGAAATTCTGGGCGATGATTCCGGTGTTACCGGCGTACGCGTGATCAACAACAAGACGGGGGAGAAGAAGAAGCTGAAAATACAAGGATTCTTTTTAGCGATTGGTCATAAGCCCAACACAGATATTTTCAAACGGGAGATCGATATGGATGAGGCCGGCTATATCAAGGTAGTCCCGGGCACAACCAAGACTAATATTGAAGGCGTATTTGCTGTGGGCGACGTAGCGGACAGGGTTTACCGCCAGGCGGTCACCGCTGCGGGTACAGGCTGCATGGGGGCTCTGGATGCTGAGAAAT
>Ga0193731_1000284_pt1 | contig 17569 bp, 14 predicted proteins | sample U1a2metaG_FD_144920 | JGI IMG/M metagenome (GOLD analysis project Ga0193731, IMG submission 144920) | Soil microbial communities from a riparian zone of the East river system, Colorado, United States - U1a2 | ecosystem: Environmental > Terrestrial > Soil > Riparian zone | place: USA: East River...
CTTGGTACCGGCCTTGCCGCCTGATCGCCTCGACTACGTGGTGGAGCGCGGTGGCGACACGCTGCTGGTCGCCTGCCGCCAGAGCCGCTTTCAGACTGGCTTGCGCATGCTGCTCCATGACCAGGGCGTCGCTGTCCAGGACTGACACCCGCGCGAGCCCGATAAGGGCGTCAGCCTCCAGCTTTTGATCCTGAAGCTCTCGGGCGATGGCAAGGCTTTCGGTGTGCACCCTTAACGATGCGTCCCGGTCGCTCTGGATGAACGCCAGAGTGCCGGCGCCGTACAGGGCTTTCGCCCTGCCTTCGGTCCGCTCTCCCCACTCGGAGACCTCGAGGAGGCGGGCCAGCCATTTGCGACCTGAATCCAGCTGATCGCGGGCCACCCAGTAAGGCCAGACGGCGCCCCCGACGCGGAGGCCTTGCTCGTGATCGTGCTCCAGCGACCACTCAAGCGCCTCCTCGAGGCGCGCCGATTCGCCGTCAAGGCGGGTGAACCAGGCATCGGGAGCCGGCCCCTTCAGCTCACCCTCGGCGGCCACGATCTCAGCGGCCAAGCCTTCGCTCACCTGCCTACTGTGGCGGAATAGGGGTCACCGTGGCAGGCTTGTAGTTGACATGGAAAACCTCAAGCACCTCGATGGCCCGACATTCGAGGCCGACGTGCTCTCGGCCGGGTTGCCGGTCATCGTTGACTTCTACGCCGATTGGTGCCCGCCCTGCCGGATGATGACTCCAGTCCTCGAGCGACTGGCTGTCGAGTACGAGGGCAAGGTCACGATTGGCAAGCTCGACGTGGACGTCAATCAGGACATCGCGATCACGTATGGCGTCATGGCAATGCCCACCCTCGGCCTGTTCCGAAACGGCAAGATGGTCGACCGCATGGTTGGCTACCCGGGCAGCGCCAACCCAATCCGAGAATGGATCAACAAGAACGTCCCTACCGAACCCGAAAAAGCCACCCCAACCGAAGCCAAGCCGACCGCCTAACTACAACACCAGCGTCGCAGGGTTGGCCGGGGTCCCCCCGGCCATAGCTTTGTCCCTAATGCCTCCTCATCGTCGCGAGGAGAAACTCTCAATAAATCCCATCCTTCCCGGAAAGAGAGCAGCGCCTGCGGCGAAGCCGCACGCGCGATGAGAGGGAACCGCCCGGGTTCCCTCTCATACTTTTTAGTGCCCCCACATCGCCCTTTCGGCGTGCTGAACCGTCTCTGCTCCGTGCTCTCCTGTGCGGATTCTCACGGCGTCCTCGACGTCGAGGACGAAGATCTTGCCGTCGCCGACCTCGCCCGTGCGGGCGGCTACCGCCATCTTGTCGACCACCGTCTTGACGATCTCTGCGCGCATCACCGCCTCGATCTTCAAGCGAGGAATGAGCGAGATGTGTACCGCCGTGCCCCTGTACTTCTCCGTGTAGCCGCGCTGCGCGCCGCAGCCCTTGACCTCGGTCACGGTGACCCCTGACACACCACACTCGTCGAGCACGTCCTGCACCTCCTGCAGCCGCTCGTGCCGGATGATCGCCATAACCATCTTCATGCTCGTGCCCTCTCCGTGTGCGCCGCGCCGGGGACCGGCTCCGACGAACGGTGTGGGTTGACTGTAGGCGTATCAGCCGGCCGGTAGATGCCGCCCGGCACGGGCATGAACGATTCGGGGTAGCCCCACATGCCGTGCTCGCTGATATCGAGCCCATCCATCTCTTCGCGCGCCGAGACGCGAAGCCCGACCGTCTTCTTGATGATCCAGAACAGCCCGTAGCTGAGGACGAACACCGTCACGAAGGAGGCCGTAACAGCGATCGCCTGCGCCCCGAGCTGGTGGAAGCTGCCCGTGTAGAAAAGACCGCCCTCGCCGACGCCGTTGAACTTGGCCAGCGACGGCACAGTGAAGAGGCCGCAGCTCAGCGTGCCCCAGATCCCCGCCAGGCCATGGGCCGGTAGCGCGCCAACCGGGTCGTCGAGGACCTTGTCGAGTGCGAGCACTCCGAGCACGACTATCACGCCGGCGACAGAACCGATGACAACACCTGCCCACGGCTCGACATAACCCGAGGGCGCGGTGATCGCGACGAGCGCGGCAATCGCGCCGTTGCCGATCATGCCCACGTCCATCGTCTTGGTGACGAAGTAGATGGTGGCCAGCGCCGACACCGCGCCGGCAGCCGCTGCGAGGTTGGTGACGACAGCAACGTCTGCGAAATGCAGGTTGGTGGCGTTGAGCGTTGAACCCGGGTTGAATCCAAACCAACCAAACCAGAGGATGAGGACACCGAGCTGCGCGAGCGGCATGTTGTGGCCGGGGATGGCGTTGGGCCGTCCCTTCTCGTACTTGCCGATGCGTGGACCAAGCAGCAGAAGCCCGGCAAGGCCGGCCGTCGCGCCGGTGAGGTGAACCACAGTTGAGCCCGCGAAGTCCTGGCTGCCCAGGGTCGCCATCAGAAAGCCGCCACCGAACAGCTGGTGGCTGATGAGGGGATAGATGAAGGCGGCAAACGGAATGCCGAAGAGGATGTAGACGATGAACTTCGTACGCTCGATCATCGTGCCCCAGACGATGGCCAGAGATACGGCGCAGAAGACGAACTCGAAGAACCATTTGCCCGCCGCCGGAACTGTGCTCCAGGCAATCGCCGGCAGGTCGAGCTGCGAGCCGGGGCCGAAGGTGGGGAAGAAACCGCTGCCGCCGATGACTGCAAACATGCCGCCGGCGCCGAAGGCGAAGCCAAACCCGACAGCCCAGTAAGCGAGCGAGCTGACGCTCAGGTTCGTCACCACCTTGGCGACGACGGTCCCGACGTTCTTCATGCGGCTGAACCCGACCTCGAGCATCGCGAAGCCCGCCTGCATGAACATCACGAAACAGGCGGCGACGATGACCCAGACCGTGTCGACAGCGATTGCCCCGTCAAGGGCAGTCGGGTCGTCGGCCAGAACGGCGATCGGCACCAGCGCCGCGATCACTGCAAAACCCGCGGCTATCGCGAGCAAGGGTTTGCGCTTCGACAGCGCCTTCCAGATCAGCGTGGCGCCACCTTGCGCGCTCAGGTCTCTTCTCGAAGCTGACAAATGACCTCTCACCTCCTGGGCATACCGTCGGCATGACGGCTCGGCATTCAAGCTAGGGCAGCACTGGACTGCCTCGAAACGTGTGGTGGCGCCGAAGCAGCAGCAGGGCGCTCGTGCGCATCACACGAGAGGTGGGGGCCTGTGCATATCTTCTCTCGTGTCAACCACACATGTAGAGCCCCATTGGATTCGTGGGAGCGAACCGTGATCTCGCGCGCCGGCGATTTCTACCATGAACCTCGAGCTCGTCAAATCCAGGTTCAGGAGGGTGTCGATGGCGATCCAAACAAAGTCCGGTAGCAAGACAAGCCCGCGGGAGGTGCTCGAAAGAGCAAAGGCTGAGGGCGTCGAGGTGGTCGACGTCCGCTTCATCGACTTACCCGGTACATGGCAGCACTTCAGCCTTCCGCTGGGTGAGCTTGAGGTGGACAGCTTCAAAGAAGGCCTTGGATTCGACGGCTCGAGCATTCGCGGCTTCCAGGCGATCGATGAGAGCGACATGCTGCTCATCCCCGACCCCGACTCCGCAACCATCGACCCGTGTCTTTCACACAAGACGCTCTTCCTCATCTGCGACGTGATCGACCCAATCACCCGCGAGCCTTACAGCCGCGACGGGCGCTTCATCGCCAAGAAAGCTGAAGAGCACCTGCGCCGCTCAGGCATCGCCGATGTCAGCTACTGGGGTCCCGAAGCGGAGTTCTACCTCTTCAACTCGCTGCGATTCGACCAGAACGCCCACAGCGGCTACTACTACATCGACTCCGAGGAGGGGATCTGGAACTCGGGCAAGAACTCCGAGCCCAACCTCTCATTCCGGCCGCGACACAAGGAAGGCTATTTCCCGGTCCCGCCGACAGACAAGCAGCAGGACCTGCGCTCAGAAATCATGCTCAAGCTCATCGAGGCCGGTATCCAGGTCGAGGTCCAACACCACGAGGTCGGCACTGCCGGCCAGGCCGAGATCGACATGCGTTTTGACACGCTGACGAAGATGGGCGACAAGATGATGATCTTCAAGTACGTCATCAAGAACGTCGCCGCGCAGCACGGCTACGTGGCCACCTTCATGCCCAAGCCGCTCTTCCAGGACAACGGATCCGGAATGCACGTGCATCAGAGCCTGTGGAAGGACGGCCAAAACCTGTTCGCCGACAGCAAGGGCTACGCGGGACTGAGCCAGACCGCCGTCTATTACATCGGCGGCCTCCTCAAGCACGCGCCGGCTCTGCTCGGGTTGTGCGCGCCGACGACCAACTCCTACCGCCGGCTGGTGCCGGGTTACGAGGCGCCGATCAACCTCGTCTACTCGAAGCGAAACCGGTCGGCCTGCGTTCGCATCCCGATGTACTCGACCAACCCGAAGACCAAGCGGGTCGAGTTCCGATCGCCGGACCCCGCCGCGAACCCTTACCTCGCGTTCTCTGCGTGCCTGATGGCCGGGCTTGATGGAATCAAGAACGAGATCATGCCTCCGGAGCCAGTGGACAAGGACATCTACGAGCTTGAAGGGGCAGCGAAGGCCAAGATCAAGTCAGTGCCCGGCTCTCTTGCCGAAGCGCTCAACGCACTAGAGAAGGACCACGCCTTCCTGCTCGAAGGCGACGTGTTCACAAAGGACGTAATCGACACCTGGATCGACTACAAGCGCAAGCGAGAGGTTGACCAGGTCGCCCTTCGACCGCACCCGTGGGAGTTCATGCTCTACGCGGACGTTTAAACCGCCGTTCTCAATCACAGGGGGCCTCGGCACGCGCCGGGGCCCTCTCTATTTCTAGCGTCGCAGGGTTGGCCGGGGTCCCCCCAACCATGCCTTTGTCCTCGTCACTCCAAGCCGTCGCGTGGAGAAACCAACTCGTAATAAATCCAATCCCGGGAGGGAGAGCAGCGGCTCCGGCGTAGCCGTAGACGCGATGCATTCAGCAAGGCCCATCCTTAACGCCGCTTTGCGCGCAGAGGGAACCGACTGGTTCCCTCTCATAAGGCGGCTACATGCCCAGCATCGTTCTGGCGCGGAGGGCGATCGAGATCGCCACTCTCGTTTCCGGGTCGTCAAGCTGCAAGCCAGTCAGCGATTCAATCCGCTCGACCCGATAGCTCATCGAGTTGATGTGGATCCCGAGGTTCCGAGCCGCCGCCCGCCGGATCCAGCGCGCCGCTGACAGCGCCTCAAGCGTTTCGAGCAGGGGCGTGTCTCGCGATTGTGCATACCGCAGCAGAGTGCCGAGCAGCTCGTCCACGAAACGCCGCAGAGCCTCGGGACTCTGCACCTCCAGGAGCAATCGGAACGCGCCAAGCGAGCGATAGGAAGCGACGCGACCGCGCCCACCTGCACGACGGGTGAGCCGGAGCGCCTGTCGCGCCTCGAGGTGCGAACGGGCCAGCTCGCCGACAGAGTTGGCGAGGTTGCCGATCCCCACCGAGGCAGAGCCTGGCTTCATGACCGGGGCTGCCCCGGCGAGGATCTGTGCCGCCAGCTTCTCCACCGCAGCGAGGTCTGAGGCGATTTCATCAGGTACGAGGAACACCGCCGACGATGAACGCACCAGGGTCAGAGCATCCGGGAGCCGCGACCGAACAAGGCCGCTTAGCGCAGCATCCAGCCTGTCCTGCCGCCCGCGGGCTGCGAGCGCCGCCTCCGTCTCATCATCGTCAGGTTCCAGCACCAGCACCCAGGCGCGCTGCGGGAGCCGGTGGCCGAGGCGCTCCGCCTGGCGGGCAACCCGCTCGGCCTCATCGCCCTCCAGCCCGCCGGCCAGCACCTCCTCGACCAGGTCACCGCGAAGTCGCCGCTCGACCTCGGCCGCGGCTCGTTCCTTGGCGAGCTCGAGCGCCAACACGGTGGATCCGTGCTCGAGAGCGCGGCGCCGGCCATGTGAGTCGACGGTCTTCTCGTCCACGCCGACAGCAAGTAGTCCGAGGACGTCAGGACCGGCCCGAACGGGTACGAGGTCGAGCGCCCTCGCGGGCCGGCCCGCATTGATGCGGACCTCGCGCGCACCCGCCTGCGCCAGCGGGCTCGGCACGTGGATGCGGGCGGGCATCCCGTCGGAGGCCTCCCCCACTCCCCTGACGCGATATCCGTCAGCCGAGTAAAGCGCCGCACGCCCTCCGGCCAGCGACCCCACTCCCTCCAGGATCGACTGGATGCCGGCGCCCTCCAGTGATAGCTTCGTGAAACGCTCGTGAATGTCGTGGGAGAGCTGGATCTCCGCGAGCTGGACCTCCATCGCCCTCTGCAGCTCGCTCCGCTCCAGGATGCCCGCCACCTGCCCGGCGATGGCGAGGAGAAAATCAATGTCTCCCGCGTCGAAGTCCCGCTTTTTGGTGGCCTGGACGTTGAGGACGCCGACCAGCCTTGGACCTGATTCGATTGGAACCGACAGCATCGAGTGGAAGCGATCCTCGTCAAGGCCCGGGACCCACTTCCAGTGGGGTTCCTTGCTGACGTCCGCCACCACCGCGGGGCGGCGAGTTTCCGCGACCCAACCCGTGATGCCCTCCCCCACCCGCATGACAACCTTGCCGACCATGCTCTCGTTCAGGCCGTTGGTAGCGGTCAGCAGGAGCTCCCGGCCCCGCGTTGACAGCAGGTACAGGGAGCACACATCGGTATCCATCGCGGAGGTCGCCTCGCGGATGATCAGCTCCAGCAGCTCGTCGGGGCGCTGCGTTGAGGCGGCGGCCTGCGCCAGCCGCACGAGGAAGCTGAGCTCGCGGGCGGCAAGGCTGGAATCCGTATCCTCTGCCGCGCCAGGCACCGTCCGCAGCTTACGGCGCGCTTTCAAGCCAAACCTCGTGCCAACAGCACAATCAATGTCCGCAACATAGTGTGAGTCATACAAGGCGCGCGGGCATGCCGTTGCCGCGTTAGGCTAGCGACAGGTGCCGCTCTCACACTCACGCCGCTGGCGCGATCACTTCGCCGGAGTCGACCTGCCCGTGCCGGTGCATGGCGGGAGCACCGTGACGGGGATCAACTTCGACAACGCCGCCAGCACGCCGCCGCTCAAACGCGTGCGCGACGCGGTGACCGCGTTCTCGGACATGTATTCGAGCGTTCATCGCGGCACCGGGTACAAGTCGCGGCTCGCGACCGATGCCTACGAGCAAGCGCGCGAGCGGGTGGCGGAATTCCTGCGCGTCGACCAGCGAAGCCAGGTCGTCATCTTCGTCAAAGGCACCACCGACGCCCTGAACCGCATTGCCGCGGAGCAAGCTCGATTGGACGGCCGTCACGTGTTGGTGACCGAGATGGAGCACCACGCGGACCTGCTCCCGTGGCGCCATCGCAGCGGCCACCTGATGGTGGGCCTCACTCCTGACGGCCACATCGACCTCGACGCGATCGAAAAGGCGCTGAAGGACAGCGGCGGAACGATCGGACTGGTCGCCATCAGTGGCGCGTCCAATGTCACCGGTTTCATCTCCCCCATTCACGAAGTCGCCGAGCTTGCGCATCGTCACGGCGCTCTCGTGTCGGTTGACGCCGCCCAGCTCGCACCGCACCGCCGCATCGACATCCGCCCCGCTGACGATCCTGGTCACCTCGACTTCGTCTCGTTCTCGGGCCACAAGATGTACGCGCCATACGGCGCGGGCGTCCTTGTCGCGCCCCGCGACTTCTTCGCCGGAACGCCCGAGGTCATGGGCGGCGGCGCGATCAGGATCGTCACGTGGGACGACACGGTGTGGGCGGACCTGCCGGACCGCGAGGAGGCGGGCTCGCCCAACGTGATCGGCGCAGTGGCGCTCGGGGTGGCCATCGAGGCACTCCTCGAGCTCGGTTTCGATGAGATGCTTGGCCACGAGGCCGACCTCGGCGCCCGCTTGCTCAAGGGCCTCGGCGAAATCCCCGGCGTGGGTGTTCTCGGCGGGCCTGACGTAAGGCATGGGACGGAGCGCCTGGGCCTTGCCAGCTTTGTCATCGAGGGCGTCCACCACGGCCTCGCCGCCGCCGCCCTGAGCCACGAGTGGGGCGTGGCGGTGCGCAACGGCTGTTTCTGCGCCAACCCATACGTGTTCCATTTGCTGCACATGACCAAAGAGGCGGTGGAGACTGTCGAGGGTGAGGTGGCCGCCGACCATCGCAAGGCGCTGCCCGGCGCTGTGCGGGCAAGCCTCGCCCCCTATAACGACGAGGGTGAGGTTGACCGATTCGTGAAAGCTGTCAGGCAGGTCGCCGGGGGAGAATTGATGGCAAGCTACGAGCAGTCGGCCGATGGGACGTTCTCCCCGGTCGGGGGCTGGCCGGCGATCGAGAATCCGTTGAGAAACCTGCTGACTACCGCAGATAAGGGGGACCGATGAAGCTTCTGGCTGAGATCCTGCTGGCGATCTTCCTGCACCCGTTGGTGTGGGTTCTATGCGTCATCAACATCGTGGGTCGCACCGATATGGGCGGGCTGAGCAAGTTCCTCTGGATCGTCATCACCTTCGTCTGGGGGATAGGACCAATCCTCTACGTGCTGCTCGCCAAAGGAGCTTTCTGGTAGGAGTGTGAGCCCGTCCAGGAGGGACCGGTCGGCGAGCCGGGCCCTCGTGCTGGGACTCCTCGCCCTGCCGTTCGCAATCTTCGCGCCGTTCGCCATCTGGGCGGGCCTGCGGTCGCTGCACCGGATCCGCTCGTCTGGTGGCGCTCTCACCGGCGAATCCTCAGCGGCTGCGGGGGTCGCGGGAGGCTTGCTGGGATTGACAGTTTTGATCCTCGGAAGCGGCTATTGGTTCCTGGCTTCATGAAAGGCCGGCGTTTCCTGTCGCGCGTGGTGGCCGCCATCGCGGTGCTGTTCATTTCCGCCTTCACGTACCCCGGTGCGATTGCGGTTTCGTTCGTGATCGGGCTGACGCCGGCTCCCTCAACATCGCCACCGCCGCATGGCGTGCTGCCGTGGCTGCACGTCGAGCAGCCGTCGGAGGGAGTGCCTTACATCGCAGACAACCAGGGCCGAATGGTGCTGCTGCACGGCGCGATAGCCCAGGGCCTCATTGATTTCTGGTCGAGCGCGGAGCCATCGCGAGCCGATCCTCTCCCTTTTTATCCGATCGACCCAGCCGCCTACGAAAACGCGTGCCCTGACAACTCCTTGTATATGCCAACCCCACCTTTGTGCCAAAGCGATCTGGAGCAGATGGCTGCCTTCGGTTTCAACTCTCTTCGTCTGCCGCTCTCGTGGAGCTTGCTCGAGCCAGATCGAGGCAAGTTCAACCAGCTCTACGTCGACCGCGTGGCTCAGGTGGTCGGTTGGGCCAAGGCGGTGGGGATGTACGTGATCATCGATATGCACCAGAACGCGTACTCGCGGTTCCTTGGACCTGTAGACGGCGCTACAGGGAAACTGCGCTTCTATACGGGGGCTCCCGCGTGGGCGACCATCACCGACGGCCTACCGTCGAGGGAATATGCCGGTCAGCGCGAGCTCAACCCGGCGGGGCTCGAAGCGAACAGCAACTTCTGGTACGACAGGAACGGCATCCAGGACGAGTACATCGCCGCGATCGCCGTGCTGGCCCAGCGTTTCAAGGACGACAGCACGGTGGTGGGTTACAGCCCCTTCAACGAGCCATTCCCCGGTTGGAACCTGCCGCCAGGTTTCGAAGACCTGCTCCTTTTCCCCTTCTATCGCAGAGTCATCGACGCCGTCACCGGCGTCAGGGACGGCCTACCGTGCTGGACCGGGTTCTACATGCCCTCGGTCTGCGGCTACCGCGACCTGGGCGTCCACGATCTTCATCACCTCTTCTTTCTCGAGGCCGGCCTGTTGCGCGAGGTGACCGACTTTCCTACCCACCTCGGCCTGCCCCTCAGCTCATATCCGAACCTTGTCCTGTCTCTCCATGCGTACACCCACCAGTACACCTTCGACCACCTGATCAAGCCCAGCCAGGATCCTGAACAGGCGACCTACCCATGGGGCGGCTACGACCAGAGCTACTCACTTGGCGAGCGTGAGGCGAGAGCGATCGATGCCGCTCTCTTCATTTCTGAGTTCGGATTCCCGCCGGGACATGACGTTTCAGTGATCGGGAGCCAGCTCCTCGAGATGGAGCGGCACAGGGTCGGCTTCGCTTTCTGGACCTGGAAGGAGAACGGCGACGGCAACTGGAGCATGTTCGACAGCGCCAAACCGAATCAAAGCCCTCTTCCGTCGAGCGGTTGCCTCCGGGCGGCAAAGGAACGCCTTCTGGCAAGGGTCTATCCCATTGCTTCCGCCGACCCGAACCTCACCTACCACTACGATCCAGCCAGCGGGGCGTTCTCGCTGCAGGCGCTGGGGCGAGCCGGCGATGCCCCCACCGTTGTCTACATCCCTCGCGAGGTGACTGGTGGGTCGAGCGCGTCTGGAGCCCTCTCAAATCAAGCTGTTTTCACTAACCCTGACGGGAGCCGGACTGTCACATCAACACCCTCGGGCGGCGGCTTTTCAATCGCTGTGGCAGCGGCGCCACTCTCGCTGACAAGCTGCCCGTAGGCGGCCGGTTGCGGCAGTAAGTTATAGCCGCTCGGCGAAAACCTGCATGGACTAATCTGGTGGGCGGGAAAGGTGGGATTCCTATCCATCGCCGCCAGCGGCGCGCGCGCCACCAACGGTGTGGCGGCAGCGCATCGGCCTGCGACCAACGGCGCTGTCGCGGTTCAGCCGGTGGTCAAGCTGACGCGCGTGTCAAAGCTTTTCGGACGCACTTCGGTGCTGAACGACATCAGCCTCACTGTCGGGCCGGGAGAGCTGGTCGAGGTGACGGGACCCAGCGGAGCCGGCAAGACCACCCTTCTGCGCCTCGTCCATGGACAGTTGCGGCCAAATCGTGGCGAGGTATGGGTCGAGGGCCGCGGCCTGCACCGTTGGTGGCGGCGCGGCTTAGGTAAGATCCGCCGCGACGTAGCGTTCGTCTACCAGGAACAGCGCCTCCTACCTCGCCTCACCGCCCTCGAGAACCTCGTCTTCGCGTTGCAGATCGGCGACCCGGAGGTCCCCTACGGAACCATCAAGCGGCGCGCCCTGGAAGCGCTCGAGGCCCTCACCCTCGCGCACCGGCGCCGCGCCTATCCACACCAGCTCTCGGCCGGCGAAAGGCAGCGCGTGGCGGTTGCCCGCGCCCTTTCGGGCCGCCCAAAGGTCCTCCTGGCAGACGAGCCCCTCGCCTCCATCGACGACGACAACGCGAAGATCGTGATGCGCCTCCTCGAGGAGGCGGCCGCCAACGGTACGGCGGTGATCGTCGCCACCCACAAGCACACTTTCACCGCCGACCATGTGTTGAAGCTTCCGAGCGGAAAGCTCTTTACCAACCGCGATCACCCGCATTCGGCAAATGGCAATCACGGACCGCTGTCCCTTTGGCGGCGCGTTGTCCCCGCGAACAGCAGGCCCCATAAGAATGGGAGCAGCAACGGGACCAAGAACGGGAGCAAGGTCGACCGCCGGACGAGGCTGCCGACGTGGCGGCGCCTCATCGCCCTTGGCGACAACAGCTTCCGGCTGGTGGTCCTCAACGGTTTGCGCAGCTGGGCTCGCGACATCCGGCTGACGGCGCCGGCGCTCGGCTCGATGGCGATGACGCTCTTGCTTTGCGGGATGCTCGCGCTGGTCGGAATCTCGATTGCCAGGGTGGCGGGGCAGCAGGCCGGTCAGGCCTCGATGGTCCGGATCTACCTGGCCTCAGATGCTTCACCAGGTGCGGTGGCGGCGCTGGAGAGCCGCCTCAGGGCCGATCCACGCGTCAGCTCGGTGACCGAGGTGAGCGCGGAGCAGGCGCTCCGGGAGGCGAGCAACCGGCCGGGCCTCGACGGCCTCGCGAGCCTCAGCGCCACCAACCCGTTCCCCGCCAGCCTTGACGTCCAGGTGAACCTGGTGACAAACATCGCAGCGATCGCGGCAGAGGTCACAGGGGACCCCGCGGTCGACCCCACCTACCCCACTTCCTATGACCCTGACACCTATGCCCGTCTGCGCAAGATCGCGCTGATCGTCGGTGGCATAGGGGCAGGGCTGCTCCTCCTGTTCACCGTTGTCGCGTACGCGGTGGCGGCCAACTCGATGCGTGCGATTGCCGCCGCTCGCCGGCAAGAGGTCTTGGTGACCAGGCTCCTCGGGGCTCGCGGCTGGATGGTGAGAGGGCCGTTCGTGACCGAGGGCCTGATGACCGGAGCGCTGGCGGGCGCGCTGGCTGCGGCGGCTGTGGCGGGAGCATGGCTCCTGGCTTCTCGATTTGCGTTCGAGATCTATTCGCAGATCCTCCCCGGTGTCGGCCAGAATTCCGTGCGTTACGTGGTCGCCGCCATCATGGTGACCGGCCTTGTGCTCGGAGCGCTGACCTCGATGCTGGGATTCCGACGGATCCGCGCGTGAGACGGCCACTCATCGCCCTTGCAGCTGTCGGCGCGCTGATCGCCCTGCAGCTGCCGGCAGCGATGGCGGCAAGCTCCTCGACCTGTCCGGGTCCGAGCGTTGCAGCATCGAGCGCCAGGACGACGTGCCCCACTCCGGATCCAAACCAGGCTCTGTACGACCAGCTGGCGGTGCGCCTCCGCGGCGACCTGGCCAGGGCGCTGAATACCGCGCATCAGCTGAGCACTGCGCTCGACCTCGCTGCCGCGAACCAGCGAGCGCTCACCGCGGTGATCGCGAGCTGGGAAGCCCGAATCGCCGACCTTGAAGCCAGGATCACGGCGCTCGAAACGCAAATTACCGAGACGCAGGGTCGCATCGATGTGGAGAAGGCCCAGATCGCCTCGCTCGCTCGATCAATCTATCGCCAACCCGACTCGTTGCTTGTTCTTTTCGCACGCACAGGAAACCTTCATGACGCGATGGTCGCTGCCACCGACATGGTCGTCGCCGGCCAGCGCGCCCATGCGTTGGAAGCGAAGCTCGAAGCGGATCTCGCAAAGCTCGATGCCGCCCGAAGCGCGCGGCTCGCGGAGCTCAACAGCCAGAACGCGGTGATGGCTCAGCTTTCAGGCAGCCTCACGGCCCTGAGCAGCCTCATAAGCGAGCAGAACGACATCACCACCCAGCTCCAGGCGCTGATGGTGCAGCTCAAGGCTGCTCAAGCCGGCTTGAGAAATCAGCCACCGAGCGTCACGTCGGCCCTGGCGCAGCTGCTCGAGCAGCAGGAGCAAGACCTCATCGCCCGGGCATACCAGGCAGCCTGGAACCAGGCTCAGGTCGGGGCAGGTCTCGCGATGGTGACGCGAGCACTGCCTGTCGGAACCACGCTACCGGGGCTGATCCTCTCGTGGCCGATGGCCGGCGCCCACATCACTCAGCCTTACGGCCCAAGCACGCTTTACCTCGAGCCGCCGCTCGGCCAGTACGCTCACTTCCATACGGGGATTGACCTCGCGGCGCCGTACGGCACGACGGTGACCTCAGCCGCCGACGGTGTTGTCGTCGCGGTGGCCAACACCTCGGTGGGTTACGGGAATTACGTGATCGTCGCCCACGGCGGAGGGATCATGACCCTGTACGGCCACCTTCTCGAGACGGACGTGAAAGTCGGGGACCGCGTCGCCCGAGGGCAGCGGGTCGGCCGCGAAGGATCGAGCGGCCTCTCGACAGGACCACACCTCCATTTCGAGCTGAGGGTGAACGACCAGGTCACCGACCCGATGCCTTACCTGCCGGCGCTCAACGGGTCGACAACGCCGTGATGTGGTGCCCACGGAGGGAATCGAACCCCCGACCTTGACGTTAGGACCGTCCTGCTCTATCCCCTGAGCTACGTGGGCGGGGATTCAGAGAGTTTACTGGCCGTGCGCGCCCCACCCCGGACGTTCGACGGACGGGTCAGTCCACCGGGTGTCGGGATGGCCGTCGCCAAGCTAGTTCCTACTTATTTCTCAGCAAATTCACAGGTAATCGAGGCAGCATTCAGCTCGTGAACAAGGACGGGGCCCGCGTTCTCGTCGTCGACGACGAGCCCAACATCACCGAGCTCGTGGCAATGGCGCTGCGCTATGAAGGCTTCACTGTCAAGACGGCAGCCACCGGCCGGGGAGCTCTGACCGCTGTCAGCCAGTTCACCCCGGCCCTGGTCATCCTCGACGTGATGCTCCCTGACATCGACGGGCTGGAGGTCCTCAAGCGTCTGAACGCCGCGGGTCACAAGGTCCCGATCATCTTCCTCACCGCCAAGGACGCCACCGAGGACAAGGTCCACGGGCTGACCGTCGGCGGAGACGATTACGTGACCAAGCCTTTCAGCGTCGAGGAGCTGATGGCCCGCGTCCGGGTGGTGCTGAGGCGGCACGGAACCAACGAGTCGGGGGACGGAAGGCTGATGCTCGCCGACCTCGAAATGGACGACGAGGGACACGAGGTGCGCCGGAAGGGCCAGGTCGTCGAGCTGACCAACACGGAGTACCGCCTCCTTCGCTACCTACTTGTCAACGCAGGACGGGTGCTGACACGAAGCCAGATCCTCGACCACGTTTGGCATTACGACTTCGGTGGTGATGCCAGCGTGCTGGAGACATACATCAGCTATCTGCGTCGCAAGGTTGACCGCTTTGAACCCCCACTTCTGCAAACCGTTCGTGGCGTCGGCTATGTCCTCCGCGCCCCCAGGACATGACCAGGTCGCTTCGAGGGCGACTCCTGATCGGCGTCATCTCGCTCGTTGTCATCGGGCTGCTGATCTCCGACATCGCCACTTACGCGGCGCTGCAGACCTTCCTCGTCAAACGGATCGACGACCAGCTCGCCTCGGTGGCGGGCAATCCTTCTGGCCGCCAGCTTCTCGTCAACGTGCTCACCGAGCAGCAAGGGCGCGGGCCAGGGTCGCCGACCCAGTTCGCGCCAGGCACCGTGGTCGAAGAGGTAAGCCCCTCGGGCGCCGTGCTGACCGGCAAAGCGTTCTTCCTCGGACCTGCCCCCGCCGCGATTCCCCTCCCGGTGCTGCCCCACACATTGCCCAACGTGGGCATCGACAAAGGCGCCCCGCCATTCAGCGTGGGCGGCACCAACGGGGTATCCCAGTTCCGGATCGTCGACTGGCCGGAGGACCAGCTGCAAGGCAATTTCATAGTCCTCGCCATTCCGCTCACGGAGGTGCGGTCGACTCTCAGCCAGCTCCTGCTGCTGGAAGCAACAATCAGCCTGCTGGTTGTCGCCGCAACCGCAATCCTCGCGCTTCTCATCATCAGGATCGGCCTGCGCCCGCTTCAGCAGATGGGCACCGTGGCGGCCGACATCGCCGCCGGTGACCTGAGCCGCCGTGTCGAGCCGGCGACGCCTCAAACCGAGATCGGCAGACTCGGACTGGCGCTCAACGGGATGCTCAGCCAGATCGAAGCCGCTTTTGCCGAACGCACAGCTTCCAACGACAGGTTGCGCCGAGTCATCGCCGACGCATCGCACGAGCTGCGCACGCCGCTCACATCGATCCGCGGTTACGCCGAGATGCTCCGGCGCGGCGCCTCGGAATCGCCCAGGGACTCCGAGGCGGCGAGGCGGCGGATCGAGGAGGAGTCAATCCGCATGACCGGCCTTGTCGACGACCTGCTGGTCCTGGCGCGTCTAGACCAGGGCCGTCCGCTCGAAAAAGAGCCCGTCGACCTGCGGGCGATCGCCACTGACGCTGTCGCCGACGCGCGGGTGGTAGCGCCACAACGCCAGATAAGCCTTTCCGCCAACGGTCCGGTGATCGTCACCGGCGACGACACACGTCTACGCCAGGTGCTCGGCAACCTTGTGCGCAACGCGCTCGTCCACACCCCTCAGCAGACCCCTGTCGAGATCGCAGTCGTTACCGCTGACGGCGTCGGCCGCATGTCGGTCGCCGATCATGGACCGGGTCTGACCGCGGAGGACGTGGAGCGGATCTTCGAACCGTTCTTTCGCGCCGACCCGAGTCGCAGCCGCGACAGCGGCGGCGCGGGTCTAGGCCTGTCGATAGTGAGCGCCGTTGTCACCGCGCACGGCGGGCACGTGAAGGTGAGTCAGACCGAAGGCGGCGGCGCAACGTTCGAGGTCGAGCTGCCTTTGGCCCGCTGAAAGAGGCCGGCCGCCTCCCCGACGGGAAAGGCGGCCGGCTCGTGTGCCTGCGGCTAGTGTGGGTTTCTCAGGCAGATGATCGCGTTCTCAGCGGGACACGCAGCCGCGACAGTCGCAACCACGGCAGATGCCAGCAGGTCTCGCCCCAGCGGAGTCGGGTGCACATCGCAGGTTCCACCGGGGAGCTCGATCAGCAATCCTGCGGCGCACGAATCACCACCGGCCTTCGCCGCCTCCGGTGCCCATGCGTCAAATCCCGATGCGATGAGCGCGCCATGGCCCGCAGCTGCGGCGACCATCTGCGCGTTCAGTGCCAGCGCCCCAGCCACGCTGGCAGCGTCTGCATAGTTGAGGGAGTAATAGGTGACGCCCACGATCAGGCCGGCGTAGCCAGTCGACCTGATGTCAGCCAGGATGGTGTTCAGGTTCGCCTGCATGGTCGCGAAAACACCGCCGAGGCCGAGGGCGCAGGTTGGCCCTGGCGGGGTTGCGGCGCAGTCCTTCTGGAATCGAAAGAAGTCATTCGCGCCCAACGTGAGCGTGACCAGCCGGGTGCGGGGATGCGCCCGCAGATAAGCAGTCGCGAAGTCGATCTGGCTCGTCGCGTAAGAAACGTGCAGCGGGAAAGCTGAGCGGTAGGGCCTGCACACGTTGTCGGTTCCGGTCAGCGATAGAAAGCCGCCGGTGGCCTCACCTGGGCACGTCGCGTTCACGTCCTTAACGTGCAGTCGCTGCGCGACTATCTCGGGATAGCCCGTGAAGTTGTTGATGTTGCCGGCGTCAACCAGGGGATCGAACCCGAACGGCACCGAGTCGCCAAGCGCCAGGTAGCTCAGCCCCTGGCTCATCACAGCGCCGGAAGCCGACGCCGAGGCCGGCACGGCTGCCACCACAACCAGGAAGGCAGCTGAGAGCAAAGCGAACAATCGCACCTTCATGAAACACCTCCCACAGCCGCCGGCGCGGATGGCCGGCCCGGTGGCCGGAGTCTAGGCCAGCCCCAGCAGGTTCGCCACTATGAATCTGGATGGTCCGGACTCTAAGGAAGTTCCAAGGGTTCTCTCAGGTTCGCCTGAGCGTATTGGCCGATCATGGTGTCATGGCCACCGTGATGCGGCAGAGAGACCGTGACGTCGCGACCCAAAAGTTGGGGGACGTGACGATCGCGATGGCGGCTGCCGCAACGGCCGGCGCCGGCGTGCCGCCCTCGACCGATGACGATGATTTTGTTCAAGCGCCTCCCCGCAAGTCCAGCTTCGGCGCGGGTGTGGCGGTCTCAGGAGGATCGAGGTGATGATGGTGCCGCACGGAGGAATGCTTCCTTTCGCGATTCTTGGGGGTTTGGCCTGGCTGGCCATCCTCGCCGGCGTCGTCCTGCTCATCATCTGGGCGGTCCGCGCGCTTCCCGGAACGCAGTTCATGAGGAGCACTCCCGCCGCAGTCGAATCCCCGCTCGACATCCTGGCCCGCCGCTTCGCGTCGGGTGAGATTACGGCGGAGGAGT
>Ga0193731_1000285_pt1 | contig 17540 bp, 12 predicted proteins | sample U1a2metaG_FD_144920 | JGI IMG/M metagenome (GOLD analysis project Ga0193731, IMG submission 144920) | Soil microbial communities from a riparian zone of the East river system, Colorado, United States - U1a2 | ecosystem: Environmental > Terrestrial > Soil > Riparian zone | place: USA: East River...
GATACTGCCGAAAAGAGTTAATAAAGCCTCCGAATTTGGTAGAGGCATAGTAATTCAAGTCCCGTAGGGATGATATATCGGTAGAAAATCAAATTGGAGAATAATTCAAGTCCCATCAGGGACGATATATTGGTAACCAACCTACAGCCCGGTCTAAAGTCCCACAGGGACGATATATTGGTAACCAACCTAAAGCCCGGTCTAAGTCCCATAGGGACGATATATTGGTAACCAACCTACAGCCCGGTCTAAAGTCCCATAGTAACCAACCGACAGCCTTGTCTAAAGTCCCGTAGGGACGATATATTGGTAACCAACCCACAGCCTTGTCTAAAGTCCCGTAGGGATGATATATCGGTAGAAAATCAAATTGGAGAATAATTCAAGTCCCATTAGGGACGACATATTGGAATCTGGGTCGCGCTAGTTCTAATCCTACACCTGGTGTCGCAAAAACTCAATTCTGCTAAAATTTAGGCTTTTACCGGTTCGCGATGCCCAACCCACGTAAATCGCCTAGTGACATAATCAGGACTAGTAAACGACGCGTTCCCCGACGGATTCCCCCCCGTCACATGGAAATCAGAGAAGGCTGCATTTTGATTCATATAAACTCCGCCTGTCAGGTTAAACGAGACCGGCGTGGCCGCCAGCGACATTGCATCGGCAATTTTTTCTTTTATTTCGGGATCATTGGTATAGGCGCCACAGGTGATCGCTCCGTGGCGGATCGCCATTTCCTGCGCCAATGCAATGGACTCATCCGTATTTTTTGTTCTGATCAGCAAGGCAATCGGTCCGAAGAGTTCTTTGCTGAAGACTTCTTTTTTTGAGGAGGCTACTTCTATGACTACCGGTGTTGCCACGCGCGCATTTTTAAACAGGGGGTTTTCAAATGATCGTGATCTCAGCCAGACTTTGCCGGGAAGTCTTTCCGCATCGGCTATCCGCCCGAGCGTTTTTTTATTCTGAACAGCCCCTAAAACGAACGGCCCCGCTTTTGGGTTGTCCACTAAACTGGTAATGTTATCGACCAGCTTTTGAGCAAACTGATCGAACATCACTGTGCTGCCAGGCGTTTTAATACCTCCTTCGGGGATAAAAAAATTCTGAGGCGCCGTGCACATCTGACCACTGTAGAGAGCAAGCGAAAAAGCAAGGTTAGCAGCAGTCTTGTCAATATCTTCAACCGAATCCAGGATCACTGAATTCACGCCGGTTTTTTCGGTAAAGACCGCCTTGCCCGGAAGCCCTTCGAGGTAACTTCCGAATGCCGAATTGCCGGTAAAATCAATCAGCTTTACCTCCGGATGCTCTGCCAGTTCCTTGGTCATCATCTTGTCGAAGGTATCGACTGCCACCTGACAGGTATTCGGATCCATCTTATTTTCTTTCAGCACATTCTGGATTTCCGCCACGATGATAGCGATGGGAAGGATTGCCCCGGGGTGAGGCTTTACAATGACCGGGTTCCCCGTCATCAGGCTTCCATAAATCCCGGTAACGGAATTCCACGTCGGAAAGGTGGAACAACCAATCACCACAGAAATTCCTTTGGGTATGGCTCTCCATTCTTTATTAAGTTGAACATTGAACTTTCCCATCGGTTTGTTCCACAGGGCTTTTGATGGAAAACGCTGCAGCTCTTCATACCCCGCCGCGATCGCTTCCAACGCACGGTCGGCAGCGTGTGGCCCCGAGGCTTGAAAAGCCATCATGAATCCCTGCCCGGTCGTGTGCATCGTGGCATAGGCGATTTCGAAGAATCTTCCTTTGACGCGGGCCAGTGATTCTACCAGGATTCCAGCCCGTTCGGAGGGGCTCATCTTTCTCCATGGATGAAAGGCTTTCCCGGCGCGTTCGATCAATGTTGGAACTGAAAAAATAGGATAGGAGATTTTCAGCGGATCCTGAAGGTAAGGGGATTCCTCCTGCCCGGCCCAGCCCTCCGGGTTTGGCTGCTTCAACTCTTCAAACTTCTTACCCAACAAGGACTTGAATTTGTTTTGCCCATCAGCGTCCGCTGTCTCACCGTAGATAGCAGGTGCCGGATGTTCGGGAAAGGCGGCGTAAAATGTACGGGCATGTAACGCAGCGATGGCTTTGTTTATAGTCTCCTGGTGTTTTTCGAAAAGGCTCATACTAAACTATATTACGAATTCCTATTTCTGGGGACCGAAAACCCGCTTGAGCAGGTCGGTCGTACGGGCTACCGGGTTTTCGCGGATATTTTTTTCTTCTTTTGCAATCATAGTAAAGAGCCCCTGGATGGCAAGCTCGGTAGCGTAGCTGTTCAAGTCCGGGTTGACCTTTTCAACAAAGGGAATCTTGTTGTATTTGCTCACGATATCACTATAATATTTAGTCGCGTTCACCTTATTCAATGAATTTTGAATCACCGGGCCGAAGCTCGTTTTCAACTGATTGGTGGTTGTTCTTTTCAGGTATTGGGTGGCGGCATCGGGTTGCCCCCTTAAAATACCCCAGGCGTCGTTGATCGACATTTGCTTTATCGCATCGATGAAAATAGGCTTGGCTTCTTTGGCCGCGTCCTCTGCTCCCCGGTTGAGGGTCATTACAAACTGATCGACTTCATGGCCCAATCCGATCTGGCGGAGTCTATCTTCCACTTTCTTGACGTCGGGCGGGAAAGGAATCATGATCTCCGGGTTTTTGAAATAGCCGTCCACCTGTGATGCCAGATCGGATCCCTTGGAGATTCCATTGATGAGTGCTTCTTTCAAACCGTTCCCCACTTCAGCGGTAGTTAAGGGCTGTCCGCCTACCAGCATTTTATCGGCATCGGACACGGCCTGGTTAATTTGGGTGGCCGTACAGGCCCCAAGCAATAGTAAAAGTGCTATGAATGATCCCTTCATTGGAGTTGAATTTGAGGCGAAGTTAGGAAAAGTATGCTCGCCACGAAGACACTAAGACGCAAAGAATTTTTCTCTAGCATGGCACGATATTATTTTGGCCCCAGGCCTGACGAATAATAGATACATCGAGCTGACCAAGAACCCAAAAAAAAGCTTCGTGTCTTCGTGGCAAGGCATCGTGCCTCCCCCTAAAAATTTGGAGGGAGAATGCAAGCAGAGTAGCTTTACGGCCCTACTAACAGATCATGAAAAAAGTACTGGCCGAACTGATTACGATTGGTGATGAAATTTTGAGCGGACAAATTACGGACACCAACTCGCGGTGGATGAGTGCGGAATTGGAAGCCGTTGGAATTACCGTCATCCGGAAAACATCGGTAGGGGATCAGGAAGATGAAATCCTCAATTCATTTGCCGAAGCAGAAAAGAGGGCCGATATTATTTTAATCACGGGGGGCCTGGGACCCACGAGCGACGATCGAACCAAACCTTGCCTCGCACGGTATTTTGATTGTGAACTCAAGATCCATGAAGAAGCGCTCGCCGAAGTAACGGAATTCTTTGTAAGTCGCGGACGCGAACTCCCGGAGATCCTATTGGCACCGCCCCGGGGATGTGGTTTGAGAAAAAGGACCTGACAGGCGGGGGAAAGGTATTTGTTTCCATGCCCGGGGTGCCATTCGAGATGAAAAGGATCATGACCGAAAGCGTCATTCCGAAATTGTTGAAGACCTTCCCGGTACCCACCATCGTGCATCGGATTGTTCGCACCGCGGGCATCGGCGAGTCTTTCCTGGCCGCGACAATTTCTTCGTGGGAAAAATCATTGCCATCCCACATCAAGCTGGCTTACCTGCCTGGTCTGGGTGGCGTAAAACTGGGACTTACTGCCACGGGAGAAAATCCGGCCGCATTGAATAAAGAAGTCGGCGATTTGATCGATGCACTCATGCCGTTGGCCGGCGAATATGTTTATAGTTTGGTAGACGAAAATCTGGAAGAGGTGGTTGGGAAATTACTCAGAGAAAGACATCTTACGATCTCCATTGCCGAAAGCTGCACCGGCGGATATGTTTCTCACCTGATCACCAGCGTACCCGGCAGCTCTGAATATTTTTTAGGAAGCATTATACCCTATGCCTACGAAATCAAAATGAGGCAACTGGGTGTGAAGCCGGAAACGCTTGAAATGTATGGCGCTGTCAGCGAACCGACCATTATCGAAATGGCCAATTTAGTCCGGGCGAAGTTCAATACCGACATTGGTGTGGCGACCAGCGGAATTGCCGGACCCGGCGGAGCAACGGTTGAAAAGCCTGTGGGAACCGTTTGGATCGCCTACTCAGACAAACATCATACCATCACCCGTAAACTTCAGCTAAGCAAAGACAGGATGATCAATATACAACTGGCCTCCACGCTGGCGCTGAATCTCATCCGGGCTAGTATTCCAAAGGTGTAGTGGTTAACTCTCCTCTCGCAGATTAAGTTGGTAACAAGTAAGGGACATACTACCGATCACCGATTACCGATCACCGATCACCGACTACCGATCCAAAGCAACGCTTCCTTCTCCCCTGCTTTGACCAATTATTTTCTGTCATGGGTCACATCGGGCATATCAAATTCCGCCGGATTTCATTGTTAGCGGAGTGTATTAAAAATACTAACTTTACACTTCAAACCGGAGAAGCTATGGCATTGGTTCAATTGATCATGCCCAAAATGGGCGAAAGCATTACAGAAGCCACCATTTTGAGTTGGCTCAAGAAGCCAGGTGATAAGATTGAACAGGATGAATCGGTCCTGGAAGTAGCTACCGATAAAGTAGACACGGAAGTACCTTCCATGCATGCCGGTATCCTGAAAGAAATCCTCGCGAAGGAAGGCGAGATTGTAAAAGTGGGGAGCCCTATTGCTATCATCACGTCGGATAGCGAAGTCGGAAATTCAGGATCTTCTACGCCGGCAAGCAAGAGTGGAGGCGATTCCAAAGCTATTCCTTCTCCTGCTCCTGCAAAAGCCCCAACCGTTCTCGCTTCCAATGGCAGTGGTGTTTCTCATGCATCACTTGACTTCAAGAAAGCAGGACGCTTTTATTCTCCACTCGTTAAAAATATTGCGAAAGAAGAAAAAATCCTGATTGCAGAACTTGAAACCATTCCCGGTTCCGGCCAGGAGGGGCGTGTGACAAAAAAAGACATCCTCCATTACGTAGAACACAGAAAACCGGGTGCTGCTTCCCCTGCCCGCGGGGCTGCCATTCCTCTCGTACCCGCATCGATCAGTGCAGGCGATGAAATTATTCAAATGGACCGCATGCGTAAGATCATTGCTGAGCGCATGTTGGACAGCAGACGTATTTCTCCCCACGTAACTTCATTTGTTGAGGCGGACATGACCAACATTGTTTTCTGGCGAAATAAAGTGAAGAGTGATTTTCAAAAACGCGAGGGCGAAGGGCTCACGTACACTCCGCTCTTTGTCGAAGCCGTCATGCTGGCGATCAAAGATTATCCGATGATCAATATTCAGGTCGACGGCGACCGGATCATTAAGAAAAAGGAAATTAATATTGGAATGGCGGTGGCATTGCCGAGTGGAAATCTTATTGTGCCGGTCATCCGCAATGCCGATCAATTCAACCTCACCGGTCTGACGAAAGCGGTCAATGACCTGGTCAGGCGGGCGCGCGATAATAAGTTAAAGCCCGATGATGTTGCCGGCGGCACCTTCACCATTTCCAACGTGGGAACTTTCGGCAATGTGATGGGCACCCCCATTATCTTACAGCCCCAGGTCGCCATCCTGGCCTTTGGTGCCATCCAGAAAAAACCCGCCGTCGTCGAAACACCTTACGGTGACGCCATTGCTGTCCGTCATAAAATGTTTCTTTCACATTCCTACGACCACCGCGTCGTGGACGGGGCGCTAGGGGGAAGTTTTGTAAGAAGAGTTGCTGATTATCTGGAAAAGTTTGACGTCGACAGAACGATCTGAGTTAAGATCAGCCCGACAGGATAACTTCCTCACACCAGTTTCATTAACAATTTTAAAACCCTTATTCAAAGGCCAAACGTTATTAAGTAATATTGCATCACAAGTCATCCTTATGAAATTCGGAACGAAAGCTGTTCATGCCGGGATTGAGCCCGATCCATCGACGGGGGCCATCATGACCCCCATCTACCAAACCTCAACGTACGTTCAGGAATCTCCCGGCAAACACCAGGGATATGCGTACGCCCGGGGAGCAAATCCAACCCGGAATGCACTTCAAAAGAGCATTGCAGCGCTGGAGAACGGAAAGTTCGGTATTTGTTATTCTTCCGGAATGGGTGCCACCGATGCCGTTATCAAACTTTTGAATCCCGGGGATGAGGTCATCACCAGCAACGATTTGTACGGCGGTTCCTACAGGATGTTCAAGCATGTATTTGAGAAGTTTGGAATCAAATTTCACTTCATTGACCTTTCGAATTCAGCCAACATCGCTCCCTATCTTAACAAGAATACCAGATTGATGTGGTTGGAAACGCCATCCAATCCCCTCATGCAGATCACCGATATCCGCGCCTGTGTTGCGATAGCCAAAAAACAAAATATCCTCGTGGCCGTCGACAATACATTTGCATCGCCCTACTTGCAAACCCCGCTCGACCTGGGTGCTGATATTGTCATGCATTCCGTAACCAAGTATTTGGGAGGTCATTCGGATGTAATTATGGGTGCGCTCGTTGTTAATGATGAGAAGCTCCATAGGGAGTTGTTCTTCATTGCTAACTCCTGCGGCGCGGTTCCGGGGCCTCAGGATTGCTTCCTCGTACTCCGTGGAATTAAGACACTTCACTTGCGAATGGAGCGACACTGCACCAATGGAAGGGCCATAGCCGAATACCTTAGGAAGCATGCTAAAGTTGCGAAAGTGTATTGGCCCGGTTTTGCCGACCACCCCAATCACGAGATTGCGAAAAAACAAATGAGTGACTTTGGAGGCATGCTCTCGTTTACATTAAAGGATGACCGCCAGGAGCAAGCGACAAAGCTGATGGAAAGCGTGGAATTATTTTCCCTTGCCGAATCGCTGGGAGGCGTGGAATCATTGATCAATCATCCCGCGTCGATGACACATGCCAGCATCCCAAAGGAAGAGCGAATTAAGAATGGCTTGACCGATTCTCTGATCCGGCTCAGCATTGGCGTGGAAGATATTGATGATCTGAAGGCTGATTTAGAACAGGCTTTATCCAGAGTATAGCAAGTTGGCCTCGCACCCTCCATTCATTGACTTAAGTCATACCATTGAACACGGTCTGGTGACCTATAAAGGACTGCCCGCCCCGATCGTCTGCGATTACCTTAGCCGGGAAGACTCCAGGAAATTTTATGAAGAGGGGACCGAATTTCAGATTGCAAAGATCGAAATGGTCGCCAATACGGGAACGTACCTGGATTGCCCATTCCACCGGTTTGAGAATGGAAAAGATTTGTCAGAACTCCTGCTCGATCGCCTGGTAGACCTGGAAGGAATTCTTGTCCGGGTGGACTACCGCAAAACGTCAGCGGTCACCATCGACCATTTTAAAAACAAGGAACTGAGAAACAAAGCTGTGCTCGTCAACACGGGGTGGGATATTCATTGGAATACCGACCAATACTATACCCATCACCCGTTCCTGACAAAAGAAGCGGCTGAGTATTTAAAAGACAAGGGTGCAAAACTCGTTGGAATTGACTCACACAATATTGATGATACCTCGGGAAAAAGCCGCCCCGTTCACACCACGCTATTGGGGGCAGAAATCCTGATTGTAGAACATCTCTGCAATCTGTCCTCCTTGCCCGAGGAAGGATTCACTTTTTCGGCCGTACCCCCGAAATTCAAGGGAGTAGGTACTTTCCCCGTAAGAGCTTTTGCCAGAATCCGGTAATCGGTGATCAGTAATCGGTAGTGTGAATTTAAATCTAAGAGTAATCAACCCACCGATCACCGATCACCGATTACCGACTCCGGGATCCTTATAATGAATTCACTCCCACTCCCTGGCCCGGTCTTCAATTCAATTTCCCCGCCAAGGCGGTCGACCAAAGTTTTTACAATAGCCAACCCCAGGCCATTCGAACTCTCACCGCCCGTAGGCCGGGCGCTTAGTTTCTTGAACTTTTGGAAGATCAGTTTTTTATCTTGTTCTGAAAAACCCGGTCCCTCGTCCTTTACGGCAATCACGACATGGCCGTGAAGTCTTGTGGCCGACAGCGAAATCACGGAAGATTTCTTTGAAAACTTAATAGCATTGGAAAGGAGATTATCCAGGATCCGGCTGATGTAATCCGGATCGGATACGACCGGATTCGGGTCGGAATTACTCGAAGTCAACATAATGTCCTTCGCGTTGGCCTGGATGTGAAATGTTTGGATCTTTTCCTTCAGCAGTTCGCCCAGATCAAAAGAAGAATAGTGCGGATTACTTCCCGCTTCCAGCGCATTCACATCGAGCAGGTCTGTAATCATTTCAAGGCCAGCCCGTGTCGAATCCTTGATCATGCCGACAACCTCTTTATGATGTTCCGGCAAATCACCCTCTGCCTCCATTACGATGGCCAGCCCTGAAATACTATTTAAGGGGGATTTCAAGTCGTGTGCCACGATATTCATCAGCGTGTCTTTTTCATTGTTCAGTTCGGACAATTCCTGATTTCTGCGCGATAACTTCTCGTTTTGACGGATAATCTCGACGCGTTGAAAATCGATCTGTTGATTTTGCAATGTCAACTGGCGATTGATCCGTCTTCGCCTCCGACTGGCTGTCCACAGTATTACGGCCAGTCCGCTAAGGGAAATCAGGATGATCAACAAGAGGATGTTCTGTGCACGTTGTTTTGACAAGGTGGCCTCGATCTTCAGTTGATTGGTCTTCAGCAACTCATTTTCTTTTTCTTTCTTTTCAATCTGCAGTTGAAACAATAGCCGCTCGATCTGATTGTTGAGTTCCTGATTTTGAAGTTTTTCATTCAGTATGTTATACTTTGTCAAATACGCATTGGCATGAGGTGCATCCTTTCTGCGTTTGTAAATTTGATAGAGAACATAACTGGCATCGCGTTGAAAATAGGGCGTGCCGGTATTCTCATCCGACACGATCCTCCCCAGGACCAGAATGGCTTTGTTGTCTTCCCCTTTCTGAAAATAGTATTTCCCGCAAAGCAAGGAGGCCCGTAAGAATAGTTTGCGGTTGGTGCTGGCTGAAATTGTTTCCAGAACGTGTATGGCAGCCTCAAAAGCTTCCTGATATTCTTTTTCCTCGAAAAGAATTTCAGCCATCCCCAGTCGGATTTCCGCCTTTGTCACCTTATCACTGATCCGCGCCTCTATGGAATCCGCCAGGGCAAGCTTGGCCAATGCTGTTTTCGATTCTTTCATGCTTTGGTATACCAGCCCCAATTCCATGTAGGCCGACGCCAGGTCGCGCGCATTTGCAAGTTCCTTCCTGAGCTCCACCGCCCGGGTAGACATTTCTATCGCTTTGGTGTATTCTTTTTGCGATTTATACACATTGGCCAGGCTTCGGTACACATAGGCCAATCCCAACCTGTCTTTCAGCATTTCAAACAATTCTTTTGAGCGAACTAAATTGTCGTATGCCCGGGCATGGTCACCCTGGTCAAAGAACATCCGGCCGAGATTGTTGTAGGCATAGGCGAGTTGAATCGAATCATTCTGTTCAATGGCCACCTCAATTGACCGGTAGTGATAATCCAGGGATTGTTTGTAATCGCCCTTGTTCGCATTAGCAAGCCCAATGAAGCTCAGCGGTTTTGACAGTTGTCTGGGCAAATGAAGCGCCTTCCCCAGTTCATAGGCCTGAAGACAGTAAAAAATCGTGCTGTCAGGAAAAGAATAGCGGTATTCAAATCCCATGGCATTGAGCAAAGCAAATTTCCGTTCGGGGGATGCGTTAGGCAATTCCCGTTTCAGACTGTCAACAACGCTAAGATCCTGAGCACGCGCCGTTATACAAAAAAGGAAACCCAATAAACACAATAGACGACGCATGGATAAAAAACGATGTAATTGCTCCAATCAATATAAAGAAGCAACGCAAAAGGTACGAAGAAAACCATCAGGAAGGACAGCGCCGGCTGGAATTGGTTCCCTAACCATGGCCAGTTTCAGCAACCTAATCTTCCTCAATAAAATTCAAGTCGCGCCCAAAGGTTTCATCAACGGAGCGAAGAGCAACCAGAGCAATAATAATAGTCAGCACCCCTACCCACAGCGCACCGTGGATCACTCCTACTTCGTTGCGCATAAAGCGGAATGCCAAAACCAAAGGAACCAATGTACCCCTGATAAAATTAGGGACCGTAGTCGCTACTGTCGAGCGAAGATTAGTTCCAAATTGCTCCGCAGCAATGGTCACAAACATCGCCCAATACCCAACTCCGATACCGAGCAGGAAACACGTCGTATAGAAGAATTTCGCCGACGTGGAAGGATTAAAAAGGTACAAGACGACAAAGATGAGGGTGAGAATGAGGTACAATAAAACTACCTTCCGCCGCGATTTCATGGCCTGACTAAGGAACCCGGAAGCCAGATCGCTGACGGATATTCCAATGTAACCGTACATAATGGCGTCGCCTGCCACAATGGGGGTGTCTACTCCAAGGGTTTTGGCAAACTCAGGGGAAAAGGTGACCAGTATCCCAATGACAAACCACGTCGGAAGACCAATGAAAATGCATCCCAAAAACCGGGTTAATCGTTTCCTGTTGGTGAACAGCTGAAAAAAATTACCTCGCCGCACAGCCTGTTCCTTTAATTTTAAATATACACCCGATTCGAAGATGCTGATCCGGGCGATCAAGAGCAATACGCCAAGCCCGCCACCAATAAAATAGGAGACGTGCCAGTCAAATCTTCGGGCGATGAAATTGGCAAAGACCGCTCCCATCAGGCCCACCGATGCAACCAGAGTTGTTCCGTAACTGCGCAGCCGGATCGGCAAGATTTCAGAAACAAGGGTAATACCGGCGCCCAATTCTCCGGCGAGCCCGATGCCAGCAACAAATCGCAATGCGGCATATTGGTTAACCGAAGTCACAAATCCATTCGCAATATTCGCCAGGGAGTATAACAAAATGGAACCGAACAGCACAGACAATCTGCCTCGCTTGTCGCCCATGATGCCCCAAATCACCCCGCCAATCAACAAACCTGTCATTTGAACGTTGATCAGAAACTCACCTTGTCTCAGGAGATCGGTCTCTTCTACACCCAATGAACGCAGGCTGGGCATCCGTACAATGCCGAAGAGAAGGAGGTCATAGATGTCGACAAAGTAACCCAATGCGGCAACGATCACCGGAATACTAAAGAGCGGCCTCAGGCTTTTATCTTCCATACAATTTCATGCTCGCTCAATTCCCTAAAATCCGGAAGAGTTCGTCAAGGTTAGGCGTGAGGATGATCTCCGTCCTTCGGTTTTTTTGTTTGTTCTCCGGAGAGTCGTTAGAGACCAGCGGGGAAAATTCACCCTTGCCGGCTGCAACAATCTGACGGGGGGAAACACCGGCCTTGGTGATGATCTTGGTGATGGCGGTAGCCCGCATCACACTCAAATCCCAGTTGTCCTGCATGTAGGCCGATAATTTTGATACGGGAACATTGTCGGTGTGACCCTCTACCATGATTTGCAGGTCGTGCTGATCTTTGATGGCCTTGGCAAGTTGCTGGAGGGCGGCGACTCCTTTCTTATCGACTACAATACTTCCGGAGCCAAACAGAAGCTGCTCGGCCAGCGATACATACACTTTTCCGTTCTTGACCTTTATCGTCAGGTCATTTTCTTTGAAGTTAAGGAGCGCACTCGATATCCGGTTTTTCAGGTCGGTCACGGCTTTGTCCTTATCGGAAAGGACCTGTTCCAGTTCGTGCACTCTTTTCTCCCGTTCGGCCAGGCTTGTACTCAATGAGTCATTTGACCGGCGGGTCTTTTCCAGGTTATCCTGGATGAGCAACAGTTGTTCTTTTTGCTGTGCCATGTCACGACTGAGTTTTCCCGTGTTGTTAAGCGAGTTTCGGTAAAATGAATTCAGCTGCTCGTATTCCTTATTGAGCACCCATAATTTTTTTCCGGACGTGCGGAGGTTTTCCCCGAGGGCGGTCGTATCCTGCTTTAAATTTTTCAACTTTTCGCCGAGGTCGCTCAGGTCTCCGGTGGCTCTTTCCAATTTAGCTGTTCTATCGTTCAGCTCGGCTTCGGTCTTCACTTTTTGGGCCAGTACATCATCAAACTTCTTCTTGGTCACAATGCAGGAACTTGAAATAAATGAAAGCATCAAAAAAATCAATTGGAATTTCATAGTTTAAAAAATGGTTTAACAAATTTATCCATATTTCATTGGAAGGCAACATCGCTCCCCGCTATCTTTCTAAAAACAAAAATGTATGGAAGGCATGTTAAAACCCGGAACATTCAATGGTAAAACCGTCGTCATTACGGGAGGAGGCACCGGACTGGGCCGGTCAATCGGAAAATATCTTCTCGAGTTGGGCGCCAACCTCGTCATCACGAGCCGGAAGAAAGAGGTTCTTGATAAAGCGGCTGCCGAATTGATGAGCGAAACGGGTGGAAAAGTCCTCGCCGTGGCCTGTGACATCCGGAAGTACAATGAAGTAGAAAATGTGATTCAGGAAGCACAATCAAAATTCGGTCAAATTCATGCCGTCTTAAATAATGCAGCGGGAAATTTCATCAGTCCAACGGAACGGCTATCCCACCGCGCCTTTGATATTGTGGTAGACATCGTCTTGCGCGGTACGTATTATGTTACTCTGGCCGTGGGGAAAAACTGGATTGAAAAAAAACAAGCCGGTACCTTCCTGAACATTGTCACCACCTATGCGTGGACCGGCTCCGGATATGTTGTCCCCTCTGCCTGCAGCAAAGCGGGGGTTCTGGCACTCACCCGGTCGCTGGCCGTAGAATGGGCAAAATACAACATCCGCAGCAACGCTATTGCACCGGGCCCTTTCCCGACCGAAGGCGCGTGGAGTCGCTTGCTGCCCGGCAATCTGGTCAAGCAATTCGATCCTGCTCAACGGGTTCCATTGAAACGGGTCGGTGACCACCAGGAACTCGCCAACCTCGCGGCTTACCTGATGTCTGAATTCTCTGCCTATATCAACGGAGAAGTCGTGACCATCGATGGTGGAGAGTGGCTTCGAAACGGTGGAGAGTTCAGCCACCTTGAGGGGATACCCAAGGAGACGTGGGATGCCATGGAAAAGATGAGGGCGAAGTAGTCGGTGATCGGTAATCGGTAATCGGTGGCATTGACCTATCTTAAACTATTTGGCCTTAACTTACCATTTCCATTAGAACTGGCAAATGCAGGGTCACGAAGTCCACTAAGAAGGCACAACGAACACAAAGAATACAAATTGCAACCATATTATTCCTTTGTGTTCTTTGTGACCTTGCATTTTTGCCAACATCAACATCCAAATGCTTAAACTGCTTACCATTCTAAAATCACACCGATCACCGGTTACCGATTACCGATTTAAACGTTTGGATCCCACTCTTGTTCACGGCATAAAAATAGACGGTGCCCGACTTATCGAATGTAATCACCGGCTTAAGTTGGTTTTCCAGGGGGCGGGAAAATACGGACCGGCCCTTCTCATCAAAGAAATAGGTAAATTCCTGTTGGGGGTCGGTAAAGGCGAATAGTTTCCGGCCGCGTCCTCCTTCGAAATAAGTCAAAAAGAGTTCTGTTGATCCTGGGTTATCTTTCTCAAAAAGAATATTTCCCCGGCCATCCATGACCGCGATCTTGTTTTTATCAATCCGGCTGATCACAGAATGATCGTCCGGTGTGGTCGCCAATGAAAACCGGGAGGAAGCAGACGATTTAACCAGGTTGCTCTTACTTACTATTTTGCCCATGAGATCCATTTGGATCAATACACCTTCGTCACTGACCAGCGTGATTACGTCACGGTCATCTCTCTTTTCAATAATCCAATTTCCGTTTGCCCTGACTTTCAGGTTGACTGGAAAACCCCTCAGTGGTTCCCCTCTTTTCGTAAATCCATAAACTATTCCCTCTTTGGTGATTGCAAAAAGATAATCCTTCCCATGCGCCCTCACCGGCCTGGGGGCTACCCACGACTCGCCGGCTAGTTGAGGCCCCTTCCATTCCGGCACGACGGAGAAAGTGCGGTCGAGCAGCGTCACCTTTCCCTGTGTGTCCGAAATCAAGAATTGATAATTCTTTGTTTTGTCATAATCCAGCACCGTTAGATATCGAATCGGGTTTTTGCCTTCCCAGGAACGGGGAAATCCCGGTACAGTTCTTCCAAGCCGGTCGATCAGGTAAATGGTTTTTTCTGTCGCAAACAGATATTGCAGTTTCTTGTTCTTATAATAATCAATTTGGCTAATGTCAGACCTGATCGGACCATCTACTTTTGTGCTGAAAAGGTTATTTAGTTTGGTGGAAAATAATAAGAGGGTATTTGCATCGTCCTGAGCCAGCAACTCACTACTCCCTGTTGTGTGATTTCGAACGACCGTGAGCGGTGTCCCTACTGGATGAGTGAGGGAAATCTCCAGCATTTTCTCTTTATGTTCACGGGCGGCTGGAGCGCGTTTTGGGTTAAATTCCAAAATGCCGTTGAAATAATAACTCCTTTCCAACCGCGTAAATTGAAAGGAAGCTTTACTTAAGTTCAAAAAATTGGTGGAATCTCCAAACGACTGCCATCTCGGCGCAAGATTAGTCCTTAGGGAGGGCCAGCTATTCACTCCGTCGAAAATGATTCCGGCATTGGTTTCCTGTGACGTAGACAGGAATTTATTCCATTCGGTCGATTTTCCCCAGGTGTTTTCTGCATCCAGATCGTCGATAAATACCTTCAAGTCATTCAGGTCTTCTGAGAAAATCAAATGATGATCGGTCACCAAATAATAATTCATAGCATGGTTCGTCAGGGGCCAAAACAACGTGACGGGTAAACTGGGAACATTCAACGAATGAATTTGATGATGCGCGTAATTCTCTGTCGCCTGCGCCTCCCCTTTGTTTTTCGGACGAAGTTTCTTTAGTTCCCTGATCGCCTGATTTCCGTTTTTTAGCTCAGTAATAAACAGTTTCCCGGAAAAAATACCACCCCGGCAGAGCCCGATCTCATCTCCGAGGGCGCCATAGAAAGGGCTGACCTCAAATCCATATCGCGCCTGGAGTGTATTCAAGGAATCGACGAGGGGCGTCCGCCAGGTTTTACAAAACTCAAGGCGGCCCGGGGTCCAGGTTGCAAAATCGGAAATGCCATAGTGAATCAGCAAGCCGGTCCGGTTTGAAATAATCCGTTGCAACGAAATCGGAACGGGCCGCTGCTGATTAAATAACGATAAGATCGATCCGCCCTTGATACTGTCCACGGCAAAACCGCTGAACAGCAGGGTATGGTCTTCTTTTTTTATATCCACTACTCCGGATCGGGCGAATTGATTCAGGATGGAGTTTTGATCCTTCCGGAGGAGAAAAAAGTTAAGGAACTCAGGAGACCGGGACATGTTTACGTAGACATGGCCGCCGTCGGATTCCATCCTTGCAAATTGAAACAGCGCCTTATTGTTCTGAATGAAACTTCGTCTTTGTTCCGACTTGGCTAGCCGGATGACATCCTCGATGAGAAAGGAGGCGGAACTCATCACCAGGATGTGATCGATCGTTACGATGGAGATTACTTTGTTGTTCTTCACTGGAACTTCGATGATCGAGTACCCCTCAAAATTCCTTTCGGCAGCAGGCCGGTTGGGCGTAAGGGAGGCGATATCCTTTTTGGTGGAGAGGGAGCCTGGCAGGTAAAGAACGGTGCCCACTTCTTCTTTTCCAATGATGTGAATGGAGATCAATAATTCTTTAGCATTCCGTACGCTTTTGCGGAGCGAGTCGGGCACGAGTGAGGTCAGAAGGAAGTCCGCATCGTCGAGTGTTGAATTCGGATTGCGTTCATACACGACCAGGGCTTCATCGGTCACCAGGTCCCACGCTTCGACGGCGGGAGGATGATTGATTTCCCATATATAATACGATCCAAGGAGAGTTAGAACCAACAGGATGGAGACAACAAGGATTCGCATCACGCAGTGGTTTAGGAGAATCGGGTAAAGGTACGCGGGTTAGGGTTGAAAGGCAACCCGGAATGTGTTGATGTGGTGGTGTACGGATGGGCTGATTTGATGGGACCAACGCGAGGCGTAGGACCCCGTACTTCAACACCTTAACACATCAACACGTCAACACAGGATCTTTGTGGCAAAAAAAAGACCCTCCTTGTGGGGAGGGTCTTAATAAAAAAGAAAGGCAACGACTTACTCTCCCGGGTTTTACCCCAGTACCATCAGCGCGGGCGGGCTTAACTGCTCTGTTCGGAATGGGAAGAGGTGATCCCCACCGCTATAGTCACCTTAAGATCTTCACCAGGATTCGTTGGATTCAACGGATTACCTGGATTAGTTATAATCTTGGTAATCCGAATAATCCTGCGAATCCTGGTTTAATATCGTTGACACCTGGTAAAAAGTAGAATAAAGTTAAGATCGCAAGCACACAGATTATCGTTCTTGAAGCGTTCGGGTCATTAGTACTGCTCGGCTTTGTCATTGCTGACTTTACACCTGCAGCCTATCAACGTCATGATCTCTGACGCCCCTTTATGGAAGTCTCATCTCGAGGTGGGGTTCGCGCTTAGATGCTTTCAGCGCTTATCCCGTCCCAACATAGCTACCCGGCAGTGCAGCTGGCACTACAACCGGTACACCAGCGGTTAGTCCAACCCGGTCCTCTCGTACTAAGGTCAGAGCCTCTCAAACTTCCTACGCCCATCACAGATAGGGACCGAACTGTCTCACGACGTTCTGAACCCAGCTCGCGTGCCACTTTAATGGGCGAACAGCCCAACCCTTGGGACCTTCTCCAGCCCCAGGATGTGACGAGCCGACATCGAGGTGCCAAACCTCCCCGTCGATATGAGCTCTTGGGGGAGATCAGCCTGTTATCCCCAGAGTACCTTTTATCCTTTGAGCGATGGCCCTTCCATGCAGAACCACCGGATCACTATATCCAACTTTCGTCCCTGCTCGAAACGTCTCTCTCACAGTCAAGCACCCTTATGCTATTGCGCTCCACGCACGATTACCAACCGTGCTGAGGGTACCTTTGAAAGCCTCCGATACACTTTCGGAGGCGACCACCCCAGTCAAACTACCCACCACACAATGTCTCCCGATTGCTCGGGATTAGATATCAAGAAAATAAAGGGTGGTATTTCACTTGTGACTCCCCTGAACCTAGCGGCCCAGGATCATTGCCTCCCACCTATTCTACACATCATCCTCCCAATATCAATGTGAAGCTATAGTAAAGGTTCATGGGGTCTTTCCGTCCCGTGACGGGTACACGGCATCTTCACCGTGACTACAATTTCACCGAGCTCATGGCTGAGACAGCGCCCAGATCGTTACACCATTCGTGCAGGTCGGAACTTACCCGACAAGGAATTTCGCTACCTTAGGACCGTTATAGTTACGGCCGCCGTTTACTGGGGCTTCAGTTCAACGCCTTGCCCTTGCGAGCTAACGTCCC
>Ga0193731_1000287_pt1 | contig 17523 bp, 10 predicted proteins | sample U1a2metaG_FD_144920 | JGI IMG/M metagenome (GOLD analysis project Ga0193731, IMG submission 144920) | Soil microbial communities from a riparian zone of the East river system, Colorado, United States - U1a2 | ecosystem: Environmental > Terrestrial > Soil > Riparian zone | place: USA: East River...
ACGAACTCTGTGATTACCGGTGTCTATGACGTACACGTTTCCACTGGCATCTACGGCGAGATCATACGGCTGCGAGAATTGCGCCGCCGTTCCCGTTCCGTTTGCATACCCCGAGGTGCTTCCGGCTAACGTTGAAACAGTTCCGTCAGTAGCAATTTTACGGATTTTGTGATTGTCTTTGTCCGCCACATAGATCGCGCCGCTGGCATCCAGGGTTACAGACGTTGGATAATTAAACTGCGCTGCCGCCCCCACGGCATCCGTATATCCTCCTGTACTGCCCGCTATCAGGGTAACTTCGCCAGCGGGTGAGATCTTCTTGATCTTGTGGTTGAATGTATCGGCGACAATCACATTTCCCGTGGCATCCACCGCAACACCGTAAGGATAGTTGAACTGAGCTGCTGCACCGGTACCCAATACATCTCCGCTTACGCCGCTTCCAGCCAACGTAGTGGTTACACCTTCAGGCGTTATTTTTCGAATCCGGTGATTGCTGGCATCCGACACATAAACATTTCCGTTTGCATCCGTAGCGACATTGTAAGGTCCACTGAATAATGCAGCTATTCCGGTGCCGTCGTTAAAGCCCGAACCCGCACCGGCAAGCGTGTGCACGCTAAGTGTTAAAACATAGGTGAATTCCTGGCTCTGCACCGTGTTGGTTCCCACTTTCACAGAGATGGGTCCGGTTGCCGCGCCGGCAGGAATTACAATGGTAAGTGCGGTCTCCGATGCAGTGGTGACTTCTGCAGCAACGCCGTTAATGGTAACGGTGTTGCTGGCCGCAGTCGCGCTAAATCCCGTCCCGGTGATAACCACCGAGGTTCCTTTCGGTCCTGACGTTGGTGCAATAGATGCGATCGCGAGTGGATCAAGGTAAGTGAAGGTTGAGCTGGTTGCGGTTTTGCTACCTACCTAACGGTAATAGCTCCGGTTCCTGCGGCTACCGGAATCGTGATATGCAATTGAGTTGCCGCCGCACTGGTCACGGGGCAGGTCTTTCCATTCAACGTGACTTCATTTCCGGCGGCGGTTGCGCTGAAACCCGTTCCGACAATGGTCACCGCAGTGCCGTCGCTGCCCGTGTTTGGCGAAATCGATAAGATGGACAATTCAACAACGGGCGTTGGGTCGTCCTTCTTCTTACAAGACTCTGCAAAGATCGACAGGACAATCAGTGCGGCGACTGCTGAAAGCCAGGACAGCGTTTTTACAGTCCGGTTTTTCAGCGAGCGAGGGGATAGCGGTAGATTTGTTTTCATTGGTGTTGGTTGTTGTTTTTCAGATTAGTAAGTTCGTTTTATTGATTTGTGTATCCTGGGTTCTGATCGGCTTCACCGATGTCTTCGTTCTGAAGAATTTCCTGCCGTGGAATCGGATACAGTTTGTGAAACGGTTGGATCGTACCACTTTCAGCGGTCCATTTGTTGCGGACCGACACAAGGTCCACCAGCTTTCCATAGCGGTTCAGATCCATCCGGCGCCATCCTTCAAAGCAAAGCTCACGAAGGCGCTCGTCGAGGATCTTTACGCGAAATTCATCCGCTGACATTCCCCCGCTCCACTCAAGACCCGATGGAATCGTTCCGCCGAATGCCCTTGCTCTTACTTTGTTTACTTCTGTTACCCCCTGCGCCGTGGCGCCTGTTTCGTTAAGCGTCTCGGCATAGCATAGTAAGATATCGGCATAACGGAGGAAATACACGTTCTTGCCGGAGTACCAGAAGCTTGCCGTGCCGTCAAGACGGATGTCCTCGTATTTTTTTACATGGGGATCGAGTTCGTCGCCGCCCATCCAGCCTTCGACCACCGGAGTAGTTCCGTTGTATTGAAAATCATATCGCACGTTCTCCTGCCTGCGCAGATCGCCATCTTCCCATACGCCTCCCTGGCTCGTCATTTTGTAAGCATACTGGGTGGGGACCATCAGGTCATAACCACCGAAGTAAGCGTACTGATCCAGGTTTGCAATCGCCCGGGATCCCATCTGCCATTGAATCTGGTTATTGTCGGGATAGACGTTATTGAACTGAAAAGAAAAAACAGCTTCCGCCGAATTAGTTGTCGCCGGATTCCACAGGTTTGCGTAAGAGGGTTCAAGACTGAATTTTCCGCTGTTCATTACCGCCAGGAAATTATCTTTTGCCTTCCCATAGTCGCGCACGCCGGATTCGTCAGGAGCATACAGGTAAACTTTTCCCAGCAGTGCCTGCGCAGCGAACTTCGTGGCCTTGCGCGGATCCGCCTGTACTTCCGGTAGATTTTGAATAGCAACTTCCAGGTCGCTGATGATGTAGCTATACACCAGCGGAAGCGGTTGCCTTGCGGTTCCGAATTTGCCGAGTTGTTCCAGGTCGATGATCGGAATTGCTCCCCAGTACTGCGAAATCTCAAACATCAGCGCAGCGCGGATAAACGAAGCGTCACCGAGCAGAAGGGCTTTACGGGCTGGGTCCTGCTGGTTGGTCTTCAGCGCATAGATTGTTGTTGCGGCAGAAGACACCACAGGCCATCGACTGTCCCACTGTTGCTGCAACGCTGTATTGCTTGGCGCAAGAAATCCATCGTATCGGTCCAGGCCTGCCTGGCCGGATTCCGTGCGCACCTGGTAAGCACCCTGCTGTGATTCATCTGTTCCCAGCGAGAACATGAAACCACCGCGATCCTTCTTGGTATTTCTCCAGCTCGTATAGAGCCCGAGAACAAGGGGCTCGATATTATTGAGATCGGAAAATACTTTCTCCTGCGTCAGAGCCGTTTGCGGCTCCTCATCCAGAAACTTAGAGCATGAGCCCGAAACCACCAGCACCAGTGCCATCAGTTTCGCTGCGAACATTTTATTTTTCATTGTGTTCATTTCGATTAGTCTCTTGAATAGTATTGCGTTGTATTAAAAGCCGACGTTAATACCGGTGACCAGCAGACGTGACATCGGATAGTCGTCACCGCCCTCGGGATCATATCCCTTGTATTTGGTTTTAATAAACAGGTTACTTCCGGTGAAGTAAATCCGGAGAGTGGAAATCTTCGCCCGATCCAGGATGGCGCGTGGCAGGTTGTATGCCAGCGTCAGTGCCGACAAACGAAGGAACGAAGCATTCTGAATCCCGAGATCAACATCGCCGAATCCGTAACGTCCACTCGCACTGTAAGCGCGCGGAACATTAGTTTGGGTGTTTGTCGGTGTCCAGCGATTGAGCATATCCGGGTGTGCGGCTGACATGCCGGTACCGTTCATAAGTCCTTCGTATAAATAACTGATCCGTTTTGCACCATAGTTATAGGTAAATACAGCATTCAGCGTAAAATTTCTGAACGATAGATCGGTTGAGAAACCTCCGTAGAATTTCGGATCCTTCCGGCCGACGACGGTACGGTCGTCATCATTGATAATTCCGTTGTGATCGACGTCCTGTGGCAGTATATCGCCGGGTTTGACTATGCGTCCGCCAAGGTCGAGTGAATTGACATAGTCCATATCGGATTCCTGAACGATCCGGTCGAATTTGAAAACATAGATCGAATTGATCGACTGATTCAGGAACAAATTTCCTTCGCGCTGGATCTCCACTCCGGTATACCCGCCCTTGCTGTAGATCGCACTGACATCACCATAGAGTTTCGTTACTTTGTTCCTGGCCGAAGAAATATTACCCGCTATGTTCCAGACAAACCCTCCGCGATTCAGCACCTGCGCATTGACGGAGAGCTCGATACCCTTATTCGTCATCGCGCCGACGTTGCCGATAACATTATTGAACCCCGTCACCGTCGAGAGGGGGCGCTGCATGAGCAGGTCTTCATTATTGATGGTGAAATAATCGAAGGATACTTTCAGGATGTTATTCATCAGCGCAAGGTCCAACCCGAGATTGAGTTGCTTCTGGCGTTCCCAGACAAGACCGCTGTTACCCAATCGCCCGCTTGGATCGAATGTCACAGCATTGTTCGAAAAATGGGGATAGTATAGTGTCTTGTAGGCGAAGTTCGGGATGTTCTGATTCCCGGCAATACCATAGCTTGCACGGATTTTTGCAAGATTGATAAGGCCGACATCAAGATTCTGGAAAAATTGTTCTTTGGCAATGTCCCATCCAAGTGCGACCGAAGGAAATAGTCCCCACTTGTGGCCCTTATCAAAACGCGACGAGCCATCGTATCGACCCGTCACCGTTGCGAAATATTTGTCTTTATAGTTGTAGTTGGCGCGGCCGATGAAGGACATCAGCGAATAGGTAGTAAAGTCGGATGCGAGCCCGAACTTGTCACGCAGATAAGCCCCTCCTATATATTTGTATGAGAAGTCATCGGTAGCGAACCCTGTCGCATCGACCTGGTTGTAATCCCAGTTGTTCTGAAGCATGTTGAAGCCACCCAGCACGGACAAATTATGATCGCCGGTGAGTACATCGTACGTTGCCGTGTTATCCCATTGCCAGTTCAGGTAGTGGTCGTTTCGCTGCTGGGCTGTTCCGGAGGTTGAATTGCGAATGGATTGTCCGATATCGTGTGGTGTATACCAAAAATCTCTTGTGTCCATCACGTCGGCGGAGAACGTCGAACGGACGTTGATTTTTTTCAGTATGCGGACATTGATATAGTTGCTGGTAATTAAACGGCTTTGATAGCCGTCCCCTTTGATCCGGAGGCTTCGGATCGGGTTATAGCTATCCGGCTGCAATACGCCCGCCCATTTCAAATAGTTGATCGAGTCGTTGATGGCCAGCAACGGATTGGCCCCGTTGGCGATGGAAAACACGCCGCCCTGCACATACGTCTCATGACTGCGTGCATACGAGGTGTTTGTACCGACCTTAAGCCATGGTTTTACATTTTGTTCGAGGTTAAGGCGACCGGTGATCCGGTTGTAGTTCGAATTTTCCATTAACCCTTTATTGTTGGTGTAGTTGAAGCTTACAAAATAGGAACCCTGATCTGTTGCTTTTGACAGGCTAAGGGCATGGTTTTGCTGCGCGCCGGACCTGGTAACTTCATTGAGCCAGTTGTAGCTTTTGCCGCTGAGGTACGTGTCAAATTCGTATGGGGCGAACGGAGTCAGGGGATTGCTTGGATCAAGCAGCGAATTGACATAGCCCTGCCGGTCGGCACCCGGATTGGCATCCATGTAAGCATTGGCATAGGCATCCGCCCGCAGGTTAAAAATATCTTTTGCTCCCATGCGCGGAACGGTGCGGGAAAAATTCTGAATGCCATACCATCCGTCATAGGTTACTTTGCCCTCTCCCTTCTTTCCTTTCCTTGTGGTGATCAGGACCACGCCATTTGCACCACGTGAACCATAAATTGACGTGGCGGAAGCATCTTTGAGCACGTTGATCGTTTCGATGTCGCTGGGGTTAATCAGATTGAACCCGCCGTCCATGATCAAACCGTCCACGACGAAAATCGGATTCGCACCGAACTGAATCGAATTGTTTCCGCGGATCTTGATGCTGGCGCCGCCGGAAACACCCGGACTATTCTGAATTAGCACGCCGGTCATTCGTCCGGTCATGGCCTGCGTTACACTTGCTGTCGGGATGTCTTTCAGCTTATCTCCACTTAGTGAAGAAACGGATCCGGTCAGGTCACTCGTTTTGAGAACAGCTCCTACAACGACGACCTCGCTGAGTGTTGCGACATCGGCTTCCAGGGTGACCGTTATCGATGTCTGGGACCCGATCCTGATTTCCTGCGTTTTATAACCGATGAAAGAAAATACCAGGATATCATCGGCGGATGCTGCCTGAATGGCAAAACTTCCGACGGCGTCTGTCGCCGTTCCGATAGTAGTTCCCTTCAGCAAAACATTCACCCCCGGAATGGGGCCGCGTCCATCGGTTACAGTTCCTCTTACCGTCACGGCCTGATCATCGGGTGTTGGCCCTTCCGCGAGCAGGGTAACCGGCATCAGCGGGAGAAGCGCGAGCAATACCATTCGTAGTGTTTTTCTCATAGTGCTTCCTTGTTTATGAATTTCAAAAAAAATTACTTTTTGTGGGGGTCATTTTTACCTTTTAATGTCCTATCGCTTCCGTTTCAAATTGTTCGAGTGTTTTTCCTTTTGTTTCGGGCACATACCTCAGCAGAATAAAAAAGTACAGCAGGCAAATCGCCGAGAAAAAATAGAACGTCTGAGATGCGTCCAGCCATTCGATAAGCACCGGGAAGCCATAGGCAAGCGCAAAACAGGCCACCCACAACATTCCGGTCGCGAGCGAAATAGCCAGTCCGCGTACGCGTGTAGGAAAAATCTCGGAGATCAACACCCACGTTACCGGTGCGAGTGTAGCGGCGTACGTCGCAATAAATGCCAGCACAAAAATGGTCAGCGTATATCCGGCAAACAGTTCGAACGAATAACAGATCCCGACAAGGAAAAGCCAGAGCGCCATCAGGAAAGCCCCGCTCACCATCAGCTTTTTGCGACCGAGCTTATCGACCAGCTGCATGGCCAGGAGTGTAAATATCAAATTGATGAAACCAATCATGATTTGTTGCATCAGCTGATCTTTGACGTTCATTCCTGCTTTTTCAAAAATGATCGGCGCGTAGAAGAAGATCGCATTGGCGCCGGAGATCTGCTGAAATACAGCGATCGTAATTCCGAGCATGACAAGAGAGAATATTCCCGGTTGCAGAAGGTCGGAGAAGGTTCCTTTTACAGCCGACTGGGCGCGGGTTTGAATTTCTTTTACGTCGAGATCAACATTGGAGGAAGAAATTTTTGTCAGTATGGCTTTTGCTTTTTCAACCTGGCCTTTGCTGAGCAGCCAGCGCGGACTTTCCGGGACGAAGAACACGAATATGAAAAACAGGATAGCCGGCACGGCGCCGGAACTGAACATCCAGCGCCAGTTATTTTCGAAATCGGCCAGGACATAATTAGAGAAGTAGGCCAGCAGAATGCCGGTAACGACGGTGAGCTGGTTTATGGAAACCATCCGGCCGCGAATGGCAGCGGGACTGACTTCTGCTATATATAATGGGGACAACATCGAAGCGGCGCCAACGCCGATGCCGGCGATGATCCGCCAGAACACGAGCATCGAGTGGCTGCCGGCCCACCCCATTAAAAGAGAAGAAATCGTGAAAATTGCTGCTGCTATGATCAAGGGCAATTTCCTGCCGAAATGATCGGTTGCATACCCTGTAAGCAGCGTGCCCACGATGCACCCCACATATAAAGAGCTGCCTGTCCACCCGAGCTGGGCCTCCGAAAGCTGATAGTAAGGCTGAATAAAAGGAATTGTACCGGAAAAAATGGCGATGTCAAACCCGAACAGCAACCCTCCAAAGGCGGCAACCATGCTGATGAAGAATATGTACTGACTCTTTCTCATTTGTTCCGAAAACGATTTCAGAAAAGTTCCGAAAACGATTTCTACAAATGTGAAGATTAGTGCAAACGATTGAATGGAGAATTAAACTTAAATGATGGATTTTATTATGATCCGGATAGTAAATCCGCGCCGCTTTTAATGTTTGCGATTCCGGTACTCCAGCGGCGAGACCCCCATAATGCGCGTGAACATTCGCGAAAAATAATACTGGTCGAGGATGCCCAGTTTAGTTGCTATCTGATTGATTCTGAGCGTTGTGAATTGCAAGTACTGACAGGCATGCTGGATCTTCAGGTGATTGAAATAGACTACCGGTGAGTAGCCCGTCTTCTTACGGAACAGGCTGGAATAATGGGATACGGATAGATTAATTGATGATGCGATCTCCCCGAGGGCCAATGAAACATCAAGGTGGTTCTGCATGAATTCGATGGATATATCCACCGCATCCTTTTCAATGGGGTGGTGCGCAGAAGCGAATTTATCGGCGAAACTGAAGGACGCGAGAAAATAACCGAAGGTAATGCTGGAATAATTCAGGTTGTCAAAGCTGTAGCCGGACTCGAGGGTCTTATAGATGGAATCAAAAATCCGGATGCGTTCATCCAAAAAAGGGGAGTACGAAACGAATTCCTTGAACTGCTTGGAGAGAAGCGATGCAAAAGTCGGCGCCTGCACGCCTTTGAAATGGACCCAGTGTATCGACCAGGGCATGCTTCCGTCCGCTCCATATTTATGGGGCATGTCCGCAGGAATTATAAGATATTCGTTCGGATTTACCATGAAACGCCCGGCAGGAACTTCGAGCCAGCCTTTTCCTTCCGTGCAGTAAATCAGGATATTCTGCGAAACTCCGTTCGGTCGCTCGCGGTAGTGGTACGTCGCCCTTGGATAAAATCCGATATCCGTGACGTACAGGCCATTCACGGTAGGCAAATAGCCGCACATTTCCAGTATTTTTTTCGGAAGGACAATGGCGCGTTGTCCCTCAAACCCTTCCCGCTTACGGATTACCTGCATGGCAGCAAAAATAATATTGTCCATCAAAATAGAAAATTTATCCATCAAATGTGCATTGGCATCGCCCTAGATTTGCACAAACAAACGATTTAGATGGAGAATATTCAGACTGTGTCGGCTTGGGAGGAAAATGTGGTCATTCCGACGTACGGCATCGGAAAACCAGAAAAAAATCCAATATTTCTGGAGAACCGGGTCTATCAGGGGAGCAGTGGCGTGGTATACCCGCATCCGGTCGTCGAAAAAATTCTGGAGGAGAAGCGGGACAAAACCTATCGCGGGCTGTTCCTGGAAAATCAATACCTCAAAATCATGATCCTGCCTGAACTCGGCGGACGGGTCCAGATGGCCTACGACAAGATCAGGAAGCGTCACTTTGTCTACTATAATCGAGTGATCAAACCTGCGCTTGTAGGATTGACGGGACCGTGGATCTCCGGGGGCATCGAATTCAACTGGCCCCAGCATCACCGTCCGAGTACATTCGACCCGATCGATTTTAAGATCGAGGAGCACGACGATGGGGGCAAGACCGTATGGGTCAGCGAAGTGGAGCGGATGTTCCACACGAAAGGCATGGCAGGCTTTCGCTTGTATCCCGACAAAGCGTACCTCGAAATCAATGTAAAGCTCTATAACCGTACCCCTTTTCCTCAGACGTTTTTATGGTGGGCAAATCCTGCCGTTAAAGTAAATGACGATTATCAATCCGTGTTCCCGCCAGACGTACATGCTGTATTTGATCACGGCAAGCGTGATGTATCCGAATTTCCGATCGCAAAGGGCACCTATTATAAAGTAGATTACTCGGCAGGAGTCGACATCTCGCGTTACAAAAATATTCCGGTGCCCACCTCGTATATGGCCGTGAAGTCAAACTACGATTTTATGGGCGGATACGAACACGACGCGAAAGGAGGTTTGCTGCACATTGCCGATCACCACGTTTCTCCCGGAAAAAAACAATGGACGTGGGGCAACGGCGAATTCGGGTATGCATGGGACCGAAACCTTACCGATGAGGATGGACCGTATATCGAGCTGATGACGGGTGTGTTTACAGACAATCAGCCCGATTTTTCCTGGATCCGGCCTTTCGAAGAACGTACGTTCTCACAATACTTCATGCCGTACAGCGAACTGGGTGTCGTGAAAAACGCGACGAAAGACGCGATGGTCAATCTTGACATTGCGGATCAGAAAATCACCCTGAAACTCTACGCGACCGCGGAGTACAAAGATGCTGTCGCAGCGCTAACCTATAACGGCGAAACCATTCACCGGGAAAAGATCACTGTTTCCCCATCACGCACTTTTGTTAAAACGCTTCCGTTCGACACCTCACGCGTGCCGGAGAGGCTGTATTTCACGCTGACTTCCGCCAGCGGCAAGATCCTGGTCCGGTATCGCCCGGAGAAATCAACTCATAAAGCGGTGCCTCAGCCTGCCGATCCCGCCCAAGCTCCTCCGGACATTGAAAGCATCGAGCAGCTTTTTCTTACAGGGCTGCATATCGAGCAATACCGCCACGCAACCTATAAAGCCACCGATTACTACCAGGAAGCCTTGCGACGTGAACCCAGCGATGTGCGCAATAACAATGCAATGGGATTGTGGAACCTGAAGCAGGGACAGTTCGCCAAAGCCGAACGATTTTTTAGTGCCGCCATCGAAACCCTCACGAAACGCAATCCAAATCCATACGATGGCGAGCCGTATTTCAATCTGGCGTTATCCTTATCTTTTCAGGATCGTTATGAAGAAGCCTATGACGCATTTTTCAAATCAGCATGGACTGCCGCTTGCCAGGATGCAGCCTATCTGAACCTGGCACGCATTGCGATGCGTCAGCTGAATTTTGAGGAAGCATTGCGGCTCATCAGCCTTGCGTTATCCCGTAACTACAACAGTCAGACGGCTCGCCATCTTAAAGCCGTGATCCTTCGCAAGCTTACCCGGGATACCGAAGCAAGCGACGTGCTGACATCGTCACTCGGACTGGATCCATTCAATCTGGGTTGCCTGTTTGAACAATCGTTGGCTGATCCCAAAATCGTCTTGTCGTTGAAACAGATCGCACGGGGCGATGTTCATAGTTACATCGAATATGCCTTCGATTATGCTCATGCGGGACTATACACTGAAGCTTCTGCCTTGCTGAACCTTTATAGGGCGGATGCCGCAGAGGTCTATCCGATGGTCGATTACTATCTGGGATACTTTGCACAACGGATGAATGATACAGCTTCCGCTGCCGCCTGGTTTGCGAAGGCAGCGGCGGCAAAGCCCGACTATTGTTTCCCGAACAGAATCGAAGACGTTGCGGTGCTACAGTCCGCAGCGGAGGCAAATCCAGCAGATGCCAAGGCCAGCTATTATCTGGGGAATTTCTGGTATGCGAACCGTCAGTATGCGGAAGCAATCGCCTGCTGGGAGACATCCGCAGGCATCGATGATTCGTTTCCTACGGTATTCCGCAATCTGGCATTAGGCTATCACAATAAGAAGCAGGACGTCCGAAAAGCGCTTCAGGCATTGGAACGCGCGTTCGCACTGGCCCCTGACGATGCACGTGTGCTGATGGAATTAGACCAGCTTCATAAGAAGTTGAATGAATCGCCTGAACGCCGTCTTGCAAGACTCGAACACTATCCATCTTCGACATCGGACCGCGATGACCTGTACCTGGAACGCGTTACACTTTACAACCAACTCGGCGACTATGCAAAAGCAAAAGAGCTGCTGGCCAGCCGCCTCTTTCATCCCTGGGAAGGCGGAGAAGGCAAAGTTGTCGGGCAGTTTCTGTTGTGTCACCTTGAGCTGGCAAAAAAAGCAATTGCGGATCAGCAGTACACGGAAGCAATCAACCTGCTGGATGCGACCGTTCACTATCCCCACAACCTTGGCGAAGGGAAACTGTACGGAGCACAGGAAAATGACATCAATTATTTACGCGGATGCGCATACGAGGGGCTCGGCAACGAAACACTGGCGCGGGAGTTCTTTACTCAGGCAACCCGGGGATTGAGTGAACCCGTTCAGGCGATCTACTACAACGATCAGCAGCCGGATAAGATCTTCTACCAGGGTCTTGCGTGGAAGCGTCTTGGAGAACGCGCAAAGGCAGAGACCATTTTTGCAAGACTGATTGATTTCGGTGAGAAACACCTCAACGACACGATCAAGATCGATTACTTCGCTGTTTCCCTCCCGGATCTTCTCGTGTTTGACCAGGACCTGGATCAGCTCAATAAAAACCATTGTCATTACCTGATGGGACTTGGATGCCTTGGGCTTAACAATGGCAGGATTCCCGAAGCAGAGAAACATTTCAGGGAAGTCCTGGAACATGATGTCAACCATTTGGGTGCCATCCTGCACCAACAGATGATCCGGTCACCCATCCTGATCGATTAATGCGGATCTCGCAGACCTGTCCGACGAAGCCTTGGCGCAGTCGGATACCGCAGATTAAAGGCGTGAATAGTTCGCTACTCGCCTCAGGGATTTTGCGGCGAAAATTGCATTTGCATACTCTCTACAAAGGCAATGCCCAAGTGATTCTCTACGACCTTTACGGCCATTGATTGCGAAAAAGTGTGCATAAAAGAGTGATGCACAGTAAGAATTAGATCTTGCAGTTCGTTATCGTCCTCCATGTCCACGATGGAAAGCCCTATCTCTTTGCATTTTTCTTTTGAAATATGCCGTGCATGCGACTTATTCATTTTATGATCGCTGAATTCTTTGAGAATCTTCTTTGCCTTAGCAGCATTACCAGCACACATATTTCTTGTCAACCATTCTTCCGCAAGTTTTTCGGACCAATCAATCGCATTTTGGCAAGTGCCCAAAAATGTTGGATGATATTTTGAGATAATAACCTGCCAAAGTGGCGCCGAATTTGGATTCGTTTTAATATCTTTTTTCGCTTGGTCAAACTCATCTAATACACCTTGACAAGGTACCCCGCCGATTTGCGGATCAATCGGCCCGAGATTAGATTGCTTCCCCATCATGATCTCTTTACATGCCAGCGCCATCATGGTTCCTGCGGACATCGATATCTGCGGAATAATTGCGCGTATATCTTCGCCAAACATAGAATGCAGGTAGTCTACAATGCTTTCGGTAGCAGCAAGGTCGCCTCCAGGCGTATGAAGGATTAAGTCAAGGCCCTTGCTCCTGTCCAACTTGTGAACAGTAACCATTAAAGCATTCTTGTCCTTGTCGTTTACGATGGCATCAACTTGTTGAGGTTTTTGGAGCCATCCGGAATAATAGGCTATCGTATTTCGTCCCGTTTTTTGTTGAATTTTCGCCAGGTACTTCCTTCTTACGATATCTAAGGCGTTTGGCTGTCCGGTCTGAATATGTCCCTGAATTTCCTCAAGTACTTCCTTCCAATTTGGCATTTCAGGAATTCATAAGGTACAACGTGTCGGGGGAGGCGATACTTGGAGTGTCTTTATACAAAGAGAACTTCACAAAATAATCCCCTTGTGAACCCCATTGCGGGTTTGATACCGGGAGCGGAGCGATTGGCCGCGCCACCGACTTCAAAATCCTATTATAGTCCTTAACAAAGGACCTTTTTTGAGATTTCTTAGCGATTTTGGGCATTTTTATGAGTTTTTAATAATCAAATTTATTGAACTTATTATTTTAAACAAGACCCCTTGCATTTGAATTCCCTTAGGAATCGCGAAGGCAATGTTGAATCGATACCTAAAAAAAGTCCCTCCGGCAGTAATTGGTGTTTTGGATGAGTCAACCGTACATTAGGTTATTGTAACCAAGAAAGATGAGTGAACAAATCTTGGATTTCTACCATCTTTGAAATTATTTTCCCGCTCTCCATTCATGACATCCTGCCATTCAATGTCACCCCTGTTGAGGTTGATACCATAAAAAAAGGTCCCTCCGTACGGGAGGGACCTTTTAAGAAAACAAGCACCTTACAACACTACCTCTGCCATTCCCTTGTTACCTGGCCGGTCGTAGGCAACAACCCGGATTTTGGTGCCGGTCACTGTGGGATTTGCGGCCGTCGCTTTGTAATCCCAAAGAATAACCCGCAGTCTATCCGGTACTACTTCGGCTTGCTCGATGATGGCACCGGCGGCATTGGTGATGACGATCTTGACTTTCGTTACCATGAAGTCGTCGCTTACGTGCACCACGATGGGATCGCCAATGGCTCCACGATAATCGAGTGTTTCGATGGACATCACCTTCGGTGCGCTAAGGTAGTCCGTCAATGCCACCATGTAGGCAGACCGCTTCTTTGGTGTGATGCCGGTAGCATACAGCGCCTTTGACTCCTCCAGTTCGATCTCCTGAATGGCGTAGTGCGACGCTGCCAGGAATTTGTTCTGAACAATCGTCTGTTTGTCGGATGGTTTTCCCATCTGCCTTTTCGGTCGGTTGGTAACGACGACTCTGCCGCCCACCTTGCGAACGGCTACGCTTTCGCCCAGCATCCCGCTGAGTTCAGTTTGATTTTTAAGTGTGTTCATAAAACTTTTGTTTTTGGTTTCACATGATCCGAAAGCCGCTCGCGATCAGCTTTGCCGTCATGCTTGGGTCAAAGATGTAATCACCGTATCACGCACTGTCCCGTTTGGGCACGTTTGGGAATGAATTGGTACAATTTGGTACGAATAGGTATGAATTGGCACGTTTGGGCACGTTCGGGCATAATTGTTCAAAACTGAACAGAGTCTGGACAACGTCTGGCAAGATCTAAAGAACCTCTAAACAAGCTCTGAAGAACCTCTAAGGAATCTCTAAAGAGCATCTGAAGAAGCTGTGAGGAACGTTTGTCAAAAGTGTGAGAACAGGGTCAAAAGGTGAAATTTATTCTCGTTGTAAATCAGAGAGTTAGAAGATTTTTCAAAAAAAATGTCCATTTTTTTCACCCATTCACCACTAATACACTAGAAACCCGCCTTCGCTTCCCGGCTATGGCGGGCTAAACCAACCATTGAAATTATGGATGAGATTCCAGAAACCGTATTTCCGGTCCAGCCATACTCGCAAAAAGAGCTGGCCTTGCATTATCGCTGCTCAATGAAAACGTTTAAGCGATGGCTTCAACAAATGTCAAAAGACCTTGGGCCCCGCGTGGGACGATATTATAGTCCCAGGCAGGTTAGGATTATCGTGGAACGATTGGGTGAACCGTGACTACGCTACCACCGTCGCCAACGCTGGGGCGGTCGAGAGGCTTCGTCAGGCAAGCGTAGGAAAGAGTAATTCACGAATTTGCTTCTACTAATTTGTTTTTTAAATGTAGTCGTCAGGAAACAACTATTACCTCGTCTCTAAACGATGAAATCTTTTAGAAATATGTTTGAATCCGATTGGGGTTCGACAAACGTTTACCATGTTGATAAAAGGGATTAACGCAAAGGAAAACAAGATTACTCTCCCGTTCCAATTGCCCCACCATTCGGTCTCTCTGCTCGTTTTGGAGCCGGTAAAATGACTTGGATGTTGTACCTTCAACTGCGCAAAGACAGGGTTACCCACTCGATTTATTTTAAAACAGTATGAATAACTGCATAGCATCCTTTTTTGTCACCATCACTTGCCTTCTCTGCCTCGCCGACCCTGTATCCGCGCAGTCATGGGCCTTGACCCATACAGGAAGCATTGCGCAAGACGGGGCTCGAATGCTTAGTGCAACTTCGGTCTTTATCTCCGGTAACTATGCCTATGTCACAGGTACCAACTCCCTTGAGATAGTGGATATCAGCGACCCCACCCATCCAACCCACAGGGGCTATTTGACGAACGGCGAGGGTGATGCACTGCTCGACAATCCCAACTCCATCTTTGTTGCCGGCAACTATGCCTATATCGCCAGCACGAATTCCAATGCCCTGGAGATCGTGGATGTTTCAAATCCCATTGCGCCGGTTCATAAGTCGAGTCTGAGGGATGGCATCGGCGGTTCCTTGCTCGGCTTTCCGGCTTCCGTTTATGTGTCCGGGAACTATGCATACGTGGCAAGCGGCGGATCGAACGCATTGGAAGTTATTGATATATCTGATCCCTCTTCGCCAGTCCACAAAGCCAGTCTGGTAAATGGCGCCGGTGGCGCGATGCTGAACAACCCGTCTTCCATCTTCATTTCCGGCTCGAATGCATTCGTGATGGCATCGGGCTCCAATTCCCTTGAGATAATCGATGTCTCAAATCCTGCTGCACCCACCCACGCAGGCAGTCTCACGGATGGAGCCGGTGGCGCGCTGCTAAACAGTCCGGCGGCGGTGCATGTGTCCGGCGGTTATGCTTACGTTGCAAGTTCCGTATCCAATGCGCTTGAGATCGTAGACATTTCCAATCCGGCTTCACCCATCCACAAAGGAAGCATTTCCAATGGGTCGGCTGGGGCCATCCTGAACAGTCCGAGATCGGTATACGTTTCCGGTAACCATGCTTATGTGGGAAGTTTCATTACCGGTGCTCTCGAAGTAGTCGACGTTTCAGACCCCGCGTCTCCTACCCATGTAAGCAGCCTATCCGATGGAAGCACGATCAATTCTCTGTTTATTTTCCCTTCCGGCATCTTTGTCGCCGGCAACTATGCCTATGTCACTGCGAAGGGGTCAAACGCACTGATCGCCGTTGATGTCAGTAACGCAGCCGCTCCGGTAACCGCCGGCAGTATCAGAAATGGGGGCGGAGGACAGTTGAAATTGATGGCCCCAAGTTCTATTTCCAAATCAGGAAACATAGTCTGTCTGACAAGCACGACCTATAATGCCGTTGAGGTCATAGATGTATCCGATCCTGCATTGCCCAAGCATATGGGCAGCATTATGGATGGAGACGGAGGCGCACTGCTCGACTTCCCCCGCTGGGTCCGCGTCTCCGGCAACTACGCATATGTGGCAAGCGTGAATTCCAAAGCAGTGGAAATCATCGACGTCACCGATGCGACCGCACCGGTTCACAAAGGTAGTATCTCGAATGGCACAGGGGGAGCAATGATTGACAGTCCCCTCGCGCTCGCTGTATCCGGCAACTACGTATATGTGGTCAGCACGGGATCGAATGCGATGGAAATTATCGATGTATCTAACCCTGCGCTTCCGATACACGCGGGCAGCCTGCAGGATGGAACGGGTGGAGCGTTGCTAGGTGTTCCCTGGAGCATTTTCGTTTCTGGTTCATATGCCTATGTTGTGAGCCTGGCTACGAACTCGCTCGAGATCATCGATATTTCCAATCCTGCGTTACCGACGCACAAAGGTAGCCTGGTAGATGGAGCCGGCGGCGCAGGCGCCCCAAAAGACATATTCGTTCTGGGCAACTATGCCTACGTAATCAGTTCTTTTGATGCTCTGGAAATCGTCAACATCTCAAATCCGGCTTCGCCTGTTCTTGTCGGCAGCATCACGGATGGTACGGGGGGAGCTATGCTGAAATCCCCGACATCCGTCTTCGTCTCCGGCAACTTTGCGTACGTTGCAAGCGCCAACTCGAGCGCCATTGAAGTCATCGATGTTTCGGATCCATCTAAGCCGGTTCATGCCGCAGTAATCCAGGATGACGGAATCAGCCAAAGCGGAGCAATGTTATACGGTCCTACCGGAGTTTGTGTTGACGGCCCTCTTGCCTATGTGGCAGTGAGTGGTTCCAACGCTCTGGAAATTATCACGCTTGCTAACATTACCGGCGATATCGTCACATCTGACGACCTTTCGATTTTCCCGAATCCGGTGAGGGACTATGTATTTGTTAGTGGCGTAAGGGAGACAGTAACGCAATCCGTTGTGTTCGACGTGCTAGGAAGAGACCTGCCAATTCAGTTGGAACCCTACGATAGGCGGCTACGTGCAGATGTCAGGCACCTGCCAGCCGGGGTTTATATCATTGGAATAAGCGAGGGTGGACGGCACCGTCAAATACGTCTCCTAAAGAATTGACCCTGGACTAAATGATTTTTGCCGCGAGGTCTTTTGCCCGGGCGAGTAAACGTGGCTCACCCATTTTCGTAGTGAGCGCGGCGAAAGCGGGCATGGGCCCGCGCCATTGCAGTTGGTCGACATCACTAAAAAGCGGCGCATCGGTACGTAAAGTTGCGAGGCGTTTGAACAGCAATGCTTTTTCACGTTTTTTCATCAGCACCTTCTCCGGGAAATCC